>Ga0247825_10001434_pt1 | contig 15661 bp, 12 predicted proteins | sample 13C_Vanillin_Day_FD_194413 | JGI IMG/M metagenome (GOLD analysis project Ga0247825, IMG submission 194413) | Soil microbial communities from agricultural site in Penn Yan, New York, United States - 13C_Vanillin_Day48 | ecosystem: Environmental > Terrestrial > Soil > Agricultural land | place... | reverse complement strand
TGGTGGTGGTGCGTTCGTGGGTGGCGCACCCGGACGCGGACTTGCGAGCGGTGACACTGCGGATCGCGACTCCCTGCCAGGAGATCCTGGTCGAAGAGCTCCAGAACGAACGGCTGGTTAGTCTGGCTCTAGAACTGCCGGATAACGGCCCCCTTGTGCTGCTCACGCATGTGTCGCGCACGTGGCGGCCATCTGACTACGGCCAACTCGACACGAGGGAGCTCGGTGCGGGCCTGACAATCGACTACGTGGAGAGCCTCGCCACAGCGTCCGACATCGACCGCCGCGTCACGATCGCGCCGTGCGCGACTTCGGCCGGCCGGATGTGACGCGGCTCGAGCTCACAGCCGGAAGATGTGTTCCGACTGAATCCCCTTCAGCGCGTTTCGTGTATCGACAATCAACGGATAGCGACGAACGATCGCCGGATAGTCGAATGCGCGGTGATTCGTGCAGATCACAGCGCAGTCAATGCCTTGCGCCGGTTCGGGCTCCGGCACGGCTCGAAGATCGATGTCGCCGTGCTGCAGGACCGGGACGAAGGGGTCGGAATACGTGACGACAGCGCCTCGTCGTTGCAGGAGCTCGATGACGTCCAGCGCCGGTGACTCACGCATGTCGCTGACGTCTTTCTTGTAGGCGACACCGAGCATATGAATCCGCGATCCGTTGACGGCCTTCTTCTTCGTGTTCAGCGCCTCGCCAATCCGTTCGACGACGAACCCCGGCATCGAGGAGTTGACGTGGCCGGCCAGCTCGATGAACCGGCATTCGAATCCGCTCTGGCGCGCCTTCCAGGACAGGTAGAAGGGATCGATCGGAATGCAGTGTCCGCCGAGGCCGGGTCCCGGATAAAACGGCATGAACCCGAACGGTTTGGTCCCGGCCGCGTCAATAACCTCCCACACGTCGATGTTCATCCGGTGGGCCATGAGCGCGATCTCGTTGACCAACCCGATGTTGACGGCTCGAAATGTGTTCTCGAGCAGCTTCACCATCTCGGCGACCTGCGTCGAACTGACCGGGACGACGGTTTCGACGATCGCCCCGTAGAGGTCGGACGCAAGCTCGGTGCTCTGTCGATTGACGCCTCCAACGACCTTCGGGATCGTGCGGGTGCTGAAGGACTCGTTGCCCGGATCGACTCGCTCTGGAGAAAACGCCAGAAAGAAATCCACGCCGGCCTTGAGGCCGTTCTCTTCGAGGGCAGGTTGCACGACCTCGTCCGTCGTTCCCGGATACGTGGTGGACTCGAGGATGACGAGCTGACCCTTCTTGAGGTGCTTCTTGACCGCGTCCACGGCCTGGACGACGTACGACAAGTCGGGATCTTTGGTCTTACGCAGCGGGGTGGGCACGCAGATGTCGACGGCGTCCATGTCCTTCAGATGGGACATGTCATTGGTCGCTCTCAGGCGGCCGGCATCGACGCACTCTTTGACGTCGTCCGTCTTCACGTCGAGGATGTAGCTGCGACCCGCATTGATCTCACCGATCTTGGATGCGTCGACGTCGAACCCGGTGACATCGAAGCCCTTCTTCGCGAATTCCACCGCGAGGGGCAAGCCGACGTAGCCCAGCCCGATCACACCCACACGTGCTTTGCGATCCCGAATCTTGTCCTTGAGGCTCACGCTGTCTCCTACCGTGGGGCGCTCGTGCGCGGCGTCTGACCCGAAAGCCGCTCGATGTCTGCGTCGACCATCATCGCGACCAGTTTGTCGAAGCTGACCGCCGGCTCCCAACCGAGCACGGTCCGAGCCTTGTTCGCATCTCCGATCAAATGATCGACCTCGGCGGGTCTGAGGAACGCGGGATCAATCTTGACGTGCTTCTGCCAGTCCAGCCCTGCATGGCCGAACGCGCTTTCCACGAGCTGCCGAACCGAATGCGACACTCCCGTCGCGATGACATAGTCATCGGCCGTATCCTGTTGCAACATTAGCCACATGGCGCGCACGTAGTCTCCGGCAAATCCCCAATCCCGGCAGGCATCGAGATTGCCGAGGCCCAGGGAATCGGCCCGGCCGAGCTTGATGCGCGCCACGCCATCCGTCACCTTGCGCGTGACGAACTCGATCCCCCGGCGCGGCGACTCGTGATTGAAGAGGATGCCGGAGACGGCAAAAATGCCGTAACTCTCCCGATAATTTACGGTGATGTAGTGCCCGAAGACCTTCGACACCCCGTAGGGGCTGCGGGGGTAGAAGGGTGTGAGCTCCGTCTGCGGCACCTCACGCACCCGGCCGTACATTTCGCTCGAGGACGCCTGATAGATGCGGATGGCAGGGTCTACTTGCCGGATGGCCTCGAGCACCCGCGTCACGCCCTGCGAGTTGAACTCGCCGGTGAGCAGCGGTTGATCCCATGAGGCCGGCACGAACGACATCGCCGCGAGGTTGTAGAACTCCTGCGGCCGAACATCCTGGACGACACGTATCAGCGACAACTGGTCCAGCAGATCGGCTGGCCGCAGCGTGATGCGATCCAGCAGATGCTCGATCCGCCAGAAATTCGTCGCGCTCAGCCGGCGTACGATGCCGGTGACTTCGTAACCCTTGTCGAGAAGCAGCTCCGCAAGATACGAACCGTCCTGCCCGGTGATCCCGGTGATGATCGCGCGTTTAGCCATGTGAATTGTCCATCTTACCGTGCGACGCTGCGCGAACCCTCAGCCAGCGTCGGAGCGAGTCGTTCCATGTGGGCATCGGAAATCCGGCATCCGCCAGCTTCCGATTGGCGAGCGCGCAGAATCGTGGGCGCGGAGCCTTGAGCGCTGCCGTGTCCATCGTGATCGGCTGCAGTCGAGGCGCGACACCCAGAAGACGCGCGCTCTCTTCCGCCAGCTCGTACCAGGTGGCCTGCCCTGAATTCACGCAGTGATACACGCCAGGTGCTGCGTTGGTGCCGACCAGGTGATTGACGGCGCCCGCCACGTCGTGGACGTAGCTCGGAGACACAACCCGGTCCGTGAACACCTTGACCTCGACGCCTCGTTCCAAACCATCAATAATGGCGTCCAGCGATCCCTGGCGTCCCCGCCACCCTCGGGACGCTCCGAAAAGACTCTCAACCCGAAGCACGTATCCACGCGGCGAATCGAGCGCAAACCATTCACCCAAGAGCTTCGTCGCAGCATAGGTGCTCCTGGGCGACGTTTCGTCATTCTCGCCATACGGCCGGTCACCAGTGCCATCGAAAACGAAATCAGTGCTGAAGTGCACAAAGGTCGCGTTGGCCAGTTCTGCCGCACGGGCGAGGCTGCGAACAGCAAATGCGTTGACCGCCAGCGCTTCGGTCGGTCGATCCTCCGCGCGGTCAACATCGTTGAAAGCGGCGCAATTGACGACAACATCCGGCGCCGCGTCCGCAACGACCCGACGCACCGCCTGGGGATCCGTGATGTCGAGCGTCGCCCTCGTGTGCGCGACCACCTCACATCCGGCGCAGGCCTCGACAACTGCCGCACCGAGCCGTCCGGCGGCGCCTGTCAGGAAGATACGGCCCGTCATCGCACTCTATACTGGCCCGGCACAGACGCTCGCAAACTCTGTATCGTACCATTTTCCTTTCCGAACACTGCATGGACACGACTCGCATCGATACGGTCATCATCGGGGCCGGCGTGGTCGGCCTCGCGGCGGCAGGCGCTGTCGCCAGGCGCGGCCGCAGTGTCTGCGTCCTCGAACGCGAGTCGCGCCCGGGACGCGGCACAAGCACCCGTAACAGTCAGGTCATCCATGCCGGTATCTACTATCCGGCGGGAACGATCAAGGCCAAGGACTGCGTGGACGGGGCGCGGATGCTGTACGAGTTCTGCGTCGCCCACGACGTGCCGCACGCGCGGTGCGGCAAGCTCATCGTCGGCCAGGATCTCCGCGACAGTCCGGCGCTCGAGGCACTGCAGATCCGTGGGAGAAACAACGGCGTCGAAGGACTCGAGATCGTGGACGCCGCATTCATTCGCGCACGCGAACCACATGTGCGTGGCGCAGTGGCCCTCTACTCGCCCAACACGGGCATTGTCGATGCCGATCGACTGGTTGCGGCGCTGCACCGATGGTGCGAGCACTTCGGCGCGATGACATTGCTGGGCACGCCGCTGCTTGGGGCGGACTTGCGCGCTGATGGCCTCGAACTTCGTACCCCTGCCGAGCGCATACTCGCCCGGTCGGTCGTCAACGCTGCCGGACTCTACGCTGACCACACGTCGACATTGCTGGGCGGAGACACCTTCACGATCTATCCGTGCCGCGGTGAGTACGCGGAACTCGTGCCGGCAAAGAGATCTCTGATCAACGGCCCCGTGTATCCGCTGCCCGACGCGACAGGTCATTCACTCGGGGTCCACATGACCAGAACGATTGCTGGCAACGTGACGCTTGGACCCACAGTTCGCTTTCAAGCGGGCAAGGACGACTACGAGTCCGACCGGTTGCCGATCGAGCACTTCCTGGAACCGGCACGCGCGCTGTTCCCGGATCTTCGCCTCGAAGACCTCCGGCTCGGCGGCAGCGGGATTCGTGCAAAGCTCCACCCTCCTGATGTGTCGTTTGCAGACTTTCGGGTGTCGAAGGACGAGACGTGTTCTCGCCTCGTTCAGGCGGCGGGGATCGAGTCGCCAGGCCTCACGGCGTGCCTGGCGATCGGGGAGCGGGTGGCGAAGTTAGTAGAGGAAGTTTTGGGAAGCTGATGCGAGCGGTGAGCCAGGCCTCGGGCTCGCACCCACACAAATCACGTTTCGCTTCCCCCAGGCTACTGGCTGAGGGGAGCAGCGTGCCTGAGGGTTGATCGCGCAGGCTGATCGCGGAGACGGAGCCAGTAGAGTCGCACGGCGACACTCAACGCCAGTGCGACCCATTACCCGCGCTCAGGAAGTGACTATCCGCCCTAAGCCGTTGCGCGGCCTGACTCTAACATACAACAGCGGCCAGCCTCTTGATCTGAAATAGCTGCAGCGCAGTGTCAGCTGCAAGCTGGCTGCAGCCAACGTGGCCGCCAGGGGGCCGGGAAGGCGGGGGTCAGCCCTTGGCCGACAGCAGCTTGAGCCGGCAGCGCAGGCTCAAAATCAGACGCGCGATCAGGCGCTTGGACCATGCCTGCGGGGCCACGTGGATAGCGTAGTACAGGTAGGCGCTCTCGTGAAACGCGCGGACGGCGGCGGCTCGCCCGCCTCGGCTGGAATGACCAACACGGTGAATGGCGGTGGCGCCTGGCACGTACCTCACCTGATACCCGAGTGCACGCACCCTCCGGCACAGGTCCGCATCCTCCCAGTACAAGAAGTAGCGCTCGTCGAATCCCTTGACCTGCACGAGCACGTCCCGGCGCGCCAGGATGCACGCGCCCGACAGCCAGTCAACGGTCAGGCTTGGTCCTTCGCTTCCGCCCGTATCGACCACCACATTCCGTCTCGACGCTGCGAGATTCGGCAGGAGCCTGCGTGCCACGGTGGTTCGTCCGAACAGCCCTGTCAGGATGTCGGGGTCGCCGCGCGCGCTTCCCTGCGCCGACCCATCTGGATTCAGAATTCGGGGGCCGACGATTGCGTGGGCTGGTGATCGATCGAGCTCGTGCAGCAGCGACACGAACGCGCCGGCCCCGAGGCAACAGTCGGGGTTGATGATGAGCACCACCCGCGCCGACGTCGCGGCGAGACCCTGATTCACGCCGCGCGCGAAACCCAGGTTCTGCTCGTTTCGCAGCACACGCGCCTGTGGAGCAAACCGCGCGACTGCGGCCGAGCTGTCGTCGGTTGAGGCGTTATCGACGATGACCGCCTCCCAGGGCCTTGCACCAAGGTCACCGGCAATCGACTCGAGGGCACGCGTCAGTTCGATCCCCGCGTTGTAGTTCACGATCACGACGCTGACCTCGGGTGTCGTCATTGGCGACCCTCTGCGAGGCCCACGTCGAACTGCTTCTCCTTGATCTTCGTGGTCAACCATCCCCGCTCGAGATGCGGCTCGATCCGATCGGCGCCGACACGGCGTGTCTTCTGGATCGCCGCGCGCTTTTCCATAACACGTGGCAGCCCGGCAAGCGCAGCACCCTTGGCTTTCAAGAACGTTCCGAGCAGGCCGCGTCGAGCGAAGTGAACAGCCGCGGCGGCGTTGTAGAGCATGTGGCCTGGCAGCGTACGGACCAGCAACGACGTCGGAGTGTTCTTCAGATACATCCACTCGAGGTTACGCTGGCCGTGAAAGACCGCGAATGAGCTGATGGTGCCGAGCGTCGCGCTGCCGTGATGACGAACGAGGGCGGCCGGAACATATCGGCACCTGTATCCGTGGAGCCGAGCCCGATATGACAAATCGACGTCCTCGTGCGAGGCGAAGAAGTCGGCGTCGAAACCGCCGAGCTCATCGAAAACGGCCTTGGGCATCAGGCAGGCCGCTCCACAGACACCGAACACCTCGATTGGCCTCTCGGCCGTCTCGATGCGCTCGCCGTGGTGCCACTTGAACGCAGCACCCGCCCTGAAGAGTCCATCGCCGGCGCTGTCGATCACTCCAGGGTCGTGCATATACACGATGCGCGACGTGACCAGCGCAAAGCCGGCCTCCCGATCGATTCCCAGTCGAAGCGTCGAAAGCCAGTTTGATTCGGGCACGGTGTCGTTGTTGAGGAACGCCAGAAACTCGCCCCTCGCCTCGTGCGCACCGGCATTGTTGCCGCCGGCGAACCCGAGATTCTGTTCGAGGCGAACGATTCGTACGCGCGGAAACGTCGAACGCACGAGATCCACTGTCCCATCCGTCGAGCCGTTGTCCACAAGGACGATCTCCGTCCTGACGTCGCGCTGGCCTTCGACCGCCTGCAAGCAGGCCTCGAGGTAGCGGCGTCCGTTCCAGCTGACGACGATGACGGAGACGTCGGGGTCTGTCGATTCTTCGCTGGAGACGCGTTCGCCGACGGTCATCGCGCGAGGGCTCGCCGATACACGTCGAGCGTGAGACGGGCGGTCCGCTCCCACGTAAACTCGGTGGCCCGGCGAAGTCCAGCCTCGCGCAGTCGCGATCGCGTCTCGCCTCCGCTCAGGAGCTCGACGATCGCGTCAGTCCACGCCTCTTCATCACTCGGGTCGATGAGGATGCCGGCGTCGCCGAGCACTTCAGGCATCGACGCCACGTTCGACGCAATGACCGGTGTCCCGCACGCCATCGCCTCCACCAGTGGCAGACCGAAACCCTCGTAGAACGAGGGGTACGCCAAGGCGACCGAGCCCTGATACAGGGCTCGGAGCCGTCGCTCGTTGACCGAACCAAGCCGCACGACCGCATCGGCAGCGCCCGCACGCGCGGCAATCGCGCTCACGGCGTCACCGACGCCCAGGTCCGTCCCGACGAGCACGAGGGACAGCGCCTCGGCCGCTTTCAACTCGCGCCGCGCCGACAGCACGGCGCCGATGAGCATGGTGAGGTTTCGACGCTCATGAAGGTCGCCAACGTGCAGGAGATACGGTGGGGCTACTCCGGGCGGCAGTTCACCCCGGCGGCGGGGGTGCGTCGCTACGAAGGCGCCGTCCACACCGAGTGGCGTCACGGTCAGACGTTCCGGGGGAATTCCGTAAGCGGCGGTAATCTCGGTCGCCGAAAACATCGAGACGGTCAGAATCTCGGACGCGACATGCGCGCTGCGACGGTAGAACGCCCGTCGTGCCCAGTCACGCTTGTAGGGATACCACTCGGGATGCCGCTCGTAGCTCACGTCGTGGATGGTCAGCACAACCGGTGCGTGCGACCAGAACGGAGCTGTATAGGCGGGAGCGTGGACGACATCGACACCGGCGCGTCGCGCCGCGCGTGGGAGTCCGACGAGCGTCCATCCAAGGTTCGTCGGGGGGTGCGGCGGTTCCGCGACGTGTCCCACCCCTGGCGGCAGCACGCCGGGGTCCACCCCGCCGAGCGCGACGAGCGCGAGCGGCTCCCCCAGCGTCAGCAGCGCCCGCGTCAGTCCCCAGATGTATCGCCGGACACCAGCCGCCGGGGAGGCAAACGCGCGGCCGTCGATGCCGATTCTCAGGATGCCGGTCACGCGTCGAGATCACGTAGTTCCATCCGCAGTCGCCGTACCGGCCGCTCCATCCGCGTGCAGATCTCCCGAATCCGATGCTCGACGTGACCGTTGATCGACGGGCTGCTCAGCAGGACCTCATCCACGGAATACCGGCGCATCGTGGCCTCGAGATCGTCGAGCGTGCCTCGAACCTGAACTCCCATGATCCAGCGACGGACCTTGCCGGGATCGTCATCGATGAACGCAATCGGGTTCATGTTCCATCGCGCGTTCGCGCGCATCTCGCGGACCAGTGTCTGGCCGAACTGGCCTGCGCCGTACACGAGCACGCGTCGGCTGCGCTTGTTCCGAACGGCCGCCGCGAGACTCATGGTCCGAAACGACGCGCGAGTCGCCACGATGGCAATCCCCAGAAGCAGCCCGTCCAGGAGAAAGACCACGCGGGAAAACCCTTCAAAGCGATAGAGGTACGCGACGGTGAGCACCGCGAGGAGCGAACCCATCCCCACACCCCGCACGACCGCGGTCAGATCGCGCAGACCAAAGGTTTCCCACGAGCGTTGGTACAGGCCGGAACCATAGAGCGCTGCCAGCTTGCACCCCAGGACGACGGGCAACGACGCGGTGAAATACGGGAGGAAGTTGTCGAAGCCTTCGCCCTCGAACCGGAACCGGTAGGCGAGGTAGTAGCACACCGCGATGAGAACGAAGTCCAGCATGACTTCCGCCGCGTGCCACCGGAACGCCAGGTCCTTCAGGAATGGCGCGAACGAGGACTTCTGAAGCGCGATGAAATCCTCTGCGTCGTACGCCGGGACACGCGCCAGGTAGATCCCGAGCAGCACGACGATGACGCCGAACGCCGCGACGAGCGGAAGCATGGGCTCGACGCCCTGCCCCCGCAGGAGAAACCAGGCGGTGGTACCGCCCACGAGACCTAGGAGGTACAGCGTCCTGACCGCGCTGCGCTCGGAGAAGCCGAGCGACACGAGCCTGTGTGACACGTGGTCGGTTCCACCTTTCGTGGCTTTGAGACCCGCGAGCCTCCGCAAGACCAGGACGAACGCGGTGTCAAAGAGCGGCACGATGAGGATCAACACAACGATCACCGCGGGATTGATGAATGCCAGCGGCGCGTTGTACACGGGCACGAGTGAGGCCGCGCCCAGCATCGCGCCGATGAAGAGGCTCCCGCAGTCGCCCATGAACAGGCGGGCCCGGCTTCGGTTCCAGTACAGGAATCCCAGCAACGAGCCGGCGAGCGCCGTCAAGAGGACTACCAGGGTGGGTCCGAGATACCCTGGAAGCAATGCCGCCAGGAAGGCCGCGGCGATGAGTCCAACTCCGGTAGCCAGACCGTCCATGTTGTCGAGCAGGTTCATGGCGTGGCAGATGCCGGCGAACCAGACCGTCGCGACCAGCGTGTAGACGGACGGCAACGCGTCCTCGACTCCGGCTCCTGCCAGCGTAAACACCAGAAACGCGCCGATGGCGAGCGATGACACGAGCTTGGCCAACGGCGACAGCTGCAGGCGATCGTCGAGCACGCCAACCACGAACATGGCAAACGCTGCGAGAGGGACCGGCAGCCAATCGGCTGGAGGGCCGACAAGGTCGGGTCTGATCGCGACCAACACGAATGCGCTCAGTGTACCCGCCGCAATGGCCATGCCTCCCATCGTCGGCGTCGGCGTGGTGTGCCAGCGATCGGGGCGCGGGGGTACGACCGCTCCGCTGCCTGCGGCGAGACGACGGACCACTGCGCCGCCCGCAAGGCTGCAGCTCGCAGCGACGGCGAATACCGTCGCGAGGAAGATCAACACAAGGGCTTAGCCACCCATCACGCTCGCGAGTTCAGCCGGAGCCGACTCCGGATCCGAGGCGTGCAGGACAAAGGGTTGGCGTTTCAGGATACCAGCGCAGATCGTGTCGAGACCGCTCGACGCTCCAGGCAGCAGCTGCTGAAGGCGATCCAGCTTGAGGCGATAGATCGGATAACCCGCCTTCGGGTCGATGAACGGCAGCGGAATCATGCGATTGAAAAAGAAGTGGTACGCGTACTGACGGGCGCGTGCAAGCTGAGCCGCGCCCAGACGTTCCCGGAACGGGAGATTCTGAAGGATGCGGAAGTACTCCGCAGGGGAACTGGCATCGTGCGTCAGCCCTTTATTCCTGATCCACGCCTCTCCCGCGACGATGACCGGCAATCCGATGCTCGTCAGTTCCACACCCATCTTCGTGCCATAGATGATGGCGGCATCACACAGCGACATGAGGGCGTAGGTACCGATATCGCTCTCGGGCGGAACAACGATGATGTTCGACGCCAGCTCGGGGACGCGCTTCCGCAGCTCCTGGAGAATCGGCTGGCGCGACGGCGGAAAGCCGCTGATTTCGGCAGGATGCACCCGGATGAGCAGCTGCAGGTCTCGTCGCGTCGCGAAGTATTCGCACGTCTGCACCAGCCATTCGACGATGTTCGGAAACGCGTTGGCTGGATAGTGAAGCTGCGCGTCCCAGGTGACATTGGTGAGCAGTCCGATGACCGGTTTCGACGGGTCCACACCAATCCGTTTCGCGATGCCCTTGGGATCCTGGTGACGGGCCCGGTGGAAAACGATCCAGTCGAAGAGCCCTTCCCGACGGCTCGCGAGATATTTCGTGAGCTCTCGATCCTGAGTAGGTGACAGCGGCGTTCGCTCCCAATGATCGCGTGGCTCCGTCATCAGGGTGTGGTGATACGTGTCGTCGTGGCTGAAGATGAAACGCCGCTTGCGATAAGCCACGTTCCAGGTGGAAACGTGTACACCTTCCTGACGGGCGACCTCACCCACGATCCCCCAGGGGACATAGATGCCGTGCGTCAGCACCGTCGATGTAAACCCGACGCCACGCATCAGCCCTCGGGATGCGAACGCGGTCAGCAGGGCCGACTCGAGATAGCGCCGCAGGACCGGCTCCGCCGCCGGCTCGGCCTCGAGGGACCCTGTTGCGAAGAAACGCAACGCGCCGGCGTGTGCGTGCTCGCCAACGGCGAGACCGTCGACTACCAGCGATCGGATGCGATCGAAGGGCTCCGACGTCGTGATGCGTCGCGCCTCTGCTCGATCGCCAGGGGTCAGCCAGTCGCTGTAGCGATGGACCTTCAAACCGAGCTGGTCGTACACGCGTTCAGCCGGCCACGTGCAGTCCCGACACAAGTCCCGAGACGGTCCGTGTTCGACGAAGGTCGAGATATTGGCGTAAAGGGACGCCTCGCACTCCGCACACGCGGTCATGACGCCGTCGCAGAGCAAGGCGTGAACCTCGGCGCCCCTGAACGTCAGCGCCGCGGCAACGGCACTTTCGAGCGTGATGCCATGCGCATACGAACCGATCGTGGTTGCCATCAGCACACGGGGGCCGCCTTTGGCTGCCCCTCGCGCAGACTGCCAGAGCGCGGTGTCGGCGGACAGTTGCACCTGCCAGTCGGGATACGCACCGAACCTCGCGTGGTACCACCGCCGCGCCAGGCGGGTGGCACGCCACAGCGTCGGCCACCGTCTGATGCCGTGCCTCACGCCACGCCGCCCTCATTGTCGATGAGTCTCACGAACGCATCAGGAATGGGAAGTTCGCTGAAGACACGCCAGGGTTCGCACGCCTGAAGCTCTTCGAGCGCGTAACCTCCCGTCGCAACGGCAATCGTTCGCGCGTTGATGGCGCCCGCACACTCGACGTCGTGCGGTGTGTCCCCGATGACGAACAGCTTCTCCTCAGCCACAGGCCCCCGCTGCTTCGCCAGATCCAGCGCACGCCTGGCGATCGAGGCACGATCGCCGGTATCCTCCGCGAACGCGCCGTCCGGAAAGTACTGCATGAGGTTATAGTGCGTGAGTTTGGCACGAGCACCTGCACGCGTATTTCCGGTCAGAAGATACGACTGGACGTCGGAACGGCCTTGCAGACGCTCGAGGATCTCGCGCACGTTCGGCATCACGCGACCCTGTTTTCGAGGCAGACTCGTCGGCAGGAGTTCGCCGTAGCGATCGACGAAACGGCGCAGCGTGTCCTCGTTGCATTCGACCCCGAGCATCTCGAACGTCTTCACCGCGATCTGGTAGTCCGTCAGGCCGGCGATCCTCATGCGAGCGAGCTCGAACTCCCCGCCAATCAGCTCGCGTACCGCATCTTCCCAGGCGAATACCCCGGCCTTCGCGGTCGAGAGCAGGGTGCCGTCGATATCCCAGAAAAGAGTCGTCATGCCGGCTGCGGCACCGTGCCCGCCCTCCGTCTGCCCACCGCGGCCTCAAACGCCTGCACGAGCGACGGGATGTCCAGCCCGTGATGCGCGAGCACTTCGTCGTTGGTTCCACACTCCGGCAACGCCGTGACGCCGACGCGTGCAACGCCTGCCGCAGGCTCCAGCCCAAGCGAAGCGATCGCGGCAGCCAGCATTTCACCCTGCCCGCCGTGCACGTAGTGGTTGTCCAACAATACACAGGTGCGGTGGTCGCCGATCGTCTGCTCGAGCCAGGCCGGATCGACGCGATTGAGCCATGGGAGGTTGACGAGTCGCGTCGTGAGGCCGGTCTTCTGGTGCAGCTCCTCGGACGCGTGCCATGCATTGGACAGCAACCAGGGACCGTAGCCGAACACGACGAGGTCGCGCCCCTCGCGCACGACCCAACCGTGACCCGGCTGCACCGGCTGTCCAGACGGATATGCGAAGGGCACGGGCCATTTCACGGAGACCAGCCGCAGATACGAACTCTCGGAAGCCGTGCTCACCAAGTAGTCGAACAGTGCGTGGACCTCGTCGGCGACAGCTGGTTCCGCCATCAGCAGATTCGGCACCGACCCCAAGGCGCTGATGTCACGGACCGACTGGTGCGAGTGACCGGGCCCTCCGGGTAAGAGACCGGCAAGGGAACCAACATAGATGGCCTTGGAGCCCTCGCTGCACTGGTTGTAGATCTGCTCGTTCGGCCTGGCCGACAGAAAACAAGCAAACGAATGCACGACCGGGAGGGCGCCTCGCCGGGCCAGCCCACATGCCATCGACACCATGTCCTGCTCGGCGATACCGCACTCGACGAAGCGATCCGGATATTTCTTCGCGAAGGGCACGAGGCCGCAGTCCTTCACGAGATCCGCGTCGAGGACTACGAGGTCGGAGTGGCGGTCTGCCTGCAGCAGCAGCGCGTCGCTGTAGGCGCTGATGAGATTCTGCGTGTCGCGCGGCTCGCGTCGCTCTGGACGTCGGCCGCCCTTCGTCGCGAGGGCTCCCAGGCCGCCCGCGTTGAAGAGGCGTGCGGCGTTCTCCAGCAGCTCCTTCGATCCGTTCGCGTACTCGGCTTCGGTCGGTGCGCCCGAGTGGTAGGCATACAACGCACCGGCCTTCAGCGTCGGCCCTTCCATGAAGGACACGCCCTTTCCCTTGACAGTGTCGGCGATCACGAGCTTCGGTCGATCGACGACACGATCGAGCCCCCGCATCGTCTTTTCGATCGCCCGCACGTCGTGTCCGTCGCAGCGGGTCACGTGCCACCCGAAGGCGCGGACCTTCGCTTCGACGTCGCCAAGGCCGCTTACCTGCTCGACCCAGGTGTCGGATTGGATCTTGTTGTGATCGACGAGGACGACGATCTCGTCGAGCCGCAGGCTCGCGGCTGAGGCGAGCGATTCCCAGAACTGTCCTTCTTGCAGTTCGCCGTCTCCGGTCAGCACGAAGATCCGGCGCGGACGGCCCGCGAGGCGATTCGCGATCGCCATACCCTTGGCCTTCGAGATCCCCATTCCGAGCGAGCCCGTGTTCGCCTGAATGTATGGCGTCTCGACGTGAGGATGACCGGGCAGCCCGTGCAGGCGACGCAGATGATCCGCCTTCTCTTCCGGTAGCAACCCGAGCCCGATCAGCACCGAATACAGAGCGGGCGCGTCGTGCCCCTTCGACGAAAAGAAGATGTCGCAGCCGCCGGGACCCTTGTCCAGATCCCGCATTTCGTTCAGGAAGAGCCAGCTCATGATCTCGAGCGAGCTGAAGCTTGTGCCGATATGTCCGGACCAGGCGCGCGCGATCATGTAGAGCGTGTTGATTCGCGCGAGCGCGGCGAACGCTTCCGCCGTCTCGGCGGCCGGTAGTCCGGCCCCGCAGAGCCGGCGGAACTCCACCGCCGGCACGTAGACGAGCTCGTCGCTGGTAACCTGGTCTAGTTGCTGTTCGCCCATGGTGCTCCGTACGGAACCTGGGATATCCGCGGCAGCGTCACCTGGCCATCTGCCAGCAGGTGTTCGGCCACGATCCAGTCATGCGGGTCGTTGATATCGAATCCCTCGTAGCCTTCGGTCACAAACGGCACGAGAACGTCCCCAGCAATGGTACGTCCTTGGAACACCAATCTGGTCCAGGCGATCTCGAGGGAGGCATTCTGCACGTGTACCGGTGGCAGGGCCTGATACGGCGTGCTGTGCCAGGGTTGCACGCCCTCCGGCGTCAGCAGCAACGGTCTCATCCGATCGCCCTCGACGACCCACATCTTGCCGGGGTGCTGCGCACACGGCTCAACGGCCCGAAGGGAGTCCACCCCCTCCTGTGACGTAAATCGCGCCCAGGCCCGCTGAATCGTGGCCGCGGTGCGAAACGGACTGGTTGGACGGAGAAGGCTGAAGCAATCCCACGTTCTCCCCTCCAGCCTCAACGCCGTCAGCGTGTACTCCAGCCACTCGATATCCGGGGACTTATCACCCGCCAGCTGAGCCGGGCGCAAGAACGGCACCTCGGCCCCATAGTGCCGAGCGATGGCGGCGGTCTCTTCCGAGTCAGTTGAGACGATGACGGATTCGAACAGGCCACTTTCGATCGCGGGGACGATCGTGTACGCCAGCACCGGGTGCCCACCGAGGAGTCGCACGTTCTTGCCGGGAACGCGTTTGGAGCCCTGACGCGCGGGAATCAGGGCGACGGCAGACAGCTTCCTGTCGTTCACTCTTCTTTTGTTCTCGCTTCTCGGTTCGTGTTCAGGTTCGGTTCGGGGTTCGTCGTTCGGGGTTCGTCGTTCGAAGTTCGTCGTTCGTCGTTCGAGGTTCAGACGCTCGCCGGGTTGTGATTGATATAGACGGTCTTCAGATCCGAGTACACGTCCAGCGCCTGGGTACCGGCTTCCCGCCAGCCGTTTCCCGAGTCCTTCAAGCCGCCAAAGGGCATGTGCGGCTCGCTGCCGTAGGTGCCGCCGTTGACGACGGCGACGCCGGCCTGGACGCGTCCGACGAACGTCATCGCGCGATGAAGGTTCTGCGTGTGGATGGAGGCGGTCAGTCCGAACGACGAATCGTTGGCCAACTCCATCGCCTCTTCGAAGTTGCGAACGCGATAGAGGCACGTGATCGGGCCGAAGAGTTCGCTTCGCGAAATCTCGTCATTCGGCCCCACGCGCGCGAGGATCGTCGGCGCCACGAAATAGCCGTTTCCATACGCCCCGCCGGTCAGACGATGTCCGCCCGTGAGCACGACCGCGCCTGCGGCCTTCGCGCGTTCCACCGACGCCAGCATGGCCGCCATCTGCTCTTCGTTGATGACGGGGCCGTAGGTGTCGGCGTCGCTCGCGCCGACCGTGAGGGCCTTGGTGGCCTCCACCAGGAGTTGGGTGAATCGATCGTAAAC
>Ga0247825_10001433_pt1 | contig 15664 bp, 13 predicted proteins | sample 13C_Vanillin_Day_FD_194413 | JGI IMG/M metagenome (GOLD analysis project Ga0247825, IMG submission 194413) | Soil microbial communities from agricultural site in Penn Yan, New York, United States - 13C_Vanillin_Day48 | ecosystem: Environmental > Terrestrial > Soil > Agricultural land | place... | reverse complement strand
GGCAGCGCAGTCTACCGTGAACTTCATCCTGCACTGGAGTCGCTGGCGTCGCCACCATCAGGCTATCGCCAAGCTATATCATTACAGACGAAGAGCACCTAAAGCCAAAGTGCCACTGTAGTACTAGAAGGCTCGAGGCGGAGCCCACGGGGCTCGGGGAGGCTGCGGCATTCACCTCTCAGGAGGAGGCCCCCAGTCCTCTCTCATGGAGGCGATGGCTGAGGACTCTCCGCCTGAGCCGCTGCCGGGGCAGGTAAGGCCGGATGCGAACGGCCGATGCCCTCGGAAACGGCATGTGGCTCTCAATGGAGGATGCTGGGTGGAGATGTCGAATCGAGAGGAATGCGAAGAGATCGGCTACGTCTTCAAAGGCAAATGCTACGCGCCCGCCCGTCCACGTGGCCGTCAGCCTACCTCCAGCCCCAAGAGCCCCCATTGAGGGACTTCCCTCTGGCGGTTACTGCTGTGGCGATTCGCCGGGCTCCACTGCTCTGGCCAAGGAGAGCGGGTAGAGGGTGCGGTGGCCAAGATTGGGATAATACGCTGCGAGGTAGAACTCGCCCCCAGCCCATACCCATGCCCAGGGAGCTGGCTTGGGCTGGGACTGTAACCATGCGGCTGCTTCCTCGATGCTGTTGAAGGATGCAACGGCGGTGGGCGGGGCCACTCTTTGATGCTCGGCGAGATAGTATTCAAGGTCCCGGTTGCGTGGCAGGCGGCGGATGCCCGTGGCGCGCTCATGCACCACTTCGTGATAAATGTTTGCGATCAGGACATTGGCGGAATCTGGAGGAGATGGGTGGTTCTGGAGCCAGCTCTCCGCTTCCTCCCGCGTGTCGAACGAGGCCACGATATAGGGAGGTCCGCCTGCGGCGATGTGCTCAAGATACTCACGGAAAGCGCTGTATTGATTGCTTGCGGCGATGAAGCGGTGCCGCTGGCCCGTGTCAAAGATAAAGAAGAGCGCGTCTCGCGCCAACTCCAGCAACTGCCGCTGCTCGGTTGAGGCGCTCTTGTTCCACTGCCTCCCAATCACTGCTTGCGGAGCCGACAGAACGAAATGGTCTGTCATGGCTGTGCCGCCGCGACTGAGGGGGTGGGCGAGTCCTCTGCTGATACGAGCAGGACTGCTGGTGCAAGGATCAAGGCGGCGCCTCCACGCTGCTTACAGGGATCCACGAGTGGGTGATCTGCTCCCTAGTTCCCTCCTGGATGACGAGCACGGAGCGGGAAATCTCGTGAAGTTCGGGAGAGCAGAGGGGGCAAGGCCGTTCTCATCCCACTTAGGGTATGCTGGCGAGAGCCTACCTATAGCGTAGGCCATGCCAGTGAGCGGGGAGTGAGCCCTCGCATGGCGCGGAGGACTTCATGGAGAGTGCATCACCACTCGCGCTGTACCCCTCTCGGCTGCCCATCGGCACGCAGATAGGCTCCTGGCGCGTGGTGGGCTGGGGCGGGCGCGGAGTGTATGGCGCCGTCTATCGCGCCGTGCCCGTGGAGGATGCGCACGCCCCGGAGGTGGCGCTCAAGATCGCCCTGCTGCCGGATGACCCTCGCTTCGCGCACGAGGTGGAGCTGCTCGGGCGTGTGAACCACCCCAGCATCCCGCGCCTGCTGGACCATGGCGTGTGGCACTCCAGCGGTGACACGCGCCACCCGTACCTGGTGATGCAGTGGGTGGGCGGCCTGCAGCTGTACGATCAGGCCCGGATGAGCCTTCTGCGCACCGCGCAGGTGCTGCGCTGGCTGGCGCAGCTGGCGAGCGCGCTGGAGGCGCTCCACGCTCAGGGTGCCGTGCACCGGGACGTGAAAGGGGGCAATGTGTTGGTGCGCAGCTCGGATGGCCGAGCCATGCTCATGGACCTGGGCACGGGCTTCTACCCGGGCGCCGCCACGCTGACGCAGCCGCAGTGGTTTCCGGGCACTCCCGCCTATCGCTCCCCGGAGTCCTGGCTGTTCGAGCTGCGGTTCAGCCGGGACCCTACCGCCCGCTACCGCGCCGGGCCCGCCGATGATCTCTACGCATTGGGAGTGACTGCGTGCCGGGTGCTGATCGGCGAGTACCCGGAGCCAGCCGCCCCGCGCAAGGACGAGGAGGGGAAGTGGCATCTGGACATGCTGCTCCCTCATGGGTTGTTGAAGGAGAATGGGATGGAGCCGCGGCTGCGTGCCTTTGTCTTGCGCATGCTCGCGGAGAAGCCCGAGGACCGCGGCTCGGCGGCGCAGCTGGCCGAGGATCTCGAGCGGGCCGCAGAGCTCGCGGAGGTGCCCACCCCCAAGCCGCAGCAGCCCGCAGCGCAGGAGCCCAAGGCCGAGAGAGCCTCTGAGGCGAGCGGCCCCACTGCGGACGTCGTCCCTCCAGCGCCTGTGCAGCCCAAGAGGCACTGGCGCGTGTTGGCAGCGGCGGGTTTGGCGCTGGCCGTGTGGACGTGGAAGACCGTTTCCAGTCCGCCCGAGGCGGAGTCCCCGGCGGCTGATGCACAGAGTGCGGAGGAGGGCACGCCCGATGCCGGTCCATCGGGGCTTGGCGAGGCCGCAGCAGCCACATCCCTCAAAGAGGCCCCGAACTCCTCGCACCAGGAGGTTTTAACCGAGGACTCTCTGCCTGAGCCACGGCCAGGGCAGACGCGACCCGATGGGAAGGGGCGATGCCCCCACAGGAGGCAGATTGCTCTCAATAGGGGGTGCTGGTTGGAAATCTCGCTGGAGCCCGAGAGGTGCTCAGAACTCAAGGGCCAGATGTTCAAGGGGCTGTGCTACCTGCCATTCATCCCTCCCGGGCGTCCTCCGACCTCAAGTCCCACGGACAAGCCGTAGCTCCGGGGGCTTGGTGGTGAACTGTGCCTACATGTAGTTCCCCATGGGTAGGAGTCGAGCGGGCCCAAGATGGGTGCATGATCCTCACGAGAAAACGGGCACTTACGCGGGCCCGATGATGAGGATGGCGTGCATGTCCGAACGTTCGGACATGGGCGAAGGGGGTGGCGTGCATGTCCGAACGTTCGGACATGGGCGAAGGGCGCGCTCAGCGCGGGGCTTCCTTCGAGCCGACGACGGTCAGGTTCATGCCGATCTGCACCGACAGCGGCTTGCCGTCGACGGTGACCGTCGTCTTGCCGTTGATGTACCAACCGTAGGAGCCCGTCGAGAACGATTTCACCTCGGCGAGAAACTCCTGGCCGTTGATGACGACCTTCAGGGGCTCGGCTTTCTCCAGGAACTGCGGCAGTGACAGAGGGGCAGGTGCTTTGGCCATGGCGCGCGCACCCTACCACCGGGGAGCCGAGCCGAGCCACTGCGCGGGCGCTCAGCCTCCGCCCGTGCGGCCATCCAGCGTCGCGGTGATGGGCGCGGCCTGGAGCGCCTGGATGAGCAGCGTGTGCGCGTCCAGGCCCGTATTCACCGGGTTGGCGAAGGTGGCGAAGAGCTCCTTGTAGCCTCCAGCCACATAGGCCTGGAAGTTGGTGGTGCTCAGCTTGTAGGTGGCGCCCGGTACCAGGGCCGCGTAGCCCGCCTCTGGACGCGCCGGATCCTGGAACACCTGGATGTCCGTGGGCTTGCCGTTCACCACCCGGTAGCGGATGCCCGTCTGCTGGCTGAACGCATCCGAGCCCCGCTTGGACACGCTCAGCTCCACCCACGCGCGGAGCTGCTCCCCGGTGACGTCCGCCGTGACGACTGCGTTCTTGTAGGGGATCGCCGTGTAGAAGGTCTCCACGGTGATGTCGCCCGGAGGGATGCCCGCGCGGAAGCTCGACGAGGTGGAGAAGAAGACGTGCGCGCTGGCGGCTTGCCGCAGCACGCCCGTGGCCCAGTTGCCCAGCACGGACTCGCCCTGGTTGAGGTTCGCATCGCTCAGCTCCACCTGCGCCTGTCCGAGCACCGCGAAGCGCTCTGGACGCTTCGCCACGAGCTGGCGCTGCAACTCGTCCACCTGAGCCTTCACCTCCGGCTCCTGAGGCCGTGTCTCGTCCAGCTTCACCAGCTCGCCCGTGACCTGCAGCAGCCCGCCCTCGTGGAAGAGCAGCCGCACCTGCGCCAGGTAGGCTCCGTACTGGTACGGCGAGATGAACCAGGTGCCGGTGTCCGGCAGCAGCACCAGCTCGCTCTTGATGTGGGAGTGCGAGCCGAAGATGACATCGATCCCGGGGACGGCCTTGGCCATGGCCTTGTCATCGTGGGTGTGCTGGTGGCCGAGGAAGACCACGGCGTTCACCTTCTCCACCTCGCGCAGCGTCTGGACGGTTGTCCGCGCCTCGGCGATCGGATCCTTCCAGGTGGCCCCCGCCGGCATGAGATCCGCGCGGATGAGCGTGGGGAAGTCCGGGCCCCCCAGGGCGAAGAAGCCGATGCGCATCCCCTGCACCTCGCGGATGATATAGGGCTTACCCTCGGGCTGCAGCAGCGGCGTGCCATCGCTCCCCATGAGGTTGGAGCTGATGATGGGGTAGTCCGCGGTGCCCACACAGCGCAGGAACTCGTCCGGGCCATAGTCGAAGTCGTGGTTGCCCACCGCCATGACGTCCACCAGCCCATTGAGCCAGGCCCACTCGACGCAGTGGTACTCGTCGCTCCAGGTGGGAGTACCCAGGTTCATGGTGTCCCCGCCCGACACGATGAGTGTGTTGGGGCGCTTGCGGGCCTCCTTGAAGTAGGCAATCACGCGCGCCACCCCCGCCTGGTCATGCTGGCTCTCCGAGTAGAAGGGCACGGCGTGGGAGTGGTAGTCCGAGGTGGAGAGCAGGGTGATCTCCACGTCCTTCTTCTCCGGGGTGGACTGGCAGGCGGTCAGCGACAGGAGGAGCAGGCAGCCGGGCAGCAGGTGTCTCATGGGCCTCTGGGGGAAGGGGACGCAACTTCCAGCGGGGATTGCTGATAATATCGTCGCGAATTGCTCGGAGTCTGGGTGTGGGTCTCCCACCGCGAGGCCGGTTCTGCTTTTCCGGGGGGTTGGAGGCTCTGTCAGACCCCTGAATTAGGACTGAGGAGGATTGAGACGGAGGCCTCCCATGCAGCAGGGTGAGATGATTCGCAGCGAAACCGTGGTGCCGGCTCCTCGCCGGGCGCAGCTCTCGGCCGAGCTGCTCAAGGAGGAGCGTGAGCAGCACCAGTTCCTCTCCCAGTATGTGAAGCAGTGCATGGTCGAGGGCACCGACTTCGGCCGCATCTCCGGCTCGGAGAAGCCCACGCTGCTCAAGCCCGGCGCGGAGAAGCTGATCGATCTGTTCAGCTGCACCCCCGAGTTCACCCTGGTGCCGGAGTTCTGCCACGAGGACTTCGAGACGGGCTTCTTCAAGTACACGTTCCGCTGCCGCATCATCAGCCGGGAGCTGGGCGCGGTGCTCGCGGAGGGCTACGGCTCGGCCAATAGCCGGGAGAGCCGGTTCCGCTGGCGCCTGGCCCACCGCAAGTGCCCCGCCTGCAGCAAGGACACCATCGTCCAGGGCAAGAGCGAGTACGGCGGCGGCTGGGTGTGCTTCAAGAAGAAGGGGGGCTGCGGAGAGAAGTTCGTCGCCACGGATGAGCGCATCACCAGCCAGACCGTGGGCCGCGTGGAGAACGAGGACATCGCGGACCTGGACAACACGATCCTGAAGATGGCCAAGAAGCGCGCCCAGGTGGATGGGGCGATCGCGCTCGCGCGCTGCTCGGACATGTTCACCCAGGATGTGGAGGACTTCTCGCTGCAGGAACTCGGCGGGGCTCAGGCCGGCTCCGCTCTCAAGGCGGACGGGACCCTGGATGCGAGCAACCTCGAGGCCTCTCCGAAGATGTCCGTGGCCGAGCCCGCGCCCACGTTCGACTTTGGCCCAAGCCGGGGTGAGCCGCGGACCGCCCCCGTGCCGCTCACGTGGGGGGAGGCGAGCAATCTGGCTCGGGGCATCGCCGGGGCGAGGGATGCCCGGGCGCTGCGCAAGGTGGGCATGCTCATCAAGGAGGCCCGTGCGGCAGGGCGCATCTCCGAGCCTGAGCGCAGCGATCTGGAGAAGCTCTACCGCGCCAAGCAGCTGGAGCTGACGAACTCCTCTCGCCCCTCCATCCGGCGGGTCTCGTAGGGAGCGAGGCGCTGGGGTTCGCCGCTACAGCCCCAGGTGCTTGCGCAGCTCCGCGTAGGCCTGCCCGGAGGCCGAGAAGCGCAGCTTCTCGTCGAGCGGCATCTCGGCGAGGGTCCGCGTCTCTCCCTGGGGGATGAAGACGGGATCCCAGTGGAAGCCTCGGGTGCCCCGGGGGCTGGGGGCGATCTCGCCTGTCACCTTCCGGAGGATGATCTCGCGCTTGCGCCCATTGCAGTAGCAGATCGCGCTCAAGGCGGTGCCCGTCCGGGGTTCTCCGGAGGGGACGAGGATGCAGAGCCGGTTCCCAAGCGCCATCCACGTGGGCTTCACGAGCGCACCGGGCAGGCCGTTGAGGAAGTCGATGCACAGAGCCCCGTGCTCGACGATGACGGGGACGCGCAGGGCCTGGTAGGCCTCGGCCGCCTTGGCGCGGACCACCTGCTCGAGGTTCGTCTCGAGGATCTCGGTGATGGGGTGACGCAGGATCCCCAGCCGTGGAGTGCCTCCGAAGAAGTGGAGGACCTCGCTGATCTTCGCGTCGTTGGAGGTGTTGTAGTACCAGTCGGGCATCTTCGAGGGGTCCTGGCGATCAGCCGATGCGCTGGAGGAGGTCCGCGACGCTGGCCTCCTTGTCCGTGGGATCCAGCTGGATCATGTCGATGTTCCACTGCTCCAGCAGATCGGGCTGGATGGGGCCCACGCCGAAGGTGGCGAAGAAGCAGCGCCGTGAGGAGTGCCGGCGGGCCCCGGCCTGTCCCTGGAGGCGGAGCTGGTGCATGCGGTACCAGATGTAGCGGATGTTCAGGTCATTGAAGCTGTAGCCCATGAACAGGAAGCTGTGGCTGAGCAGATCCGCGCGCAGGCGCTGATCCACGGGCGACTCCAAGGCGATCCGGTGGAAGTACGAGCTCTCCGTGAGGACGATGGTGTCCGGCTTCGCGAGCGTGCCGTGGAACTTGATCACGTCGCAGGTGCCGGGCTCGCGCCGCGTCTGGAAGTCATCGAACGAGGACAGCACCGCGACCCTGCGGCCCGCATCCTCGAGCGCGCCCTCCACATGCGAGTCGTAGTTGGTGGTGTAGAGGGTGCGCCAGTCCAGGCGGGCCAGCGCCAGGTGCATCCGGGAGGCGCGGCGCGTGCGGACGGCCTCCTCCGAGTCGAAGCGCCGCGTCATCTCGTACACCAGGTGCTGGAAGTGGCTGGGGCTGGCGAGCTGAAAGTACTCGGCGAGCTGCTCGTAGCGGCCGTGGAGGCGGAAGAGATCGGGCTCGAAGCCCAGGCGCTCGGCCATCCAGCCGATCAGCTCGCTCCAGTCTGGCAGCTTGAGGGGCTTGGAGAAGCCCGCTCCCAGGAAGGGGATGAGCCGCCCGTCCCGGTACTCCTGCTGCAAGAGGGGCGCGGCTTCGGCGGCGGACAGGACTGCCATCATTCCTCCCAGGGGATCGCCAGCTTACACGGCCCGAGCGCTCCTGGGGTTCACGGGGTGCGGGTCTTCTTCATGACCCGCTTCTGGAGCAGGAGCATCGCGTACAGGAAGGCATCGGGAGACAGGCGCTTGAGCCGCCAGGCCCAGCGGCCCACGGCGATGGGGAGCGCATAGCGGGCCCTCCGCTCGACGGCGCGCAGGAGATCCCGGGCCACAGGCTCGGGGCCCAGACGGGCCTGGTCCACCAGCCGGGTGCCCGCCTTGCCCAGCGTGGGATCGGTGTACTGCGCGGACGCGGCAATGTTCGACCGGAAGAACGTGGGGCAGGCCACGGTGACGCCGATGCCAGCGGACTTCAGCTCCAGGTAGAGCGTCTCCGAGAGAGACACCACGGCGGCCTTCGAGACGTTGTACGGCGCCATGTAGCCCACGGAGATCAGCCCGGCGGCGGAGGCAATGTTGAGGATGTGTCCCGAGCCCTGCTGCCGCAGCCGGGGCACGAAGGAGTGGCAGCCATGGATGACGCCCCAGAGGTTCACGTCGAGGACGCGCTTCCACTCGGCCAGCGGGAGCTGGCCCACCTCTCCGGCACAGGCCACGCCGGCGTTGTTGACGAGCAGGTCCACCCCACCGAGCTGGGAGAAGGCCGTCTCCGCCAGGTGCTCGACCTGCTCTGGCAGGGTGACATCGCATCTCTGGACCAGCGCCTTGCCGCCTGCCTGCTCGACCAGGCGGGCGGTCTCCCGAGCTGAAGCAGCATCCTGGTCAGAGACCAGCACCCGGGCCCGATGCCGGGCCAGCTCCAGGCACAGCGCCCGGCCCAAGCCACTGCCAGCGCCGGTGATGACTGCTCGGCTTCCTTCGAGGTTCATGGGAATGCCCTCATACCTGATAAGAAGGATGCGGACCCGTACCGATGGCGGGGAGGTGTTTCATGCAGCGATTCCCGGTGTTGAGCGCTCTTCTGGCCGTGGTGCTCCTGGCTGCTTGCAGCGAGCCCGTGGGGGCTCCTCCTTCGCAGCCTGTCACCTGGCATCGGGACGTGGCACCGCTGGTCCAGGAGAAGTGTGGCGGCTGCCATGCAGAGGGAGGCATCGCGCCATTCACGCTCCAGTCCTACACGGAGGCCTTTACGATGCGCGAGGCCCTCAAGGCGGCGGTGAAGGCGCGCATCATGCCTCCCTGGCAGGCGGATCCACAGTGCACGGAGTACGCCGACGACAAGTCCCTCACCGCCGAGCAGATCGCGCTGTTCACCCGCTGGGTGGATGAGGGCGGCATGGAGGGAGATCCAGCGGAGGCGCCCGCGCAGGCGCCGCGCACTTCCCAGGGCGGGTTGCCGCGGGTCGATCTGGAGCTGGCGATGCCCGTGGAGTACTCGCCGACACAGTCCCCGGACGAGTACCGCTGCTTCGTGCTCGACTGGCCCGAGACAGAGCTGCGCTACATCACCGGCTTCGTTCCCAGGCCGGGCCAGCCCTCGATCGTCCACCACATCCTCGCCTTCCTGATCAGCCCCGAGCAGGTGGCCACGTACCAGGCGCTGGACGCCGCGGAGCCGGGCGCGGGCTATACCTGCTTCGGAGGTCCGGGCGGCAACGGTCGGCCAGCACTGATCGGCGGGTGGGCTCCTGGAGGCCAGGGCATCTTGTTTCCGCAGGGCACGGGCATCCGGGTGCGGCCAGGGTCCAAGGTGGTCCTCCAACTCCACTACAACCTGAGCAGCGCGAACGCCTTGCCCGATCGCACCTCCATCGCCCTGTCGCTGGCGTCCTCGGTGGAGAAGATCGCCATCATGCAGCAGTGGGCCAACCCGAGATGGCTCGATAGGGGAGGCATGCCCATCCCCGCGGGGCAGCGGGACGTGTCTCACACCTTCTCCTTCGATCTGGCCTCGGCGCTGTCATTCATCACCGGGGGCGAGTTCCAGAACAACCAGCCCTTCACTGTGTACGGGGCCGGGCTGCACATGCACACGCATGGCACCTGGGCGCGGATGGACATCGAGCGCAGGTCCGGCACCAAGGAGTGCATGCTCCACATCCCCCGCTGGGACTTTCACTGGCAGGGGGGCTATGGGTTCGCCCAGCCCAAGGTCGTCAAACCGGGGGATCGCATCGCCCTGGAGTGCCACTGGGACAACAGCCTGCCGAACGCGAAGGATCTGGAGTGGGGCGAGGGCACGGGCGACGAGATGTGCCTCGGCACGTTCCTGATGACGCAGTAGGGTCAGAGGCGGGCGAGCAGGGCGCCTAGCACGGACTTGGAGACCTCGGGGGCGTGGGGCAGCAGCTCGTCTGGCAGCCAGTAGTAGAGCGCGCGGCCCTCGGTCTCGACCTTCGAGCGTGTGAACTCCATGCCGTTCTTCTTGGCGCGCTCGGGGGCGTTGGGCAGGCAGCGCTTGCACAGGCACGGCAGGGGTGAGTCGGAGTCGTGGGCCGTGAGGTTGACGGGGCCTGCTTCGGCGGGAGTTGCGGCGGTCCCGGTCACTCCGCCGCTGGCCTGGAGCAGGAGGGCGATGTCCTCGGCGGCCAGTGTGCGCGGCGTCTGTAGCGACATGCCCAGCGCACCCTTGGCCGCGGTGATGCCCTTGCCTGACTCGAAGCGGAGCTTGGGGATCAGCGCGGTGATGTCGGTGATGGGGACGCGGTTGGTCGTGGCGTGCCACTCCTCGTCCTTGAACTTCAGCCCCTCGAGCACCGCTACCAGCCAGAGCGCCTCCTTGGGAGGGCGCACGGTGACGAGGAAGAGCCGGCCACCGGACTTGAGCGGATCGAGGTGGCGGCTCGCGCTGCGATAGCGGTTGAGAGGGAGTACGTCGCCCGGCTTGAGGCCGGCCGCCTCCTTCTCGAAGACCGCCTTGCTGATGATGGCCAGCATGTCAGGCATGGGCGGGAGTGTAGCAGGGCGCGTGGCCCAGTTCACTCCGCCAGGGCGGTCTCGGAGCCGTCGTACTCGCCGGAGTGTTCCTGGGCGAGGCGCTCGAGCTCGTCGCGGACGGTGAGTCCGGCCTCATCGCCAGGGGAGACGGAGTGCTCGGCGAGGACGAGCCAGTTCACGCCATCGGCGCCCTTGCGGTACTCGACGGAGAAGCCACGCTGGCGCAGCTGGGCCGCGACGGCTTTGCCCTCCTTGGCGCGAGGGAAGTAGAGGTAGTGGCGCACGCGCAGCGGCTTGTCGCTGGGCTGTTCGTCTTTGGGGCTGGAAGGCTCGGGTGGAGTGTTGGCCTCAGCTTGGGGCTTGCGTTCCGCGTGCTCATGCTCTGGCCGCCATTGCTCGGCCAGTCGATGCACGAGGAACTCGTGGTTCCACATCTGCGCGAGAGAGATGCGCTTCTCTTCGGCAGTGAGCTCTCTCTTCAAAAGGGTCTCCTGGGTTCCATCCCAGAGGAACCAGGCCAGAGCCTTACCCTCGCTCGTTCTGAAGCCGGCCCTCAGCAACTTGGAAGGTGCCTCAAGACCGGCAGGAATCGGGTAGTTGCCGATGCGTTCAACGAGGCCATGCTTAAGGGCAAGGCTCACGAGGTAGTAAGTGAAATAACCCTCCTGGGTTACCAGGCCAGCCAATTCATCAGGAGCTGGCCGCGACTTGAAAAGCCCAGGGAGGATGCGAACCGTATCGCTGTACCTAGGATGCTTGGAAGTGTACTGCAAGTAAGCCAGGCCTTGAGGGGTACGCACCTCGAAGACATCTCCGAATCGCGCCCGCTTGCGGGAGGCAGTCATTTCACTCTGTCCTTGTAGCCAGCGGATTCGAGCAGTTCTCTTCCGCGTCGCAGCATGTCGGCGTACTTGGGGTTGGTGCGGGCAATGCTGTTGATGCGGTTTATCAGTGTGCCCCCGTTTTTCTGAAGTCCATGTATCTCGATCAGGGCTTGTTCTACCGCGCGTGCATCTTCTCTGGAGAGGCCTTGCATGAACTCCTCAATGGGGATGCCCTTCTGACGGAGTTGCTCAGCCGCGCGCCGCGCCAGATCGTTGGTGATACCCACATATTGCACTTGTCCACGAGAGCCCTGAGAGATGTAGACAGTTGTGTCGCCCGAATCGCCCGAGCCCACCATGGCGACAGCACCAGAAGCCAGGACAAGGGTGGCGCCCTCAGCGGAGATGGCCACGGTATCCACTGCCGCCGCTAGGGAGAGGCGGGCAGAGCCCTGAGCCTCGGCCATCATGGCGGCCTGAGAGGCGCCTGGCAGAGAGGGGAGCCTGGAGGCGAAGCCGGCCGCGGTGTTGCCTGCGGCGACGGTGAAGAGCATGACGAAGGCGCGGGCCGCATTGGGGCCCAGCACCTTGCTGAAGCGCCGTCCAGCGCTGCGTACGTGGTCGAACGACGTGGCTTTGTCCACATCCTCGACGAGCCGAGCCCAGCCTTGGATGAGGCTCCAGACGGTGTCGAAGCCCAGGTAGCCGATGAGGGCAACGGTCATGGTCGCCGCGAGCCCCTTGGAGAGGGGCTCTGGCAGCACCCAGAGCATGAGGTACATGGACATGGCGGAGATGAGGGTGGCCTGAATGGCCCCGGGGTCGGCCATCCGCCCCAGCGCATCCCTCGTCTCTTCCCAGAGCGAAGCGAAGGCGAAGTGCAAGGCCAGGGCGCGCTTGCCGTCACGGCTCAACAGCGTGCCGCCCTCCTGCAGCTGGAGACAGTCCAGGGGCTTGGAATCCTCCCGGCACCACACGCCGTAGCCACGCGTGATTTCAACGTCTGCGACAGAGGACTCTGGAAGCAGGTGGGCCTGAGGTACTGCCTGTCGAGAGCCGAGCGAGACGAGGCCCAGGTGCTTGCGGGTGTTGGAGTAGGGGGCGCTGCGCGAGGCAGTCAGCCACACCCGCCGAGCCTCCTGGAGTGGCTGGGGAGAGGGCTGCACGAGCGGGGCCCAGGTGGCGAAGGCTTTTTGAAATGCCGCCTTGTCCAACTGCACAGGCGTTCGAGCTCCGCTCTGGACATGGCCAACGGGCGTGTGCTGCTCCGTCTCCACGCGTAGACCTTGCGAGGAGCCAGTGCATCCCAGCAGCAGCGCCAGCAACAACGGGCCCAGCCGGCATGGAGGTGGAGAGGGCATGGGCGGGAGACTATCAGGGAGCGTAGAGTTCGAGCCTCATGACGCCTTTGGACCCAGCCGCTATGCGGCTCCTCGATGAGGCCGCTGACGTGCGGCGCGAGGCAGTGGATGCCGTGGATGCCACGGCGCTCACCGGCCGGTATGCGCTGCGCCAAGCCTTGTTGAGCGATGAAGACGCAGAGGTTCGTGCCTCCTCGGCGCGTCGGCTGGGCGACTCGCGCGATCGCCGCTTCACGCCCGCGCTGATCGAGGCGTTGCGCGATCCGATGCCCGCAGTCCGCGACCGCGCTTGGCGCGCACTGGCTCGGCTAGGTGCCCGCGAGCTCTCTCCCTATGCTGAGCGGGCCATTCGTGAAGAGCCCGTCTGGTGGGTGCGGCGCGCCGCGGTCCGGGCAGCGGCTTCCGTAGCACGAGTCGAGGCGCTGGACCTGCTCCTCCGCACCCTGGAAGACCCATTCTGGCGGGTGAGGAACGCGGCGGTGCAGGCGCTGGTCTGGCTGGGAGAAGGAGACGCCGACGTCCGGCATCGGGTGCGCACGGCTGGAGAAAGCGCGGGGCCCGGGCCGTTGAGGGCTTCTGCCGCGTATCTCGAAGGAGCCTGGAGCTCGTCAGCATCGCCACCGGGAGAGTGGGGAGCCTCAAGAGCGGCACCGGCTTCCACCGAGGCAGGCCTCGACGATGAGGATCCCGCAGTGGTGACGGCGCGTCTCGAGCGGCTGCCCGCTTCGGCCGTACCTCCGGTCAAGCTGGTGGAGTGGCTGGGCGATCCACACGAACCTCTCCGGATCCTCGCACGGCGGGGCCTGCTCGAGCTCCGGGAGCCCGAGGCCATCCGGCTCGCGATGCGCTGGCTGGACGAGCCGCGAGTGCCGCATGCCGCAGAGGAGGTCCGCTCCCTGATTCAACGCGTTGACCTCGATGAGCTCTCCCTGGCATCGCGCATCCTCGGAGAACCACCGAGACCCGGTGCAGTGGCGTGGGCTGCGCGTATCGCGGTGCGGCGAGATCAGACCGAGCTGGTGGATCGCGTCCGAGCCCTGGCACGGCATGAGGACCCTGAGATCCGGCGTGCAGCCATCTCCGGACTTGCTCTTGATCCCGCGAGCCGTGCGGAAGTCCTCGCGGCCCTCGACGATCCTGATGAGTCCGTGCGTGAAGAGGTCATCGCCGCCTGGGAGCTCAGGCCTCCAGCTCCCTCGGCCATCCTTGCCTTTGCTCGGGCTCTTGTGGCATTCGCGCCTCGGGCCACGACTCCGCGAGAGCGCCGCGCTGTGGCGGAGGGCGCCGGGGCCATCGGCGAGGAAGCCCTCCTCGAGCGTCTCTCGCTGGATGCTGACCCATCGGTCCGCGCGATCGCCGTCGGAGAGCGCTCGGCCCAGGGCAGTCTCTCAGCAGAAGAACGACGCGAAGCCCTTACTCAGGAGGACCCCTGGAGCCGCACGGCCGCGCTGGATGTGGCTTCGGCGCGAGTGGCCTGCACGAACGATCCGGACCTCTCCGTGCGGCGAGCGGCGCTGGTACTCCTGGCCTCCCAGGAGACGAAGCTCGCCCCAGACACTGTGAGCAGCGTCGGCCTCGACAGCGCGCTCTCTCAGGATCCGTGGATGCGCGCGCGTGGGGCGGAGCTGCTCCACGCCGATGGAACGAGAGAGGAGCTGGAGGCGCTCCTACGCCTGTCGCTCGATCCCTCTCCGATGGTCCGAGCCGCTGCTGCGGCCGTGCTCGAAGAGTGTGAAACGCTCGATGCACGCCTCATCGAGCTGCTGCGAGGAGCCTCGCGCACGCAGGATCCCGATCTTCGTGCCTCGGCCTATACCTGGCTGCTGCGCCGAGCGGATTCCACCGCGTTCGAGCAGCTGGCTGCCGCGCTGCGTGATGGCTCTGAGCCCGCTCGCGTGGTCGCCCACCTGGAGGCCATGACACTGGTCTTCCCGGACGAAGCCTTCACGGCATCGCCAGACATCGAGAAGCGCCGGCCGACCCAGCCTCGTCGCGAGAAGGTGGCCTCGAAGCGCGCTCGGCCAGAGATTGCTCCACGGGCCTCCTGGCGGCCCCTCGGGAGCACGGGGCTGAGTGTCTCGCCGCTCGTGCTCTCGGGCGCGAACGGCCTCTCCCCCGCGGCGCTGGCCGAGGCGCATGAGGCGGGAGTGAACTCCTTCTTCTGGGAGACGGAGTACCTGCAGCTCACGCGCTTCCTGCGCACCCGCCGGGGCCAGAGAGAGGGGCTCGTGCTGGTCGCGGGCAGCTACCACTCGGGGCCCTCCGCGCTCCGCCGGGACGTGGAGTCCGCGCTGCGCCAGCTCCGCACCAGCTGGCTGGATGTCTTCCTGCTCTTCTGGGTGCGCTCGCCCGAGCGGCTCAACGACGAGGACTTCGAGGCCCTGGAGCAGCTCCGCGCCGAGGGCAAGCTGCGCGCCTTTGGCTTCTCCACCCACTTGCGCGACCTGGCTGCGGAGGCGATCCGGCGTCGCCCCTGGCCCGTGGTGATGACACGCCACAGCGCCGCGCACCCTGGAGCAGAGGCGGCCTTCTTCCCGGAGGCACTCGCGCGGGGAACAGGGGTGCTCACGTTCACAGCCACCTGCTACGGCAGGCTCCTCCAGCCCGCTCCAGGGATTTCCTCGGACGCGGTCCTTCCCAGCGCGGTGGACTGCTACCGCTACAGCCTCTCCCAGCCCGGCGTCAGCGCCTGTCTCACCGCGCCCCGGAGCCACCGCGAGCTGGTGCAGAACCTGGAGGTGCTCGCCCGGCCGTACATGATGCCGGAGGCCCTGGAGACGATGCGGGCCCACGGAGCCCGGGTGCGTGCGCGCAACCAGCAGTTCAACGCCCTCATTCGCCAGGCTCCGGGAGGCACCCGCGACACGTTCCTGGCACTCCTGGAGGAGGATGAGCCGGGCCCGACCCGGTGAAGGCTTCCCACCGCGTGGCGGATGTGCTGGAGTCAACAGTGCTCCTGGGGTCGCGTGCAGCCAGCCTTCCGTCCGCGATGTCACGTCGCGGCTGCCAGCGATACCCATTGAAGAACGACGCGGCGCGAGGTCCGCCTTGCCGGCTTCCCTGACCTCGCGCGCTTCTGCCGTGCAGGTGGCGGCGGCTCCAGGAGCGCTGTTTCTT
>Ga0247825_10001432_pt1 | contig 15672 bp, 13 predicted proteins | sample 13C_Vanillin_Day_FD_194413 | JGI IMG/M metagenome (GOLD analysis project Ga0247825, IMG submission 194413) | Soil microbial communities from agricultural site in Penn Yan, New York, United States - 13C_Vanillin_Day48 | ecosystem: Environmental > Terrestrial > Soil > Agricultural land | place... | reverse complement strand
GCGGGGCGTTACGGCTCCGAACTCGCGGGCACCGTGGTGGTGGACTCGCCGGCCCGGACGGTGCGCCCGGTCTTCGACGCCGAACGGGAACGCCGCATGCGCCGGAAGCTCCGAGTGTACGAGAGCGAGGGCGCCATTGTCGCGCGATTCCGCCCGGACCCGGAGGACACTCCGCTGCCGACATACCTGCGGAACTACCTCGGCTCCCGATCGATTCGCGCGACCGCCGGCGGATTCACCTGGCAATTCGATCCCACGATTTCGATGGCCGGCGGGATGATCGTCGACGAGGTGGTTCCGCCCTCGTGTCCGCTGGCTCTCATCCGAGGCGAGCGCGGGATGCTCAGCCGCGAGATGAGCCGCGCGCTGGCCGATGAGATCGGTCACGACACAACCGAACTGGAGATACCGGACTCCGGCCACCACATCATGCTCGAGCAACCGCTGGCACTGGCAGCGGCGTTGGAAACGCTGGTTCAGACGTGGACCCCGCGACCTGTGCAGCCCAGCCGCTCCCTCTGAGACCACTTGTCACCGAAACGAGGAACAATCATGACAACGACCCGCGGAATCGTCTCGTACGGCGCCTACATACCCTACTGGCGTCTCGACCGGGCGGCGATCGCCGGAACGCTGGGTGGACATCCCGCGCGCGGATCCCGCAGTGTGGCGTCCTACGACGAGGACACCACGTCGATGGGTGTCGAGGCGGCGCGAATTGCGCTGCAGGCACATGCGAGCCGACCGTCCTCGGTGTTCTTCGCGACCGCCGAACCGGCGTATCAGGACAAGACCAATGCCACAGGTATCGCCGCGGCGCTGTCGCTCGGCCCCGATGTCCTGGCGGCCGACGTCGCCGGTGCCGTGCGGTCGGGCGTGGCGGCCCTGCACGCCGGCCTGCGTACCGACGAGGCTTCACTCGCCGTCGTCTCCGACATCCGGACGGGGCTCCCGGCATCCGCCGAAGAGCGGGACGGTGGTGACGGCGCCGCAGCATTCGTTCTCGGTCCGGCGACCGCCGGCCCGCTGATCGCGGAGTACGTCGGTGGTGCCTCGGTGTCTGCCGAATTCCTCGATCGGTGGCGGGTCCCTGGGGACGGGCGGTCGCAGGTGTGGGAGGAGCGGTTCGGCGAGTCGCAGTACGTGCCCCTCGCGGAGCGCGCCCTGCAGCGTGCCCTCGACAGTGCCGGGATCACGATCGACCGACTCGACCGGGTCGTGCTCACCGGGTTGCATTCCCGTGCAGTCCGGTCCTTCGTCAAGAAGTCGGGACTGCGGCGTGAGCAGCTGGTCGACGACCTCACGTCGACGATCGGCAACACCGGAACCGCGCACCCCGGCGTCCTGCTGAGCTCCGTGCTCGACACCGCCGACCCGGGACAGCTGGTTGCGGTGATCGTGCTCGCCGACGGCGCCGACGTCCTGCTGTTCAGGACGACGGAACACGTGCGCTCGGCCCGTTCTCCTCGTCCGGTGGGCGACCAGATCACCCGGGGACGCAAGGATCTCGCCTACGCCACGTTCCTCGGTTGGCGCGGCAAGCTCGAGCAGGAACCGCCTCGCCGGCCCATCCCGGATCGTCCGGCCGGTCCCCCGTCCATTCAGCGGGCCGAGTGGAAGTTCGCCTTCACCGGGAGCCGCTGCGCCTGCGGTCAGGCTCACCTTCCGCCGCAGCGCGTCTGTGTCGACTGCGGACTCGTCGACGAGATGAGCGAGGAGCGCCTGAGCGACGTCCCGGCCACCGTCGCGACGTACACCGTCGACCATCTCGCATATTCGATGTCGCCGCCCGTCATCGCCGCCGTGATCGATTTCGACGGTGGCGGCCGATTCGCGTCGGAACTCACCGATGTCGACCCCACCGAGCTCGCCGTCGGAACCCGCGTCGAGATGACGTTCCGACGCCTCTACACCTCCGGCGGCGTGCACAACTACTTCTGGAAAGCCCGCCCCGTCGTCAAGGAGACCATCGCATGAGCTCGCATGGCATCAAAGACCAGGTCGCCATCGTCGGCATGGGGTGCACGCCCTTCGGGGAGCATTGGGACAAGTCCGCGGCCGATCTGCTCGTCGACTCCGCGACAGAAGCGTTCCGGTCCTCCGGAATATCGAAGGACGCCGTCGACGCGTACTGGCTCGGCACGATGGCGTCCGGCTTCTCGGGAATGTTGCTGTCCGCCGCACTCAAGACGGACTTCAAGCCCGTCACCCGGGTGGAGAACTTCTGCGCCACCGGGTCCGAAGCATTCCGCAACGCCTGCTACGCCGTCGCCTCGGGCGCGTACGACGTGGCGATGGCCGTCGGTGTGGAAAAGCTGAAGGACTCGGGCTATTCGGGGCTCGTCCGCGCGAACCCCGCGCACGACGGCACCAACCCCACGATCACGGGGCCCGCTCGGTTCAGCCTGCTCGCGCCGGCGTACAGCGAGAAGTACGGCGTCCCGAAGGACGAACTCAAAGACGTCATGACGCGCATCGCGTGGAAGAACCACTACAACGGGGCACGGAACCCGCGCGCGGCGTTTCAGACCGAGGTGTCGACGGAGACGATCAAGGCTTCGCCGAAGGTTGCCGGCGACCTCGGCATCTTCGACTGCTCCGGGGTGAGCGACGGATCGGCGGCGGCGATCATCGTCCGGGCCGAGGACGCGTACCAGTACACCGACAAGCCCCTGTTCGTGAAGGCGCTGTCGTTCGTCGCGAGCCCGGGCAAGGGATCGCTCGATTCCACCTACGACTACACGAGTTTCGAGGAATGCGTCCGTTCGGCGGCGGACGCCTATGCGCAGGCAGGTGTGTCGGATCCCCGCAAGGAGATCGCGATGGCCGAGGTCCACGACTGCTTCACCCCGACGGAACTCGTGCTGATGGAGGATCTCGGATTCTCCGAGCGCGGCCACGGGTGGAAGGACGTCGTCAACGGCGCCTTCGACCTGACCGGCGACCTGCCGGTCAATCCGGACGGTGGTCTGAAGAGCTTCGGCCATCCCATCGGCGCGTCCGGCTTGCGGATGCTGTTCGAGTGCTGGTTGCAGCTTCGCGGAGAAGCGCCGGCGGGAAGGCAGATCGACGTCGGCGGACGGGGTTACGGCCTCACCCAGAACCTCGGCGGCTTCCCGGGCGAGTGCGTGTCGTTCGTGTCGATCGTCGGCCCGGAGAAGGGATGAGCATGAACACGGACAAGAAGGGCCCGCTGGCCGGCGTCCGCGTCCTCGAACTCGGCGGCATCGGCCCCGGCCCGTTCGCCGCGATGATGCTGGCCGACATGGGCGCAACCGTCATACGCCTCGTTCGAGGACAAGGCTGGGACAAGCACCCGATCCTCAACCGCGGCCGCGTGACGATCGAGGTCGACCTCAAGAATCCGGAGTCGATCGAGGCGGTGCGCAGGATCGCGCAAGGATGCGACGCGGTGGTCGAGGGATTCCGGCCGGGTGTCGCGGAGCGACTCGGACTCGGTCCCAAGGATCTTCACGCGCTCAACCCGGCACTCGTCTACGGCCGGATGACCGGGTGGGGCCAGGACGGGCCGTGGGCGTCGGCGCCCGGGCACGACATCAACTACCTCTCACTCACCGGCGGCCTCCACGCGATCGGTCCCAAGGACGGCGATCCCGTCCCACCGCTGAATCTGGTGTCCGACTTCGGCGGCGGCGGCATGCTGCTGGCCTACGGCATCGTCTGTGCGCTCACCACTGCACAGAAGACCGGCGAGGGACAGGTCGTCGACGCCGCGATGGTCGACGGGACGTCGCTGCTCCTCGCCATGACGTACGGCTTCCTGGCCGACGGATTCTGGCTCGACGAGCGGGGCTCGAACATGCTCGACGGGGCCGCACCGTTCTACCGGACCTACAAGTGTCAGGACGGCCGCCACATGGCGGCGGGATGCGTCGAGCCGCAGTTCTACCGCGAGTTCCTGCGGGTCCTCGGGCTGGCGGACGACCCCCTGTTCACCGAGCAGCACGACCGCACCCGGTGGGAGGAACAGGGCGTCCGCATCGCGGCGATCTTCGCCACCCGAACCCGGGCCGAATGGGAGCAGGCGTTCGCCGACACCGAGGCGTGCACCACTCCGGTGCTGTCGCTGAGCGAGGCGCACCGCCACCCACACATGGCGGTGCGTGCCACCCTCGCCGAACAGGACGGCATCGTCCAGCCCATGCCCGCGCCCCGCTTCAGTGGCACTCCCGCCGCGGTCCCGGAACCGCAAGCAGCCGACGCCACTCGTATCGAAACGGCCTTGGCTGATGTGGGAATCGCCTTGGCCGAGGCGAGAACTCTGGTCGCGTCCGGCGTACTCGGTGTGCCTCGACGGGAGATCTGAGTGGATGGACAGGTCACGTACGGGACGGATGACGAGGTCGTGGTCGACCGGGCGGGCAGCATCGCGGTCGTCACGCTCAATCGACCCGACAAGCTGAACGCTCTCGCAATCGGCATGACGGATCTGATCCTGCAGGCGCTCAACGACGTCGGAGCGGATGACGCGATCGGCGCCGTCGTCCTGACCGGTGCCGGGACGTCGTTCTGCACCGGCATGGACCTGAACGGTGGGTTCCAGCGCGACATCCCCGATCCCGTCACCGCCTACCATCGACGGCTGCGCACCGGGGTCTCGATCATTCTGCAGCTGCGGTCGATGCCGCAGCCGGCGATCGCGGCCGTCCGCGGGCACGCCGTCGGTGCGGGTTTCGCGATCGCGGCGGCGTGCGACGTCCGGTTCGCGGCACCGGATGCCCGGTTCAATGCGGTGTTCACGTCGATCGGCATGAGTGCGGGCGATCTCGGCCTGTCCTGGACGCTTCCGCGACTGATCGGGCCGTCCGCGGCTGCCGAGGTGCTGTTGGGTGCTGGGGTCGTGACGGCGGACCAGGCGGCGGAGTGGCGCCTGGTCTCGCGTGTCACCGACGATCCGCTCGCCGCAGCCGTGGAACTGGCGCATCGCATCGCCGCGCAACCACCGTTCGGCGTGCGGATGTCCAAGGAACTGCTGTCGGCAAGCCTGGGCGCCGGCGGCTTCCGCGAGCATCTCGAGATGGAGTGGCGGTCGCAGGTGCTGTGCGGGCTGACCGACGGTCACGCGGAAGCGAAGAAGGCCTTCGCGGAGCGCCGGCTCGTCAGATGATCGCGGTCGGGTGGGTATCTGCACCGGGCTCGGCCAGGACCGCGTGCGCGAGCCGGTACAGATCGTCGCTCAGCCGGGGACGCCGGCCGACCCGTCGTGACCGGACCGATTCGGTGACCAGCCCGGTGATGGCCGTGACCAGTGCGGTTGCTTCGGGGTGGGACAACTCGCTGCGAGTGACGGCGAGGCAGTGCGTCCATTCCTCGTTGAAAAGGCGCACCCGTTCCTGGCGTTTGGCCATCGCTTCGGGGACATGATGCATCTCCGACAGGCTCACGGCGATCAGATCGGAATTTTCGACGCAGATGTTGACGTAGGACTGGAGGAGCCGATCGAGTGCATCCTCCGCCGACGTGGCAGGCGCCAAGGCGTCGCTCAGTCCGAGGACCACCCGTTCGGACGCCCGGTGGATCGCCGTCGCGAGGATGTCTTCCTTGCTCTCGAAGTGCCGGTAGGACGCCCCCGCGGTCACTCCTATCGCCTCGGCGATGTCTGCCATCGACACCCCTCTGAAGCCGCGTTCCCGGAACATCGTGATCGCCGTGCCGAGAATCTTCTCGCGCCGCGACGACCGTTCCCACCCGCCGACTGCCGGCGGATCGCCGAGTTCGGCCGGATCGACGGGAGCCAGCCGGACGTCGACGACCTGCATCACCATCGTCGACACGAGTTCGACGAGGCGGGCATGGGGAACCTTGTGCTTCGCCCTGCTCGCTCCGACGATCAGCCCGCACGACGCGCGCACATAGATGGAGGATTCGGACGCGTCGAGGTCGGGTCGGACCTCGGCGATGACGGGGGTCCACGCATGAATCAGCGCTTGCCACCGCTTGTCGACCTCGGCGAGGCGATCCTCGTTGAGGTACCACAGGCTCCGAAGGCACACGGCCAGCTCGGCCGGCCGGTCGAGGGTGAGGTCGACCGCGGCGGTGACGAGACGGCTCAGGGTGGGTGTATCGGAATTGGTGTCGGCGATCGCCGCCTCCGACACTGCGACCATGCTGTCGAGGAACTGCAGTCCGATTTCGGCGAGCAGGGCTTCCTTGCCGGGGAAGTGCCGGTAGATGGCGGGACCGCTGATGCCGATTTCGGATCCGATGTCGTCGATGCCGACGCCGCCGTATCCCCATTGCTGAAACAGGCGCGCGGCCGTACGCATGATCTCGTCGCGTCGCTGTGCAGCGGGAACGCGGGGCGCCCGGGTCCGCGTGGTGGTGGACGCGGCCTGCGGCTCTAACGGCCCCATGTGCGAGCCCACCCTCGGTAGCGGAAGTTCATTCGCTCAGTCTAATGGGTCGCCACCCGCCTGGTTGTGAACGGCTGTGCACTTGAGGTACTGGAGTTCCCTCGCGATCTATCGTCGATCGATAGAGGAGAAGGATCTTTTCCCGGATTGCTAGTTAACGACTATTGACTTAGATCCGATGGGGTGTTTATCTGATTGCACGGAAGGCGCAGACCTTCGTCCTTCTCCGGCCGGCTCGGACGTCCGGTCGTATTCGCTCCAACGCAGGAGATCTCCGCAATGAACGACATCACTTTCGATATCGCCGACGGCGTCGCGACGATCACCCTCGACCGGCCGGAGGCGAAGAACGCGTTCACCCTCGACATGATCGACGAGTGGGCGGACTTCGTGGCCGCCGCACGCAGGAACAGTTCGGTGGGTGCACTCGTGCTGACAGGTGCCGGCGACGCATTCTGCGCCGGCGGAGACCTGAGCGTGATCGCCGGAATGGACGAATCGCCGCTCGTCGGCAAGCGGGTACTCACCGAGCACATCCACCGCGTCGCGCTGGCGATGGACGAATTCGACAAGCCGACCATCGCCGCGGTCAACGGCGTCGCGGTCGGCGCCGGGATGGACATGGCGCTCATGTGCGACATGCGGTTCATGGCCCGGAGCGCGCGGATGAGCGAGGGGTACATCCGGCTGGGTCTCGTGCCGGGCGACGGAGGGGCTTATTACCTCCCGCGCATCGTCGGAGTGGCAAAAGCGTTGGAGCTCTTGCTCTCCGGAGACTTCGTGGACGCCGACGAGGCGCTGCGCATCGGCCTCGTCACGAGGGTCGTCGACGACGAGACGCTGCTGAAGGAAGCTCAGGCTTTCGCCGCCCGACTCGCTGCGGGCCCGCCCCTCGCCACGCGCATGATCAAGCGCAGCGTTTACCACGGGCTGAACAGCGATCTGCGCACCAGTCTCGATCTCATCTCGTCCCACATGGGTCTCGTCGCCACGAGCGATGACGCCCGCGAGGCCCTCGCGGCCATGCAGGAACGACGCACACCGACATTTCAGGGCCGATAACCGGCACTGCACCTACCAACTCGAGGAGAGAACATGAGCGGAATCAACGACGGTCGAGTCGTCGTCGTCACAGGAGCCGGGCGCGGCATCGGTCGTGAGTACGCGCTCGAATTCGCCCGCGAGGGCGCCAAGGTGGTCGTCAACGACCTCGGCGCCGACCCGGACGGTGCGGGCGCCTCGCGTGGCCCGGCCAACGAGGTGGTCGACGAGATTCGCGCCCTGGGCGGCGAGGCCATCGCCAACGGTGACGACGTCGCCGACTCCGAGGGCAGCGCACGACTCATCCAGTCGGCGATCGACACCTTCGGTGGACTGGACGTGCTGGTCAACAACGCCGGCATCCTGCGCGACCGCATGATCGCGAGCATGTCCGAGCAGGACTGGGACGACGTCATCCGGGTGCACCTCCGGGGCACCTTCCTGCCGACGAAGCGTGCCGTCGACTACTGGCGCGCCGAATCGAAGGCCGGGCGGGCACGCGACGCGCGGCTGATCAACACGAGTTCCTCGAGCGGGTTGTTCGGCAACATCGGCCAGGCCAATTACGGTGCGGCCAAGGCGGGTATCGCGAACTTCACCATCATCGCGTCGAAGGAACTCGCCCGCTACGGAGTGACCGCCAACGCGATCTACCCTGGCGCGGTGTCGCGGCTCACCGCGGGCATCATCCCCGGCGCCGGCGAGGGACCGCATCCGATGGACGCGCACTACATCGCCCCCGTCGTCGCATGGCTCGGCAGCCCGGAGTCCCAGGACGTCACCGGCCGCCTGATCGGACTCCGCGGCAGCGAGATCACCATCGCCGAGGGCTGGATCTCGGGGCCGAGCGTCATCAATGAAGACCGCTGGGTCACGTCCGAACTCGGACCGATCATGAAGGAACTCGTCGGCCAGGCTCGACCGAACGTCGACTTCACCGCAGGCCAGTCCTCCGCGAAGAAGTAGGACGCAGCCATGACGATGAATTTCGACGCGATCGGCGCGGACAACGGCTACGGCGAAGCCACCTGGACGAGCAGGGACGCGATCCTCTACGCGCTCGGCGTCGGTGCCGGGCAGGATGATCCGCTGTCCGAGTTGCAGTACACGACGGAGAACTCCGAGGGCGTCACGCAGCAACTGCTCCCGGCGTACGGTGTGGTGCTCGGCATGACCTACGGCAAGCGGCCCACCCTCGGCGACTATCACCTGTCGAAGGTGCTGCACGGGGAGCAGTCGTTCACCGTTCACCGGCCGCTGCCGGTCGCGGGTACCGCGCGGATCTCGACCGTCGCCACCGGAATCTACGACAAGGGCAAGGGCGCACTCGCGGTCACCGAGACGACCCTGTCCGATCCCGCGACCGGCGAGCCCTGGCTGACGTCGCAGACCGGGCTGTTCATCCGCGGCGAGGGCGGGTTCGGCGGACCGTCGCAACCACAGCCGGAATGGGATGTCGCCGGACGCACGGCCGACGTCGAGGTCTCGGCAGCGGTGCGCGCCGACCAGACGCTGCTCTACCGCCTCTCCGGTGACCGCAACCCGCTGCACTCGGACCCGAAGTTCGCAGCGAAGGCGGGCTTCCCCCGCCCGATCCTGCACGGCATGTGCACGTACGGCGTCACCGGCCGGCTACTGATCAATGCGCTGTGCGGCGGCGACCCGGCGCGGGTGACGAGCATGGGCGGCCGGTTCAGCAAGCCGGTGATGCCGGGCACGACATTGACCGTGTCCATCTGGAACGACAAGGGCCGCGCGCTGTTCCAGACCCGCGACGCCGATGGCGTCGTCGTGCTCGACCGCGGCACCTTCGAGTACGGGGAGGTGCTGTGATGTCGGAATTCCGCGAACGCGCACGGGCATGGCTCGAGGAGAATGCTCCGCATCTTCCGCAGGGCGATCCGTATTCCGACGCCCGGGTGACCCAGGGCCGGTTGCACGCGGCCGGCTTCGCGGGCATCACGTGGCCCACCGCGTACGGCGGCCAGGGCCTGACCGTGATCGAGCAGCGCGAATGGGACGAGGAGGCGCAGGCGTACGACCTGCAGACCGAACCGCTGGGGATCGGACTGGGCATGGTCGGGCCGGTCCTCCTCGACCTCGGCACCGAGGAACAGAAGTCGACGTACCTTCCGCGCCTGGCGCGCGGCGAATGGATCGGCTGCCAGTTGTTCTCCGAGCCGGGAGCGGGATCGGACGTGGCGGGCCTGCGCACCCGCGCGGTGCGCGACGGAGACGAGTGGGTGGTCAACGGACAGAAGGTGTGGACCTCCCACGCCCATCACTCCGACGTCGGAATCCTGCTGGCCCGAACCGACGCCGACGTACCCAAGCATCAGGGAATCACGATGTTCGTGATCGACATGCACGCACCCGGAGTGTCGGTCCGTCCGCTGAAGGACATGAGTGGTGCGAGCAAGTTCAACGAGGTGTTCCTCGACAACCTGCGGTTGCCCGCCGGTGCTGTCGTCGGCGAGGTGAACCAAGGTTGGGCGGCGACGGTGCAGATGCTGCGGCACGAGCGGCTCGCGCTGACCGGTCGCCGCACGCGGCGGGACGACCCGTCGTCGCACGCATTTCTCGCGGATGTGGTGCGAAAGTCGGGACGTGCCAGTGATCCGCTGGTGCGGCGCACTCTCGCGGAGGTCTTCGTCGGTGAACGCGTCGGCGAGTTGTTCGCGTCGCGGATCGCGGAGGAGATCAAGGCGGGCGGCGACCCGGGACCGCGCGGATCGGTGGGCAAGCTCGCCGCCGGGCGGCAGGCTCGGTTCCTCGCTTCCGCCGTGACGACCCTGCTCGATGGCCAGGCCACGGCGTGGGCGCCCGACGACACCACCGGGCCGGCATTGGCACAGATCGTGTCGACCGCGCCGAGGCTCCGCATCGCCGGCGGGACCGACGAGATTCAGCGCAACATCATCGGCGAGCGGGTGCTGGGGCTACCGAAGGAACCGAAATGATTCTCAATCCGACCGAAGATCAACTCGAACTCCGCACTGCGGTAGCTCGATTCGTCGCCGAGGTGACACCGATGCCTGCGGTACGCCGGGCCATGGACACCGAGCCGGGATACGACCCGGCCGCATGGAAGCGGCTGTGCGGACAGCTCGGCATCCCCGCCCTGGCCATCAGCGAAGAGGGCGGCGGCGCGGGCTTCGGCGTCACGGAACTCACGGTGGCGATGCAGGAATGCGGCGCCGGGTTGGTGCCGGGACCGCTGCTCGGGTCCGGCGTCATCGCGGCACTCGTCCTCGACGCCGTCGGTGACCGGACCGTTCTGCCCTCGGTGGTCGCGGGAACGACGATCGCGAGCCTCGCCCAGGATCCGTCGCTGACCGTCGACGGTGGAGCTGTGTTCGGCACGGTGTCCGAGGTCCTCGACGCGATGACCGCGGATGTCTTCGTCGTCGCGGCAGGCAACTCCGTGTACACCGTCGACGCCACCGACCCGGCCGTGTCCCGGCACGCGCTGGTGACCCTGGATCCCACCCGCAGGCAGGGCGCGGTGCAGTTCGACGGTGCCGCCGCCACCCTGGTCGGCTCGTCCGACGGCCTGGCGGCCGGACTCGACCGCGCCACCGTGGCCCTGGCGGCCGAGCAGCTGGGAGCGATGCAGCGTTGCCTCGACCTGACTGTCGACTATGTGAAGGTTCGCGAACAGTTCGGCCGGAAGATCGGCTCGTTCCAGGCGGTCAAGCAGGGCCTGGCCGATGTCTACACGAGCGTCGAACTCGCGTCCGCGGCGGTCGCCTACGCAGCCTGGACCGCGGACCACGAACCGGAGAACCTGGCGATCGCGGCGAGCGTGGCGAAGGCGTACGTGGGACCGGAGGCGTTCGAAGCGGCATCCCAGATGGTCCAGTACCACGGTGGCATCGGATACACGTGGGAGCACGACGCCCACCTGTACTACAAGCGGATCAAGACGACGGAGACGATGCTCGGCAGCGCCGACGATCATCTCGGGCGGATCGCCGCCCATCTCCTGGACGGCATCGAGGCGGAGCGGATCCACTGATGTCGGGGCCGTTGACCGGGGTACGCATCGTCGAACTGGCGGGGATCGGGCCGGGACCGTTCTGCGGAATGCTGTTCGCCGACCTGGGCGCCGAGGTGATCCGCGTCGAGCGGGTGGGCGCGCCGCACGACACGTGGAACGTCGCGTCCCGCGGACGTCGTTCCATCGCAGTGGATCTCAAGGCGCCCGGCGGCGCCGAAGCGGTCCTGAAGCTGGTGGCGACCGCCGACGGACTCATCGAAGGGTTCCGCCCGGGTGTCACCGAGCGGCTCGGTCTCGGCCCCGATCACTGTCACGTCGTGAATCCGCGGCTGGTGTACGGACGGATGACCGGTTGGGGCCAGAGCGGGCCCCTCGCGCAGGCGGCCGGGCACGACATCGACTACATCGCGATCGCCGGCGCGCTGCACGGCACGGGCGAGCCGGGGCGTCCACCACGCCCGGCCCAGAACTTCGTGGGCGACTACGGCGGAGGCGCGATGTTCCTCGCGTTCGGGATGGTCAGCGCCATCCTGCACGCCCGGGAGATGGGGGAGGGGCAGGTGGTCGACGCCGCCATGACCGACGGCACCGCGCTCCTCACCGCGGTGTGTCACGGCCGCCTGACGACGGGCGCCTGGTTCGACCGGCGCGGCGGCAACATCGTCGACGGATCCGCACCGTTCTACGGAACCTACGAGTGCGCTGACGGCGAGTATTTCGCGTTCGGTGCGATCGAACCCCAGTTCACCGACGAGATGCTGAACCTGCTCGAACTCGACCACGACGAGGATCTGAAGGCGCGGTGGCACGACCGGTCCGCGTGGCCGGAACTGCGTGAGCGGGTCGCGGCGATCGTGCGGACGAGGTCCCGCGACGACTGGGAGTCGATCTTCGACGGGTCCGACGCCTGCGCCGCACCGGTCTTGTCGCTCACCGAGGCGACGAAACACCCGCACAACGTGGCGCGGGGAACGTTCGTCGACATCGACGGAATCGTCCAGCCTGCACCGGCACCGCGATTCTCGCGCACACCCGGCGAAATCCGCGGGGGCATCGCACCGCCCGGGCGCGACAGCGCGGACCTTCTCGCCGAGGTCGGATACAGCCCGGAGGAAATCGTCTCACTGACACACTCGAAGGTGATCGCATGACGAACGAACAGGTGTTCTGGCAGACCGCCGCGTCGGAGCCCGACCGGCTCGCGGTGATCGTCGACGGCGGTGGAACCACCACGTACGGTGACCTCGCCGAGACCGCCAACCGGCTGTCGCACGGGATGCGTGCGCAGGGGTTGACCGCCGGAAGCGTGCTTGCGCTGGTGCTCTCGAACCGGCTCGAATTCATCGCACTCCAGTTGGCGGCCCATCAGATCGGTGTGTACGTGGTGCCGGTGAACCGGCACCTCACGGCACCGGAGGCGGGGTACATCCTCGGCGACTGCGGCGCGGAACTGGTCGTCGCCGACGGGTCGACCGCGGCGACCGTCGAGGAGGCAGCGAAGCTGGCCGGGATCTCACCGGAGGTGTTGTTCGGCGTCGGTGACGGTGCCGAGGCGCTGCGGCCGTACGAAGAGCTGCTCGGTGATTCCTCCACGCCCGACGATCGCGTGGCGGGTGCCATGCTGTTCTACAGTTCGGGAACCACCGGACGCCCCAAGGGAATCCGGCGTCCGATGAGTGGTCTGTCCCCGGAGGTCGAACAGGCACGGATGGCCCAGTCCGCGAGGGCGATGAGCGTGACGCGAGACGGCGTCTACCTGTCGGTGGGGCCGCTCTATCACGCGGCGCCCAATCAGAACATGATGATGACCCTCCAACTCGGGCACACCGTCGTCGTCAGTTCCGGTTTCGATCCCGAGCACGCCCTCGGACTGATCCAGCGCTATTCGGTCACGGCTACCTTCCTCGTGCCGACGATGATGCATCGGCTGGTGACCGTCCCCGCCGAGCGGCGCAAAAAGTTCGACGTGTCTTCACTGAGCACGATCCTCCACTCGGCGTCGATCTGCCCGGTCGCCACCAAGCGCGCGATGATCGACTGGGTCGGTCCGGTGCTGGTGGAGTACTACGGTTCCAGCGAATCGGGTGCCACCACACTCATCGATTCCGAGAGCTGGCTGGCACACCAAGGTTCGGTCGGGCGGGCGAGACCCGGAATGGCGGTGCGGATCTGCGACGAGCACGGCGAGGAGCTCCCACCCGGCACGCCCGGGCTGATCCACCTGAAATCGGGCGTCGTGATCGAGTACGTCGGGGATCCGGACAAGACCGCGGCCAGCTACCAGGACGGATTCTTCGTTCCCGGCGACATCGGCTATCTCGACGAGGACGGCTGGCTGTTCGTGTGCGACCGGCGTACCGACATGATCGTGTCGGGCGGTGTCAACATCTATCCGGCCGAGATCGAGGGCGAAGTCCTCCAGCACGCGGCCGTCCTGGACGCCGCCGTGTTCGGCGTCCCGGACGACGAATGGGGTCAGCGGGTGGTCGCGCTCGTGGAGCTTCACGAGCCGGACGCGCAGCGAGACGAGGTCGCCGAATCGATCCTCTCTCATTGCCGCGAGCGGCTTGCCAAGTTCAAGCTCCCTCGCGTGCTCGAGGTAGTCGATCACCTGCCGAGAACGGCCGCGGGCAAGATCAACAGGGCTCGGCTGCGCGACACCTATCAGAGCGAGCGAGCCGTCTGACCAGGATTTTCGTGAGTGCGGCCGTTGCGACGTCTCAGGATGCCGTGACGGCCGTTTTCCGCGTTCACGACCGAACCAGTGACACGAAGGCGCTTGCTGCGGGCGACAGCGGATCGTGCCGATGGTAGAGGACGCACGACCGAAGCGGTGGAAGGTCGATGCGCCGGATCTGAGCACCCATGCTCGCCGCCGTCCTGGCTTCGGGTGCCGACAGCACTGCCGCGCCCACGCCCTCGAGCAGGAGGGGCAGGATGACCTCCCGGTGTTCCGTCTCCACCACGAGAGTCGGTAGCGGCAGGTTCGCCGACGCCACTTGCGCAACGAAAGCCTGTTGGCTGGCCGACCTTTCCGGGAGGCCGATGATCAGCGGAAACCGGACGAGGTCCGCGAGATCCACGATATCGCCCGGGGGAATGTCGGTGGCCTTCGGCGAGAACGCGACCATCAGGTCCGAGACCGGGATCTCTATCGACGAGTGCTTCGGGAACGGCCCGGGGTGATCGGTCAGCAGCAGTTCCGCCTCGCCGCGTCGTAGTATCTCGAATCCCTCGACTCCGAAGGGTGCGTGTTGCAGACGCACGGTCACGTCGGGATAGCGCCGGCGGAACCGAACGAGCAATGGTGCGAGTGGGTCGACGGCGAGACCGTGTACCACCGCGAGGTCCAGGCGTCCCGTGTGCAGAGACTCGACACTCTGGACGGCCGCACGGGCGTTGTCGAACGATCGCAAGGTTTGCCGCGCAGGGCCGACCAGGGCGCGCCCCGCGGGGGTGAGCGTCAAGCGGCGTCCGCGAACGAACAGTGGTGTGTCGAGCGCCTTTTCGAGTTCCCGGATCGACTGGGAGACGGCCGGCTGACTCACGTGCAGCCTGCGTGCGGCCTCCGAGATGCTCTCGGAGTCGACGACGGCGACGAACTGGGCAAGATGACGACGCTCCATAACCAGAACTTATCACTGGTCAAGGTAGATCGGGCGTTTACCTTTGGCGCGTTCTCTCGTACCGTGAAGGAAGAGCGACGATCCGCTCACCAATTCATCAGGCCGCGCGCCCAAATTCATTGGCGCACTGCGTCGCGGTCGCTCAGGAGAGGAACGAACATCCCATGGGATCTTTGGAAGGTCGAGTAGCAGTCATCACCGGCGGCGGTCGCGGGCTCGGACGTGAGCACGCCCTGCTGTTCGCCGCCGAGGGCGCCAAGGTCGTCGTCAACGATCTCGGTGGCAGCGCCGAGGGCAGCGGTTCGGACGTTTCTGCTGCCCAGTCCGTCGTCGACGAGATCACAGCACTCGGCGGCGAGGCCGTCGCCAACGGCGACAGCGTCACCGACTGGGAAGGTGCTCGTCGCCTGATCGCCACCGCGATCGACACGTTCGGTGACCTCCACATCCTCGTCAACAACGCCGGCATCCTGCGCGACCGCCTGCTCGTCAACATGAGCGAGGACGAGTTCGACTCCGTGATCAACGTTCACCTCAAGGGCACCTTCGCGATGACCCGGCATGCCGCAGAATACTGGCGCGCAGAGGCGAAGAAGGGCGTCGAGACCGATCGGTCCCTGATCAACACCTC
>Ga0247825_10001431_pt1 | contig 15678 bp, 12 predicted proteins | sample 13C_Vanillin_Day_FD_194413 | JGI IMG/M metagenome (GOLD analysis project Ga0247825, IMG submission 194413) | Soil microbial communities from agricultural site in Penn Yan, New York, United States - 13C_Vanillin_Day48 | ecosystem: Environmental > Terrestrial > Soil > Agricultural land | place... | reverse complement strand
GCCTGGAGGTGGCCGGATACATGGCGCCATCGCAGTCGGGGTACCTGGAGGGGGCCCGCGCGATCCTGGAGGGCGCGGGCTATGGCGGGGAGTTCAGCTACCACGGCGCCGTCGACCGCAAGGGCAAGCTCGCGTTCCTGCACGAGCTGGACGTGCTGTCCGTGCCGGCGACCTATGACGAGCCGAAGGGGATGTTCCTGCTGGAGGCGATGGCGAGCGGCGTACCCGTGGTGCAGCCGCGCCGCGGTGCGTTCACCGAAGTGGTCGAGAAGACGGGCGGCGGCCTGCTGGTTACGCCGGACGACGCCGAGAGCCTCGCGGACGGTCTCCATGCATTGTGGAGCGACCGCGATCGGGCGCGCGCGCTCGGACGCCAGGCGTTCGAGGGCGTGCGCGCGCACTACTCGATTCAGCAGTCGGCGGCCCGCCTGATCGAGGTGTATCAGGCGACGGTCGGAGAGCGGCGAACGTCGGTGGCGTAGTCAGGGCCCCTAAACATGCTCGTCGTGTCCGGCGTCTCCAAGATTTATCCCACCCCGCGCGGCCCGCTGACGGTGCTCGCCGATGTGTCGTGCTCGCTCGCGCCTGGGCAGGCGGCCGCGATCACGGGTCCGTCCGGCAGTGGCAAGAGCTCGCTGCTGTACATCCTCGGCGCCCTGGAGCCACCCTCGTCGGGCAGTGTGGTGCTCAACGGGCGCGATCCCTTCTCGCTGACGGGAGCGCAACTGGCAACCTTCCGCAACCAGGAGATCGGGTTCGTGTTCCAGGATCACTGCCTGCTGCCGCAGTTGTCGGTGCTGGAGAACGTGCTGGTGCCGACGCTCGTGGCGGGGCGCGCCGGGAAGGCCGAGGAGGCCAACGTCGCCGCGCGGGCGCGAGACTTGATCGCGCAGGTGGGGCTCGGCGAGCGCCTCGACCATCGGCCCGGCGAGCTGTCCGGCGGTGAGAAGCAGCGGGTGGCGATCGCCCGGTCGCTGATTCACCAGCCGCGCCTGCTCCTGTGTGACGAGCCGACGGGTAACCTCGATCACGCGTCGGCGGCGACGGTCGCGTCGCTGCTGCTCGACCTGCACCAGCGCCTCCAGAACATCCTGATCGTCGTCACCCACAGCGCGGCGCTGGGTGAGCGGTTCTCCATTCGCTTCGAGATGAGCGGCGGGCGGTTGACGCGGACCGGAGCAGGAAGCCCGATGCGCGAGGCCGGGAGGTAGCGCCGGGGTGACGCCGCGCGCGTTGAGCGATGCGATCGACACGGGCGCGGCCCCGGCCATTCTCGACGTGCGCACGCCCGTGGAGTACGCCGCCGGCCACGTACGCGGCGCCATCAACATCCCGTTCAACGAGGTCGGGAGGCGCGCGAGCGAACTGGGTTCGCGGCGCGAACGGCCGCTGATCGTGTACTGCGGCCATGGCCCGCGCGCGTGGATGGCAGGCGTGGTGCTGCGGCGGCATGGATTCAGGTACATCCGTTTCCTGAGCGGGCACATGGCCGGATGGCGGCGCGCCGGCTTGCCGGAAGAGACGGGCCCCTGAGAGGAGGCAGTCCGCGTCGTGAAGCGGGATTACTGCGGCGTCCGCAGCAGCGGATGCAGTTCCGCGACTCGATGCATGTAACCGCCCGCGTCCGCGTAGCTCTTCGCGGCGGCGTTGCGCAGGTGTTGTGTGGCCCGCGGCCGATCGCCAATCGCGTCGTAGTAGAGACCGACGTAGAGCTCGGCGAAGAAGCGCCCCGACGGCTGGTCGCCGCCGGCGGCGAGAATCGCCTCCGGCGTCTTCGTGCCGCGAAACATCTCGTAGATCTCGCCCATTGGCGATCGTTGATCGGGTCCGACCGGCAGCAGCGCAGCGCGCGCCTTCGCCGGTGACTCCGCTTTCGCCACACACAGGAAGTGCCAGGCCGGATTCTCGACGTCGTTGGGATTGACCGTGCGATGCGATTCGAACTGCGCGCGGCAGTCCTGGTAGCGGCCGGCGTAGTAGAGGGCGATGCCGCGCTGCCACAGCTCGGGCGCGGCCTGGGGCGCGAGCGCGACGACCCGATCGAATCCGGCGACCGACGCGCTCAGGCGTCCGGCCAGAAAGTCGTCGATGGCCCGATCGAGAATCTCGCGCGGGTTGTCGCTGGTGCGCTGCGCCGCCGGCGTCACGATCGCGCCGGCGAGGACGAGCGAGAGTACGATTACGCCCCTACGTCGCCTAATTTCGGCGAAGATCGAGGCAGACGAGCGTGTTTTCGTTGCGGACATAGACGAACCCGTCGGCAATGGCCGGCAGCGGCCGCACGACGCCGGGCAGCACTTGCGCCCGGGCGATGGGCCGGAACGCCTGCGGTGACGCCTGCGCCAGGATCATTTCGCCGCCCTCGCGCATGATCAGCAGCTTGTCGCCCGCCAGCGTCACGCTGCCGGCCCGGAACTGATCCTGGGTCCACTTGACCATGCCGGTCTTGAACTCGACGGCGCGGAGGCTGGGGCCGAATTCCTGACGGCCGTGGAAGCCGTAGAGAAAACCGTCGTGATAGACGCTCGTCGCGTAGTGATTCGACATCGCCTCGTCCGACGCCCAGACGTCGACCAGCGTCGAACCTTCGACGCGGAGCACGCCGGCGCCGGGACCGTACTGTGCCGACACGAAGATCGAGTCTCCCACTACCAGCGGAGTCGCCGCGTTGACGGAGCTGGCGTTGCGCGCCCGCCAGCGGCGCTGGAAGTGAATCGCGCCGGTCGCCGGATCGAGCCCGATCAGGTTGTCGCGGGTGAGAAAGATGGCCGAACGCCTGCCGCCAATCGTCGCCGCCGTTCCTGATGAATAGCTGGCGTCGTCGTCGGTCGCGGTCCAGAGCACCTTGCCGGTCCTGGCCTCGAAGGCGACGAGCCCCGCCTTGTCGCCGCCGATGTTGGCGATGACGCGCCCGCCCTCGACGAGGGGAGAGCCGGCGGCGCCGAAGAACCCCTTCGGCACGTTGAAGCGCTTCATCGTGTCCTCACTCCACACGCGAGTCCCCTTGGCGAGATCGACGGCGTGGAGCTGGCCTTGAGCGCCGAACGTGTAGACGATGCCGTCCACGACGACCGGCACCGCGCGCGGTCCTTCGTCGAAGCCGAAGTCGTCGCGATAGGTCGTCGGGTAGGCGTAACGCCAGGTAGTCGCGCCGGTCTGTGCGTCGAGCGACTCGAGGACCTCTTCGTTGCCCACCCGATGGAAGAGCAGCACGCGATTCTGGACCACCGCGGGTCCGGCGAATGCCTGCCCGACCTGCTTGCGCCAGACGACTTTCGGCCCGGTGGCGCCCCAGGTCTCCGAGAGCGGAGGGCCGGCGTAGACGCCGGTGCGAGTGGGACCGAGGACCTGCGGCCAGTCCGTCGCGATGACGGACACGGCTCCGAACACGAGCACGACGAACGTCGCGACTGTCCGGCGCGGCATGCGGATGACTTTACCGCATCGTGCACCTGGCGACGAGATGGGGGACCGCGTCGTTGCCGGAGGAGGCGGGATCGTCAACGAGGGTTATGTCCCCGTCGTAAGATCGGTCACACATGTCACCGACAGGCGTCCAGACGCTTCCCGCCGCGCGCGTCCGTGTCTACTACGGCTGGGTCGTGCTCGGGGTGGCCGCGCTCGCCATGGTCGGGACGCTGCCCGGGCGGACGCAGGGGCTGGGACTCATCACCGAGCCGCTGATGCGCGACCTTGGCCTCAGCCGCGTCGGCTACGCGCAGATCAACCTGGTGGCAACGCTGGTCGGCGCCCTCGGCTGTTTCGGCGTCGGCCGGCTGCTCGATCGGTACGGCAGCCGTGGCGTGCTGACCGCGCTCGCCCTGCTGCTCGGCGTCGTGGTCGTGGCGATGAGTCAAGCGGCGGGATTTGCCGTGCTGCTCGTGTTCGTGACGCTGACGCGCGCTGTCGGTCAGAGCGCCCTCTCGGTGGTCAGCCTGGCCATGGTCGGCAAGTGGTTCCGGCAGCGGCTCACGAAGGCGATGGCGATCTACGCGCTCGTCATGAGCATCGGCTTCATGATCGCGTTCCCCGTCGTCGGCGCCGTCGTGCTGTCGCATGGCTGGCGGTTCGCGTGGGCCGCAGTCGGGGTGGCGCTGCTGCTGGGGCTGGCGCCCGTGGCATGGCTGTTCGATCGATCGTCGCCGGAAGCCATGGGGCTGGAGGTCGACGGCGGGCAGCCCGGAGAGGACGAGCGGCGAGTGGAGCCGGTGGCGTGGACACTGGGAGAGGCGCTGCAATCGCCCGCGTTCTGGGTGTTCGCGCTCTCCAGCGCCGCCTATGGGCTGGTGGCCTCGGGCATCGGACTGTTCAACGAATCCATCCTCGCCGAGCGCGGGTTCGCACCCGACGTCTACCACACCGCGCTCGCGGTGACGGCGATTACCGGCCTGGCAGGCAACTTCGCCGCGGGCGCGCTGGCCGATCGCGGCTCGCTGCGCCGCATCCTGCTGGTGGCGCTCCTGGTCCTCACCGGCGCGCTCGCCGCGCTCGCGCACGTGACGACCGTCGCGCATGTGATGGCTCAGGCGGTCGCGATGGGCGTGGCCGGCGGCTTCGTGATGGTTGTGTTCTTCAGCTTCTGGGGACGCGCGTACGGGCGCGCACACCTGGGGCGCATCCAGGGAGCGGCTCAGGCCCTCACCGTGCTCGCCTCTGCCGTCGGGCCGCTGTTCCTCGCCAGCTTCGTCGAGACGAGCGGATCGTACGCGGCCGGCTTCTACACGCTCTCGGCCCTGGTCGCCGCGCTCGCCGCGGCGGCCCTGGTCGTGCCCATTCCCTCCGGGGCGCAGCCGCTGCGTGCCGACGGCAGGTAAGCGGTGAATTCTCGCTCGCTCATCGCCCGGGGCCTCGGCTACTACTGGCGGACGAACCTGGCCGTCGTCGCCGGCGTGGCCACGGCGGTCGCCGTGCTCGCCGGGGCGCTGCTGGTCGGCGACTCGGTTCGCGCGAGCCTGCGCGACCTGGTGCTGCAGCGCCTCGGCCACACCGACGACGTCGTCGTCTCGGCGAACTTTTTCCGCGAGGCGCTGGCCGGGGCGGTCAGCGCCCATCCGGATTTCGCGACCCGGTTCCAGGCAGTGACGCCACTCGTGATGGTGAAGGGCTTCGTCACCGATCAGGAGAGCGGGCGGCGCGCCGGCCAGGTGCTCGTCTACGGCGTCGACGAGCGCTTCTGGCGCTTCCACGACGCGGCGGCCGTTCCGGCGATCGCCGATCGCGAGGCCTACGTCAGCCCCGCGCTGGCGCGTGAGATCGGCGCCGCGCCCGATCGCGCCATCCTCGTCCGCGTGCAGCGGCCGTCCGACATCCCGCTCGACTCGCTGCACGGGAGGAAGGACAACGTCGGCCGCACCATGCGCCTGACGGTGCGCGAGGTGCTGCCGCCGTCGCGGCTCGGCGAGTTCGCGCTCGACCCGACCCAGGGCGACGTGCGCGCCGTGTTCATGCCGCTGGCGCGCCTGCAAGCGGAGCTCGAGGTCGGCGCGCGCGTCAACGCGCTGCTCGTTCGACGTGCCACCGCTCTAGGCGACGCTGCGTCCGGCGATCTCTCCGCCATCGTCAGAGACGCGGCGACGCTCGAGGACGTCGGGATCACACTGACGGTGGGCGACGACGGCCGCACGCTCATCGTGGGTTCGACCGCCGGGCTGCTCGAGCCCAGGCAGGTCGAGGCGATCGACAAGGCCATGGGCGCCGGCGGCATTCGCGGCCAGCCCGTGTTCACCTACCTCGCCAACACGATTCGCGCCGGCGACCGCGCCATCCCTTACTCGCTGGTCACGGCCACGGACCTCGATCACCTGACCACAAACGCTCGCGCTGACCGCCCGGCCGCCCCTCGGGCCGCGGACGCACCCACGGCCCGAAACGCGAACGACCCAAACGACATCCTCCTCACCGAATGGGCCGCCCGCGACCTGCACGTCGCGCCGGGCGCCCGCGTCTCACTCGAGTACTACCTCTGGACCGACCGCGGCGAGCTCGTCACGCGCTCGACGGACTTCCGTCTCGCCGGCATCGTGCCGACGGGCGCGGGCAGCCGCGATCTGGTGCCGACCCTTCCTGGCATGAGCGACGCGCCGTCGCTCGAGGACTGGGACCCGCCGTTTCCGATCGATCTCTCGCGCATTCGCCCCGTGGACGAGCAGTACTGGGACGACTATCGCACGACGCCGAAGGCGTTCGTCGCCTACGAGGTCGGGCGCGACCTGTGGCGGTCACGCTACGGCGAGACGACGTCGATCCGGGTTCCGGCCGCCGATGCCGATGCGGCGGCGCGCGCGCGTGCGGCGCTGGCCGCCCGGCTGCGCGACTCGATCGATCCGCTCGCGCTGGGCCTGATGGTCCGCGCGGTGCGGGCCGAGGGCGTGTCCGCGTCGCGCGGCGCCACCGACTTCGGTCAGTACTTCGTCTATTTCAGCTTCTTCCTCGTCGTCTCGGCGCTGCTGCTCGTGTCGCTGTTCTTCAAGCTCGGCATCGAGCAGCGTGCCCGCGAAGTCGGGTTGCTGCGCGCCGTCGGTTACGACACCGCCGTCGTGCGCCGGCTCTTCCTCGGCGAAGGGTGCGTGCTCGCGGGCCTTGGCAGCGCGCTGGGTCTGCTCGGCGCCGTCGGATATGCCTGGCTGATCATGACCGCCCTCGGCACGTGGTGGGTGGATGCCGTGGGCACCACGGGGCTCTCGCTCCACGTGTCGGCGACGTCGCTGCTGGCTGGGGCCGCGGGCGGCATGCTGGCCGCGGTCGTCTGCATCTGGTGGACGCTGCGGAGTCTCCGGCGCGTGTCCGAGCGCAGCCTGCTGGCGGGGCAGGTGTCGCTGGAAGACGATGGTCGACCGACGGCCGGGCGCCGGGACGGCAGGTTCGCCGCGGCGATCGCGCTGGCCGCGGTGGGGGCCGGCCTCGTCGCGGGTGCGGCGGCGGGTGCCGTGCCGCCGGCCGGCGCGTTCTTCGGCGCCGGCGCCTCGATGCTGGTGGCTTGTCTCTGCCTGTTCGGGTGGGCGCTCCGCCGCCATCCCCGCCACGTCGTCGCCGGTCACGGCTGGCGGCCGGTGTCGCGGCTCGGCATCAGGAACGCGACGCACCGGCCCGGGCGCAGCGTGCTGTCGGCGGCGGTCATCGCGTCGGCGACGTTCCTGCTGATCGCCGTGGATGCGTTTCGACGCGATGGCGTCGACGCGACGGCCGACCCGAAATCAGGGGTCGGCGGCTACCAGGTGTTCGTCGAGACCGAGCTGCCGGTGGCCTACGATCCCGGGGCAAGTGTCGGCGATCCGCTGAACCTGACCGCCGCGGGCGAGCCAGCCGCGTGGGAAGCCTTCCGCCTGCTCCCCGGCGACGACGCCAGCTGCCTCAACCTCTATGCGCCGGCCAACCCCAGAATCGTGTCGCCCCGGGACGAGTTCCTGCGCGCCGCGCGGTTCGACTTCCAGGACTCGCTCGCGTCCACGGACGCCGAGCGCGAGAACCCGTGGCTGTTGCTCTTGCGCGCGGAGCCGGACGGCGCGGTTCCGGTCGTCGCCGACGCCAACTCGATGACCTACGTCCTCCATCGCGCGCTCGGCGAGGACATCGTCATCACGCGCAACGGCCGGGAGATCCGGCTGCGGCTCGTGGCCGCGCTGCGCGACAGCGTCTTTCAGAGCGAGCTGGTGATGGGCCGTGCGAACTTCCTGGCGCTCTTCCCCGACCAGGAGGGGTACCGCATGTTTCTGATCGATACGCCCCCGGACCGTACGGGCGCGATCGTGGCCGTCGTCGAGGACGCGCTCGCCGAGTACGGCGCCGACGCGATGCCGACTGTGGAGCGGCTCGCGGCGTTCCACCGGGTGGAGAACGCCTATTTGTCGACGTTCCAGACGCTCGGTGGGCTGGGGCTCCTGCTCGGCACCGTGGGCCTGGCCACGGTACTGCTCCGCAACGCGCTGGAGCGGCGCAAGGAGCTCGCGCTGCTCGGCGCCGTCGGCTTCCGGCGCGGGCACTTCGGCACGATGGTGCTGGCGGAGAACATGGTCCTGCTCGCGGTCGGCCTCCTCGCCGGCGCGGCCGCAGCCAGCCTGGCCATTGCGCCGGCCGTCGCGGCGCGCGGCGGCAGGTGGCCGCTGACGTCGGGGGGACTGCTGCTGCTGTTCGCGGTGTTCGTGGCAGGGGTGTTGTCATCGGCCGTCGCGGCGCGCGCCGTCACGCGCGCGCCGCTGCTGGCGTCGTTGCGATCGGAGTGACCTCGATGAACGGATGCATTTGGAGAGTTGCGTTGGGGACCGGCGCCGCCGTCGCGATGCTGGTGAGTCCGCTCGGCGCCGAGAACTGGCCGCAGTGGCGCGGGCCGATGCTCAACGGCACCAGCGGCGAGAAGAACCTGCCCGTCAAGTGGTCCGTGACGGAGAACGTCGCGTGGAAGGTGGCGGTGCCGCAGTATTCCGGCTCGACGCCGATCGTCTGGGGCGAGCACATCTTCCTGAACGTGGCCGACCAGGGGTCGCTGCACCTGTGGGCGCTCGATCGCGCCACCGGCGCGACGCGCTGGAAGCGGCTGCTGTCGGGAGGCGACCGCCGCCAGATGAAACAGAACATGTCGTCGCCGTCGCCGGTCACCGACGGCCGCCACGTCTGGGCGATGACCGGCACCGGGATGCTGCTGGCCTTCGACTTCGACGGCAAGGAACTCTGGAAGCGGGACATCCAGCGGGACTACGGGCGCTTCGGCATCATGCACGGCTATGCGTCGTCGCCGCTGCTGCACGAGGGCGCGCTCTACGTGCCCGTGCTGCACGGGATGATGACCAACGACCCCTCCTACGTACTGAAGATCGACAAGCTGACGGGGAAGACGATCTGGCGCGTCGAGCGGCCCACGACCGCGCAGTTCGAGTCGCCGGATGCCTACACCACGCCGGCGCTGCTCAGACACGCCGGCGGCACCGAGATCGTCATCACGGGAGGTGACGTGGTCACGGGGCACGACCCGGCGACCGGCGCCGAGGTGTGGCGGGCCGACGGCCTCAATCCCGGCAACGAGGGCAACTACCGCATCGTCGCCTCGCCCCTCGTGCACGGCGACCTCCTGTTCGCCCCGTCGCGGGAGCGGCCGCTGCTGTCGATCCGGCCCGGCGGCAGAGGCAACGTGACCAAATCGCACGTGCTCTGGTCGTTCAACAACGGCCCCGACGTGCCCACGCCGGTCACCGACGGCACCTACCTGTACTCGATCAACGATCGCGGGATCATGTACGTGCTCGACGCCAGGACGGGCAAGACCGTCTACGGGCCGCAGCGTCTCCGCAGCGCGACCTACAGCGCGTCGCCGGTGCTGGCGGATGGGAAGATCTACATCACGGACGAGGACGGCGTCACCAGCGTGGTGCAGGCGGGCCCGACGTTCGCGAAACTGGCCGAGAACGATCTTGGCGAGTACACGCTGAGCTCGCCGGCGATGTCGGAGGGACAGATCTTCCTGCGTACGGACGGGTTCCTCTACGCCATCGGACAGAGGCGCAAATGAAGTCGCCCATTCTCGCCGTGGTGGCGAGTGTCGGCTTGATCGCGCCGGGCTATCAGTCGGCCCCACCGGCGGCAGGAGGGGCGGCCGAGCCGGCAGTCCGCATGATTGGGGTCGAGGGGGAGTCCACCCGTTACTGGACGCGCTGGCGCGGGCCGTCCGGGCAGGGACTGGTTGACGGCGAGGGCTACACGGATACCTGGTCGGCCACCCAGAACGTGCTGTGGAAGGTTCCGGTCCCGGGCAGCGGCAACTCGTCGCCAATCGTCTGGCGCGATCAGGTCTTTGTCACAACGGCCACCGGCAACGGCAGCCAGGCATCGATCCTCGCGTATCGGCGCAGCGACGGACAGCGCCTCTGGGAGGCCGCCGTGCCGCCGGGGGCGCCCGATCGTCCGCACGACAAGAACGGCTATGCATCGGCGACGGTGGCGACGGACGGCCAGCGCATCTACGCGTCGTTCGGCGGCCGCGGGCTGATGGCGGTCGACATGAGCGGCACACCGGTGTGGCATGCCGCGATCGGCCGGGTCGAGAACTACCACGGTCCGGCGGGCTCGCCGCTGCTCTACAAGAACAGCGTGATTCTCTACCAGGACCAGCGCTCGGGCTCGTTCGTCGCCGCGTTCGACAAGGCGACCGGCAAGCAACTGTGGAAGACGCCGCGCGACGCGCAGGTCGGGTGGGGCACACCGATCGCCATCCGCGTCGGCAATCACGACGAGCTGATCGTGCACGGCCAGAACCGCGTGGTGGCCTACAACCCCGACTCCGGAGCCGAGCTGTGGCGGTGCGGCGGCAGCACGTTCGAGGTGAGTCCCACGCCGGTGGTGGGCTACGGGATGTTGTTCTGCTCGTCGGGCCGCGCCGGCCCGACGCTGGCCATTCGTCCCGGCGGCAGTGGCGACGTCACCAGCACGCATGTGGCGTGGACGACGCCGCGCGGGTCTCCGTTCGTGCCGTCGCCGATCCTGTACGGCGACCTGCTCTACACGATCAACGACATGCAGAGCATCGTCTCGGCGTTCGACGCGAGGACCGGCGCGAGTCTCTGGCAGGGACGGCTGGGCGTCGCCACGCGCGAGGGGTTCTCCGCATCGCCGGTCGCGTTCGACGGAAAAGTGTTCTTCACCAACGACGAGGGCGAGACGTTCGTGCTGCGGGCTGGCAGGACGTTTCAGTTGATGCACGTCAACCGCATCGGCGAGCGGACGCTGGCGTCGCCGGCGCTGGTGGACGGCCACTGGTACATCCGGACCGCGCAGCACCTCTACGCGATCGGCGCAAAGTAACTCGTACGTGGGGGCCGCCTTTAGGCGGCCCTGCCGTACGTGGGGCCGGCTTTAGCCGGCCCTGCCGGGAGACGGGCCGGCTGAAGCCGGCCCCCACGTAAGGGTTTTCGCCTAAGCCGTGGGCCTGAACCGCAGGACGATGCCAGCGCCGACCGAGGCGAGCAGGAAGCCGACGTAGAGCATCGGGTTCATCGGCTGCTTCGGCGGGTGGATCGCCATCGCCACGAGGACGTTGACGATCGGTGCGCCGCCGAAGACGAGCGGCATCACGTACACCGGCAGCCCGCCGAACCGGAACGAGTAGATGATGCAGCCGGCGCCGATGGCGCCGAGCGCGCCGGCGATGGTCGCGGTGATGAGGCCGTTCGTGTTGAAGCCGGAAAGCGCGCCCTGGCTGCTCAGACTGACCACCGGGATGATCACGCCGATCAGGAAGTAGGCGACGCCGACGCACAGGAGCGCCTTGAGCGGATTGCCCAGCTGTGTCTGCCCCAGATGGAGCAACGCGCCGTAGGCGCCCCAGGAGAGGACGGCGCCTGCTACGAAAATCACCCAGCCCATGCCCTTTTTCCTCGTTTGCGTAGGTGTAGCCATGTACGAATGTGCCCCGTAAGACGTGACCAGTAAATGCGCGGTGAACCGCGAGAGTATTGCACCGGGATCCCGCGCGTCAATCGCGGTAAACTGCGGGAGCGAGCCCTTGAATGTGGACGGTAGTTGATGCCTGAACGTCTTCCCATGGCGCCCGTGGAGGAGCAGACCGAAGTCGGCAGCTACTTCGTGGCGACCTATCCGCCGTTCTCCGTCTGGACGCGCGAGCAGGTGGCGCGCGAGGCGATGCCGGCGCTGCAGTCGCCGCCGGTGCCCGGCGTGCCGCTCGGGCTGTACCTCCACATCCCGTTCTGCCGGAAGCGCTGCCACTTCTGCTACTTCAGGGTCTACACGGACAAGAACGCGCAGGAGGTCGTCGACTACCTGGACGTCCTGGCGCGCGAATGGGAAATCTACGCGAGGCTGCCCGCTGTCGCCGGCCGGCCCACCAACTTCGTGTACTTCGGCGGCGGCACGCCGTCGTTTCTCTCCACGCGGCAGCTCCGCACGCTGGTCGACCGGCTGTCGGCGGTGAGCCCGTGGCGGGACGCCGAAGAGATCACGTTCGAGTGCGAGCCGGGCACGCTGGCGGGCGACAAGCTCTCGGTGATCCGCGACATCGGCGTCACGCGCCTCAGCCTCGGCGTCGAAAACTTCAGCGACGAGCTGCTCGAGCTGAACGGCCGCGCGCATCGCTCCCCGGAAGTCTTCCGCGCCTACGAGCAGGCGCAGCAGCTCGGGTTTCCGCAGATCAACATCGATCTGATCGCCGGCATGCTGGGCGAGACCGAGGAGAACTGGCAGCGCTGCATCGAGGAGACGCTGAAGCTGGCGCCGGACAGCATCACCATCTACCAGATGGAGCTGCCGTTCAACACGGCGATCAGCAGCGATCTGATCAAAAAGACCGGCAGGTTCAAGGAGCCGGTGGCCGACTGGTCGACGAAGCGGCGCTGGGTGCGGGAGGCGTTCGAGGCGCTCGAGCGCGCCGGCTACCATGTCGGCAGCGCCTACACCGCGACGAAGGATCCGGCGCGGACGACGTTCGTCTACCGCGATCGCCTGTGGCAGGGCGCCGACATGGTCGGCCTGGGAGTCGCCTCGTTCGGGCACATCAACGGCGTGCACGTGCAGAATTTCGATACCTGGGAGACCTACGCCGCGGCCGTCAAGGAGGGCGGCGTGGCGCTGAACCGTGCCTACCGGCCGACCGGCGAGGAGCGGATGATCCGTGAGCTGGTGCTCCAGTTGAAGCTCGGATCGATCAGGCCGTCGTACTTCCGCGACAAGTACCAGGTGAACGTTCTCGAGCGTTTCGGCGAGCAGTTCGACCGGCTCGCCGCCGAGGGTTATCTCGCCAAGGCCACCGAGGAGCTGGTCGCGCTGACGCGCGAAGGCCTGCTGCGGGTCGACGTGCTGCTGCGCCGCTTCTTCCAGCCGCAGTACGCCGACGTCCGATACACGTAGTGGAATCCCTCCGCATCTCCGAGCACCACTACCGTCGGCGCGTGCAGTTCGTCGAGGTGGATTCGGCGCGCATCGTCCACTTCAGCCATTTCTTCCGCTACATGGAGGAAGCCGAGCACGCGCTGTGGCGCGAGGCGGGCCTCAGCATCGCGGCGCGCGGCGACGGGTTCGGCTACCCGCGCGTGGCGGCCTCGTTCGACTACCATGCACCGCTCCAGCTCGAGGACGAGTTCGACGTCTACCTCCGCATCGTGAAGATCACGAGGGCCAGCATGGCCTACGCGTGCGCGGTCAGCCGCGGGGGCGAGCGCATCGCCACCGGCGCCCTGACCATCGTGTGCGTCACCCGCGGCGAGGACGGGCGCATGGTCTCGGCGCCGTTTCCCGCCGACGTCCGCAGCCGCTTCGATGTTGCGGCGGAGGCCGGCGCCTGATGGCGGCCGAGCGTCTCGCCCGGCTGGTGCGGCACGCACACGCGCACAGCGCGTTCTACCGGCGCAAGCTCGACGCCGCCGGCGTCGACGTGGCCAGCCTGCGCTTTCCCGAGGATCTGGAAGCGCTGCCGCTGACGACCAAGGCGGAACTGATCGCGGATCAGGCGGCGAACCCGCCGTGGGGCACGGTGCTGACCGAGCCGCTCGAGCGCTACACGCGCTACTGCCAGACGTCCTCGACGACCGGCAACCCGCTCCGGTGGGTCGACACCAACGAGACCTGGCAGTGGTTGCTGGAGTGCTGGAAAGAAGTCTACCGCGCCGCCCGCGTCGGGGCCGCCGACCGCGTCTTCTTCCCTTTTTCGTTCGGCCCGTTCCTCGGATTCTGGGCCGGGTTCGACGCCGGGTCGCAGATGGGCATGTTGTGCGTCCCCGGCGGCGGCATGTCGAGCCGCATGCGTCTGGGCGTCATCGACGCCATCCAGGCCACCGTGGTCTGCTGTACGCCGACCTACGCACTGCGCCTGGCGGAAGTGGCGGCGGAGGAGTTTCCGGAGCGGCCGCTGGCGGAGAGCAGCGTACGCGTGCTGATCGTCGCCGGCGAGCCCGGCGGGAGCATTCCGGCGACGCGCGATCGGATCGAGCGGAGCTGGGGCGCGCGCGTCATCGATCACTACGGGCTGACGGAGGTCGGGCCCATCAGCTTCGAGTGCTGGGAAACGCCTGGGGCGGTGCACCTGAACGAGTCGGAGTACGTCTGCGAGGTCCTCGATCCGATGACCTTGCGCCCGGTCGAGGACGGTCAGCCGGGCGAGCTCGTCGTCACCAATCTGGGGCGGACGGCGGGGCCCGTCATCCGCTACCGGACGGCGGACATCGTCATGCGGCGCTCCGGCCCGTGCGCCTGCGGGCGGGCCTCGGGGCGCCTCGAGGGTGGCGTGCTCGCGCGCGCTGATGACATGATCAACATCCGCGGCGTCAACGTCTATCCGACCGGCATCGAGGCGGTCGTCCGCGGCTTCCCGGACGTCGTCGAGTTCAGGACGACGGTCACCGAGGCGCATGCGATGCGGGCGCTGTCGGTGGACGTGGAGCTGGCACCGGGCGTCGATCGCGCGGCGATCGTCGACCGGGTCGCCATCCGGCTGAAGGAGGCGCTGGGCGTGTCGGTGCGCGTGCAGGCGGTGGGGGCTGGCGCGCTGCCGCGATTCGAGATGAAGGCGAAGCGATTCGTGGTGGAGGTGTGATGGAGTCCGTGGTCAGCGACGTGGTCGTCGTCGGGGGCGGCCCCGCCGGGGCAACCGTGTCGACATTGCTGGCGCAGCAGGGCGTCAGCGTCGAGTTGTTCGAGCGCGAACGCTTTCCCCGCTTTCATATCGGCGAATCGCTCATCCCCGAGACCTACTGGGTGCTGAAGCGGCTCGACATGCTCGAGAAGATGAAGCGCAGCCACTTCGTCAAGAAGTACAGCGTGCAGTTCGTCAACTCGAACGGCAGGAACTCGGCGCCGTTCTACTTCTGGGACAACAAGCCGCACGAGTGCTCGCAGACCTGGCAGGTGGTGCGCAGCGAGTTCGATCAGATGATGCTGGACAACGCCCGCGAGCGCGGCGTGCGCGTGCACGAGGAGGTGCGCGTACTCGAGGTGCTGTTCGAGTCCGGGCGCGCCGTCGGCGTGAAGGTCAAGGGGAAGCAGGACGGCACGATTCGCGAGGTGCGCGCCAGGGTGGTCGTCGACGCGAGCGGCCAGAACGGCCTGCTGCAGAACAAGCTGGACCTGCGCGTATGGGATCCGATCCTCAACAAGGGCGCCGTCTGGACCTACTGGGAGGGCGCCTACCGCGACACCGGCAAGGACGAGGGGGCAACGCTCGTCATCCAGACCGGCAACAAGAGCGGCTGGTTCTGGTACATCCCGCAGCACGACAACATCGTGTCGGTGGGCGTGGTCGGACCGTTCGACTACCTGTTCAAGGGGCGGACCAACTACGCCCAGACCTACGAGGAAGAGGTCGCGGACTGTCCGGGCGTGAAGGAGCGCATCGCCAACGCCACGCGGGTGACCGGCTACTTTGCGACGAAGGACTACTCGTACCGCTCGAAGACCACCGCAGGCGACGGCTGGGTGCTCGTCGGGGATGCCTGGGGGTTCCTCGATCCGCTGTACTCGTCCGGCGTACTGCTGGCGCTCAAGTCCGGCGAACTGGCGGCCGACGCGATCGTCGAGGGGCTGAAGAACGGCGACACCTCCGCCGCGCAGCTGGGCAAGTGGGGGCCGGCTTTCAACGTCGGCGTCGACCGCATGCGGCGGCTCGTCTGCGAGTACTACGACGGCTTCAGCTTCGGCCACATGATCAAGCAGTACCCGGAGATGCGCGGCACCCTGACGGACCTGCTC
>Ga0247825_10001430_pt1 | contig 15683 bp, 7 predicted proteins | sample 13C_Vanillin_Day_FD_194413 | JGI IMG/M metagenome (GOLD analysis project Ga0247825, IMG submission 194413) | Soil microbial communities from agricultural site in Penn Yan, New York, United States - 13C_Vanillin_Day48 | ecosystem: Environmental > Terrestrial > Soil > Agricultural land | place... | reverse complement strand
GGCCGATTCACGACTCACGAAGTAAAGGAAAGAGCGGCATGGCGCTCAAAGCAACCGTCTGCAAAGCGAGTCTCCAGGTCGCGGACATGGACCGCAACTACTACGGCGAGCACGCGCTGACCGTGGCGCGCCACCCGTCCGAGACCGACGAGCGGATGATGGCGCGCCTGCTCGCGTTCGCGCTGAACGCGCACGAGCACCTCGCGTTCGGCAAGGGATTGTCCGACACGGACGAGCCCGACCTGTGGCAGAAAGACCTGACGGGCGCCATCGAGCACTGGATCGAGATCGGGCAGCCGGACGACAAGCGCTTGCTGCGCGCGTGCGGGCGGGCAGGGCGGGTAACGGTGTACGCCTACGGCAACCGCGCGGAGCTGTGGTGGAAAATGCTCGCCGAAAAGCTCGAGCGGGCGAAGAACCTGGCGGTCTGGCGGATCCCGTCCTCGGCAATGCAGGCACTGGAAAAGCTCGCCGCGCGCAACATGCAGCTGCAATGCACGGTCCAGGAAGGGCAGCTTTACTTCAGCAACGCGGCGGAAACGGTGCAGATCGAGCTGACCGCTCTAAAAGCGGTTTAAAAGCGTCGGCGGTGGACGGTGCACCGGGAGACTCGTGATCCGTTAGTCGGTCCCCGCGCGGCGGACCCCTATCCGCCGTCCGCCCATCACGGCTTCTTGTTCTTCAAAAGCGCATCCAGCCCGGCAAACGGCTGAAAAGTGGCTTGAGTCCGTTCGCCGGCAGCATCAGGCGTACCAGCCGGGTTGTCCAGAAAACGCCGGTGCTCGTTCTCGTGGCAATAGGTGCAGAGCAACTCCCAGTTGCTGCCGTCCGGCGGATTGTTGTCGTGGTTGTGGTCGCGGTGGTGAACCTCGAGCAGTTGGACGTTGGCTCGGGTGAACTCCCGCGCGCAGCGCCCGCAGACCCAGGGATACATGCCCAGCGCCCGCTCGCGATAGCCCCGGGCGCGCTCCTCGCTTTCTCGCCGCGCCTTCGCGACCACCTGGTCGAGCCGGGCGTTGTCCGTTTTCTTCGGGGTCATGCTTTTCAGGCGTTCCCGGTATTGACTGTCCGTACGCGCCGTAATTCCGTGCCGGTGAGGGGTAACGACCGATGCCAAGCCCTCTCTCCGGCGCCCTCGCGGCCGCCCAGGCGCGACTCGGAGGGACTATAAGCTCGTCGACGGTGAAAAAAGCCGATTCCGGCTCGCGCGGGCGCCGCCACCATCCCTTCGTGCGCTAAAATCGACCTGTCAGCAAGCGCCCGCCCAACCGTCGATCGCCCCCCGGATCGACTTTGCGGGGCTCCTCGTTCTGGCCTCTTCGCCAGCCGTTCTCACCCGCACCCGTTGAAAGTGCTTCATTGATATCGGCTCTACAACGCGCCTTGGGGCGCGCGTCGCACGCCGCACCCTGGAACAACGAGCTATCGATTCGCGAGGAGCTCTTCAGCATCGAGCGCCTCGAGCAGCATGCCGCGAGCCTGGCGGCGGCCCAGCCCATCACCGCGAAGCCGGTCACCGGGCGATCGCTCGCCGCGCGGCTGAGAGAGAACGAATCCGTCCTGCTCGACGCTTACCGCACCATCGCCGCCGCGGTGGGCGCGGGCCATGCCATCACGCCGGCCGCGGAGTGGCTGCTCGACAACTATCACCTCGTCGAGGAGCAGATCCGGGAGATCCGGGACGACCTGCCGCCCGGCTACTACCGGCAGTTGCCCAAGCTGGCCGACGGTCCGTTCGTGGGCTTTCCCCGCGTCTTCGGCGTGGCCTGGGCGTTCGTCGCGCATACCGACAGCCGCTTCGATCCGGCGATGCTGATCCGCTTCGTGCGCGCCTACCAGGCGGTGCAGCCGCTGACGATCGGGGAGCTGTGGGCGGTCGCGATCACGTTGCGGATCGTGCTCGTGGAGAACCTGCGGCGCGGGGCGAAGCGCATCGTGATCAGCCGCGCCGAACGCCAGGAAGCCGACGGCGTGGCCGACCGGCTGCTCGGCGTGAACGGGCAACCCGCCGAGCCGGCATCCCGGGTCCTGCAGCAGTACGAGCAGGCCCCGTTGCCGGAATCATTCGCCGTGCAGCTCGTGCAGCGGCTGCGCGACCAGGACCCGAAGGTCACGCCGGCGCTGAACTGGCTCGAGGAGCGCCTGTCAGCTCAGCGCACGAGCGCCGACGAGATCGTGCACAGCGAGCACCAGAAGCAGGGCTCGACCAACGTCACGGTGCGCAACATCATCACGAGCATGCGACTGATCTCGGACGTGGACTGGCCCGAGCTGTTCGAGAAGGTCAGTCTCGTGGACGAGACCCTGCGGTCGGGCAGCGGTTTCGCCGACATGGATTTCCCCACGCGCAATCTCTACCGCAGCGCGATCGAGGAGCTCGCGCGCGGCTCGGAGCTCAGCGAGCTCGAGATTGCGCGCGCGGCGCTCCTCGCCAGCAGTGCGGGAGCGGGTCCGCTTCACGCCGTCGGGGAGGGCGATGCCGGCGCCCGTGGCCGCGATCCGGGTTATCACCTGATCGCCGGCGGGCGCCGCGCGCTCGAGCAAAAGATCGGCTTTCGCGCGCCGCTGCGAAGCTGGTTCGGGCGATTCAGCGCCCGTGCAGGTCTCGGCGGCTATATCGCCGGCGTGCTCGCGGTCGGCGGACTCGTCATCGCCTGGCCGCTGCACGAGCTGGCGGGCGTGGGCGTGAGCGGCGCCTGGCTCGCCCTGCTCGCGTTGCTCGGCGCGATCCCCGCGATCGATGCGGCGATGGCGCTGGTCAATCGCGCGGTGACGCGGGGATTCGGCGCGACGATCCTCCCCGGGCTGGCGCTCCGTGACGGCGTGCCGGCGGGCCTGCGCACGATGGTTGCCGTCCCGACGCTGCTGACGACCGCCGAAGCGATCGAGGAGCAGATCGAGCGACTGGAGATCCATCACCTGGCCAGCCCGGACGGCGAGCTCTATTTCGCGCTGCTCTCGGACTGGACCGACGCGGACAGCGAAACCGTCGATGGAGACGGCGCGCTGCTCGACGCGGCAGTCGCGGGCATCGCCCGCCTGAACCGCCGCTATGGCCCGGCAACCGCCGGCGCGCGCTTCCTGCTGCTTCATCGACGGCGCGTCTGGAATGAGGGCCAGCGCCGGTGGATCGGGTGGGAGCGCAAGCGCGGCAAGCTGCACGAACTGAACCGCCTGCTTCGCGGCGCGGCCGAGACCACGTTTATCGGCGCCGACGGCCGGGCGCCTGTTCCGCCGGCGGACATCCGTTTTGTCATCACGCTGGACTCCGACACGCGGATGCCGCGCGAGACGGCCCGCCGTCTGATCGGCAAGATGGCGCACCCGCTCAACCGGCCGCGCTTCGACGCCGGCACCGGACGGGTCGTCGAGGGCTATGGCGTGCTGCAGCCGCGCGTCACGCCGTCGCTGCCCGTCGGCCGCGAGGGGTCGCTCTTCCAGCGCATTTTCTCCAGCTCGAGCGGCATCGATCCCTATTCCGGCGCCGTGTCGGACGTCTACCAGGATCTCTTCGACGAAGGCTCCTACACCGGCAAGGGCATCTACGACGTGGACGCTTTCGAGGCCGCGCTCGACGGGCGAGTGCGCGACAGCACGCTGCTCAGCCACGACCTGTTCGAAGGCACCTTCGCCCGCGCCGGGCTCGCATCCGATATCGAGGTCGTCGAGGAATTCCCGGCGCGCTACGACGTCGCCGCCGCGCGCCAGCACCGCTGGACGCGCGGCGACTGGCAATTGCTTCCGTGGATATTCGGCGGCGGCGACGGACCGCGTGAACGGGGCGCGCGCCCGCATCGGGACGCCACTGCTCTGCCGGTGATCGGCCGCTGGAAAATGCTGGACAACCTGCGGCGATCGCTGTCGGCGCCGGCGAGCGTCGCCGCGCTGGTGGCGGGATGGACGCTGCCCTGGCCTGCTGCCGCCATCTGGACCGCTTTCATCCTGGCGACGATCGCGCTGCCGGCGTTGATCCCCGTGATGGCCGCGGTCCTGCCGCGGCGGGCCCGCGTCACGGCTCGCAGCCACGTGCTCGCGCTCGCCGCGGACCTGCGGCTCGCGCTGTCCCTGACCGCGCTGCAGGTCGTGTTCCTGGCGCATCAAGCCTGGCTGATGGCCGATGCGATCGGCAGGACGCTGTTCCGCCTGGCCGTGAGCCGTCGCAACCTGCTCGACTGGGTGACTTCCGGCCAGTCCATGGTGAGCGCCCGGCTCGAAACGCCGGGGTTCTATCGCCACATGAGCGGCGGTGTCGCCATCGCGCTCCTCGCCGGCATCGTGGTCTGGCTGTTCGGGCGCGACGCCTGGCCGGCGGCGGCGCCGTTCGTGCTGGCGTGGGTGGCCGCGCCGGCCATCGCGCGATGGGCGAGCCTGTCGCCGCGGGTGGCCGGCCGCCTGCAATTCGCGGACGCGGATGCCCGCGAGCTGCGGCAGGTCGCGCGCCTGACCTGGCGTTACTTCGAAATGTTCGTGACGCCGCTGGACAACATGCTGCCGCCGGACAATTTCCAGGAGGACCCGAACGCGGTGATCGCGCACCGGACCTCGCCCACCAATATCGGGCTCTATCTGCTCTCCGCCGTCAGCGCCCGGGACTTCGGCTGGGCCGGGACCCGGGATCTGATCGATCGGCTCGAGCCGACGCTCGCGACCATGGAGTGCCTGCAGCGCTTCCGCGGCCACTACTTCAACTGGTACGACACGCGCGACCTGCGTCCGCTCGACCCGCAATACGTGTCTTCGGTGGACAGCGGCAACCTGGCCGGGCACCTCATCGCGCTGGCCAATGCGTGCGAGGAGTGGGTCGGCCGGCCGGTGGCGGGAGCCGCGGCCATCGACGGCGTCGAGGATGCGCTGAACCTCGCGCGCGCGACCCTGCAAGCGCTTCCCGCCGACCGGCGGACGCAGACGATCACGCGGCAGCAACTCGACGAGGCGCTCGATGCGCTGGCGGCCGCCCTCCGCTCCGGGCCGCTGCGCCCGACGCAGGAGGACGTCGCCGCCCGTCTGGCGCAGGCGACCCCGGTTGCCGTCACCTTCGCCGACATCGTGCGCACGCTTGCGCGCGAGCGCGGCGACGACGCCGGCGCGGAGTTGCTGCACTGGGCGGAGGCGGCCCTGGCGTCGATCGAGAGCCATCGCCGCGACCTCGCCCGGGCGGCCGAGGGCGACCGGGCGCTGGAGCAGCGGCTGCTGGCGCTCGGGCGGACCGCACGGAAACTGGCCCAGGCGATGGACTTCGGTTTTCTCCTGGATCCCGACCGCAAGCTCCTGTCGATCGGATACCGGGTCTCGGAGGGCACGCTCGATCCGAGCTGCTACGACCTGCTCGCCTCCGAGGCGCGGCTCGCGAGCTTCGTCGCGATCGCCAAGGGCGAGGTGCCGCCGCGCCACTGGTTCCGGCTGGGGCGCGCCGTGACGCCGATCGGGCGCGGTGCGGCGCTCATCTCGTGGTCCGGGTCCATGTTCGAGTACCTGATGCCCTCGCTCGTCATGCGCGCGCCGGCGGGCAGCCTGCTCGAGCAGACGAGCCGCCTGGTCGTCCGCCGGCAGATCGACTACGCCGCTGCGCTCGGCGTGCCGTGGGGCGTCTCGGAATCGGCCTACAACGTGCGCGACCTCGAGCTCACCTACCAGTACTCGAACTTCGGCGTTCCGGGCCTCGGCCTGAAGCGCGGCCTGAGCGAGAACGCCGTCATCGCGCCGTATGCGACGGCGCTGGCGGCGATGGTCGATCCGGTGGCGGCGGCGCGCAACTTCGCCGCGCTGGCGGCGATCGGCGCGCGCGGCCGCTACGGTTTTCACGAGGCGCTCGATTTCACCCGCACCCGGTTGCCGAAGGGCCAGGACGTCGCCATCGTGCGGGCCTACATGGCGCACCACCAGGGCATGACGGTGGTCGCCATCGCCAATGCGCTGTTCGACGGCGCGATGCGCGCGCGCTTCCATGCCGAGCCGATCGTTCAGGCAACGGAGCTGCTCCTGCAGGAGCGCACGCCGCGCGATGTCGCCATCGCTCATCCCCGCGCGGAGGAGGTGAGGACCGCCACCGCGATACGCGACCTGGAGCTGCCCGCGGTGCGCCGGCTGCGCACCGCGCATGGCGCGACGCCGGAAGCCCACCTGCTCTCGAATGGACGCTACACCGTGATGCTGACGGCCGCGGGATCCGGTTACAGCCGCTGGGGCGATCTCGGGATCACGCGCTGGCGCGAGGACGTGACGCGCGACGACTGGGGAACCTACATCTTCCTGCGCGACGTCGCCAGCGGCGAGGTTTGGTCCGCGGGCCAGCAGCCCGCCGGGATCGAGCCGGACCGCTACGAAGTGACGTTCACCGAGGACCGCGCCGAGTTCATCCGGCACGACGGCGCGATCACCACCACGCTCGACGTCGTCGTCTCGCCGGAGGACAACGCCGAGGTGCGCCGCGTCTGCGTCACGAACGCGGGCACGACGGCGCGTGACATCGAGCTGACCTCGTATGCCGAGCTCGTACTGACGCCGCCCGCCGCCGACACCGCGCATCCGGCGTTCTCCAAGCTCTTCGTGCAGACCGAATATATCGCCCGTCCCGGCGTGATCGTGGCGACGCGGCGGCGGCGCTCGCCCGGCGAGCCGGAGATCTGGGCGGCGCACCTTGCCGTCGTCGAGGGCGAGAGCGTGGGCGAGCCCGAGTACGAGACCGACCGCGCCCGGTTTCTCGGCCGGTGCCGCGAAGTCCGCACGCCGATGGCCGTGATCGACGGACTCGCGTTGTCCAACACGGCCGGCACCGTTCTCGATCCCGTGTTCGCGCTGCGCCGCCGCGTGCGGATTCCGCCGGGCCGGAGCGCGCGCATCGCGTTCTGGACGGTGGTCGCCTCCTCCCGCGATGCCGTGCTCGATCTCGCAGACAAGCAGCACGACGCGACGGCTTTCGACCGCGCCGCGACGCTGGCGTGGACCCAGGGCCAGGTGCAGTTGAGCCATCTCGGCATCGATCCGCACGAGGCGAGCCTCTACCAGCGCCTCGCCGGCGGCCTGCTCTACGCCGATCCGTTCCTGCGCCCGTCCTCCGACACGCTGCGACGCGGCGCCGGCGGGCCGGGTGCGCTGTGGGCACAGGGGATATCCGGCGACATCCCGATCGTCCTCGTGCGCATCGACGGCATCGAGGAGATCGCCATCGTCCGCCAGTTGCTGCGGGCGCACGAGTACTGGCGCATGAAGCAGCTCTCCGTGGATCTCGTGATCCTGAACGAGCGCGGGTCATCCTACGTGCAGGACCTGCAGATCGCGATCGAAACCCTGGTTCGGACGAGCCAGGCCCGGCCCCGAACGGGCGGGGACGCGGCGCGTGGCGCCGTTTACGCGCTGCGCGCCGACCTCATTTCGGCGGAGACGCGCGCCCTGTTGCTCGCGACCGCCCGCGCCGTGCTGGCCGGGCGCAACGGCATGCTGTCGGAGCAGCTCAGCCGTCTCCAGGAGGCGAGCGTCGCTGCGCCGCCGCCCCCGAGGCGCCCGCCGCAACTCGCCGCGCCGCAAGCCGCGCCGGTGCTGCCGGATCTCGAATTCTTCAACGGGTTCGGGGGATTCGCCGAGGGCGGACGCGAGTACGTGACCGTGCTGGGCGCCGGACGCTGGCTCCCGGCGCCGTGGATCAACGTCGTCGCCAACCCCGCGTTCGGCTTCCAGGCCGCGGTCGAGGGCAGCAGCTATACCTGGTCCGTCGGCAGCCGCGAGAACCAGCTCACGCCGTGGTCGAACGACCCCGTGACGGACCGTCCCGGCGAGGTGCTCTATGTGCGCGACGAGAACACCGGGGAGGTGTGGGGACCGACGGCATTGCCGATCCGCGACGAGGCCGCACCCTATATTGCCCGTCACGGTCAGGGCTATTGCCGTTTCGAGCACACCGCGCACGGCATCGCGCTCGATCTCCTCCAGTACGTGCCGCTCGCCGACCCGGTGAAGATCTCGCGGCTGAGGATCCGCAACCTGTCAGGCCGCGCCCGGCGGCTGTCGGTCACGGCGTACGTGGAGTGGGTGCTCGGCGCCTCGCGCAGCGCGTCCGCGCTCTCGATCGCCACGGAGCTCGATGAGCAGACCGGCGCGATGCTCGCGCGCAATCCCTGGAACGTCATGTTCGGACCCCGGGTCGCCTTTGCCGACCTCGGCGGCCGGCAGACCGCGTGGACCGGAGACCGGCGCGAATTCATCGGGCGTAACGGCACGCTCGACAGCCCGGCCGCGCTCGCGGGGAGCGCGCCCCTGTCAAACCGGGTCGGCGCGGGCCTCGACCCGTGCAGCGTGCTGCAGGCGCCGGTCGAGCTGGCGCCGGGCGGCACGGCGGAAGTTGTCTTCCTCCTCGGCGACGCGGCAACCGTAGCCGATGCGCAGGCAATGGTCGCCCGCTATCGCGCGGCCGATCTCGATGCGGTCCTCGGCGAGGTCGTGAGCCACTGGGACGAGGTGCTCGGCACCGTCCAGGTGAAAACGCCGGACCGTTCCATGGACATCATGCTCAATCGCTGGATGCTCTACCAGACGCTCGTGTGCCGCGTATGGGCGCGTTCGGCCTTCTACCAGGCGAGCGGCGCGTACGGTTTCCGCGACCAGATCCAGGACGGCATGGCGCTTGCCGCGGCGCGGCCGGCGCTCACGCGCGCGCACCTGCTGCACGCCGCGGGCCGGCAGTTCGTCGAGGGCGATTTCCAGCACTGGTGGCTGCCGCCGACCGGCCAGGGCGTGCGCACGCGCATTTCCGACGACAAGGTCTGGCTGGCGCACGCCGCGGCGCACTACGTCGAATCCACGGGCGACGCGGCGGTGCTGGACGAGATCGTTCCCTTCCTCGAAGGCCAGGCGCTGCGCCCGGGCGAGCACGACGCGTACTTCCTGCCGCGACTTTCGGAAGAAAGCGCGTCGCTCTTCGAGCACTGCGCGCGGGGACTCGAGCAGAGCTTCGCCGCCGGCAAGCACGGCCTGCCGCTCATCGGGACCGGCGACTGGAACGACGGCATGAACCGGGTCGGCGAGCACGGCAAAGGGGAGAGCGTCTGGCTCGGATGGTTCCTGCACGCGACACTGACGGCGTTCGCGCCGCTCGCCGCGGCACGCGGCGAGGTGGCGCGCGCGGCGAGGTGGCGCGCGCACGCAGCGGCCTTGCTGAACGCGCTCGAGCAGGACGGCTGGGACGGGGCCTGGTACCGGCGCGGCTATTTTGACGACGGCACGCCGCTGGGCTCCACCGTGAGCGACGAGTGCCGGATCGATTCCATCGCGCAATCGTGGGCGGTGATCTCGGGCGCCGCGGATCCCGGCCGCGCCCGCCGCGCCATGGCCGCCGTGGATGAGCAGCTCGTGCGCCGCGACGAGGGCCTCGCGTTGCTATTCACGCCGCCGTTTGACCGCACGCCGCTCGACCCCGGCTACATCAAGGGTTATCCGCCCGGGTTACGGGAGAACGGCGGCCAGTACACCCATGCCGCGGCGTGGTCGGCCATCGCCTTCGCCGCACTCGGCGAAGGAGAAAAGGCCGCCGGGTTGTTTGCCATGCTGAATCCGATCAACCACGCGAGCACGCGGGCCGGCGTCCAGCGTTACAAGGTCGAGCCCTATGCCGTCGCGGCCGATGTCTACTCGGTCGCCCCGCACGTCGGGCGCGGCGGGTGGACCTGGTACACGGGCTCGGCCGGGTGGCTGTACCGGGCGGGCATTGAATCGATTCTCGGTTTCCGCCTGCGGGGCGCGTCGCTGCTGCTCGATCCTTGCGTTCCGAAGGACTGGCCGCGGTTCGAGATCGAGTTTCGCTATCACGCCGCGCGCTACGAGATCGAGGTCGAGAATCCGCAAGGCGTCAGCCGGGGCATCGGGCGGCTCGAGCTGGACGGAAAGCGGTTGCCGCTCGGCCCTGCGAGAGTGCCGCTGGTGAAGGACGGCGTGCACCGGGTGCGTGTCGTGCTGGCCGGGACTGCGAAGGCGACGAGCCGACAGGACGACAGGAAAATCGAAATACAATAGGGAGCAAGTGACGACTGACGACTGATGACTGATGACTGCGACTGGAACGGCGTGACGACTGATGACTGATGACTGATGACTAACGACTAACGACCAACGACTAACGATTTACGATCCACCCCTCACGCAGTGAGCAAGAAAAGCAACAACCCCGTCGCCGTCCTCAACGAAGTATTCGGCTACCCGGCGTTCCGCGGCCACCAGGCCGAGGTGATCGATCACCTCGCGGGTGGGGGCGATGCGCTGGTGCTGATGCCCACCGGCAGCGGCAAGTCGCTGTGCTACCAGATTCCCGCGCTGATGCGCGAGGGCGTGGGGGTGGTGGTCTCGCCGCTCATCGCGCTCATGCAGGACCAGGTCGCCGCGCTGGCGGAGCTGGGCGTGCGCGCGGCGTTCCTCAATTCCACGCTGAGCGCGGAGGAGGCCGCCGATGTCGAGCGCCGCACGCGGCGCGGCGAGCTCGATCTCCTTTACGTGGCGCCCGAGCGGCTGCTGACCGAGCGTTGCCTCCGCCTCCTGGGGGAGACCCGCCTCGCCCTGCTCGCGATCGACGAGGCGCATTGCGTGTCGCAATGGGGCCATGATTTCCGGCCGGAGTACCTCAAGCTCTCGGTGCTGCACGAGCGCTTTCCCGGCGTGCCGCGCATCGCCCTGACCGCGACCGCCGATGCGCAGACCCGCGCCGAGATTCTTTCGCGGCTGCAGCTCGGCAAGGCGCGCGTGTTTGTCTCGAGCTTCGACCGGCCCAATATCCGCTACCGGATCGTGGAGAAGGACGACGCGCGCAAGCAGCTCCTCGATTTCATCAAGGCCGAGCATGCGGGCGAGGCGGGCATCGTGTATTGCCTCTCGCGCAAGAAGACGGAGGAGACGGCGGCTTTTCTGGCGAAGCAGGGCATCCCGGCGCTCGCCTATCATGCCGGCATGGACAGCGAGGCGCGCCGGCGGCACCAGGAGCGCTTCCAGCGCGAAGATGGCGTGGTGATGGTGGCGACCATCGCCTTCGGCATGGGCATCGACAAGCCCGACGTGCGCTATGTCGCGCACCTTGACCTGCCCAAGAGCGTCGAGGGCTATTACCAGGAAACCGGCCGCGCCGGCCGCGACGGGCTGCCCGCGGACGCGTGGATGGCCTACGGCCTGCAGGACGTCGTGCAACTGCGGCGCATGATCGAGGAGTCCGAGGCGGGCGCGGCCCAGAAGCGCATCCAGGCCGGCAAGCTCGACGCCATGCTGGGTTTGTGCGAGACGGCCGAATGCCGCCGCGTGCGGCTGCTCGGTTACTTCGGCGAGGCGGCGACGCCCTGCGGTAACTGCGACACCTGCCTCGATCCGGCCGCCACCTTCGACGGCACGGTGCCGGCGCAGCAGCTGCTCTCGTGCGTGTACCGCACCGGTCAGCGCTTCGGCGCGATGCACGTGATCGACGTGCTGCGCGGCGAGACGACCGGGAAAATCAACGACTGGCAGCACTACAAGCTGAGCACCTATGGCATCGGCAAGGAGCGCAGCAGCCGTGAGTGGCGGGCGATCATCCGGCAGTGCATTACGCTCGGCCTGCTGGAAGTCGAGCACGACTCGTTCGGGGCGCTGAAGCTCGCGGGCGAGAGCCGCGCGGTGCTCAAGGGCGAGCGGCCGGTCTCGCTGCGCGCGTGGCGCGAGCCGAAGCGCAGCCGCCGCACGGCGCGCGCCGCGGCCGCCACGGGCGATCTGTCCGCCGAGATGCAGGCGTTGTTCGACCGGCTGCGCGCCTGGCGCAGCGACGCCGCACGCCGGCACGGCGTCCCCGCGTATGTGATCTTCCACGACGCCACGCTGAAGGAGATCGCCCGCGCGCGCCCGGCGTCGCTCGACGCGCTGCACGGCATCTCGGGGGTGGGCGCGAAAAAGCTCGAAGCCTACGGCGAGGAGATCGTCGGCCTGGTTGGGCAAACGGTGTGACGACTGATCACTGACGACTGATCACTGACGAAGAGCGTGATGACTGATGACTGACGGCGAAAGCAGCGGCGCGGACGTCATCAGTCATCAGTTATCACGATTTTTTGGCAACGTATGCCCCCAACCCTCTCCATCACCCACCTCTCCAAGACCTACGCCTCCGGCTTCCGGGCGCTGAATAACGTCAGCCTCGAGATCCGGCGCGGCGAGATCTTCGCGCTGCTCGGCCCCAATGGCGCGGGGAAGACGACGCTGATCGGCATCGTCTGCGGGATCGTCCGGCCCAGCGCGGGCACGATCCTCGTCGAAGGCCACGACCACATCGCGGAGTACCGCGCCGCGCGCTCGCTCATCGGCCTCGTGCCGCAGGAGCTGACGACCGATGCGTTCGAGTCGGTGTGGAACACCGTGTCCTTCAGCCGCGGGCTGTTCGGCAAGCCGCCCGATCCCGCGCACATCGAGAAGGTGCTGCGCGACCTGTCCCTCTGGGACAAGCGCAACAGCAAGGTGATGACGCTTTCCGGGGGCATGAAGCGCCGGCTCCTGATCGCCAAGGCGCTGTCGCACGAGCCGCGCATCCTCTTTCTCGACGAGCCGACCGCCGGCGTGGACGTCGAGCTGCGGCAGGACATGTGGAACCTCGTGCGCGGGCTGAAGGCGAGCGGGGTGACCATCATCCTGACCACCCACTACATCGACGAGGCCGAGGAAATGGCCGACCGCATCGGCGTCATCCACAAGGGCGAGATCATCCTGGTGGAGGAGAAGGCCGAGCTGATGCGCAAGCTCGGCAAGAAGCAGCTCACGCTGCACCTGGAGCACGCGCTGGAGCGCCTTCCGGCCGCGCTGTCCGGATTCAACGTCGAGCTCGCCGGCGGCGGGGCGGAGCTGATCTACACCTACGACGAGCGCGGCGATCGCACCGGCATCACGGCGCTGCTCCAGACGCTCACGGAGGCCGGCATCCGCTTCAAGGACCTGCACACCACGCAAAGCTCGCTGGAAGACATCTTCGTCACGCTGGTCCGGGGAAAGGCATGACAGGCATGAATGTCCACGCCATCCGCGCGATCTACGCCTTCGAGATGGCGCGCACGCAGCGCACGCTCACGCAGAGCGTGATTTCGCCGGTGCTCTCGACCGTGCTCTATTTCGTCGTCTTCGGCGCGGCGATCGGGTCGCGCATCCAGAGCGTGGAGGGCATCAGCTACGGCGCCTTCATCGTGCCGGGGCTGATCATGCTCACGCTCCTGACGCAGAGCGTCTCCAACGCATCCTTCGGCATCTACTTCCCGCGCTTCACCGGGACGATCTACGAGCTGCTCTCGGCGCCGGTGTCCCCGGCCGAGACCGTGCTGGGCTACGTCGGCGCGGCCGCGACCAAGTCGGTCATCGTCGGGCTCATCATCCTCGGGACGTCGGCGCTCATCGTGCCCCTGCGCATCGAGCACCCGGTGTGGATGCTGTTCTTTCTCGTGCTGACCTCGGTGACCTTCAGCCTGCTCGGCTTCATCATCGGCATCTGGGCCGACGGCTTCGAGAAGCTGCAATTGATTCCGCTCATCGTCATCACGCCGCTGACGTTCCTGGGCGGCAGCTTTTACTCCATCGACATGCTGCCGCCCTTCTGGCAGGGCGTCAGCCTGTTCAATCCCGTCGTTTACCTGGTGAGCGGCTTCCGCTGGAGCTTCTACGGCGTCGCCGACGTGCACATCGGCGTGAGCCTGCTGATGACCGGCGTGTTCCTCGCAGTGTCGCTGGCCGTCGTGACGTGGATCTTCAGGACGGGATACCGGCTCAAGACTTGAAGTTGCAAGACGGGGCAGACTTTGGCTGCACCTCCCCGTTGCCGGGCCTGAAACCTGACAATCTGTGAGGTTCGCCGTCGCCGAAATGCCGATTGCCGAATCGGCGCTCCGTTTATCCACACAAACGGGTTGACACTCTCATGCCGGAGTCCTAACGTTTTTTCCTTGGACTTTTCTGTGAAAGGTCCCGCCGGTGCAGGCGCCCCATGGAGAGACGGTAGGTCTTGCGGAACCGGTTACGCTGCCGCTGTGGACCGCACACGAGCGGCTGCCGCTGCCGTCCGACGGCAGCACGACCGCGTTACTGGTTTTCCACGGCATCGGACAGCAGGTGCCGTTCGAGACGCTCGACCTCGTTGCGCAGGCCCTCATCGACCGGCACGTCGCTGCGGGAGGAACGGCGGACAAGCGCGTGCGCCATGTCTGGTGCGAGGACGGAGCAGGCGGACGGTTCCTGGCGCGCGCCGAGATCGAGCTCCGGCGAAAGCAGGGAGACCCCCAGTACGTTCACGTATATGAATGCTACTGGGCACCCATGACCGAGGGGGCGATCGGCCTGTGGTCCACCCTCCAGTTCTACCTCGGCGCGGGCGTGGACGGGCTCCGCTCCACATTGGGGAACGGGCTCAAGTTCGAGCGATGGGCGTTCGGGAGCGAGCGCTGGTTCAGGCTTCCGTTCGGCACGCCGATCCACCTGGCGCTGGCGCTGATCGCTTTGGCGGTGGTGGCGCTGGTGCTGCTGGGAGGGATGTACGCCTTGTGGCCCGTTGAGTTGACGCCGCCGGTGGAATGGGCGAAGTTGTACAAGGCGCTCCCGTCCGTGCTCCTGTTCGGCATTCTGGCCGGGGTGGCCTGGGCCGTGCGCCAGGTGACGATCCAGTTCTTCGGAGACGTGGCGATCTACCTGAGCCCGGACAAGGTGGACGAGCACTGGCGCATTCGCGAGGAGGTCAAGCGCCATTGCTGCCGAGTCACCGATAACGTCTTCCGGGCAGTGTCCCGGGAGGACGGGAAAACCCGCTGGCATTACGGAAAAGTCGTGGTGGCCGGGCATTCGCTCGGTTCGGTGATTGCCTACGATTGCCTGAATACGCTGGTCCAGCGCGACATCGCGAAGGAGCCGGAATCGCGAGTCGGCGTCGCGGCACGAACCGCCAGCCTCATCACGTTCGGATCTCCGCTGGACAAAGTGGCATTCATATTCGGCACGAAGATCACTGGCCGGAAAATCCGGGAGGCGCTGGCCGGGGGCACGCAGCCGCTGATCATCAGCTACGACTATCGCCCCGGCACCTGGGTGAATATCCATGCGCGCGGCGACATCATCGGCGGGCGGCTCGATTACTACGATCATCCTGATGGAGAAGGGGCGTCAAGACGGGTGCGCAATTGCGTGGACGGCGAGGCCGGCTGGTTTCTCGTCACGGCGCACACGGGGTACTGGAAACACAGTGCATTCAGGACGGCGCTGTATGACGCAGTGACGAACGAGGCAGGTCTTTGATCGGTCGCCCCGGCGGCGGCCGCTGATGCGATGGGATACCACTACGACGCTTCCAGGAAGGCGCTTTTCACGCCGGCCGAGGACGCCTCGTTTTTTCCCGATGGCCGCCCGTCCGCCGAGCCGCTGCTTTGCGCCGAGATGTGTCGATTGGCCTACGCTCCTTTCGAGCGCGATCCCGCGGCCCGGGGCCATATGGAGGCGACGCTTCGAAGGATCGGCTTCGCGCTTCGAGCCACCTTCAGCAGCGAGAGCACCCAGTCATTCCTGGCGCAGGATCCGAATGGCCCGCTCTCCGTGCTCGTGTTTCGTGGCACGGAGCTCGATCTCCGGGACTGGACGACCGACCTGAATCTCCTCTTGGGTCCCTGGCCCGCCGGCGGGCAGGTGCACAGCGGATTCGCCGGGGCGCTCGCCAGCGTATGGGAGCC
>Ga0247825_10001429_pt1 | contig 15688 bp, 13 predicted proteins | sample 13C_Vanillin_Day_FD_194413 | JGI IMG/M metagenome (GOLD analysis project Ga0247825, IMG submission 194413) | Soil microbial communities from agricultural site in Penn Yan, New York, United States - 13C_Vanillin_Day48 | ecosystem: Environmental > Terrestrial > Soil > Agricultural land | place... | reverse complement strand
GAGAACGTGAAGCGCAAGCGCATCTGGCAGTCGTACTCGACCGGCGGCAGCCGCGGCATCCGCGAGTCGCACCAGTACGTCCGTGAGGGCGGCGCCTCGGCCCGCATGATGCTGCTGCAGGCCGCGGCCAACGAGTGGAAGGTCCCGGTCGAGCAATTGAAGGCCGAGAAAAGCGTCATCACCGGACCCGACGGCAAGAAGACCACGTTCGGCAAGGTGGCGGACGCCGCTGCAAAACTCCCGGTGCCGGAGAAGCCCAAGCTCAAGGACCCGAAGGACTGGAAGATCGCCGGCAAGCCGCTGAAGCGGCTCGACACCACCGACAAGGTGACCGGCAAGCAGGTCTACGGCTTCGACCTGAAGCTGCCGGGCATGCTGAACGCCGCGATCAAGGAAAGCCCGGTGTTTGGCGGCAAAGTAAAGAGCTTCGACGCCGCCAAGGTTTCCGGCATGAAGGGCGTCAAGAAGGTGCTCAAGGTCGGCGACACCGCGGTCGCGGTCGTGGCCGACACCTGGTGGCAGGCCAAGACCGCGCTCGACGCGCTTCCGGTCGAGTGGGACGAAGGCGCGAACGGCAAGGTGTCGAGCGCTTCGATCGCCGAAACGCTGAAGGCCGGCCTCACCGCCGAGCAGGCGTTCGTCGGCAACCAGGCCGGCGACATCAAGCCGGCGCTCGCGAGCGCGGCCAAGAAGGTCGAGGCCGAGTACTACTATCCCTACCAGAACCACGTCTGCATGGAGCCGATGAACGCCACCGCGCGCTACACGGCCGACAAGTGCGAGGTGTGGGTGCCCACCCAGGACGGCGAGGCTTCGTTCGCGGCGACGATCGCCGCATCGGGCCTGCCGGCCGACAAGTGCGAGGTCTACAAGATCAACCTCGGCGGCGGCTTCGGCCGGCGCGGCGCGTTCCAGGACTACGTGCATCAGGCGGTGAAGATCGCCAAGGAGATGCCCGGCACGCCGATCAAGCTGCTGTGGTCGCGCGAAGAGGACATGGTGCAGGGCCGGTATCACCCGGTCATGATGGCCAAGCTGGTGGGCGCGTTCGACAAGGACAACAACCTGACCGGCCTGCATGTCCGTATTTCGGGCCAGTCGATCCTGGCGAGCGTGCGCCCGCAGGTTCTGGAAGCCGAGAAGGGCCGCGACCCGCTCTCGTTCCAGGGCATCTTCCAGTCCGGCGAGCACGCATTCGGCTACACCATGCCGAACCTGCTGATCGACCATGCGATGCGCAACCCGCACGTCCCGCCGGGCTTCTGGCGCGGCGTGAACATCAACCAGAACGCCATCTTCATGGAATGCTTCATGGATGAGCTCGCCCAGGCCGCAGGCAAGGACGAGGTCGAGTTCCGGCGGCAGTTCATGAAGAACCATCCGCGCAACCTCGCGGTGCTCAATGCCGTGGCCGAGAAAATCGGCTGGGGCAAGCCGGCGCCGCAGGGCATCTTCCGCGGCGTCGCGCAGATGAAGGCGTTCAACGCGTATGTGGCGGCCGCGGCCGAAGTCTCGGTCACCGGCGGCAACAAGCTCAAGGTCCACCGCATCGTGGCTGCGACCGATCCGACCTATGCGGTCAACCCCGCGCAGATCGACCGGCAGGTGGCCGGCTCGTTCGTGTACGGCCTGTCGGCGATGGCATGGCAGGAGTGCACCGTGAAGGACGGCCGCATCGTCGAAACCAACTTCGACACCTACAACTCGATGCGGATCGGCCAGATGCCGAAGGTCGAGTCGATCATCATCCAGTCCGGCGGCGACGGGCCGTGGGGCGGCGTCGGCGAGCCCACGATCTGCGTGGCGGCGCCGGCGGTGCTCAACGCGTTCTTTAAGGCGACGGGCAAGCGCATCCGCTCGATCCCGCTGAAGAACCACGGCATCGAACTGGTGTAAGCGACAACGAAGCGGCGGCCTTCCGGGGCCGCCGCTTTTTCTTTTTCCGAACATGCGGGCGGCAAGCCGCCCGCGCCGACAGCGGAACCCGACATGCCCGGATCCCGCATTCCTCGGCGGCAATTCCTGACAGCGGCCGCGGCGGCCAGCGCCGCGGCTGCCGCGTTTCCGGCGCCGCTCGTCGCCCAGGCCGCTGGCCCCCGCGTGGTCGTGATCGGCGGCGGGTTCGGCGGCGCAAGCTGCGCGCGCACCTTGCGCAAGACCGATCCGCGGATCGCCGTGACGCTGGTCGAGGCCAATCCCACGTTCACCGCCATGCCGCAGAGCAGCGCCGCAATCGCAGGGCTGTTCGAGTTGAAGCATCAGCAGTTCGGCTACGGCCGGATCAGGGATTCCGGGGTGACCGTCGCGATCTCGGCTGCGAAGGCGATCGATCCGGAGAAGCGGACGGTGCGGCTCGCCGACGGCGCCTCGTTCGTCTACGACCGGCTGGTGCTGTCGCCGGGCATCGAATTCCGCGCCGGCGCGATCCCCGGCTACGACAGCAAGGCCGCGGCCATCATGCCGGCTGCCTGGAACAACGGCGACGAGGTCGCGCTGCTGCGCCGCCAGCTCGAGGCGATGGACGACGGCGGCACCGTGGTCATCACGTCACCCGTCAATCCCGCGCGATGCCCGCCCGCGCCCTATGAGCGGGCCAGTCTCATCGCGCATTACCTGAAAACAAAAAAGCCGCGCTCCAAGGTCATCGTGCTCGACTCGAAGGAAGGCTTCACCATGCAGAAGCTGTTCGACGCGGCATGGAAGGAGCTTTATCCCGGCATGATCGAATGGGTCGGCCTGTCGAATGGCGGAGCGCTGTCCTCGGTCGATGCCGGCACGAAAACCCTGCTCACCGATTTCGACAGATACCAGGCCGATGTCGCCAACGTGATCCCGCCGCAAAAAGCGGGACACGCCGCCGACCTCGCGGGCGTCGCCGACCGCACCGGATGGTGCCCGGTCGATCCGGTGACCTTCGAGTCCAGGCTGCAGAAGAACATCCACGTCGTCGGCGACGCAGCCATTGCGGGGGCCATGCCGCGCTCGGCTTCGGCAGCCCATTCGCAAGGCACGATCTGCGCTGCCGCGATCGTGGCCCTTCTCGCGGGCAAGAAGCCCGAGCCGCCGGCGCTGATCAGCTCCTGCTACAGCCTGATCGCACCCGACTATGCGATCTCGCAGCGCGGCACCTACCGGCCGGTGGACGATCAATACGCCGAGGCCGACGGCGGCGCGATCGTCAGCGCCCCCGGCGCGTCGCGCAACGCGCGCAAGGACGAAGCCGGGCAGGCGCACGCCTGGTACCGCACCATCACCGGCGAGGTGTTCGGATGATGGGCCGGATCCTGCTTTTTGTTGCGGCCGTTGCTCTCGGCTCGACGTCCGGTGCGGCACAGGAGGCGCTGGCGCCTTACACGGTCGCCGGCGAAACCATTCCGCAGTCGCTGACGGGAAAACCCGGCGATCCGGCGAGCGGCCGGGCCATCGTGGTCAAGCGCGAGAACACTTGCCTTCTTTGCCATTCGGGCCCATTTCCGGAGCAGCGCTTCCAGGGCGACCTTTCGCCGAACCTGAAGGGCACCGGGGCGCGGTGGTCGGAAGGCGAGTTGCGGCTGCGGCTGGTTGACGCCTCCCGCCTCAATCCGGCTACCATCATGCCGTCGTACTACCGGGTCGACGGCCTGACCCGGGTGGCGCCGGCCTACCAGGGCAAGCCGGTGCTGACGGCCGAGCAGATCGAGGACGTGGTTGCGTATCTGATGACGCTGAAGGACTAGCGAGATGGCAGATAGCATCAACACAATCATTCCGGGGCGCTCGCGAAGCGAGCGAACCCGGAATCCAGATACAGCTTCGGGCTCGGCCCTGGATTCCGGGGGCGCGACGCGGCGCGCGTTCCTGGCGGCCGCGGGCGGCGCAAGCCTCGCGCTGGTGGTGCGTCCGGCACAGGCGACACCCGAGACGATGGCGGCGGCGATCCGCCAGGTCGTGGGCGAGGCTTCCGTGAAGCCCGGCAAGATCAAGCTCGACCTGCCGCCGCTGGTCGAGAACGGCAACACGGTGGCGATGAGCGTTTCGGTCCAGAGCCCGATGACGGCGAAGGATCACGTGAAAGCGATCCACGTTTTCACCGAAAAGAACCCGCAGCCGAACGTGATCAGCGTCAAGCTCGGGCCGCGCGCCGGCAAGGCCGAAATTTCGACGCGCATCCGGCTGGCCGACACGCAGAACATCGTCGCGGTCTGCGAGATGTCCGACGGCTCGTTCTGGTCCGATAAGATCGAGGTGATCATCACGCTCGGCGCCTGCCTGGAGGATCTGATCTGATGACCACTCCCGCACGCACTCTCATCAACGTTCCGAAAAACGCCAAGCGCGGCGAGGTCATCGCCATCAAGTCGCTAATCTCCCACCTGATGGAAACCGGCTTCCGTCACGACAACATGGGCCGCGGCATCCCGCGCGACATCATCACGTCGCTGGTCTGCACCTATAACGGCGAGGAAATCTTCAACGCCACGCTGCATCCGGCCATTGCCGCCAATCCGTTCATCACCTTCCATACGGTGGCGACCGAAAGCGGAACCATTTCGTTCAAATGGACCGGCGACAACGGATTTGTCGCGGAGGCCTCCGCGAAAATCACGGTCGCATGAGCGGACCGGCGCTGCGGCGGTGGCTCGTTCCCGCCGCCGCCCTCTCCTGCTTCGCAGCCATTGTCCTTTCCGTCCGCGCCGAGATCCGGCTCGGCGAGCGGCGCTCGGCCTATGAGGACATGAGCCGGGACAACAAGGCGATGCAGGACGATGACACCGCCAATCCCGGCATGCTGGCGGTGCTCGACGGCGAAGCGCTGTGGCGGGCCAAGGCGGGCGGCGCGGGAAAATCTTGCGCGGATTGCCACGGCGACCCAGAAGAGAAGATGAAGGGTGTCGCCGCGCGCTACCCGGCGTTCGACGCGGCAGCGGGCCGCCCGTTGAACCTCGAACAGCGCATCAATGTCTGCCGCGAGCGGCAGCTGAATGCCTCGCCGTTCAGCTATGAAAGCCGGGAGCTTCTCGCGCTGACGGCCTATCTCGGCCTGCAATCGCGCGGCGAGCCGGTTGCGCCGCCGGAAGATCCACGGCTCACGCCATACAGGGAAAAGGGCCGCGAGCTTTACAACCAGCGCATCGGCCAGCTCAATCTCGCCTGCGTCCACTGCCACGACGACAACTGGGGCAAAAGCCTCGCCGGCAACAAGATCCCTCAGGCGCATCCCACGGGATACCCGATATACCGTTTGGAATGGCAGAGCCTCGGCTCATTGCAGCGTCGGCTCAGGAATTGCATGATTGGAATGCGCGCCGAGCCTTATACCTACGGCGCGGCGGAGTATGTGGACATGGAGCTGTATCTGATGTGGCGCGCGCGCGGAATGAAGGTCGAAACCCCGGCGGTGCGGCCATGAACGATCTGACGATGCCCCGGCACCGGCTGCGGGGCTATGTGTCGCACGGCGGGGAACTGCGTTCCGGCAAGCTCAGCCCGCGGACCTATCTCGAAGAGACGCTGACGCGAATTACCCAACTGGACAAAGACATCGGCGCGTTCGTCGTGGTCAACCGCGACGGCGCGCGGCGCGCGGCCGACGACTCGGCGAAGCGCTGGCTCGCCGGCAAGCCGCTGTCGCCGATCGACGGCATGCCGGTCGCGATCAAGGACATCATCGAAACCGCCGACATGCCGACCGGCCAGGGCTCGCCGATGTGGGAAGGCGCCGACTGGAAGCGCGACTCGGCCAGCGTGCATGCGCTGCGCGAGGCCGGCGCCATCATCATCGGCAAGACCACCACCACAGAATTCGCGTCCAGCCATCCGTGGCACAAGACCAAGAACCCGCACGACGGCAAGCGCACGCCGGGCGGCTCGTCGAGCGGCTCCGCTGCCGCGGTCGGCGCCGGCATGGTGCCGGCGGGGCTCGGCACGCAAGTGGTCGGCTCGATCCTGCGGCCCGCGAGCTTCTGCGGCGCCGTGGGCTTCAAGCCGAGCGTCGGCGGCATCAACCGCAGCGGCTCGCACGACCATTTCAGCCAGAGCTGCCAGGGCTCGATCGGAGCGACGCTGGCCGACACCTGGGCGGTGGTGAGGGCCATCGCCGACCGCACCGGCGGCGATCCGGGCTATCCCGGCCTCACCGGCGACGTGAACTTCGGCAAGCGCGCCAAGCCGCTGAAGCTCGGCGTGGTCGAGACCGGCGGATGGAGCGCGACCACCGATGGCGCGCGCAGGGCCTTCGTCTCGGCGAAGCAGCGCCTGCAGTCGCACGGCGTCCAGCTCATGAGCCGCGCCGACGACCAGAATATCGAAGCGCTCGAACAGGCGCTGACCGAAGCGCTGCCGCTGACCATGGCGATCAATGCCTGGGAGGGGCGCTGGCCGCTCAACACCTATGCCGACATCGACGCAAGCAAGCTCAGCCAGGCGGCGCGCGACCGGCTGAAGACCGCCGAGTCGATGACGCAGAAGGAGTTCGGCGAATTGCTGAAGCGGCGCGCCGCCGTGCGCGCGACCTATGCGAAGGCCGCGGCGAACTACGACACGATGATCACGCTCGGCGCCTGCGGCGCCGCGCCCGTAGGCCTCGGCATGACCGGCAACACGGCGATGAACGTATCGGCGTCGCTGCTCGGCTGCCCGGCGCTGACGATCCCGGTGCTGGCCGACGAAGGCCTGCCGCTGGGATTGCAGTTGCTCGGGCGTACCGACGAGGACGCCGCGCTGTTCGGCGTTGCGGCCTGGATTGCCGGCGATGCGTTGAGCCGTCCGGATCTGGTGGGCGTGGTGGCCTGATCTCCTGAAAGGCCCGCGGGCTTCCCATGGCTGGTTCCGATGCGAAGCCGACGCTCGCGGAAACCGTAGCCTGGTTGTCGCATTGCCAGGCGCTGCCGCGCGACGTCGAGGCCAAGGCACGGCTTCTGCTGCTCGACACGTTCGGCTGCCTGCTGGCGGGGCTGCTGCATCCCGAGGTCCGCAAATTCGGACAGGCTTTGCGTCTCGCCTTTCCGGGCGAGACCGCGTGGCCCGCGTCGGACATCAGGCTCGGCCCGGCCGGCGCCGCGGCGCTGGGAGCCGCAGCCGCCTGCTGGGACGAGGCCTGCGAAGGCCATGCGCCGTCGCACGGCCGGCCGGGATTGCCGGTGGTCCCCGCGCTGCTGGCGCTCGCCGCGTCCCGGCAGACAACGCTCGGCGACCTTCTGCTGGCGTTGACGACCGGCTACGAGATCGGGGCGCGCTCGGGCGAGGCGTGGCGCATTCCGGCCGGCTGGCATGTGGACGGCGGCTGGCATTCGCTGGCGGTTGCCGCGGCCGTGGCCCGCATGACCGCCGGACCTGAGCGGATCCAGCCCGCGATCGAAGCGGCGGCGTGTCAAATTCCCGCGAGCCTCTATCTGCCGATCACCATGGGATCGGTGCTGCGCAACACCTATCCGGCGCACGCGGTGCTGCTCGGGATGATGGCGGCGGCCGCGGCCGACGCGGGTTTCGGCATGCCGGACGGCGCGCTGGAGGAAGGCCGGCGCCGCGTTCTGCAAGCCGCGGGTCCCGCGACATCCGCGCCGGCCGGTCGATGGACGATCCTCGACGGGTATCTCAAGCCCTACGCCGCCGTGCGCCACACGCACTACGGTGTCGAAGCCGCCTTGCGGCTTCGGAAAGATGCTAACTTTTCGCTGCAGAACATCGCCGCGATCAAGCTCGAGATCTATCCGGAGGCGGTCCAGTATTGCGGCAATCGCGCGCCGCGCACGGCGATCCAGGCGCAATTCAGCCTGTCATACGCGATCGCCGCAGCCCTCGTGCTCGGCGACCTCGGACCCGACGCCTATGCGGACGTCGGCCATCCGGCCATCACGCGCCTGGAAAGCCGCGTGACCGTCGAAGCCAATCCCGGCCGGCTTCGGCGCGGCGCCAAACTGACGATCGACACCGGCGGAACGAGCCTCACGGCGAGCGTCGATGACATCGCCGGCGACGGGACGAACCCGATGACGCAGGATCAGACCGCGGAAAAATTCCGGCGCTATACTGAAACGACATTGGGCCGGCAGCATGCGGAAGCGGTGGTCCGATTCATTCTTGAAGGCAACGCCGCCGAGTCCGCACAGAAATGCCTTTTGCTGGCTGGTTGATGAGCGCACCCGCCTTGTATTCGAGGAGCGAACCATGAAACGGCCAGAACATTCGGTGCTGGACTTGAGATACTCGCGGCGCGCTCTGCTGGGCGCGGCGCTCGGAACACCGCTCGCATTTGCGGCCTACGCGCAGTCCTACCCGACACGCAGCCCGCGCGTGATCGTTCCGTTTGCCGCCGGCGGCCCGACCGACGTCCTCACCCGCATCGCGGCCGAGCGGGTCGGCCCGGCGCTCGGCCAACAGCTCGTCGTCGAAAGCCGGACCGGCGCCGGCGGCAATCTCGCAGGCGAACTGGCCGCGCGGAACGACGCCGACGGCTATACGCTTCTTGTCGCGGGCCAGGCGATCCTCGCCATCAACAAGGCGCTCTACAAGAAGCTCAACTACGATCCGGCGACCGACTTTGTCTTCATCGGCATGCTCGGCGTGATCGCCAATGTCCTGCTGGTCAATCCGGCGGCCGTTCCGGCGAACTCGCTGGCGGAGCTGATCGCGCTCGCAAAACAGAAGCCCGGCGAAATTGCCTACGGCTCGAACGGCGCGGGCTCCCTCACCCATCTCACCACCGCGATCCTGGCGCAGCAGGCCGGCGTGCAGCTTCTTCACGTGCCCTACCAGGGCGCCGCTCCGCTGATGACCGACCTGATCGCCGGACGGATCGGCATGGCGTTCACCGCGACGTCGGCCGCGCTGCCGCTGGTCCAGTCGGGCCAGCTGCGCGCGCTCGCGGTGACCACCGGCCAGCGCAGCCGCTTTGCACCGAACGTTCCCACACTGGTCGAGAGCGGATTTCCGACCATGAACGCGCCGGTGTGGTTCGGCGTGGTGGCGCGGGCCAACACGCCGGCACCGATCGTCGCGAAGCTCCGCACCGAGTTCAACACGGTGATCGCAAGCGAAGGCTATGCGCAGGCGCTGGAGAAGCAGTTCATGGAGGTGATGCGGGTGCCGCCGGAAACCTCCGGGCAGTTCCTCGCCGCCGAGCGCAAGCTGTGGAGCGACGCCGTGAAGGTGACGGGCGTCTCGCAGGATTGAGCACGCGTCAACTAGCTCCAGGGCTTGATCCAGCTTGATTGAAACATGAGCTGCGAAGGCGGTGAACTCCCTCTCCCGTGGGGAGAGGGTTGGGGTGAGGGCGTTCGGACCCTCGATAGACCGTACCCCCTCACCCGGCGAGCTACGCTCGCCGACCTCTCCCCATGGGAGAGGTGGGCGGAGCAAGTGGCGAATGATTCAATCTCGTTGGATCCGAGCCTACGCCTTCCACAAATTCGCGAACTGCGTCGCCACCACGTCCTCGTACTTGCCGACGCCCTTGGTGATGCCGGTCGCCTGCGAGAACCTGCACATGGTGTCGAACGTCTCCTTGCTGATCGCCGGGTCGTAATACGGCAGGTCGCGCTCGACCAGCGTCGCGATCAGGCCTGCCTCCATGGCCGGGAACCACTTCTCGCCCACTTTCGTGGCGCGCTTGGGATCGGCCTTCAGCGCCTTCTGCGTCTTGACCAGCGCGCGCACCGCGGCGGCGGCCTTCTCCGGCTCCTTCTCGACCAGGTCGGCGCGCGTCACCAGCGTGCCGAATGTGTAGCCGCGCAGGCTCGCAGGCCCGTCGCCGCGCCGCGCATCCAGCACCAGCGTGCCGGTGCCGCGCGTCACGGCCACTTCCGCGCCCATGCCGTTCGCCCAGAAGCCGTCGATCTTGCCGTCTTCCATCGCCTTCGCGGCATTGACGCCGAACGACACGCCGGCGTTGGCGGAAGCGGGCGGCGGCGCGATATGGATGTTGTCGCGCTTGGGATCGATGCCGTATTCCTTGAGCAGCTCGATCAGGCCGATGTCGATCATCGGCGCAGCGCCGATCCGCTTGCCCTTGACGACCTCGACGTCGCCGCGCTTGGCCTTGAGATCGGAGCGCATGATCAGGAACCAGTAGGTGTGCTTGGCGAGCGTGCCGAGCAGCTTCACGCCCTGCCATTCGGTGAAGGCCGCCGGCACCGAGTGCGCCGAGCCGCCGACGAAATCGCACTTGCCGTCGCGCAGCGCGCGATAGCAGTTGTCGACCGGATAGATCATCTCGAGATCGGCATCGAGGCCCTCTTCCTTGAAGAAGCCCATTTCCACCGCGGCGATCGCGGGGAAATACGAATTCGAGACGAGATCGGGGATGACGACTTTCATTTTCTTTTGCTCCTCAGCGCGACAGTTGTTGTTGTCATTCCGGGGCCCGCGCACAGCGCGGGAGCCCGGAATCCAGAACCGCATTCAGCATTCTCGGCTGGATTCCGGGCTCGCGGGCTTCGCCCGCGCCCCGGAATGACCGAGTGGATGGATCTCAGCCTTCATCCGGCAGCGACACGATCTTGTAGCCGTGCGTGAGCTTGCGGCCCAGCACCGGGTCTTCCAGCTCCATGTCGAACGTGCCGGAATAGGAAATCTCGCCATGCACCGCGAAGGTGCCGCAGAACATCGCGGTGCCTGGCGCGAGCTTGTCTCCGCCGGTGTAGAGCTTGATCAGCTCCTCGGGCGCCCGCATGTTGGTGACCGGACCCTCCTGATAGAGCCTGCGCTGGCCGCTGCCCGGCACGAACGAGCGCAGCACCAGCTTGTCCCAGTGCGGCTTCACCTCGTCGTAGCGCCACAGCGTCAGGCCCACCGGCTTTGCGCACATCTGCTTGGACAGCGTCACGCCGATCGTCTCGGCCTTGCGGTCGGTGTGGTCGGAGCCGACGCCAAGCCACAGGCCGTCGTCGAACTGATAGAGCACGAACTCCACCTCGCCGCTCGACTTGTCGGCCATCACTTCGATCGAGGGATCGGAGGTGAGCAGCGAGCGGGCGCACCGGTAGAAGATCGGCACGGTCTTCGGGCGCTTCACGCCGATCGCCTCGAGCTCCTTGATATGCGCCTCCAGCGCCGCGACGTTGCGTCCGGTCCAGCCTGCGACGACGAGGCTCCGGATCGCCGCGACATCAAGTTTCCTTTCGCTCGGCACGCATTCTCCCCTATAGAGTGAGCGCCGGAATACCCGGCCGCCCCTGGAGTTCCATCATAAGCTTTTGACTTTACACGCTAAATCTCTGGCCTTAAAGCACGACGGCCCCACGTTACAACAAGAAGGCCGAAGCGCAGGCCGCTTCTTAAGGGATGGGAGGAATGTCGGTTCAAGCGATCGGCGCGCCGGTGCAGGCCGCACGTCCGCGCACGCGGCCGCGGCTCGAGCATTTCGTCATGGGCGGCGCGATCCTCTGCCTGATCGTGCTGGTTGTGTTGCCGCTGATGTCGCTTTTGATCGGCAGCCTGCGCGGCGAGCAGGGCCTGAGCCTCGACAACTTCAAGGAGGTGGCGAGCGGCCGCCTCTATGTCAACGCGCTGAAGAACTCGCTCATCCTCGGCGCCTGGACCGGCCTGTTCAGCCTGATCCTCGGCGTGGCGCTGGCCTGGGCGGTCGCCCGCACCGACGTGCCCGGCAAGGCGCTGATGCAGGTGACCGCGAGCCTGTCCTACCTCTCGCCGCCGTTCCTGACCGCCATCGCCTTCGTCTACCTGTTCAGTCCGAACGCCGGCCTGATCAACGTCGTGGTGCGCGACGTGCTCGGCCTGCCGTTCCTCACCTTCAACATCTTCTCCATGACCGGGCTGGTCATGGTCACCGTGCTGCACACGTTTCCGTTCGTGTATCTGCTGGCGTCGAGCGCCCTGCAGTCGGTCGATGCGTCCTACGAGGAAGCGGCGCAAATCCTCGGCGCGAGCAAGTTCCGCACCGCGCTGACGGTTACGGCGCCGCTGGTCGCGCCGGCGATCCTCTCCGGCACGCTGCTCGCCTTCGTCAACGCCATCGCGCTGTTCGGCTCGCAGGCGATCATCGGCCTGCCGGGGCGGATCGTGACGCTCCCGACCCGCATCTATGCGCTGTTCGACTACCCGCCGGAATATGGCCTCGCTTCGGCGATGTCGCTGCTGTTCGTCGTCATCACCGTGGTGGCGCTCTATCTCCAGCGCGCGTTCCTGGCGCGGCGTTCCTACGTGACGCTCGCCGGCAAAGGCGCGCGGCCGCAGTTGATGCAGCTCGGGCCGTGGCGCTGGGCGGTGTTCGGCTTTGCGGTGCTGGTCTTCATCGTCGCGATCGTGCTGCCCTATGCGACGCTGATCGCGGTGTCGCTGTCGAAGTCCTGGGGCCTCGACTTCTGGAAGGGGCTGACGCTCAAGAACTATCACTTCATCCTGTTCGAATATAACGTCACCCAGCGCGCGATCCTCAACAGCCTGGGCCTTGCGACGGTCGCGGCCACCATCGCGGTGCTGCTCGGCGCGATCATCGGCTGGATCGATCTTCGCACCCGCATCCCCGGAAGGAAGCTGCTCGACTACGCGGCCCTCATTCCGCTCGGCCTCCCCGGCATCGTCGTCGCGGTGGCGCTGATCCAGTTCTGGCTGGCGATGCCGCTGGCTTTGTACGGCACGCTGGCGATCCTGTTGCTGGCTTACGTCGGCCGCTACATCCCGCTCGGCGTGCGCGCCGCGAATTCGTCGCTGCGCCAGATCGATCCGTCGCTGGAGGAAAGCGCGCAGATCCTCGGCGCGTCGTGGCTCACCACCATGCGCGAGGTGACGCTGCCGCTGATCCGGCCCGGCCTGTTCGCCGGATGGCTGCTGGTGTTCGTGCCGGTGATCCAGGAACTGTCGGCGTCGATCCTGCTGTTCTCGTCGAGCTCGATCACGCTCGCGGTCGCGGTCTACAACCTCTATGAGACCGGCTATATCGAACCGGTCGCGGCTCTCGCCATGATCAACATGGTCATCATCGGCGCCGCGATCTTCGTCGCCAACAAGCTCGGCGGCGGACGCATCGCCAGCCGCTCCGGTGCAACGCAGGGGTTGGCGTCGTGACACCAATGCATCCGGCAATCGTAGGGTGGGCAAAGCCGCGTCAGCGGCGTGCCCACGTCGTTGCACCGACAAGAATGCGTGGGCACGGCGCTCCGCGCCTTTGCCCACCCTACGCACTGGCACCGCTTGCGTCGCGAGATGACAGAGAACAATTGAACGGACTGGCGGCGTAATGGCGAGCATCTCCCTCAAGAACCTGACCAAGAGCTTCAGCGCCGGCGACGACGCGCCGGCGGCGGTGTCCGATCTCAATCTCGAGATCGCCGACAACTCGTTCGTCACCCTGCTCGGCCCGAGCGGCTGCGGCAAGACGACGACGCTGCGGATGATCGCGGGCTACATCGTGCCGGACACCGGTTCGATCCACGTCAACGGCCGGCTGATCTCCGCGCCGGGCAGCGTGGTGCCGCCGGACCAGCGCGGCATGGGCATGGTGTTCCAGAACTACGCGGTGTGGCCGCACAAGACGGTGTACGAGAACGTCGTGTTCGGCCTGAAGGTCCGGAAGGTGCCGGCGGCCGAGGCGAAGCGCAAGGTCGCGGACATTCTCGCGCAGGTGAACCTGACCGGCCTCGAGCAGCGCTATCCGAACGAACTCTCCGGCGGCCAGCAGCAGCGCGTGGCGCTGGCGCGGAGCCTCGTGGTCGAGCCGGGAATCCTGCTGCTCGACGAGCCGCTGTCCAACCTCGACGCCAAGCTCCGCGAGCACATGCGCGGCGAGCTGAAGCAGCTGCAGCGCCGCACCGGCATCACCTTCGTCTATGTCACCCACGACCAGGCCGAGGCGCTGGCGCTGTCCGACATGATCGCGGTGATCCACGGCGGCAAGCTCCAGCAATACGGCACGCCCCAGGATGTCTACGCGCGGCCTTCGAACCGCATCGTCGCCGACTTCATGGGGCTGGTGAACCTGCTGCCGGCGAAAGTGACTGCCGCCATCAACGAGAGCTGCACCATCGAGGCCGCCGGCGGCCTGAAGCTCCTGGTGCCGCTGACCGACGGGATCGGCACCGGCGACAACGTCGAAGTCTCGATCCGCCCGGAGAACATCCGTATTGCGAGCCCGGGTCTCGCGGGAAGCGGCGGCGCGCGCGCCACCATCAGCGAGCGCACGTTTCTTGGCAACATCAGCGAGTATTATGCGAGCCTCGACTCCGGTCCGACGCTTCGGGTACAGACCCATCCGGCGCAGGTCTTTTCCATCGGCGACCAGGTCACGGTCGAGGTCGACGCCGCGCAGTGCAGTGTGTTTCGCAATTCCACGCCATGATGGTTCGATCGAAAAAGGAGTAGCAACGTGACGGTCCAGAGCAATGTCCATGTCCAGGGGAGCGAACACTGGACCAACAAGGGCGACGCCAAGCTGTTCCTGTGGGAGAAGCGCCGCGCGCAGAACTCGCCCGATCGCGGCACCATCCTGTTCGTGCACGGCTCGTCGATGGCGTCGCAGCCGACCTTCGACCTCCAGGTGCCGGGCCACCCCGGCGCGATGGATTATTTCGTGGCCCAGGGCTTCGACACCTGGTCGGTGGACATGGAGGGCTACGGCCGCTCCACCAAGGACCGCGGCCTCGACGCCACGATCTCCGAAGGCGCCGACGACCTGAAGGCCGCGACCGACTACATCTTCAAGACCCGCAACCACACCGGCCCGCTGCTGGTCTACGGCATCTCGTCGGGCGCGCTGCGCGCGGCGCTGTTTGCGCAGCGCCATCCCAACCGCGTCAAGCGCCTGGCGCTCGACGCCCACGTCTATACCGGCGAAGGCAGCCCGACGCTGGCCGAGCGCAAGAAGCGGCTGCCGGAGCTGACCAAGACCAAGCGCCGGCCGATCGACCTCAAGTTCGTCCGCTCGATCTTCGAGCGCGACCATCCCGGCACCGCCGAGGACAAGGTGATCGAGGCGTTCGCCAAGCACATTCTCGAACTGGACGACTCGATCCCGAACGGCACCTATATCGACATGTGCAATCACCTGCCGGTGGTCGACCCGGCGAAGATCGTGGTGCCGACCATCGTGATGCGCGGCGAATACGACGGCATCGCCAGCTTCAAGGACCTGCTGAACTTCTTCGAGAAGCTGCCGAACCCGGACAAGACCTTCGCGGTGATGCCGGGCATCGCGCACGCCTCGTTCCAGCAGAAGAACTACATGATCGCGTATCACATCCTGCTGAGCTTCTTCACCCAGCCGGAGCCGATCTACTCGACGTACAAGCCGGGCCAAACCGGCACGCACTGAAACGCGTGCACTGCTGTTTCCACGGTCAAGCCCGGGCATGACGTGGAGAGAGTGGCGCAAGCCAACCGGAAAATGCGCTCGCGGACACAACCGTGTGCGGCCATGACAGACCACTGAATGGGAGGAATTGAGATGCTCAAGCGACGTGACATTCTTGTAGCCGCAACGCTCGTTGCGCTCGCCGCCCCTGCCCTCGCGCAGGACACCGTCGACGTGACCAAGGCCAAGGCCGAAGGCAAGGTGGTCTGGTACACCTCGACGCCGCTGCCGCAGGCGCAGAAGATCGCCAACGCGTTCGAGAAGGAGCACGGCATCAAGGTCGAGCTGTTCCGCTCCGGCGGCTCGGCGGTGCTGCGGCGCTTCCAGCAGGAGATCGACGCCGGCCGCATCGCCGCCGACGTGCTGACCACCTCCGACCCGGCCGCGGCCGGGTCGGAGGTGGTC
>Ga0247825_10001428_pt1 | contig 15691 bp, 16 predicted proteins | sample 13C_Vanillin_Day_FD_194413 | JGI IMG/M metagenome (GOLD analysis project Ga0247825, IMG submission 194413) | Soil microbial communities from agricultural site in Penn Yan, New York, United States - 13C_Vanillin_Day48 | ecosystem: Environmental > Terrestrial > Soil > Agricultural land | place... | reverse complement strand
GTCCCTACGACGACGAGAAGCTCGGTCTGCCGAAGGTAGCGAAGTTCAACTACTTCCCCTGCTGGTGGGAGAGCGGCGGCATGATCCACATGATGGTCAACCTGGAGAAGTGGAACGCGTTGCCCAAGGCCTATCAGTCGGCGCTTGCCCGGGCGTGCGACGCCGCCTGCTCATGGATGCTCGCGAAGTACGACTCGGTCAACCCGGCGGCGCTCAAACGGATCGTCGCCGGCGGTGCCGTGCTCAAGCCCTTCCCGCAACCGGTCATGGAGGCCTTGTACAGGGCGACCAAGGACCACGCGGCCGAGCTGTCGGGCAAGGACATCCATTTCAAGCGGGCGTTCGACTCCATGCATGCCTTCCGCAAGGAGCAGCTGCCCTGGTGGGAGATCTCCGAGCACGCCTACGACAGCTTCATGCAGAGCACGCGCGGACGCGGGTGAGGCGGGCGCCTCACTTGGCTCCCGTGAAGGCCTTCTCGAGCGGGGTCCAGCAGTCCGCGTAGTCGTCCTGCAGCGTCTCGAGCTCGGCAGCAAACTTGGTGAGGTGCTGGGGAAAGCGCGTCTCGAACATGAAGGCCATGGTGCCCGTGAGCTTGGCGGGCTTGAGCTCAATCTTGGTGGCGTGATCGTAGGCCTGCTTGTCGGGCCCGTGCGGCAGCATGCAGTTGTGCAAGCTCATGCCGCCCGGCACGAAGCCCTCGGGTTTGGCGTCGTAGACGCCGTAGATCAGCCCCATGAACTCCGACATGATGTTCATGTGGTACCAGGGCGGGCGGAAGGAGTGCTCCGCCACCAGCCAGCGCTCGGGGAAGATCACGAAATCGATGTTGGCGGTGCCGGCCGTCTCCGACGGCGCGGTCAGCACGGTGAAGATCGAGGGGTCGGGGTGGTCGAACAGGATGGCGCCGACCGGCGAGTAGTGCTTGAGATTGTATTTGTAGGGCGCGTAGTTGCCGTGCCAGGCCACCACGTCGAGCGGCGAATGGCCGATCTCGCAGACGTGGAAGCCGCCGCACCATTTGACGGTGAGCCGGCACTTCTCCTCCCAGTCCTCGAAGGCCGCAACCGGCGTCTTGAAGTCGCGCGCGTTGGCGAGACAGTTGGCGCCGATCGGCCCGCGGTCGGGGAGCGTGAACTTGGCGCCGTAGTTCTCGCACACGTAGCCGCGCGAGGGGCCTTCCAGCAGCTCCACCTTGAACTTGACGCCGCGCGGGATGATGCAGATCTCGCCCGGCTCCACGTCGATCTTGCCGAACTCGGTGAAGAAGCGCACGCGCCCCTGCTGCGGGACGACGAGCAGCTCGCCGTCGGCGTTGTAGAAGTAGTCGCGCTCCATCGACTGGGTGACGAGATAGATGTGCGCGGCCATGCCGGCCTGCGTGTTGACGTCGCCGGCCGTCGTCATGGTGCGCAGGCCGGTGAGGAAGGTGAGCGGCTCCTTCGGGATCGGCACCGGCCCCCAGCGCAGCTGCCCGATCGAGCGGTCGTGCTGATCGAGGCACGGCGCCGTCTTCCAGTGGGGCAACTGAGTGCGCTTGAACTTCTGCGCGTGCTTGACGGACGGGCGGATGCGGTAGAGCCAGGAGCGCTCATTGGTGCCGCGCGGCGCCGTGAAGGGCGAGCCCGAGAGCTGCTCGGCATAGAGGCCGTAGGCGGCCGTCTGCGGCGAGTTCTGGCCGACGGGAAGGGCGCCGGGCAGCGCTTCGGTCTCGAAGTCGTTGCCGAAGCCCGGCATGTAGCCGGCGGGCGTTGCCTGCGTCCATTGCGTGGCGGCGTCCTTGACCTTGCTGCCGTCTGCCATGGCTTGTCCTCCGCTTGTTTGTCATCCCGGAATTTCGCGAGAGCGAAATATCCGGGACCCAGGGCCGAGTGCACTGATCTGGGTCCCGGCTCTGCGCGCTGCCGCGCTCCGGCCGGGATGACAGCCGGTTGGTTTGGGAGACATGATAGCCGCCTAACCCGGGCGCAGGCAAAGAACTGTGCTGTTCGCGATGACTGATTGGTTTTGACGTCTATACGGCATCTCAGTACCATGCTGGATGACGAATTCGAATGGGACGACCGAAAGGCCAGGCGCAACGTCCAGGCGCACGGAGTGACGTTCGAGCTTGCGCGACTGGTGTTCGATGATCCGAATGCGATCGACTGGCTCGATCTCGACGAGACCGAAGAGGATCGGGTACTGATCGCGGGCCTGGTCGGCGACGTCCTGCTCGCGGTTTGCTTCGTCCTGCGAGGCGGACGCAAGCGCATCATCTCGGCGCGGAAGGCCACGTTTCATGAGCAAGACGAGTACAACAAGGCGAACGCGACAGGGGCGTAAGCGGATCGACGAGAACGCCCACGGAATGACGCCCGAGTTGTGGGCTCAGCTGCGTTCCAAGGCAAACACGCAGGTCCTGGCCGAAGCGCGTGGGGACCCTGATGCGCTGCCGATCGAGGACCGGCGTGCAGGCAGCCTCGGGCCGCCGGGCCGATCCTCTACCGTCAAGCGCATCCGCTGGAAGCTGGGGCTGTCGCAGAGCGAGTTCTCCGCCGCATTTGGCATTCCGCTCGGAACGCTGAGAGACTGGGAGCAGCGTCGTCGTAAGCCCGATCAGGCGGCCAGGTCCTATCTGGAGGTGATCGCGCGGGATCCCGGTGCCGTCCGCCGTGCCCTCAGCAAGGTGCCTGCCTAGCCTGTCGGTCGCTGCTCAGCCTTCGACGCGGAACACCCGGTTGTCGACGGCGCCGGTGTCGAGATAGTCGGCGACGAGGCGGGCGAGCACGGGCGACATCAGGAAGCCGTGGCGGTAGAGGCCATTGACGTGGAGGGTGCGACCGCGCACCACGATCTTCGGCACGTTGTCGGCGAACGCGGGGCGCACGCCGGCGGCCATGTCGACGATCTGCGCCTCGGCGAAAGCCGGATGCAGCGCATAGGCGCTGCCGAGCAGCTCGAGCGCCGAGCGCACCGTCACGGGGCCCGCGTCGTCGCTCTCGATCACTGTTGCGCCGACCATGAAGAGGCCGTCGCCCCACGGCACGACGTAGAGCGGGTGGCGCGGGTGCAGGAGCCGCACCGGGCGCTTGAGATCGACCTCGGCGGTGTGCAGCAGCAGCCGCTCGCCGCGCACGCCGCGCAGGCCGCCAAGCTCGCCGCGGGCGGCGAGGCCCCGACAGTCGATGACGACATCGGCGTCGTCCGCATCCGCCGACCACGAGGTGCCGAGCGATATCTCGGCGCCGGCGCGGCGCGCTTCCGCGAGGAGGAACGCCATCGCCGCGGGCGGGGCCATGTGCGCTTCCTCGGCGTAGAAGAGGCCGGCGGCGAAGCGGCCCTCGAGGCCCGGCTCGATCGCGTTCAACTCCACCGCATCGAGCTTGTCGAAGCCTTCGGTCATGCGCGCGAAGCGGGTGAGCTCGGCGCGGTCGCGGGTGCCGGCGACCACCAGCGTGCCGTTGGCGACGACGCCCGGATAGGTCTCGCGCCAGATCGCCAGCGAGGCGAGCCCCAGCTCGCGCACGACCGGCTCGGCCGCCTCCGCCTCGCAGTAGGGCGCCAGCATCGCGCCCGCCAGCGCGCTGGCGGCGCCCGCAAACGGCTCGGCCGTGCGCTCGATCAGCCGCACGCGGTGGCCGCGGCGGGCAAGCGTCAGCGCCTGCCACAGGCCGGTGACGCCGGCGCCGGCAATCGTGATGCTGCGGGTGTTCATGGCCCAGTCCATGACCAGGGGCTCGTCAGTCTCCGCGCGCGATGCCCTCGCGCCGCGGGTCGGCGCCGCCCTCGAGCCTGCCGGCCCCGCGCAGGACGATGGCGTGCGTGCCTGAGGTGAGCAGGTCCGCGCTCACACGGTGGCCGTAGGGCTTCACCTTCAGCGCATGCCAGACGGCCTTGCCGTGGTCAATCTCGATCTCGAACGGACCGCCGCGGCTGCCGAAGTTCATGAGCGCCAGCGCCGCATGCGCATCGAGCTTCCAGTCGATCAGCGCCACCAGCGCCTTGACGACGTAGAGGATGATGCGGCTGCCGCCGGGCGATCCGAGCGCGGCCCAGGGCCTGCCCTCGGCGTCGAACACGATGGTGGGCGCCATCGAGCTGCGCGGGCGCTTACCCGGCCCCACGGCGTTGGCGAGCGGACGGCCGGCGCGATCGATGGGGCGGAAGGAGAAGTCGGTGAGCTCGTTGTTGAGCAGGAAGCCCACCGCCCACAGGCGCGAGCCGAACGCCGCCTCGATGGTGGTGGTCATGGCGAGCACGTTGCCGGCATCGTCCACAATCGAGACATGGCTGGTGCCGGCCGCCTCGATGGTCTCGTCGGTGCCGAAGACGTGGCCTGTGGTCTGCGGCGGCGTGCCGGCCGACGGGCGGGCCATGGCGGTGGCCGGATTGATGAGCGCGCGCCGGCCCTCGAGATAGCGCGCGTTGAGGAGGCCCGCCGGCGGCGTCACGAAATCGGGGTCGCCGATAAACGTGTCCCGGTCGGCGAAGGCGAGCTTCTCGGCCTCGGCGATGACGTGCAGCGCGCGGACGTTCATGGCATCGGCAGGCTTGCTGCCGATGTCGAAGGGCTCGATCAGCTTGAGGACCTGGGCGACGGCCAGTCCTCCGGAGGAGGGCGGGCCCATGCCGCAGACACGATAGGCGCGGTAGGGGACGCAGACGGGCTCGCGCTCCCTGACGCGATAGCCGGCAAGGTCGGCCGCGGTGATGTCGCCCTTGTGGTTGGGCGCCTCGCGGACCGCCTTCACGATCGCCTCGGCGTTGGGTCCCGCGTAGAACGCCCCCGGGCCGCGATCGGCGATGGCGCGCAGGGTGGCCGCGAACTCGGGATTGCGGAGCAGGTAGCCGGCAGGGCGGGCGCTGCCGGTGGTATCGAAGAAGTAGCGGCGCGCGGCCGGGGCGAAACTATCGGCGCCGTACCAGCGCAGCAGCAGGTGCAGGCGCGGCGAGACCCGGAAGCCATCGCCCGCCAGCCTGATGGCGGGCGCGAACAGCCGCGCCCAGGGCAGGCGGCCGTGGCTGCGGTGGACGGCCTCGAGCACGGCCACGGTGCCAGGCACGCCGACGCTCAGGCCGCCGAACACCGCGTCGTCGAACTTGCGCGGCTGGCCGTCGACGAGGAACCGGTCGCCGGTGGCGGCGGCCGGCGCCGTCTCCCTGCCATCGTAGGTGCCGAGGCGCTTCCCCGCCGCATCCCAGTGCATGACGAAGGCGCCGCCCCCGATCCCCGAGGACTGCGGCTCGACCAGGTTCAGGACCAGTTGGACGGCTACCGCGGCGTCGGCGGCACTCCCCCCGGCGCGAAGGATTTCCAGGCCCGCCTCGACCGCATGGGGGTTGGCCGCGGCGACCATGCGCGAGGTGGCTGTGGCGAGGCCGCCACTGTACCAGCCGGTCCCCGCTTCCGGCGCCCCGGCGTCCTGGGCCACGGCCGGGGCGCCCAAGACGACAGCCGCAACCATGGCGACTGCAACCAAAGTGCGCGCAAGAATTGCCGCCTTAAGCATCACGGCCATGCTGGATGTCCCGTCGAGCACACGCCCGGACCCGCACTGTTGCGCGTTTTCTCTGTCATGGAAATCCCGTGCGCAGGCTGTGGGCCGCCTGGCTCGGATTGCTTATGGAACAAGCCCTTGTGCCATATGTGGCGGAAAGCGCACAGAGCCCGCGAAAGACTTGGTTCTCACCCTTGGATCACGTTTCCTTGGGTTGCGTCCTCGCCGCGTCCCGGCCACACTCCGGCCACTTCGAGCGGGTGCGGCTGCACAGGGAACGCAGGCGGTTCGCTCGAGTTTTTCTGTGTGGCGCAATCTGCAGCCGGGTGCGGGACGGGCGGACTTACCAAACCAGATTGGCAGGCGGCAGATCGAGACGGCGACCGGCTCAAATTGAAGCGGCAGTAAACGTACTTTTCATTGGGCTGGGTCAGACTGACCGGAATACCTGAGGGCAAGAGCAAGACGAAGGAGTTGTACGATGACGATCGCGCGCTTGCTGCGCCAATCGGCTATGGCAGTGGGGGCTGTCATAGCGCTGGTGGGCTTCCAGGCCCAGCCGGCGTCGGCGCAGTTGTTCTGGGATTGGGGCGGCGGCAGCATCGTCGGCGGCAGCGGCCGCGAGGTGGTGCGCTTCAGCCCGCAGTATCCCAAGGGCACGATCATCGTCAGCTTCACCGACCGCAGGCTCTATTATGTCACCAAGCCGGGTGAGGCGCTTGCCTATCCCGTCGCCGCGCCGCGCGAGCAGAGCCGGTGGCAGGGCGTGACGAGCGTGTCGCAGAAGCGGATCAATCCGTCCTGGACGCCAACTCCCGAAATGATCAAGGAGAACCCCAGGCTGCCGCGCTGGGTGCCGGGCGGCCATCCGATGAACCCGCTGGGCGTGCGCGCGCTCTACCTGGGCTCCAGCATGTACCGCATCCACGGCACCGACGCGCCCTGGACGATCGGCACCAACGTATCGAAGGGCTGCATCCGCATGTACAACCAGGATGTGCTCGACCTTTATCCGCGCGTGGACGTCGGCACCAAGGTGACGGTGACCTATCAGAGCTTCGCAGGCGTTGCGAGCAGCAGCCCGTCGCCGAGCTTCGGCAGCAGCAGCAGCGGCAACGGGTCGATCTTCGACGACCTGTTCGGCTCTTCCAGCCCGGCGCCCGAGAAGCCGCGGCGCAAGGTTACCCGCGCCAAGAGCGCTGCCAACACCAACAAGGCCTCGACGCCGCGGCCGCAATAAGCGCCGGAGCGAGAGGGCAGAGATGCGATGGGGCGGCCGCGGTGCCGCCCTTTTTGCTTGCGGGCTTCGCGCTCGGCGTGGGAGGACGTGGCAGCCGGGGGCGGCACAGGTGAAGCCCGCATGCTTGGCGCGCGTTTCAGATCAGGCTGCATCGCGGCGGTCGTGGTCCTCAGCCTCACCACTCCGCTGGTCGCCCAGGGCATCGACATCGACGCTGCGTGGCGGCGGATGTTTGCGCGGCCGGCATCGCCGCCTCCCGCGCCTGCCGACAACCCTCTTGCTGCCGATCGGATCGCGCTTGGCGCACGCCTCTTTGCCGACACGCGCCTGTCGGGGGCCGGCGACCGCGCCTGCGCGACGTGCCATCGGCCGGACAGGGCCTTCACCGACGGCCGCCGGCGGGCGCTCGGCCTGTCCGGAGCCCATTTGCAACGCAACACGCCCGCGCTGTGGAACTTGGCGTGGGGCAAGCACTTCTTCTGGGACGGACGCGCCTCCTCGCTCGAGGAGCAGGTCGCGATGCCGATCGTGGCGGCGCGGGAGATGGGCGGCGACTGGCCGACGATCCTGCGGCGGCTCGAGAAGGATCAAGACCTTGTCGATCAGCTCCGGGCGGCGCGCATGGGGGCGCCCGCCGGATCGCAGGCCGCTGTCGTCGCGGCGCTCGCCGCCTACGTGCGCTCCCTGGTGTCGCCGCCGACCCGCTTCGATGCCTGGGTCGCCGGCGACGGCACCGCGCTGCGCCCTGCCGAGGTGCGCGGCTTCCGGCTGTTCACCGGCAAGGGCGGATGCGTGCTCTGCCACGTGGGATGGCGCTTCACCGACGACCGCTTCCACGACATCGGGCTCGCGAGCCGCGACGGCGGCCGGGGCGCCGTGCCGGGCGGCACGCCGGGGCTGAAGGCGTTCAAGACGCCGAGCCTGCGCGAGGTCACGCGCACGGCGCCCTACATGCACGACGGCTCGCTGGCGTCGCTGGAGGCGGTGGTTGCGCACTATGCAGGGAGCTTCGTGGCACGGCCGTCGCTCTCGACCAACCTCGTCCGAGATCTGCGCCTGAGCCCGGCCGAAAGGGCCGACCTCGTCGCCTTCCTGCGCACGCTGTCGAGCGGGCAGCCCAAAGGCCCCGACCGCGCGCGGCGGGCGGGGCCCGATTGAGTCTCGAGCTGGGTTGGACGCGAAGGCGCCCTCAGCCGGCCCGCTTCTCGAACCTGGCGATCTCTTCCAACAGCGCCTGATAGTCATCGCAGGCGACGCCGCAGCGCGACTTGATCAAGGCAAGCTGCTCCTTCGCCTTGGCCGGATCGCCGATCTGCAGGAACGCCTCGCCCAGATATTGGCGCGTGTTGGTGCGCTCGGGATGGGCGGCCAGGACCTTCTGGTAGTAGCCCATCGCCTCCTCGACCCGGCCGAGCTTGCGGAGCGCGAAGCCGATCATGGTCTGGATGCGAGGATCGGCCTGGTTGGAGGCCGAGCGCAGCGTCTCGAGCGCCGCGGCGTGCTCGCCGCCTTTCGCCTGCCAGTAGCCAAGGCTGTAGATGTGATCGTCGTTGAGGCGGCTGTCCTTGGGCTTCGGCTTGGGTTTGGGCTTGGGCTTCGGTTTGGGCTTGGGAGGCGGCGGCGGGTCGCCTGCCGCAAATGTGGACTCGGGCGCGAACGCGAAGGCCGCGAGAGCGACCGCGCCGGCGCAGAGCAGCTTCGAGACGAATTTCCGCATGCGTGTATCCCTCCTGATGGCGCGAAGGCCACATTCCCCTTCCGTGCCCAAGCAACGCGGCCGAGCTTATACGACCGCGTAGATATGCGGTGGTAACGGCAGCGTGAACGGAAGGACCGAGGTCAGCCGAGCAGTGCGCCGAGAGTGAGCAGGAGCCCGCTCGTCATGCCCCCGGCGATCAGGAGAGACACGACGATGTCGAGCAGCTCCGGGCGTCCGGATTTCTCACCGTTACGGGGAAGTACGGCACGCAGGACAACGCTGCTGATGATCAGCAACGATAACCCGAAAGTTCCCATCATCGGCTCGACCCGCCCCTGTCGGTGATTGGCAGACCGGGCAGCATGCACCGATCGCAAGCCAGTCGTAGGGGCGAGCGCCTGAGGGCACGAGTAAATCCCGGAGCTTCCGAGGGAAAATCGGCGTATACCCGCTGCAACGATCAATGGCGCGTATGCTTCGTGTGGACTGGGACTGATGCCGATGCCGTCGAGATCGTCGACTACCACTGAGCGAGTGCAGCGAAACCCGCTGGGACCCATCCATCCCGGTGAGATACTACGCGAGGAAGTGCTCGAGCCGCTGGGTATGAGCCCTTATGCGCTCGCCACTGAGCTGCGCGTGCCGCGCACCCGCATCGAACGCCTCGTGCGTGAGGAAACACCCGTAACCACCGACACGGCCTTGCGGCTCGCCCGCTATCTCGGCACCACTGCCGAGTTCTGGCTGAAGCTGCAGGCGCGCTTCGACCTCGAGACGGCACGGCAGGCCGGCAATGCGGATATCGCAGCGATCAAGCCGCGAAAAACGGCCTAGAACGATCGCGCGACGGTCGGCCGCGTTCAGGTCTGCGGCACGAGGCAGCCCCGCAGGTCGGCGGCGAGCCTGCGCATCAGCGTCACGTAGAGATCGGGTCCGGGCTCCAGCCTGCCGCCCTCGGGATCGAGCGTGGCGGTGCGCGCGCTGGTGCCCTCGATCAGGTTGTCGACGAGACGCGTGTCGACGGCCGGCTCCACGAACACGCACACGGCGCCGAGGCTCAGGATCTTCCGGCGCAGCTCCCGCAGCCGCTTGCCGCTCGGCGGCACCTCGGGGTTGATCGTGATCGAGCCCACGACCTTGAGGCCATAGCGGCGCTCGAGATACTGCAGCGCATCGTGGAACACGATATAGGGCTTGTCGGTGAGCGGCCCGAGCTCGGCCTCGAGCTCCGCCGCGAGCGCATCGAGGCGGGAGCGCAGAGCCTCGGCATTGCGCCCGAACGCGGCGGCGTGATCGGGATACCTGGCCGCCAGCGCCTGCTCGATGCGCCCCACCATCGCCTTGGCGTTGTCGGGGTTGAGCCAGGCGTGACCGTCTATGGTCTCTCCCTTGCGCGGTGCTGGAGCGTGGTGGTGCTTGTCATGCCCGTGCTTGCCGTGCGCGTGCGGCTCGAAGGTGGCGCCGGTCCTGAGCGCGAGCAGGCGCACGCCGGGGGCGTCCTGCAGCGTCACCACCTCGACCGACTTGGGGAGCGCCTTCACCAGCTGCACGGTGAACGGCTCGACGGTCTCCGACATGCGGAAGAACAGGTCCGCGGCGTTGAGCGCGCGCACCTCGGAGGGCCTGAGCGTGAAAGTATGCGGGGAGGACGCGCCCTTGACCAAGAGCTCCGGCGATCCGATCCCCGACATCACCTGCGCCACCAGGGCATGCAGCGGCTTGATGGTTGCGATGACCTTGAAGTCGCTTGCGGCCCGAGCGGCCGTCGGCGCGGACAGGACTGCAAAGGTGGCGAGCAGGACCGCGACGGCCATGCCTGGCAGTGCCGCCACACCGCTCGTTCGCCGCATCGGCATAGGTTCCCCTCGGGTCGGACGGGGCCAGACCTGACTTTACCGCCTCGGAGCGGACTGGCATCTCGTAATGTTATAGTGTACCTAAAGCAAGCCACAGAGCGCGCAAATTTCGGCCTTGCCCCCAAGTCGCTCCAATCGCACGGTCATCTGCGACCCGCGCGGCATGGATTCGCAAAACCTATTCGGCGCCACCCGCTGACCTTCGGGCGTGGAGATCGTGCGGGACGGTGCAGGAGATCGACATGGCAATAGGCCCGATGAGACGGGTGGCGGGACTGGTGGCGGGCGCGCTGATGTGCGGCGGTCTCATCACGGAAGCTGCGGCCCACCCTCACGTCTACATCACGTTCGAGACCACGGTGCTCTATGACAAGGGCACGTTTGCGGGCGTGCGCCACAAATGGATGTTCGACGAGTTCTACACCACCATGGCGATCGAAGGGCTCGATAAGAACAAGGACGGTGTCTACGACCGCGAGGAGCTGGCCGAGCTCGCCAAGGTCAACATCGAGGGCCTCAAGGACTTCGCCTACTTCACGTTCCCAGGCCTCGGCGGCAAGGAGATTGCGCTCGGCGATGCGCGCGACTACTGGCTCGAGCACAAGGACGGCCTCCTGTCGCTGCACTTCACGCTGCCGTTCGCGAGCCCCGTGCTGTCGGAGGCCAAGGGGCTGACCATCTCGGTGTACGATCCCACCTACTTCATCGCTTTCGAGCCCGCCAAGGACAAGCCGGCGAGGATCAGCGAAGGCGCGCCCAAGGGGTGCGAGGCCAAGATTGTGGCCGCCGCCGAGAAGCCCGGCGACAACGCCGCGCTCGGAGCGTTGCAGACGCAGCTCGGCGCCTATGGCTCCAGCATCGCCAAGACCATCGCCGTGGAGTGCAACGGGCCCTGATCGCACGCTGCTGCCCATCTCTCTGCTGCCGGCTAAGTGCCGGTCCAGCTGGATGTTTACGCATTCTTAAGCCTCCGCTTCGTGGCCCGACCAGTCCCACCTAGGCTTCCACTGGGGGTACATGCCCCTTCGGAAAGCGTGCGCCTTGGGGGGCTTCATGTCGGGCTTGCGCGGCTTGATCTTCATGGTTGCGGTTGTCGTCGCAATCCTCTCGGCATGGACGGCGCTGAGCCGGGCCGGGCTCGACCTCGGATCCGCGCGTCCGCCGCGCACGGAAGTGGTGGTGTTCGAGCACGCAGATTCGATCCACTGCCGCATCTTCCGCCGCGACGTGCTGCCCAAGTACAAGCAGGGCCTGCGCCAGGACGTGCCGCTGCGCTTCATCGACGTGTCGACGACCGATACCTCGGGCCTCGGTCTGCGCGGCTCCATCCGCACCGTGCCGACGGCCGTGGTGATGCGGGACGGGCGCGAGGTCGACCGCATCGTCGGCTACTGGGGGCCGACCAACTTCTTCATAATGCTGTCCCACATCCTGGCCAGGGTCGAGTAGCGGCGCCCGCGCCGGTATTGCCGCTGGACGCGCGATCCTGTTTGATAAGAGCGGGTTGCGGGCACGCGCGGGGCGCGCGGGCGCGTTTGGGAGGGATGGCATGGATCGGCGCGATTTCCTCAAGACCACCGGCGCGGCCGCGGTCGCGGCCGGAACGGCACCCGCGGCAACGGCTGGCGAGGCCGCCCCTGTTGCGGCGCCCGCAGTCCTGTCCGGCGTCCGCGAGCTGACGCTGTCGTCTGATCGCCCCTCGCCGCCGGGTGAGGGCGCCGACCGGCTGGCGAGGCGGATCGAGGCCGCCACCGACAACCGCTACCGCGTGACGATCGCCCAGGGCGGCGACACCGAACTCGCCTACGGCAGCGTCTGGCGTCACGCCGGCCTGCATCGCTCCTTTCACGTGTTCGCCGGGCTGCCGTTGGCGCAGGGCCTCGAGACGTCCGACCTGCAGACCTGGCTTGCCGTCGGCGGCGGGTCGATGCTGTGGGAGGAGCTGGCGGCCGAGTTTGGCCACAAGCCCCTCATCGCCGGCCATACCGGGCGGAGTGCCGGCGTCTGGGCCTCGGCGCGGCTGGAGACAGTCGCGGACCTTGTCGGTGTTCGCGTCCACGCCGAAGGCCTGGCGGCAGATGTGTTGCGTGCGCTCGGCGCCGCACCGACCGTGCTGTCGGGCGCGGATCTGAGGGAGCAGTTGGCGGACGGGAGGCTCCAGGCCGCCGAGTGGCTCGGTCCCATTGCCGCTGCGGCCCCCGACCTTCAGCCCCTGGCGCAGCGGCTCCATAGCCCCGGCTTCAACCGCCACGGCATGTTGATCTCGCTCGATGTCCGCAGGCCGCTGTGGGACGGCATGAGCTCCGCCGACCGGGCGATATTCGAAGGCTGCGCAGCGCAGGAGTATCAGCTGTCGCTAACGGATGCGGCGGCGCACGCCCTGATTGAGCGGCAGGTAGAGAGCCCAAGCAAATGGCCGGTCCGGCTTGGCTGGTCGAGCAAGCTCGCCACTGCCTTCGAGCGAGCCGCGGCCGAGGCCGTAGCGGCGATTGCCGACATCGATCCGACAGCGCGCCGCATCCACGACAGCTATCATGCGTTCCGGCGGATGTTGCTCGAGCCTGCGACCGCCTGAGGCCAACGCACGAATCCCCCTCCCCCTTGCGGGGAGGGGTTAGGGGTGGGGGTGAGCCGCGAGCGCCGCGCGTGTGGCCTCACCCCACCCGGTTTGTCGCGCTGAAGCGCGCACCAAACCACCCTCCCCGTTAAGGGGAGGGTGGCCACGCGCGGAAACCGCCCGTCTGGCGCAGCGCTTCCCCGAGCACCATGGCGGCTGCCACCGCCACGTTGAGCGAGCGCAGGCCGCTCGCCATGGGAATGCGCACGGCCGCGTCCGCAGCCCCATGCACGGCCGGCGGCACACCGGCACTCTCGCGCCCGAGCAGCAGGCAGTCATCGGCGGCAAACGCAAAGTCCGTGTAAGCCGTAGCCGCGCGCGTGGTGAGGAGAACCAGCCGCTCGCCACGCACCCGCCGCACGGTATCGAACGCGGCAAAGCTCTGGTGGCGCTCGAGCTTCACGTGGGCGAGGTAGTCGAGCGCGGCCCGCCTGAGCGCCCGGTCGGACATGTCGAACCCCGTCGGCCCGATCACATCGATGGGCACATCCATGCACGCGGCCAGGCGCAGGATGGTGCCCGTGTTCTGCGGGATGTCGGGCTCGTAGAGGGCAAGGCGCATGGACAATCCACCCCCTTGTCATTCCCGCAAGCGTGCAGCGCGCCGGCGGGAATCCACACGCATTTCAACCTGGCGGACTGCGCCTGGATGCGCGCTCCGCGCTGCGCCTGGCGGGCATGACGGCGATGCCGGGCCATGCGCCAAATTGCCCCCTCGGGGCGCCGGCCGACAGCCTTGTGCACGGTCCAGAACAATGCCACAAGAACGCGCGTCAAATCGTCCTGTAGGGGGGCCGCTGGCGATCATCGACAATTCCCCTGAGACCCCGTCGGCGAAGCTCCGCTAGAACCCCGCGGACGCATCGCAGCGGAGTCTTCGGCGGCGGTACGAACCTGCTCCAGGGCGTGCCGCCGGTTTTGGTCGATCGGCAGGCGTCGAGGACGAGCACATGCAAAGGGAGGCTGGCTTGGCGGCTCACTCGGCGGAAGAGCCCAACCGTCGCGATTTCATCGTGATTGCGGCGCAGGCATTTGCGGGCGTCGGCGCGGCGATGGCCCTGTGGCCGTTCATCAGCCAGATGAACCCCGACGCCTCCACCCAGGCGGCCGCCTCCATCGACGTCGATCTCTCCCCCGTCAAGGTGGGGCAGGCCATCACCGTGTCCTGGCGCGGCAAGCCCGTCTTCATCCGCCACCGCACCCCCGAGGAGATCAAGGCCGCGCTGGCGACGCCGATTGCCGAGCTCCCCGACAAGAGCGCGCGCAACGACGACCTGCCCGAGCGGGCGCCTGCCACCGATGCCAACCGCACCAAGAAGGGTCACGAGAACTGGCTCATCATGGTCGGCATCTGCACGCACTTGGGCTGCATCCCCAAGGGCCAGACGATGTCGGACGCCAAGGGCGATTTCGGCGGCTGGTTCTGCCCCTGCCACGGCTCGCACTACGATACGGCCGGCCGCATCCGCAAAGGTCCGGCGCCGCGCAATCTCGAGGTGCCGCCCTACAGCTTCGCCTCCGACACCAAGATCAAGATCGGCTGAGGGATTTCGCCGATGGCCACCCACCACGAGTCCACCTACCGGCCGAAGACGCGCATCGAGAAATGGCTCGATGATCGCCTGCCGCTGCCGCGCATGATGCACGGGCAGTTCGTGGACTTCCCCACCCCGCGCAACATCAACTACCTGTGGACCACGGGCGGCCTGCTCACCTTCTTCCTGGTGGCGCAGATCGCCACCGGCATCGTGCTCGCCATGCACTTCATCCCGAGCGCAGGCGACGCCTTCAACAGCGTCGAGCACATCCGCCGCGACGTGAACTACGGTTGGCTCTTGCGCAACATGCACGCGGTCGGCGCGTCGATGTTCTTCATCGCCGTCTACATCCACATCGCCCGCGGCCTCTACTACGGCTCCTACAAGGCCCCGCGCGAGGTGCTGTGGATCATCGGCGTCGTCATCCTGCTGCTGATGATGGCGACCGCCTTCATGGGCTACTCGCTGCCCTGGGGGCAGATGAGCTTCTGGGCGGTGACGGTCATCACCAACCTGTTCTCCTCCGTCGATGCCATCATCCCGGGCCTCGGCACGCGCATCGTGCAGTGGCTGTGGGGCGGCTACTCGGTGTCGGGCACCACGCTGACCCGCTTCTATGCGCTGCACTACCTCATGCCCTTCGTGATCGTGGGTGCGGTGGCGCTGCACATCTGGGCCCTGCACGTGGTCGGCCAGAACAACCCGACCGGGCTCGAGATCAAGACGGCGTCCGACTCCGTGCCCATGAGCCCCTACGCCGTCATGAAGGACATCTTCGCGCTCAGCATGTTCATCATCCTGTTCGCGTGGTTCGTGTTCTACGTGCCCGACTACCTGGGCCACCCCGACAACTACATCGAGGCCAACCCGCTCTCGACGCCCCCGCACATCGTGCCGGAGTGGTACTTCCTGCCCTACTACGCGATCCTGCGCGCCATCCCCGACAAGCTCTTGGGCGTGGTGGCGATGTTCGCCTCGATCCTGATCCTGCTGTTCGCGCCCTGGCTCGACACCTCGCGCGTGCGCTCGGCCAAGTACCGCCCGATCTACAAGTGGTTCTTCTTCCTGTTCCTGATCACGGTGGTGGCGCTCGGCTATCTCGGCTCCAAGCCGCCGGAGGGCGCCTACGTGTTCTGGGCCCGGGTCTTCACGGCCTACTACTTCCTGCATTTCCTGGTGGTCATGCCGATCGTCGGCGTGATCGAGAGTCCCACGCCGCTGCCGCGCTCGATCACCGAATCGGTGCTGGGCAAGAGCGGAT
>Ga0247825_10001427_pt1 | contig 15693 bp, 13 predicted proteins | sample 13C_Vanillin_Day_FD_194413 | JGI IMG/M metagenome (GOLD analysis project Ga0247825, IMG submission 194413) | Soil microbial communities from agricultural site in Penn Yan, New York, United States - 13C_Vanillin_Day48 | ecosystem: Environmental > Terrestrial > Soil > Agricultural land | place... | reverse complement strand
CCCGGCAGGCCGGCTCATCGCCCGTTGCCTCGACGCACCTGCTGTAGTCGATCCTGCACTGCTCCTCAGGAGAAGGAGGCGGGGGAGGCGGCGGGGGAATGTTCGCGAGGCACTGCTCGAGCCTCCGGTGGCAGGCCGGCTCATCGCCCGTCGCCGCGACACACCTGCGGTACTCCATCCTGCACTGCTCCTCAGGCGAAGGAGGCGGGGGAGGCGGCGGTACCGTGGCCAAGCAGGTCTGGAGCCCCGGGAAGCATGCCCGGAGATCCCCAGTCCGGTCGTAGCAGGCCCTGAAGACCTGGAAGCACACATCTACCTGCGACGGAGGAGGGCGCGGGTCAGAGGTGCATACCTCGAACTTCTGGCGGCACACGTCCGCGGGGATGCCTGCCGCGACACAGCGGCGGAGCTCCTCCTCGCACCACTCTCCGTTCGGAGTCGGCTCAGGCCGTGGCGGCGTGGTCGCCAGACAGCCCTCGAAGGTTGCATAACACTCTCGCGCCTCCCCGCCGTCCCCGAGACAGATCAACAGCTTCTCCTTGCACAGCCGCTCCACGGCTGCGGGATCCGCCCCATCCCCGGCGCAGTTGTCATCCTTCGTCCCAAGAGAGCAGCCAGTGGCGGGGTCGATCGTCTCGTCCAGGCCATCATCCCCAAAGTCCGGGAAGCTCACTCCACACGCGGTGCTCGCCAGGGCGAGGCAAGCCACCAAGGCGTACTTGCGACTCCTCATTTCAAGCATGTCCTTCTCCTCCATGGGTGACGCCCCGCCCATCGGGACGTCTGATTCTGACTCAACGGAGCGTTACGCACACGCCCCCCTCGCAGTCCGTCGCGCAAAGCCAGGTGCCGGTGCCGCTGTCGCACCTGCAATAGGAAGGCGTACATCCCCGGATGACGCAGGTGGTTCCAGCCGCACAGCCCACCGTCATGCAGCCCGTGGGCGGCTGGCGCAGGCAGCCCGGCGCCGAGCAGAAGTTGCCCTCGCAGCAGGACGGATCACCGGGCCTGCAGCCGCTCGGGCAGGCAACTCCGCCATAGCAGGTCAGCCCCGGTCCGCAGTCCGAGTCCTCGTGGCACTGGCTGGGTGGTAGACACTCGCACGTGTAGCAGCCATTGCGCATGGTGGGGATCCACCCACGTGGGCAGTTGTCGAAGCAGCCGGAAGGGGCCGGCTGGCACGCGGTGCACACCCCCGCGGTGCACCACTCGCGGCCAAAGAGACAGGAGCTGTCATCCGCACACTGAGCAGGGCAGCCGGGCTGACATCTCTCCTGAATCTCGAGCACTCCCTCCTTGCACTCCGCCACGCGGGAGCAGCAGCCATCCGGCGTGCGGGTGACGCAGCCCTCGAAGTCCGCGCATGGCTCGCCGCTGTTCCCCTCCTTCACGGCCCGCGCGCATTCCTTCCACGGAGTCCCCGCGTCCAGAGAGGTGAGGACCTCAAAGGACTCGGTGCAGCCGCTGTGCAAGGTGACGGTGAAGAGGATCACGAAATAATTCCGGGCCAGAGACACCCAGAGAGGAGCCCCGTGCCACGGAAAACGGCTCACGCACTCGCGCCGTGCGCCGCTAGAATTGCCCCATGGCCGGGCTTTCCCAGTCATTCCCCGTGCTTGCAGCACCCGGCAGCCTGAACCGGCCGTCCTCCGCCCACGCCTCGCGAGAAAGCCTGAGCCGATCCGGGCAGCTCGTGGCTCCTGTCTAGGACCCATGTCCCCTCCGGCCCCAGCCTCCAGCGCTCCGCGCCTGTCCGGCGGCCCGGTTGTCGTGCGCGCCGCCACCAGCGCCGAGGTGCTCGCGGACGCGGAGCTCGTCCGCCGGGCCCTGGCGGGAGATACCTGGGCCGAGGAGTTCCTCTATCGCCGCTATGTGCGGGCCATCTGGGGCACGGTGCTCCGGCTCCTGCGCAGCCCGCCCGACGCGGAGGATGTGGTGCAGGACACCTTTGCCACCGCCTTTCGCGAGCTGCCCAGGCTCCGCGATGCGAGCGCACTCCGAGGCTGGTTGCTGCGGATCGCCGTGCGGGAGGTTCACCGCCGGTTGCGCCGCCGCCGGCTGCGCAGGCTCCTGGGCCTGGATCAGGAGGACGCCCATGAAGTTTCGCTGGAGTCCGTGGCGGTGGAAGGGCTTGGCGCGGAGGCGCGGGCGGAGCTGGGGATGATCGATCGCTTGCTGGCACAGCTCTCCCCTGATCTCCGCATCGCCTGGATGCTGCGCCACGTGGAGGGAGAGTCGCTCGAGGATGTGGCGCGCGCCTGCAACTGCTCGCTGGCCACCGTGAAGCGGCGCATCGCGGCGGTGGATGCGCACCTTCAGAAACACCTGCATTCCGTGGGGGAGGAGCGCGATGGCTGAGCCCCGTGCACCCATGAAGGATCTGCTGCGCGATCCGATCAGCGAGCAGGACATCCAGCGCGCCTGGCGCGGGATCCAGGCGGCGCGCGTGCGCCAGGAGAGCAGCGGCTCGCGCGGGACGGTGGCGTGGATCGCCGCTGGGGCGCTGGCCACGTGTCTCGTCCTGATGTTCGCGAGTCTCCTGCCGGGCCTTTCGTCTGGAGATGGGGAAGCCCAGGCGCTGCGCGCGGAGAGCGGTGAGCCGCTGGAGATCCTCTCCAGCGCGGTGGCGGAGCCTCGGGACGTGAAGCTGTCGGATGGCTCCCGCATCACGTTGGAGCCTGGCGCGGAGGCCGAGGTCCTGGAGAACACGGGCCGATCCTTCACCACGCTGCTGCGGCGAGGAAAGACGCACTTCGAGGTCCGCCCAGGCGGCCCGCGCCGCTGGTCGGTGGAGTGCAGTCTGGCCACGATTGAGGTGGTGGGGACGGCCTTCACGGTGACGCGCACCGAGCATCAGGTCCGGGTGGATGTGCGGAGAGGCATCGTGCTGGTCCGCGGCGAGCGAGTACCCGAGCGGGTCCGGCGGCTGACCGCGGGCCAGTACATCGAGCTATCAGACGAGGCGTCACCGGCACCCGCACCCGTGGCTCCCGAGCCCGTTCAGCCTGTCCCCGCTGAGCCCTCGCCCACGCCAACCCCTGAGCCAGTGATGCCCGAGGCTCCCGCTCCCGCCGTGCGGTCCTCGCCTCCTCCGGCTCCGCCACCCGCTGCAGCCGGGAGCTGGCGGGCGGCCGCCGCTAAAGGTGATCACACCGTGGCCTTCGCACGGCTTGGCGAGGCAGGGCTGCGCCGCGAGGCCCGGAAGGCCCAGGACATCGAGACGCTCCTGGCGCTGGCCGACGTCGCCCGTCAGTCGGGGCACCCCCGGCAGGCCGCCGGCGTGCTGGAGCTGGCGGCGCGGGAGCATGCGGGAGATCCCCGAGCGGGGTTGGCCGCGTTCACGCTCGGCAGGCTGCAGCTCGAGACGCTCGGTGAGCCAGCCCGCGCGGCCGAGGCTTTCGCCCGGGTGATCGCCCTGGGCGAGCCTCGCGGACTGCTGGAGGATGCGCAGGCCCGGCTCGTCCAGGCCCACGCCCGCGCCGGCCAGTGGGAGCAAGCACGCGAAGCCGCCGCGCGCTACGAGCAGCTCTACCCTGAGGGCTACCGGCTCCAGGATGTGCGCCGATGGGCCGCGGGACCGTAGGCGGATATACACCTCGGCTGGTCCTGCTCGTCCTACTGGGGGGGGCGGCCGCGCGCGCGCAGGCTCCAGGGCCAGCACCAGCCCCGCGAGGGATGCCCACCTGGGTTCGCCTCCTGCTGCCGGAGTGCCCAACCCCACCAGTTGACGCGAGGAGCCTCCTGGAGATCCTCGGCACCGAGCTGCGGGACGATGGCATCGAGAGGGCCGACAGCGGGAGCATGGAGTCCGGTAGGGCCGAGGGACCCCAGGCGTACCTCCGCCTCACATTGCCCTGCGAGCCGGACGTCCGCGCAGTGACGCTCCGGGTTGAAGATCCCGTCTCACTCAGGGCCGTCGAGCGCCGGATGGAGTTCGATGATCTGCCCGCGTCGGCGAAGCCGCGGGCTCTCGCGCTGGGGCTGGCGGAGCTGCTGCGCGCTTCATGGCCGTGGCTCCTCACGTTGGAGCCTCCTCTGGTCTCAGTCCCAGAGGGGACCCTTCCGGCCGCGCTCGCTCAGCCGCCAGGGCCCGTGGAGCCCTCCTCCGTCCAGGAGCCGGTCGAGACCTCGCCCGTCGCCCCCGAGCAGGCCCTTACGCCGCCGACGCTCGATCCGGGCAAGCTCGTGTCCGCCCTCCCTCCACCTTCCGGCCACGAGACGCCGCCGGTGGAACACGTCTACCCATCGCCCTCGATGCAGCTGAGCGGCAAGGCGCTCTGGTTCCTCGACCAGCGAAGCAGGGTCTGGGGCGGCCAGGTGCTGGGTGAGTACGGGCGCTGGTCCCTGGGCGCGCAGCTCTTCACAAACTCGGAGGCCAACACTCGTGGGGAGATTGACCTGAAGCTGGTGACAGGGACGTTGGGGTTCACGCTGCTCGATCTCTCCTTCGGGAGCGTCGAACTCCGGAGCGGAGCCAGCCTGGCCGCGGGCCGCGCCTCGGTCAGTGGCACACCGGTTGGCGCGAGCGTGAAGGGCGCGGAAGCAGCGGCGCCCTATGGGGCGGCCATGCTCTCCGCGAAGATGCGCTGGTGGTTCTCCAATGCCTGGGCGTGCAGCGTGGAGGCAGAAGCAGGCCACGCGGTGGGGCTCATCGCCACGGTCGATGGCCAGGCGGCGGCCTCACTCGCGGGGTGGCTCGGAGGGCTCTCGCTCGGGGTGAGCTTCGCGCCGTGAGCCACCTTGCCAGGGCGTCCTCTAACCCTTGCGCTGGAGGAGCGCGGTGGTGGAGCGGTCCGGCAGCAGGGAGATCACGGCCACCTCGCCCCCCCAGCCCATGACCTCCTTCGCTCCGACGATGGTGGACACCTGATAGTCCCCGCCTTTCACCAGCACGTCCGGCTTCAGGGCGAGCACCAGGTTGAGCGGCGTGTCCTCGGCGAAGGGCACCACGGCGTCCACCGCATGGAGCGCGGCGAGCACCCGCGCCCGATCCTGCAGCGGCTGCGCGGGGCGAGTGGGGCCCTTGAGCCGGCGGATGGACTCATCCGTGTTGAGCCCGACGACGAGCGCATCTCCTCGGGCCCGGGCCTCTTCCAGCAGCACCACATGGCCGGCGTGCAGGATGTCGAAGCAGCCGTTGGTGAAGACCACCCGCTTGCCCTCCGAGCGCCACCGCTCGGCCGTCGCCGCCGCCTCGGGCAATGACATCAGGCGTGGAGTGCGCAGCCGCTGCTCGTTGGAGGAGGGGCCGCCCATCGGGAACGAGATCCCCGCCTCGCGCGCGAGCTCCTCGCGGGTGCAGGCCGCCGCTCCCACCCGCTGGACCACGACGCCCGCGGCGAAGTTGGAGAGCGCCATGGCCTCCACCGGCTCCGCGCCCGCCGCCAGCGCCATGCCGAACGTGGCGATCACCGTGTCTCCCGCTCCGGTGACGTCGTACACGGTGCGCGCCCGGGCCGACACGAAGTGGGCCTCGCGTGGGTCGATCAGCCCCATGCCCTTCTCGCTGCGCGTGAGCAGGATGCCCTTGCCGCCTGTGTTCCCCAGCAGCGTGCGTCCGCACTCGATGCAGTCCTCTTGCGTCTGGGCGGGCTTCCCCGCGGCCAGCGAGGCCTCGCGCGCATTCGGAGTCACGTAGTCCGCGCCAGCGTACAGGGTGAAGTCCGTGCTCTTCGGATCCACCAGGACGAGGATCCCCTGGCTCCGGGCCCAGGCCACCACGTCCCTCATCAGCGGGCGGGAGATGACGCCCTTGCCATAATCCGAGACGATGAGGAGCTGAGGTTGGGTGGACTTCACGGCATCGAGGACGGCCTGGCGGGCGGCCTCATCCAGCGGCGTGCTGACCTCCTGATCCAGGCGGACGACGTGCTGGTTGCGGGCGAGCACGCGCGTCTTGCGCGTGGTGGGGCGGTTGGACTGGCGCACCAGCCGGTGCTCCACCTTCTGCTTGGAGAGGATGTCCTCCAGGCGCTGCCCCTCCGTGTCGGTGCCCACCACCCCGATCAGGATCGGACGCCCGCCCAGCGCGGCCACGTTGCTGGCCACGTTGCCCGCGCCGCCCAGGTGGAACTGCTGGCGCCCGAGCGCCACCACCGGCACGGGAGCTTCGGGAGAGACGCGCTGGATGTCGCCGAAGAGGTACTCGTCGAGCATCACGTCGCCCAGGACCAGGACGCTGACGCCCTCCATCCGCTCCAAGACTTCACTGCGTGACAGCGCCATCTTCAGCTCCAGCGAATGCGCTTCAGCCCTTGCGCCATCACCTTCGCCGCGACCTTCGCGTTGGCGTGGATGGCGGGGAGCTGACGCTTGACCTGCGTGTTGAGGAAGTCCACTGCCTTGTAGCGCAGGGGCAGGGGGTTGTCGGGGGAGCCCGGTGGAGGCGGCACGTTCGCCAGCTCCTGCATGCGCTCCAGCATGCCATGCTCGGCGAACGGGTTGGCCACCAGCGCTCCCTCCAGGCCGCTCATCTCGCGGAAGCGGCGGCGCAGCCCCAAGGGGATGACGGCGCCGTCCGTGAACCGCGCGAAGGTGTACTCGAAGCTCTCCAGCGGCGCGTAGGGGCTGCGCTGGAGCAGCTGGGTATACTCGCTGAGGATCTGGTGCAGCGGTGAGCCCTCGGGCGCGCGCACCCGGGTCTGGTGCTTGGACACCAGCGTCAGCTGCTGCATGGTCAGCCCGGAGAAGTGGAAGAACACCAGCGGGCCGTCGCCCGTCATCCAGCGCCCATCCGCTCCGCGCGTGAGCGAGCGCTGGAAGATGTTCCAGTAGGCCATGTTGTAGGCCTGCGAGCGCAGGATCTTCACGTCCAGGAACGAGGCGAAGAGGTTGGCCCACGCCTGGTCGGTGAACAGGCCCTGGCTGAGATCCGAGATGCAGTCACGCTCGCACCGGTTGGCCCACCAGCGCAGGGCCCGCTCCGTGCGCTCATTGCGCGCGAAGCCGATGAAGCCCAGGTTGAACTGCCCCACCCGGTTGAAGTCCACCAGCGCCGGGGTATGGCCGTCATCCTCCATGGGCTCGGTGAGGTGCGGAGTGAGGATCGCGTCATGCGTCTCCAGCGCGGCCTCGCACGCCTCCATCCCGCTGAAGAGGAGGATGTCGGGATCCAGGTAGATGACGGCATCCGCGCCCTCGGCCAGCAGCGTGCGCAGGAAGTACGGCTTCACCGCCGTGTTGAACTCCATGCAGTCGTAATAGAAGGCCATCTTCCGCCACTGCGGGCAGTCGAGCTCGTCCGGGCCATAGAACTCCAGCCCGAGCTCCTCCTCGAGCGCGCGGACGGTGCGGGGGTGCTCGCACAAGAGGATGCGGAAGTCGGCGCCACGGCGGTGGCGCTCGACGCTCTCCTTGAGAGCCAGCGTCCGTGACAGATAGTTGGCGCTAGAGATGGTGCAATAGATCACGCGTTTCAATGCTTCGGCTCCTCGTCAGGGCTTTCTGGCCACGAGCCGGAAGCGGGCCCGGCTCTCTCCTTCGGGATAATGGACAGCCTCGATCCGGAGCCCGGCCGCTTCCACGAGCTGGCGCACGTGGGCCTCCTGGTACATGTGCAGGTGCTCCATCGGCTTGATGTCCTCGTGCTGCAGCCGCTGTGTCCGCACATCGGCGCAGTCCGTGCGGAACGTCTCCACGATCAACGCCCCGCCCGGCTTGAGCGCCGAGGCCAGGCGCTGGAGCTCCTCGCGCGGGTGGTAGAAGTGCTCCACCACGTCAAAGCCGGTGATCAGATCGAACCCGGCGCCCTCCGGCAGCGAGGAGAACACCCGCACGCCAGAGCTGCGCCGGGCCTCCCGGGCCGTCTCCGGCATGTCCAGGCCGATGGCGTCGTAGCCGTGCTCGGCCAGCCGGCGCACCAGGGCGCCATGGCCGCAGCCGACATCCATCGCCTTGCCGCCGGGGACATAGCTCTGGCAGAAGGCCACTCGCTCCAGCGCGTGCGCGTAGTCGAAGGCATAGCGCTCGGGCGCGGTGGGGTAGCCGTGCGCGTCCATCATCCGCGTCCAGTAGGAGCCGTCATACAGCTTGGGTACATCCTCTTCGTGGATGCGCTCGGCGGCGTACCACAGGCCGCACCGCGTGCACTCCGCGATGGGCAGCCCGTGCTTGGAGCCCAGCATCGCCGGGTCGCGCGCCGCACAGAGAGGGCACTGGCTGACAGGCTCGGTCCGCAGCCTCGAGCGCAGCGAGTTCACCATCTCCTCGCGCGCCTCGGGGGGCAGGATGCGAGGAGACGGTGGGAAGGGGATGTGCGCCCGTGCATGCTCGATCGCCACTTGCAGCTGGTGCTCCGCGGCGACGGCGTGGGGCACGCTCACGTTGGCGGGGGCCGGGCAGATCCGCAGCAGCGCGGCGACGATCTCGTGAGGCGAGCTGAATGCGCGGCAGGTGCCGCTCTGATCCAGCTTGCACGTCGTCGGGTGTCCGCACGGCACGCACGGCTGGATATGCTGGAGCGTCACGGTGAGCTGCGAGGCCGGGTACTCGGAGTTGCGGGGGTGGGTGCTGCCGAACAGGTATACCGTGGGCACGCCATGGTGGACCGCGTAGTGCGCTGGAAACGAGTCCACTCCAATGACGGCGGCCGAGTCGGAGAGCAGCTCGCGGAGCTTCGCCACGCTCGTGAACGGCTCGAAGCCGCAGCCCACCAGCCCTGGCTCGGGCTTGCCCAGCACCGTGGGACGGAAGCCCGCATCCCGCAGCAGGGACACCAGCGACTGCCGGTAGGAGGGGGGGAAGGACTTGAGCGACCAGCCTCCGTCGAAGTGCACCACGACGCGCTCGCGGCGGCCGGGAGTGCAGCGCAGGTGCCGGGGCTGGGCACGCCACTGCGGCCAGATGTCGGCCTCCTGCTCGGCGTCACCCCCCAGCGCGAACCACGCCCCTTGCCGCAGATGGAAGCTGGTGCGCGCGTAGTCCCTCACCGACCGCATCAGGTGGAAGATGCCGTCCAGGCGCACGTTCTTGCGCGCAGCCTGCGCGCGCGCCTGCTTGACGAACTCCACCAGGAGCAGCTGCTCGTTGGGGGGCTGGTAGCCGTCCCGTCCCGGAGTGGGTGCGTCCACCTCGAACACCTCGAGCCACGGCACGACGTCCCGGACGATGCTGGCGTACTCGCGCAGCACCACGATGGCGCTGGCCAGCGGATCGGCCTGGAGCGCCTGGCAGAGGAAGAGGACGTCCCCGGCGTGGAAGGGCAGCACGGCGACCTGCCGCACCCGGCGGCGAGCCTCGGCATGCCCGTGTGCCCGGACCAGCTCACCCAGCGCCTCCACGGCCATCACCGCGGGGAAGGTGGCCGACACATGATCGAAGCTGCCGAGCAGGAAGCCATTGGCGTCCACGCCCCCGAAGTCCGCGTCACAGCCCACGGTGGCGGTCTTCCAGCCAAAGGCGGCCTGAAGCAGGGCGCAGTCCGCGGAGGCATCCAGCGCGCTGAGCGCCGAGAGCGTGGGCACGTCCGCGTCCTGGATGCCGTGACGGAAGTAGGTCGCGGCCACCCGGCCGTGCCGATCGTGCACCACCAGGGCATCCAGTCCCGAGCGGTGCGCGCGCGCGGCATCCACGGCAAGGGCCGCCGCGTTCCGCGCGGGCGCGAAGCGCGGGTTGACGACGATGTAGCCCTCGGGCGAGCGCTCGTGGCGCACCAGCCGCCGCAGCATCTCCGCGATGTAGCGCCCTGGTGAGGAGAAGAGGGAGTCCATCATGTCCACCGCGGAGAGCCGGTGGGGAGCGATGCGGAAGTTGACGCAGCGGGCCTCGTGCAACGCGGGCCCCGCGAACGCGGTAAAGCCGGGCGCGGCGATGCCAATGGCGATCTGCTTCATGACAGGACCTTCACGGACGGGAGGTGGCGATGATCCTCAGCTCGGAGAGCGCCGAGGGGGGCGTGACGCGCGCCCAGGCCTGGGCCAGCATCAGCGTCCCGAAACGCAGCAGCGAGTTGCGCGCGGCCACCAGCTTCCGGACACGGGTGGAGCCCCAGTCGCTGTCCAGCTTCGAGAAGGTCTTCGCCAGCGCGACGTCGCTGACGCGGTTGGCATCCCAGCGCTCGTGGAAGGACACCCGCGACAGCTCGAAGCCGTTCTGGCGCAGCAGCACCGCCAGCCCCTGCTCGGTGAAGTGGTGCAGGTGGATCAACGGGGGCTGGGCCCACGTCCACGCGCTGCCGTACCGCTCATAGCCCTGGCTCAACCCGTTGGGCACCACCAGCACCAGGGTGCCGCCCGGCTTGAGGAAGCTGCGCATCGACTCCACGGTGCCCGCCGGATCGGGCGAGTGCTCCAGCACGTGGAGCGACACCACCGAGTCATACGAGCCGGGCGCGGGCGCGCGGCCGGAGCCCAGCACCGGATCATACGTCTCCGAGTCGTAGCCCAGCAGCCGGGCCGCCGCGGAGAGGTAGCCCTGTCCACCACCGAAGTCGAGCAGGCGCTTGCCCAGCGGCACCTCCTCGCGGCGCAGCTCCAGCAGGCGCATCACGCTGTCCAGGAACTTCGCCGGGTAGTGATCGCTGTACCACGAGTAGGTGAACGAGCCGCCGGAGTAGACCTGGTGGAGGACCTCCGGGCTCGGCAGCGGGAAGGTGGACACCGTCCGGCAGCCGGCGCAGCGCACCAGGGTGTAGTGCTCTCCGAAGAGGGCCCAACGCTCGGACAGGTTGACGTTGGTGGCCGAGCCGCCGCAGGCCACGCACCGCACCGGCGACTCCTTGACGCCCTCCTGTCCAAGCTGGTTCAGCTCGCGGAGGCGCTCGGGGCTGATACGCGGCAGCCGGACGACCGGAGGCAGCTCCGTGTCCTCGGGCTCTGGCACGAGCCTGGTTTGACTGTGTGGACTCATGTGGTGACCCCCAACTGCCGCCCGGCCCAGGCGGAGAGCACGTCTGGCACGTCCGCGATCGAATCGCAAATGCTGATGACGCTTCCTCGCAGGGCAGACGTGCGCTCTGTTTCCGCGCCCTTCCCCGTGCGCACCAACAGCGAGCTGATGCCGGCCTGACGAGCGCATTCCAAGTCTGTGTGTTGGTCTCCCACCAGCACGGAGCGAGCATCCAGCGCCAGCCCCAGCTCGCGGGCCGCGCGCTGGAGCAGGCCTGGGCGCGGCTTGCGGCATGAGCAGTCCTGGCGCCACTGCGCCAGAGGTGCCTCCGGGTGGTGGGGACAGCAATACAGGCCATCCAGCGTGGCGCCCTCGCGGCCGAGCTGCTCGCGGAGCGAGGCATGGATCACCTCGAGCCCCTCGAGGCTCACCATCCCACGGGCCACGGCGGACTGGTTGGTGATGACCACGATCGGGAGGCCGAGCTGGCGCAGCCGCCGCACGGCGGTGGCCGCCCCCGGAACGAGCCGCAGATCCTCCACGCGCGTCAGATAGCCAGTTTCATCGACGAGGACACCGTCACGGTCCAGGAAGATGGCTGGAGTCTCCCCGCTCACGCCTGATCAACCAGCTCCGCCAGCGTGTGGAGGATGAGGATGTGGGCCTCCTGGATGCGAGGCGTGTCCTTGGAGGGCGCGACGAGGGCCACGTCGCTCAGCGACGCGAGCTTGCCACCCTGGCCTCCCGTCAACCCGATCACCCGCGCATCCCGGCCGCGGGCCGCCTCGACGCCGCGGATCACGTTGGGCGAGTTGCCGCTGGTGCTGATCGCGATGACCACGTCACCCGGCTTGACCCACGCCTCCACCTGGCGCTCGAAGATGCGCTCGTAGCCGTAGTCGTTGCCCACCGCCGTGAGTGTTGAGCTGTTGACGGTGAAGGCCTGCCCGGGCAAGCCGGGCCGCTCGCGGAGGTAGCGGCCGACCAGCTCGGCGATGAAGTGCTCGGCGTCCGAGGCGGAGCCGCCATTGCCAAAGGCGTACACGTGCCGGCCCGAGCCCAGCGCGGTGCGCAGCAGCGCCCCAGCCTGTGCGATCCGGCCATCAAGTTCTGCGGTGAAGCTGGAGAGAACCTCCAAGCACTCGTGGCGGCGGCGCCGGATGATCGCCAGCGCCTCCTCAGTGGAGGGCAAAGACACGGAATACCCCTTCAAAATTGTCGTGGAACCTAGCTCAGCTGTCTCTGGCGTGTCCACTGGCGCGGGCCTGCTCCAGGCGGGCCAGCCGCTCGCTGAGTTCCTTGCGCCAGGCCGCCTGGGTGCGCGCGTTCTCCCTCTGATTCTCATAGATCAGCGCAAGTGAATCCAGGATGGCCTCGTTGAACTCCACCTGCTTGCGCATCACCTCATTGATGAATGGTTGGAATGCGAGCCTGAAGGCGCGCTTAGCGAGCACGAGCGCCGGGCCCACCACCGGGCGGTGCGAGGTAGGTGGATCCGCGTAGCGCGTGTCCTTCTTCTGGCGCGGTGTCTCGAGGATCGGCGGCCACTGCGCCTCGGTGGGCGCTCGCTCCGTCCGCTCCAGGGTGGCGCGCAACTGCTCCTGGTCCTCGGGCGAGGGAGAGGGGAGCCGCTCCGTGGCGGCAGCCACCGTCGAAGCGAGGGCGGGATCGGAGAAGAGTTGATCAGCGCGCATGGGAAACTCCAGGACGGCGCAAGGACTCCAGCAGCCGGAGGATCGCCGCCTCCATCTCTCCGGCTTCGTAGGGGATGAGCCGCTCTTCGAGTGCTCGGGCCTCGACTGGCACGGGCGCCGTGGCGTCATGCAGCGCCCACGCGCGAGCCTGGACATGCGGGAGCACGCTTCGCGCCACAGTGGTCCCCGCATCCAGGAACACCGTGTGTGTGGCCGAGGTGCGCACGGCCATCTCCAGGGATGCGGACGCAGGGAGTGGGACGTCTCCATTTGGAGAGGAGGACAGCGGCTGGTCGGGGCTGAACTGCCACACGGAGATACCCTCGGGTTCTGTGAATCGCGGGACTGTGGAGAGCAGGGGAGTGGCGGGGCTCAAGGCCATTACCCGGACCTCCGGGAGCTGCCGGGCCAGCTCGCGCGCCACGAGCGAGGCGGGGGCCTGGGGCTGACTCGCGTACCCCGGGCACACGAGATCCACCGCCACCCCGGAAGCGGGCACGGGGTTCGCGCGAGGCAACAGCGCTCCTTCCAGCCAGGGCTCCAGTCCCTCACGGATCTTCGCGGCCACTGGCTCCTGCCCCAGGGATGCAAGCCGCTCCCGCTGCCCAGCGATGATCCGTTGTCTCAGCCCAGGCTCTCTCTCTAGCACCGCGAGCAGTTGAGCCACCTCTACCGGATCCCGAGTCCGCGTGGCCAGCCCCGCTCCGCCCATCGTCTCCGGCACCGCCGCCGCGCCATACGCCACCACTGGCACTCCACGATCCATGGCCTCCAGAAGCGGTACGCCGAAGCCCTCGTGCCGGCTCATGGAGAGGTACGCCGTCGCCACCGCATAGCAGGCGGAGAGCTGCTCCGCGCTCACGCGCCCCAATAGGTGGATGCGCTCGGCGCCCAGCAGCTCCTTCACCCCGTGCAGGTAGGTGCCATAGGGCGTCTCCCGGTTGAGGTAGCCCGCGATGAGCAGCCGGCTGCGCGGCTGGTAGAGCCGCTGGTACGCCGCGAACACGCGCATCACGTCGTCGATGCGCTTGCTCGGCACCGCCCGTCCCACGAAGAGGATGTTGACGCAGCCGTCATCGAACTCCGCCTGGAACGTGGGATCCGGCGGCGCGTGGAACGCACTCCAGTCCAGCGCGAAGGGCAGCACGGACACGTGAGGAAAGCCCGCCGCGGTCAGCTCCTCGGCGCTGAAGCGAGAGTAGGCGTACGCACACTCCACCCGCGGGCACAGGGCGAGCAGTTCCTCCCGGGCGGCCACGCACGCCGCGGCCACCTTCTGATCAAAGCCCTCGAAGAGCGAGGCGGGAGTGATGTTGTGGTACACGAGCGCCTTACGTCCGGGCGCGCGCGCGATCAGCGGCACCAGCCGCGACTCGAAGCTGTGGTGGATCAGCAACGCGGTGTCCGCGTCCGCTTCTCTCGGATAGCTCGCCGCGGGGCGCACCTGCTTGCGGCACTCCTCATCCCACTGCTCGGCGTAGATCTCCGACGTGTAACCCCAGCTCCGGAGGAGGCTCTGCAGGTAGCGGGCCTGGTTTCCCACCGCATCGCCCCAGGCGAGCCGGGGCACGAGCTGGTGGACAGTCCTGGCTGGCGACGGTCTGCCCACACGTCTGCTTCTGCGACCCATCACGATGGGGAACGCCTCTATCCTTCGAGGGTGACGCGCGCAAGGTCACCTTGACGTCACAGAGCCGCTCCGATAGTCAGGTCCGGGTCTTCCCCAGTTTTCCCGAGCATGTCGAAATGAACGTCCTGATCACCGGGGGTTGCGGGTTCATTGGCTCCAACCTCGTGAAGTACATCCGCAAGCACCGCCCCGACTGGAAGGTCGTCAACCTCGACAAGCTCACGTACGCAGGCAACCTCGAGAACCTCTCGGAGCTGGAGGGGGACCCGAAGCACGTCTTCGTCCGGGGCGACATCGGCAACCAGGAGCTCGTCGAGCACCTGATCGCGCAGCACTCCGTCGACGCGATCATGCACCTGGCCGCCGAGAGCCATGTGGATCGCTCGATCCTCGGCCCCGAGGTGTTCGTCGCCACCAACGTGCTGGGCACCCAGCGGCTGCTCGAGGCGGCCCGCTCGCGCGGCTTGAAGCGCTTCCTGATGGTGTCCACCGACGAGGTGTATGGCTCGCTCGGGCCCACGGGGGCCTTCACGGAGCAGTCTCCGCTCCAGCCCTCCAGCCCGTACTCGGCCTCGAAGACGAGCGCGGACCTTGTCTCCCTGGCGTACCACCACACCTTCGGGATGGACGTCGTCGTCACCCGCTGCTCGAACAACTACGGCCGCTACCAGTTCCCGGAGAAGCTCATTCCGCTGATGGTCGTCAACGCGCTGCACGACAAGCCGCTGCCCGTCTATGGCGACGGCGGCAACGTGCGCGACTGGCTCCACGTGGAGGACCACTGCTCCGCGCTCGTCACGGCGCTGGAGAAGGGCAAGGCCGGCGAGGTCTACAACATCGGCGGCGGCGCCGAGCGCAAGAACATCGAGATCGTCAAGGGCATCCTCGGCCTGGTGGGCAAGCCCGAGTCCCTGATCAAGTTCGTCAAGGATCGCCCAGGGCACGATCGCCGCTACGCCATTGATCCCACGAAGATCAAGACGGAGCTCGGGTGGACGCCGTCGCAGACCTTCGAGAAGGGGCTGGCCGACACGGTGAAGTGGTACGTGGACAACCGCGCATGGTGGGAGCGCGTGACGAGCGGCGCCTACCGCCAGTACTTCGAGACCCAGTACCGCGCCCGCCTCAAGGGCTAGCCCCGCCGGAGCACTCGCATGCGCTTCCTCGTCACCGGTTCCAACGGGTTGGTGGGCAGCCGTGTCTGCGCGCAGCTGGAGCAGCGCGGACATGACGCCGTAGGGGCGGGCCGGGGCGCGCGGCGCACGGAGGGCTCCTACCGCTACATTCCCCTGGATCTCACGCTCGAGGCGGATGTGCTCACCGCCATCGACGCCGCGTCGCCGGACGTCATCATCCACCCCGCCTCCATGACGGAGGTGGACGCGTGCGAGAAGAACCCGGAGCTGGCCTATGCCGCCAACGTCACCGCGGCGGCCGCCGTGGCCAAGGGCGCGCGGAAGGTGGGGGCGCACCTGGTGCATGTCTCCACGGACTATGTCTTCGACGGGGACCACGGCCCCTATGACGAGGAGGCCCTGCCCAACC
>Ga0247825_10001426_pt1 | contig 15696 bp, 14 predicted proteins | sample 13C_Vanillin_Day_FD_194413 | JGI IMG/M metagenome (GOLD analysis project Ga0247825, IMG submission 194413) | Soil microbial communities from agricultural site in Penn Yan, New York, United States - 13C_Vanillin_Day48 | ecosystem: Environmental > Terrestrial > Soil > Agricultural land | place... | reverse complement strand
GGTTTCGGCGTCGCCGTCGACGTATTCGCCGATATCTGAGGGGCGGTTGCGGATGATCAGCAGCCCGGCGGGCAAGAAGAACGCGGCGACAAGCGCGCCCGAAAACAGGTAGGCGCCGCGCCAGCCGAGCGTGTCGATCATGACCGCCATCAGGGGCAGGACCGCAAAGCCGCCGATCGAAAATCCGCTGCCGAGGACGCTGAGGGCCACGCCGCGACGACGCCGAAACCACTGCCCGACCAGCGACTGGAATGGGATGAAGAACATGAGCTGACGGCAGAAGGCGTGCACGGCGTAGAAGACGTAGAACTGCCACAGCGTCTGCGTGGACGCCAGGAGGATGTAGGACAGCGCACAAAGGGCGCCGCCAACGATAATCGCGGAGCGCGCGCCCTTCGCGTCGATCCAATAGCCGACCAGCGGGCCGGATATCCCGCCCATGAGCACGGAGGCGGAGAATCCGAGGGAGACCTGGGCGCGCGTCCAGCCGAACTCGTCTTCCAAAGGCCCGACGTACAGACCGAAAGCCGACATCGAGACGCCGCTGCCGATGGCCATCGCGATAGTGGCGGTCGCGAGCACCCACCAGCCGTAGTAGACGTGAGAGCGCCCGGCGATCACGTCGCCGGCGGCGCGCAGGTGACGTATTCCGATCACGAGTTGTCACTCATGGCCAGATTCTAACTGTTAAGGGCCGAAATAATGACGGGTCAGCGAACACTGGTGCGCAGGGCTGGTGGTGTGGCCGGTACTGGAGTGCGCATTCGCTCACGGGGCACCGCGGGTGGCGTGGCGGACGGCGTTTCAGGTGTTGCCGTTGCGGGATCGGGAGTTGGCACCGGAGTGAGCACGGGCGGCCTCGAAGCCGGAGTTGGAGAGGGGCCGAAGAGCGGTGCACGTATGAGCGCAACCACTGCTTCAATGCCATGAACGGCAGCCTCGAAGTCCGGCTGACGGTCGCTCATGAAGACGACGACGTAGGTGCGGTCTGTCGATTTCAGCAGGCCGACGCTATTGACGATCCACCCTTCGTCTCCGGGCAACCAGCCATTCTTGAGATAGACCTCATCGACCGCACTCTCATCCCCAAGGGCGCCCACTCCCCAGGACTGCTCCTCGATAACGTTGCCGAGAAGGGCGAAAGAGAGCGAGGTCAGGGAGACGTCGAGTACCTCGCCTCCGTAGAGGCGTGCCAGGAAAACGGCGACTTGCACGGATGATGCGCGCACGGAACCCCAGGAACCATCGGGTGCAGGGTCGATGGGTGTGAGGGCATGCGACGTAAGGAAGGCATTGATGCCATCGGCGCCGCCAACCGCGTGGAACAGTGCCGTTGCCGAATCGTTGTCGCTGATTTGTATCATCCTCCGCATCTGCTCCAGCTCTTCCGGGTTCGGGCCCTCGCCCGTCTGCGCCAGCAGGTCGAGGTATGCAGCGAGGATGTAAATCTTGGCGACGCTGGCGAGCTCGAAGCGCTCACTCCCAGCATGGTCAAAGACCACCCTCGACGAGGTATCGACAATGGCGAGGCTCACCCGACCTTCGCTCCCGCTCAGCACTTCAGAGACATCCTGAAACTGGTCGGGTGACAGGCTCACTGGCGTCGCCTTCGGCTCAGACCTTGGGTCGAATCTAAGGGGTGTCGGTGGCGGATCAACACAGCCGGAGACGAACACGAAGGACGAGATCCCGCACAGAGCAGCGATCGCGCGTGTAGGGAGCCATAGCCAGTGAGGGGGTAGTGTCATCGCATTCGATTGAGATGGGGAGCTAGTAGACAACTACGCTAGAGGCGAACCGATGACAGACGAAGCTAATGCATGAGTAAGAAATTTACAGCCATGTATCAAGAGTGGCGCTTATGTCAGGTTGTGTACGTGTTCATTGGCTTCGCCGCAATCACATAAACGACTAGCGCAATGGCATTACGAATACATTTACCCTCGTTTCACGAGGCATTGACCGGTCTCCGGCAGCGTCCCTAGAGTAACGAATATTAGTTATCCGGGCGGGTGACTAATCGACGCCATATCCCTAGCTACACAAATCCGCCCGCTCGCGCTGCACCCGATAACAGGCTGCTCAGGCCAGCCGAAGCAAGCGCGAACGTCAGGCGCCTTGTGCGCCGAAGTCCAGCCAACCCCAACAGATTCGGAGATTCGCGGTGCAACCAAGTCCCTGAGAAGTTGAACTAAAACAATAAGCAAGCTGCCTCGGCGAGCGGCAACTCAACCGAGGCAGTGGAACGAAGGGCGTGTGCTGGCCCCTTGTCAATTCGATCATAGGTCACGTCACCCGCGTCGACAATGATCGAGCCATTGCACGCGCTGCTTCTTCCCTAACAAGAGCGTGCAGCCGCGCATCCTGCCTCCGGCTGACCGTGCTCAAAGGAGTCGTCAGCCGTGCAGAACATTTCCCGCCGTACCTTCCTGAAGAGCGCCGGACGAGCCACCATCCTCGGTGGATTCGCCGCGACCGGCCTGATTGGCCTCAAAAGTCTGAGCGATGATGCGTCCCCTGCCTGTGCGGCATCGGCAGATGAGCAGCCCCTGATCTGGGTCTGGAAGTTCTCCGCCGATGGCCCTCTGGAGGCCATAACCCACGAGCTCGCTACTCACGGCCTGGGTATCACGTTGAAGACCAACGACGGCACATCGTGGATGACGACCTTCGACCGCACCTCCACCGCGGTAACGGGACCGCACCAGGTGGAGCGGCTGGCCCGCCACTTCGAGGACGCGGGCATCCCCTTCCACACCTGGTTCGTTGCCCAGGGCCGGGAGCCCATCTGGGAAGCGCGCATGGCGAACGATGTCCTGAACGCCGGCGCCCGGAGCATCTACATCGACCTGGAGCCGGGCGAGGGCAGCAACTACTGGCAGGGATCGTCCCACGATGCCATGGTCTTCGGCGAAGAACTGAGACGCCTGCAGCCCAACGCCATGGTCACGGTCGCCCCAGACGCACGGCCGTGGCAGTTCGGCAAGGTGCCGATCCACGAGTACATCTCCTTCTCGAACCGCGTCGCACCCCAGTCCTACTGGGAAACCTTCAACTCCCCGACCAATCTGCGGTACATGAGGGAGCGCGGCTTTGATACCTCGCAGGGTGTGACGCCGGAGCTCATCGTCGAAGTGGCGCGTGCAACGTTCGCTTTCTCGGGCCTTCCCGTTCAGCCCATCGGCCAGGGGGCCTCGTCCCCGGACCAGTGGCAGCGATTCATCACAGCCGCTGGAGGCAATGGCATGAACCCGGTCTCGCTGTGGCGTTACGGCACCGCCGACCCTTACGCCTTCGCAGTCCTGCGAGACATGTTCCCAGTAGCGCCACCGGTCGTCGCTGCTCCTGTGGAGGAATTACAGCCGCCGGCCGCACCAGATGTTGCGCTTGCAGAGGCGACCGCAGAAGAGATCCAGCAGCAGCCTTCGGCGGATGCGGTGCAGGCGAAGACCACTGACCCCGTAATAGATGCGTCTACAGACCGGGCTGCTTCATCCGGCACAACCGAGCGCTCGGCATCAGCACTTCAGAGCTCCTGCGACTAATCAGCCAAAGGTAGCCGCTGCGACACGGCAGTGACCTGAAGCTCCCGACAGAGCCCGCCAAGATGCTCGCCCAGCACTCGCCCGCTGGGCGAGCTCTATTCTGGTTCGTTGGCGACCATGACGTCGTTGCCTTCCACCTGCACCGGGTAGCGCTTGAGGTCCTCTTCGGTGGGCCCGCTGAGGACGCAGCCCGTGTGGAGGTCGAACAGGGCCATGTGGGAACTGCAAAGGATTCGGTCCTCGGGCTTCACGCGCGTGAAGTTCAGCAGGTAGTTGGCGTGGGGGCACCGGCCGGAGAAGGCGTGCCAGACGCCTTCGTGGCGCACGACGGCGATTTCGACGCCATCGACGGGGAAGACGCGCACGAGGCCATCCTGGAAGTCGCTAACGGCGGCGACGCGGTGGAAGCTGGGCATGAAGTTGGTGTACCACAGTGCGGCCGCTGGTTCGAGGGATGTTAGGTAATCGAAGGCCTGCATGTGAAGTTCGTAACAGAGAACGCTGACGGTGCTCTTCCAAGACGCGATTCGGTCTAACGTATGCCCTGACGAGTCGCGGGCGGGCTGCGTTCCGTCGCTAATGCGCGCAGAAAGACAAGGAAACACCGGCGTGAACAAGCTGATCAATTCGCCCCAGAACAACGGCAAGACCGAGCCGCTGGCCTACATCGATGCCACGATCAAAGCCGGTTACGACGGCATCGGCATCCGCACCTACCGCGCCAAGGGCCGCACCTATAACTTCAACCCCATCGTTGGCAACAAGGACCTCGAGCGCGACGTGAAGCAGGCCCTCAAGGACTCCGACCTGGAGGTATTCGACCTTTACAGCTTCTACCTCCAGCCAGAGATGGACTGGGACGTCATCACCCCGGCGCTGGAGTTCGGCGGCGAAATCGGGTGCAAGTACTGCCTGATCATCGGCGACGACACGGACTGGAACCGCATGGTGGATACGATGGGCCGCATGGTCGACCTGCTCACGCCCCTGGGGATGAAGGCAGTCTTCGAAGGCCACGCCTCCAACGCCGTCGCGCCCGCGCCGGTGCTGACGCCGCTGCAGAAGTGCGTCGACTTCGTGAACGCCTGCAAGCCGAAGTACGTCGGCATCTGTCCCGACCCGCGCCAGTTCTACCGCGACGAGAAAGGCTTCGACTCGCTGAAGGCTTACGGCATGGACACCGAGCTGTTCCCGTACGTCCAGCTCAACGACTCGGCACTGCACCAGGGCTCGCAGGGCATCCTGCCGGGCGAGGGCTTCGTGCCCCTCTACGAGTATCTGGACTGCCTGCCTGTCGATGTCGACATCAGCGTGGAAGCGCAGATTGCGCCCGGCAACGTCTACACCGGCGCCGAGTGGTCGAAGATTTGCGTCGAACGCATTCGTCACTTCCTGGCGCGCTACCGGGCAACAAGGGGACGGTAGGAGCGCCTAGTCCCCGTCTGCCTTCTTCCTGTCGTGCGCGGGAAAGGTGCGCTGGAAGAAGGCGCGCCAGGCGCCGCCCTCGCGCCGGTACACCCGGACGTAGCGGTCGAGCGCGAGCCTGCCGTCGTTCCAGACGACATCGAGGTCGCCCGTTACGATCGCAACGTCACCGTGCTGGTCGGCAATAAGCCCGCCGACCACGCGCCGGCGCTGCCCAACGAGCCGTGCGAGGCCTTCGATCCACTCAGTCTTCGACTGCGTGAGGCCGGTGGAGTGGATGTACTGAAAGTCGTCCGCAAGCAGATCTGCCAGCGCTCCGAAGTCGCCGTCTGATGCGAGGGTATCTACCCTCTCGTCGAGGTCGAGTAGCACGCTCTGCTCTTTCGGGTCGTTCATTCGTTGCTGTCCTTTGCAATCGGGCGAGGTGGGATGCTCCCAGGAGTTTACTCAAAGTCGCGCGCGCAAGGACAAGCAACTGAGGCGATGGACAGCGGTGGGGACCTGACGGATTAAGGCTTGAGGCCACCGACGAGGGCTCGCAGGCCATCGTGCCAGAAGCACTCGGCTTCGCGGAAACCCACCTCCCTCAGCCAGCGAAGGTGGTTCTCGACGGAGGCCGGCACACATTCGGCATCGCCCGGCGCCTGGACGGCGCCGATCGTGGCGCCTGCTTCGATGCGGTCGAGGGATTCCCAACGGCCGGTTTCGTGGCGGATCCGGTAGCGCTCGTCCATGAGCTTTTCGTGCCGGCGTGCCCGCATCGAGAAGTCACTCGAGGGCGTGACGTAGTCGACATTGAGGAAGCAGCCGCCCGGCACGAGCATCCCGAAGACGTCGCCGTAGACGGACCGGATGCGCTCGGGGTATCGGACGTTATGTATAGCAATGGATGAAACGACGGCATCGAACTCCCCGGCGATATCCTTCGCCCAATCATCATCGAGGAGGTCACCGCGCACGAAGCTGACGCTGTCGCTGGCGCCGGAGAGGTAGGATCGGGCTTCCAGGAGCATGGGCTCGGCGTAGTCGTGGACGACGACCGTCGAGTGGGGATATGTGTCGAGGATCACCTTGGTTAGCGCCCCGTAGCCGGCGCCAATGTCGAGGACGCGGATCTCGTCGTCGGGGCTGAAGGGGAGCAGGTGCGTGAGCTTACGCAGGTAGAAGGCGCGCTCTCGCTCCTTGGCGGACGCAGCCTGGCGCCCGATCCAGTCGTGGGCGTAGCTGTGCGAGTGCCAGTCGTGCATACCAACAGGGTCGGCGGTGGTCATACCAGATGATTCTCCCAGGACGATGCCGTAGCCCCGCGATCGCACGGTCTCGATCTGGTAGGGCGACAGGCGGTCAAGCTTCTTGCGCAGGTTCGAGACGACGACGCCCAGGCGCTTTACTTCCTGGCTGCCGGCAGTACCCCAGATCGCCCTGCTAATCGTGACGTGGGACATGACGGTGTTCTGCTGCGTGAGAAGCAGCGAGAGCACTTCGAATTCCTGATAGGTGAGAGCGAGGGGCTCGTTGCTCAGCCAGACTTCTCGCGTATCGCGATTCAGTAGCAGGTTGCCCACTCTCACCCTGGACGGCTTCAAAGCTGGAGGCATCGGCGTCTCCCTGCGACTACACGCGGTGGCAGGCCACGTATCTACCGTCATCCCGAACGGACAGAAGGGGTTCCTCAGCGGCGCACTGCTCGATGGCGAGGGGGCAGCGGGTACGGAAGCGACAGCCGCTCGGCGGGTTGGATGGGCTGGGAAGCTCCCCCTCCAGGAGGTGGACCTCCCTCTGAGCCTCCTTGACCGGGTCGGGCACGGGTACTGCCGAGAGCAGAGCCTGCGTATACGGGTGCATCGGGTGGTCGAACAGGTCCTCGGCCTTGCCGCGCTCCACGATCTTGCCGAGGTACATGACGGCGATGTCGTCGGAGATGTGGCGCACGGTCGAAAGGTCGTGGGAAATGAAAACGTAGCTCAAGTTCATGTCGGTCTGGATGTCCTTGAGCAGGTTGATTACCTGGGCCCGCACTGACACGTCCAGGGCCGACGTAGGCTCGTCCGCGACGATGATCGACGGGTTCAGAGCCAGCGCACGAGCGACACCGACACGCTGCCTCTGACCGCCGGAGAGTTGGGACGGCAGACGGCTGCCCATCTCAGCGCTGAGCCCGACGCGTTCGAGCAGCCAGGAGACGCGGTCCCGGCGGTCCTTCCTAGTCCCGACGCCCTGCACGTCCATGGGCTCCGAGACGCTGTCGCGGATGGACAGGCGCGGATCCAGCGACATGTACGGGTCCTGGAAGATCATCTGCACGCGCCGGCGGTAGAGCTTGAGCTGCTTGCCGCCCAGCTGCTGGATGTCCTGGCCATCGATCATGATGGCGCCGTCCGTCGGCTCTTCGAGGCGGAGCAGCATGCGACCGGTGGTCGTCTTGCCGCACCCGCTCTCGCCCACGAGCCCGAGGGTCTTTCCGGCTTCGAGCTTGAAATCGACGCCATCGACGGCTCGCAAGACGCTGCGCTGCTTCCACTTGAAGACAGACGATGAGACGAAGTGCTTCTTCAGGCCCCGGACATCCAGAAGCGGGAAGGCCGGCCCGCCACGCTCTTGTTCGATCCTTTCAGCCAGCGTTACCAACAGGCTCACCTCTCTTCGCGTTAGTGGGGTCGGTCATGAAGCAGGCTGCCACGTGATCCCTGCCGCGCTCCGTCAGGTCGGGTAGCGCCGACGCGCACAGGCTCGTGGCCTCCGGACAGCGCGGCATGAACGGACAGCCGGGAGGCAGGTTGCGCAGGTCCGGCGGCGAGCCCTCGATCTGGACAAGGCGCTCGACTTTTTCGCCATCGATGGACGGGATGGAGCTCAGGAGACCACGCGTATACGGATGCTGCGGGTTGGCAAACACCTCCCGAATTGGCCCGTACTCGACGAACTTGCCCGCGTACATCACCGCCACCTTCTGAGCGAAGCGGGCGACCAGACCCAGGTCATGCGTAACGAAAAGCACGGCGGCGCCGGTCTCCTCAGCGAGGTCCTTGAGGAGAGCAACGATCTGCGCCTGGATCGTGACGTCGAGCGCTGTCGTCGGCTCGTCCGCCAGGATGAGGTCGGGTTTGCACGAGAGGGCAATGGCGATGAGCACGCGCTGCCGCATGCCGCCGCTGAGCTCGTGAGGGTAGCTGCGAAGGCGCTTCTCTGGGTCGGGTATGCCAACCTGAGTGAGGAGAAGGACGGCGCGTTCGCGCGCTTCGTGGTGAGTAAGACCCAGGTGGCGCATCATCGGCGCGACCATCTGGTCCTCGACCCGGATCACAGGATTGAGGGAGGTCATCGGGTCCTGGAAGACCATCGCGACCTCCTTGCCGCGAATCTTGTTCAGCTCCGTCGCCGTCATATCGATGAGGCTGCGGCCGTTGAGCATGACGTCGCCGTTGGTGACCTTGCCCGGGTGTGACACGAGGCCGATCAGCGACATCGACATGACGCTCTTGCCGGAACCGCTCTCGCCGACGATGGCCATGCGTTCGCCGTGCGCGAGGTCAAAGCTCACACCATTAACGGCGGCCACCGTGCCGGTCTTGGTGAAGAACCGGGTCTCCAGGTCGCGGACGCTGAGCAAGGCGCCGGTGCGTGAGGAGCTCGATCGAAGCTCGTCGCTCGCAGGGCGGTAGTTCGCGGGATTGCGGTGCAGGATGGCCATCGGCTAACTCCTCATCATCGGGTCGAGACGCTCGCGGATGCCGTCGGAGACCAGGTGCAGGCCTATCGAAATGATCAGGATGGCGATGCCGGGGAAAGTCGATATCCACCACCCCGTCTGCAGGTATTGCTGTCCGTCCTTGATCAGGTTGCCCCAGGACGGTTCCGGCGGCGTGATGCCGAGGCCCAGGAAACTCAGGCTGGCTTCGACGAGGATGGCGTTCGCGGCGTAGATGCTCGCGACCACCAGCATTGGCGCGATCGTGCTCGGCACGACATGACGCACGAGGATCCACCACGAGGGCGCGTGGGCCATGCGCGCCGCGTCGATGAATGGCCGCGTCTTCAGGCCCAGGACCATCGAGCGCTGGAGCCGGATGGCACGCGGGATGTCCGAGATGGCAATGGCAAGGATGACCTGCCAAGTGCCGGCGCCGAACACGGCGACCATGGCGATGGCAAGCAGAAGGCCCGGGAAGGCAAGGAACACGTCGACCACAGACATGACGGCCGTGTCCACCCACTTGCTCAGGAAGCCCGACAGGGTGCCGAGCACGATGCCCGCCCCGACTGCAATCGTGGCGACAGAGAACCCGACGAAGAGGGAGGTGCGTGCGCCGGCGATGATCCGGCTGAGCACGTCACGGCCGATCTTGTCGGTGCCCAGCGGGTGGTCCAACGAGGGGCCCTGCAGACTCACCGTCGGGTTCGTCTCCAGCGGGTCGGCGATCGGCAGGTATGGGCCAGCGAGGGCGATGACAACGATCGGGAGAACGATGGCGAGCCCGATGAGGCTTCGCTGATGCCCCATCAACCTGCGCAGGCCGGAGAAATCCGGCAGGGGCAGCGATGCCGGAATTCGTAGATTCGCTGGGGTTGAGACGACGCTCATAACAGTTCCTCTCTCCGAGAGACGGACTAGAATTTCACTCGCGGGTCGACCTTCGTGTAAATGAGGTCGGTCGCCAGGTTTACGAAAACGAACATGGACGCGTACATGAGCACGAGACCCTGGACTACGGGGTAGTCGCGGCCGTTGATGCCGTTGATCAGGATGGTGCCCATCCCTGGAAGCGCGAAGATTGACTCGATGATCACGGTGCCACCGAGGAGCCGCCCGAAGCCGAGCCCGGCGATGGTGACCACCGGCAGCGCGGCGTTGCGCAGAGCGTGCTGGAAGAGCACGGAGCGGTCCGGCGTCCCCATGGCCCTCGCCATGCGAATGTAGTCCTCGTTGAGCACCTCCAGCACCGCTGTCCGCGTGATGCGGGCGATGGTCGCCAGCGGGCCGACCGAGAGCACGATGACCGGCAGAGCAATGCGCTTGGCCAGGGAGACCGGGTCGCCCCACTCCAGGGGTCCCGTGGCGGGCAACAGCTGAGTCTGAAGCGAAAGCAGGAGCAAGAGCACAAGCGCGAGCCAGAACCCCGGCACCATGTCGATAACCATGACGACCATCGTCAGGCCCTGGTCGAATGCGCCCTTGCCCTTCGACGCGAGGTAGGCAGCGATGGCGCCCAACGGCACGGCGATGAGGAAGCTGAAGATCAGGCTGACGAAGCCGATGAGTAGGGTCGTCGGCAGCGCGGACTTGATCATGTCAATGACTGGCCTGCCGTTGACGATGGAGCGGCCAAAGTCGAGTTGCAGCGTGTTCGTGATGAACGAGAAGTACTGCTCCTCCAGCGGCTTGTTCAGGCCGAGGCTCTCGCGCATGGCGTCGATGGCCGCCTGTGGGGCGTTCTCCCCCGCGATGTAGGATGCTGCGTCTCCAGGGAGGAGACGCAGCATCAGGAACACCAGGGTCATCACACCAAGGACGGTGGGGATGAGTTGCAAACTCTTTCGCGCCAGTGATCCAGTCATATCCAGACCTCTTAGTGAGCCAGCAGCTTCACGCCGTAGAAGCCGACCTGGGCGAGGGGGTTGATCTTGACGCCGGTGACCCACTTCTGGCCGGGCCAGAAGACTCCGCCGGATGCCGTGGGCAGATACGGCAGGTCGGTGAGGGCCTGCTTCTGCACCTGGGCGTAGAGGGCTTTGCGCTTGTTGAAGTCGGGTTCCGCGCGCGCTGCTTCGAGGTTCTTCGTGACTTCGGAGTTGTTGTAGCGGGCGCCATTGAGGCCCTTGGGAGCCGTGTTGTCCGGGTGCAGGTAGCTAAAGAGGATTGTGTCCGGGTTGACGGCCGGGAGGAGCCGGCCGGAGATGTCGAACTCGCCCCGGGCACGGATGCCGTTGTAGGTCGGCGTATCCACGATGCGGAAGTCGGACTTGATACCGATCTTGTCCAGATATGACTGCTGGAGCTGGGTCTGCTCGTTGACCGCAATCGAAGGCTGGTCGAGTGTCACGCTGCTAACGCCGGCAGCAGACATGAGCTGCTTTGCTTTGGCTTCGTCGTAAGCGTACTTCGGCACGTCGGACGAGAAAACGTCCATCCACTCCGGCAGAAGGTTGTACCAGGTACCGCCGGTGAGGGGCGAAACGGTCTTCTGCACCGTCGCGTAGTCGATGGCATGGGCGAACGCCTGGCGGATGCGGATGTCTTTCAGGTACTGAGTGGTCAGGTTGAAGATCGTGACACTGACCGCGTAGCCGAAGCGCTGGTTCAGCTCGAATTGCTTCGTGTCCATGACACGCTGCAACGGTTCGTTCTGGCTGATGCGCATGGCGAGATCGACCTCACCGTTCTGCAGGGCGATGGCGGCGGTGTTGTCGTCCTTGATGATGCGGAAGTCGATTTGCTCCAGCGTCGCGGGGCCGCCGTAGTAGCCCTCGTGGCGCTTGAGCAAGATCTGCTGCGCCGGCGTGAAGCTCTCGAACACGAACGGCCCCGTGCCGATCGGGTTGAACTTGTAGTCGGGGCCAAACTGCTCGATCGCCTTGCGGTTGACGACCTGGCCCTGGTGGTAGTTCGCCACCTGGTGCAGGAAGTTCGCGTCCGGCACCTTGAGCTTAATGACAACCGTTGAGGTGTCAGGCGCCGTCACCGAGGCGACGTTGTTGAACTCCGCCGCGTAGGTCGAGCCCGTTGCCGGGTTCATGATGCGGTTGTAGGAGTAGACCACGTCCTCGGCGGTGAACGTACCGAAGTTCTTGTGCCAGGTGACCCCGTCACGCAGCTTGAAGGTGTAGGTCAGCGCGTCCGGCGTAGTCTCCCAGCTGGTCGCGAGGTCCGGCTCGATGCCCGCCTTTTCCGGCTCGTAGGTGGTGAGACCGCTGTAGACGTTGAACGCGATGTTCTCGACCTCGATGCGGAAGAGGTTTATGGGGTCGAAGCCGCCCGGGTCGTCGTAGTAGCGGACCTTCAGCTGCTGCGAGGGAGCCAGCGGACCATCGGCGCCACCAGAGGACGCTGCCCCCGTCGTGCTTCCTTCGTCGTCACCGCCACAGCCGATGAGGGTGGCTGCCGCGATGCCCGCTCCGCCTAGGCCGGCGACCTGCAAGATACGCCGGCGGTTGAGTCTGGCTCGTGTCACTTTGTCCCAGTAGCTATCGATCACTTGAAGCACCTCCGCTCCCGCCTGGGCGGGAAGTCCTTTTCCTCAGTTTGGGTTGGTTTCTTTTCGGGAAGGTTTCGGAATCCCCCTCAGGGCGTGAACATCCTGTTTCGCGCCCTGAGGGGACTAGCCGTGGGCTTAGACCGCGGCGATCATCGGGGCTTCTTCCTTCTGGGAAGCTGCCCACTGCGCGATCCACTCCTTAATCTCAGCGAGAGGCAGGACGGTCGCGTACTTCTGGTTCATGTCGAAGAGATTGATGGCGTGCGAGGCCTGGTGGCGGTCGTACACGCACTCCTCAGCGACCACGACGTTGAAACGGTAGGACTTGGCGTCGATAACGCTGGCGCGGACACAGCCGCTGGTGCTCTCGCCGGTGATGATCAGCGTGTCGACGTCCTTGGCGTTCAACGCCGCCATGAGTGGAGTGCCGAAGAAGGCGCTCGGGGCGGTCTTCTCGAGCACGATTTCGCCCTGGACGGGCGCCGCCTGAGGCATGAAGTCGAAGCGGCGCTGGTGCCTGTCCAGCTCGTCCGGCGTCATCTCTGCTGCCTTCTTGCCACCGGCGCCCCAGGAGGCCACGCCGGAGTTCTCCTCGGGCAGGCCGCGGACGTGGGCGATGGGCATGCCGGCGTCACGGGCCGAGGCGAGCAGGTCGGCGATGTTGTCGAGGGCATCCCAGGCAGCGTCGCCCATGGAGCCGGGCCATACCTTGATCATCTCGAGGATGTCCATGCGCTCGTCACCGGCGACGCTACGGTAGTTGTCGATGTTGAGGACAGCGGGCTTCATGCCCCAGATCTTCTTCGCGCGCCGCTCCCGGATCCCCAGGTGAGCCTTGTCCTGCTCCGTGAGAAAGTCTTCCCAAACTCGTGGCATTGCTTCGCTACTCCTTGTTATGTTGACTACCCCGCCGCCCGGATAAAGTCTGCCCGGGCCGGCGAATGACCCGATTTAAACGGCGGCGATCATCGGCGCGTCGCTCTTTTGAGCCGCCGACCACTGGGCGATCCATTCCTTGATTTCCGCCAGGGGAAGGACCGTCGCGTACTTCTGGTTCATGTCGAAGAGGTTGATGGCGTGGCAGGCCTGATGACGGTCGTAGACACACTCCTCGGCGATGACGACGTTGAACCGGAACGACTTCGCGTCGATGGTGCTGGCGCGCACGCAGCCGCTGGTGCTTTCGCCTGTGATGATCAGCGTGTCCACGTCATAGCGGTTGAGGGCCGCCATAAGCGGCGTACCGAAGAACGCGCTTGCCGAGGACTTCTCGAGGACGATCTCGCCTGGCAGCGGCATCGCCTGGGGCATGAAGTCGTAGCGGCGGTTGTAGCGGTCCAGCTCCTCGGGCGTCATCGTTTCAATGTCGCGGCCGCGGTCCGGCATGCCCGAGGCCTCGGTGAGGCCGTGGACGTGGGCAATGGGCATTCCGGCTTCACGGGCGGCCGACAGGAGGTCGGCGATGCTATCGAGGGCGTCCCAGGCCGCGTAGCCCATGGCGCCGGGCCACGTCTTTATTTGCTCCAGGATCGGCTCCGGCTCGTCGCCGGCGACGCTGCGATAGTTGTCGATGTTGAGCACCGCGGGGCGCTCGCCCCATATCTTCTTGTCGCGTCTTGGAACAATCTCGAGGCTTGCCTTGTCCTGCTCCGTCAGGAAGTCGTCCCAAACTCGTGCCATCGATGTCTCCCTTTCTGCGTGTTCAGACCTGTGTTAACGAGCCGGTCGCGCTACCGAGCGAGGACTTCGACCGGCACCTTCTTCGGGTTGGCCACGGACTCGAAGTAGTCGGCGACGGCGAAGCGGTCGACGACATCGGCGTACTTCTGGTGCATGTCGTAGAGGTTCATCCAGTGCGAGGCCTGGGTGCGGTCGAAGCAGCACTCCTCGACGACTCCCATCTGGAAGCGGTGCGTGCAGCCGTCGACGACGGAGGCGCGGACGCAGCCGCTGGTCGTCTCGCCGCAAGCGATAACGGTGTCGATACCCTGGTACGTGAGGTGGAACTGCAGCGGAGTACCCTGGAAGGCGCTGGCGGCGGCCTTCTGGATCACGAGGTCGCCGGGCTGCGGCTCGATTTCGTCCACGATCTTGTTGGCGATTTTGCGCATCTCTTCCGGCATCGCCATGCGTTCGCTCTTGCGGGCCCGGCTACCGAACCACGGGCTGGGGAAGCCCTCGAGGCCGTGCACGTAGATCACGGGGACATCGTTGGCGCGGGCCGAGGCCAACAGCTCGACGGTCTTGTCGATCGCCTCCCAGCCTTCAAGGCCGCAGGACATGGGCCATGTCTTGACCGACTCGAGGATGGGCTCGCGCACAGTGCCGAGCACGCTGTAGTAGTCGTCGATGACGAGGACGGCAGGGTTCTTGCCGAAGCCGTTAAGCTCCTTTTTGCCCCAGAGCTTGTTGTGCTCCCTGTCCTGTTCGGTGAGAAATGCGTCCCATCCCGGCATCGCTGAGTCCCTTTCGTCTGGCCGCAACTGAAGTTGGACTCAGCATGGATTTGGTGTGTTTCGGGTCTGTGTCGGGGATGCAAGGGGACGTTGAAGATGATGTTTCGTGAGGGCAAACCCACCCCTACCCCTGCTGGCGGGGAGGGGAAACCGGAGTTCGGAAGAGTAGTCGTCGTATGTGGCAGAGAAGGAGGGAGCTGAGATGGGAATAGTGTCGCCCTATAAGCCGTATCAGGCGGCCGAGGGTTGAGCTGGCATCTGCACGCGTAAGCTGGGGAGACCGCTAACCCGAAGACCTCGACGCCTTGTGAAGAGCTATTGCGTCCTCAGCATGCCTCCCTTGCAAGTGCTGAGCCAAGAAAGAAGGGCCCCCGTGCGGGGCCCTTCTCTTCTGCATGGAACCAGGATGCAACTACTTGAACTGGAAGTTGGCGGTGTGGGTAATGCCGTCCACAAGCTTGACCTGCAGCTCAGCGCAAAAACCTGCCCATGATTTGTCGGTCTTCCAGACGTAGGTGTACTCATCAGTTGCCGGGTCATATTGAAGGCCAATGCCGCCGGCACTCTCCGTAACTTCTTCGGAAGGTGCTCCTCCGGTACACGGAGTCAGAACTGCCGCGGGAAATCCCACTGCGAAAATGTCCAGGCCCTGGTCGCCATTGAGACTGAACTTGACGGGAACCGCGCTCCCGGCTTTGACCACGTTTCCGGTCGGGGAGTTGTCTATGGGCGGGAAGAGGCCCGTCCAATCAAATGGCGTTCGACAGTCAGACAGATCGATCACAGGCGCGAAGCCAGGCCAAGGATCCTCGATCGACGAACCGGCCGTCGTCGTCACGTTATGAGTACCGGCCACGAGACCGGAAACGGTGACAGCTTGCCACTTCACGACGCCTGGCGCGCCGTCGGCCGAAATCGAGCCGTCGATATCGCCTGGCAGGGCCGCAGGTGAGCTAGTGAATGCGTAGGTAGAACCGTCAATGACTATGCCGCCAAAGACTCCAGCACCGCCGTGATAGCTGCCTGCGAACCAGGTCACGTCGCAATTTGGCTCGACCCTCCAGGCAATTTGAACAG
>Ga0247825_10001425_pt1 | contig 15710 bp, 11 predicted proteins | sample 13C_Vanillin_Day_FD_194413 | JGI IMG/M metagenome (GOLD analysis project Ga0247825, IMG submission 194413) | Soil microbial communities from agricultural site in Penn Yan, New York, United States - 13C_Vanillin_Day48 | ecosystem: Environmental > Terrestrial > Soil > Agricultural land | place... | reverse complement strand
CAGTGCGAGCGTTGATGCTGGAACGCAGCTACGATCTGTTCTGCTTCGCGCTCCAGTGCCTGGACGATGCACTCGATTGTGGTGAGGACGAGCGCAACCGAGGCACGAGCGTTCCAGCAGTGCTGGGCGTCCCGCTGGGAGCCCTGGTGCGAGCCACGCCGCGCCTGGTCGCCTCGGCCATCGCGCATGCGGAGCAAGCAGGGCTGCCACGCATGGTCCGCTGGCTGATCAGCTTCTCTTCGCTGGTAAGTCGCCTCGACCCTGGAGGCGACGCGGAAGTCAATGAGCGAGCGGGCTGGCTGATCGCCGAGACCGCTGAGGAGGTTCTATGAGTTCGACAGATATGGGCTATGCCCGAGAGTTGGTGGTGAAGCAACGTGTCAGCGAGGCTCTGGTCAAGGCTTATGGCAACAAGACCATCGTGGTGTGGAGGGGGCCCGGGCTGGAGGAGGAGCAGCTCCTGGCCACGGTGGGGACCCTGCGCTTGTTGCTGATGGACAGGGACAAGGTGCCGCCACCCTCTTCGCAGCGGGTGGCAGCGGATCCGGTGCTCTGCGCCAGGCGCGGTGCTGGACTGTGGCAGAACGTACTCCCCGAGGAGGACTACGTGGGAGTCGATGATCAGGTGTGTACCAACGAGTACCTGGTGGATCGACTGCAGACCCTCGCGTCGGGGGTAACACTCACCGCGGGTAGTCAGCCCCTTTCCGGGGCCAAGTTCCTGACGGCGCTCCATCCAGGCATTCTGGGCAGGCCCAGCGAGGACGAAGAGCACGGCTCGCCTCTGTCCACGGCCCTCTCGCTCATCGCTCTTCCCGAGGCGCGCAAGCTTCCGCTGCCCGCGACAAGCCGTGTGAAGGTGGCCATCGTGGATGCTTCCTTCACGGGCATGCCCTCGGGGCTGAAGCTGGCAGCAGAGTTCAAGGGACTCTCCATGCCCAACACGGCCTTTGCGCCCGCCCCACTTGAGGCGAGCCATGGCACGCGGATGCTCTGCGTGATACGCGAGGCCTTGGTGGAAGAGAAGGTGGAGTTCAAGCTGCTTCGCACTGTCGAGAGCGAGGGGCAGACGCCGAATGCGTGGCTCACTCCCTCCACGCTGGCTCTGTCGCTGGCGCACGCCGTGGGGGACTGGGGAGCCGACGTGGTGCTCATCGCCATGAGCAATGGGATGTGGGGAACGCCGCCGCATCTGCGGGCCGTGCTCCGGGAGGTGCAGCGGATTGGGCGTGGAGGCAAGGGCGTGCCCATCATCTGCTCCGTCGGAGATGCCTCGAGCAACCACGACAAGGATGACACCTCCTATGTGCTGGCGGCGGACGAGCTGGCCAGCCAGCCCTGGGTGATGGCAGTGGCGGCGACCGATGCCGCGGGGCGCTGGTACCGGCGCTTCGGCAAGACCCGGTGCCAGCCTCTGAACCGTTTCGGTCCGGCGGTGGCTCTGAGCGCGCCAGGCGAGTTCTACCAGCTGGCGGAGCTCGGCAACAAAATGGTGGACGACTCGAGCGCAGCCTCGGCACTGGTCGCTGCCACCGTGGCGATGCTGCTGCGACGCAACCCGAAGATGCGCGCGGTGGACCTGCAGGCGGTGTTGCAGCGCACGGCGGACGTTCCTGCCGTCGTGGACGAAGGCCCGGGAGCCGCCGCGTCGAGATTCATCCGCTGGGATGGAGAGGGGCGCAACTTCAAGCTCGGAGCGGGGAGGATCAATGCGCTGGCCGCCACGCTGGCCGCCGCCGATCCCGTCTGCTTTGCGCTGCTTCGTGTCCGCTCCCGTCCCGGTCGCATCCCCACTCAGGGAATCACCCGGGCGGAGCCCCTGGTGAGACGCTCCATCGACTGGCTCGCATGGACCACTGGCCGAGGGCTCCAGGAACTCGAGGGAGAGCCGCTGGCGCTGCTGAAGCAGTACCTGGAACTGCGCGGCGAACTTTCCTGGCTGCTCATCCATTCTCTTCCATTTCGCGAGGCCATACTGTGGGGGGCACGGCACCTAGCAGCTCTCTGGTCCCTGGAAGAAGAGGATCCTGACCTTGAGGGCGTGCACGATCACGGTGCATTGTTGGACCGGGTGGCCTATGTGTTTGAAGCGCTTCGGGGAGAGTTGCATCTGACCTCGCGGGCGACGGAGATCGCGGCATGGATCGATGGCATGGAGAGGCTGCTGCAGGCGAGGACGGGAGGAGCTCTCAAGCGCTTCCTGTGCGGAGCGGGCGGTGCCCTCGGGGAGCCGCTCCTGGGGAGCGGAGGCATCCTGATTCCCCCGTGAGGCTGTGGCGGAAGAGCTGTATAGCGGAGTGCGAGACGCGATGACTTCGGCGAGCGCGCATCCGCTATATCGATGGGGGGGGCTCGCTGCGGGGGCCTCGCTGGCGGTGCTGCTGGCGGTGGCCCTCGCGGCGGGCGTTTTCGCTCGACGGACTCTGGGGATGTCATTTCCAGGCCTGCTCCTGGACCCGTACAGGGGCTTCTCGAACGTCTCCATGCCGTCGTGGGAGTCGGCAGAGGTGTCGCTGCGCTACCCCGATCTCTTGACAGAAATCGATGGCAAGCCGCTGCCACAAACCGTGACGGAATTCCCCTCCCGGGATGCATATGCGCTCATGGCCGAAAGCCATCGGTCTGGAGCTCGCCAAGTATCACTCACCTTCGTTCGAGACACGGGAGAGAGGCTCTCGGTCCACCGTGAACTACGCACACTGACGGCGGACGAGTTGGGGTTCTTCTTTGGCTTCTATGCGGTCGTGGCGTTCTTCCTGCTCTGGACGGGCGGGGTCGTCCTGTTGCTGGCGGGTCGGCGCGAGGGGGGGCGGGCCTACGCCGGCTGGACCGTGGCCGCGTTCCTGCTGTTCATCACCTTCTTCGACTATCACACCACCACGCGACTCACTTCGTGGTTCTCATTGGCGGGCGTGGGCTTCGACTTCTGCTTCCTGTGGATGGCTTATGCGTTTCCACAGCCACCTCGCCGGTTCCGCCGCGTGCTCCGGGCCGCTCTCGTGGGCGCCGCATGCTTCAGCCTGTACGTCCTCGCTCGACTTGTGTGGGCACCTCTGAGTCCCCACACGGCGGCCCTTCGGATGCTAGTGACGCAGGGAATGCTACTCAGCATGGCGGTACTGGTGGGCTCCATCCTCCTGCGTCTGCGTGGCAGTACCGGGCGTGCGCGGGCGGAACTCCGCTCCGCTTCCTGGGGGTTGGTGGCGACTCCGGTGCTGCTCATCGTCGGTCTCTTCGCGGGGTTGGCCGTCGGCTCGGGCATATTTCACCTCTTCGTGCCGTTCCTCATTCCACTCATCCCCCTGTCGGTGGGGTTCGCGCTGGTGCGCCATAACATCCTGGAGACCAACGCCGTCTTCACCCGAAGACTGTTGGTGGGGCCCATCTCCATCGCATCATTAGGAGGAGCGCTGCTGGCGTGGCTGGCTTTGCGAGGGCTGGTGCGGGAGGGCGTGGAGGCATGGCTGCCAACGCTCTTGAGCCTCCCAGTCCTGGTGGTCTGCCTAGTGGCGGCGAGCCGGGTGAGCAATCGGCTCTTCTTTGCCGCCGCATCACAGTTTCGTCCCACCATCGAACAGCTCAGTGATCACCTCGCCACGTTGCAGGAGGGCGACGCCATCCGTCAGGCGGTGGAAGCGGCGGTGGGGCGGTGGCTGTCCGCCACCGGTCCTGTCCGGGTCATCGAGCCCCGCGATCTGCTCCAGGTGCCACGACTTCCCTCCGACGGAAGTGAGCGGCTGATGGCGGGCGAGTACGTCTGGACACAGGAGAGCCCCTGGCACCGGATGCTGGCCATGCCCATGCGGTCGCTGGGGGTGCTTCGCGGGGTGTTGTTGTTGCCGCCGAAGAATCAGGCCGCGCTGTACACAAGCGAGGATCTCACCTTGCTGGCCACCATCGCGAGCCTGGGGGCGGTGGCACTTCACCATGCCGAGGCACTACGGGAGCTCACGGCCCTGCGCCGCAGCCAAGTGGAGGCCACCCGGGACGAGAAGCGCTTCGCGATGGGGTTGCTGGGCGCCGAGATCTCCCATGAAGTCGCCTATCCGCTGAACTTCTTCCGCTATCTGCTGAAGAACAGCGCTCGGGGGCTGCCGCTGGACCCGCAGGACGTGGAGATTGGCAGCGAGGAAGTGGCCAGACTGGAGCGGATGCTGGTGGCGTTGCGGAAGTTGAAGCCTCCTGCCCCTCAACTGACGGCCGTACAGGTGCGAGGTCCGCTGAAGCGCGCGTTGGACTTGATACGTGAGTCTCTGGAGGACAAGCGGATCCGAGTAGAGGTGGAGGTACCTCCGGAGCTAGAGCTCACAGCGGATGCGGACATGGTGCTGCAGCTTTTCGCGAACCTGCTGCGCAATGCGGTCCAGGCCGTGGAGCCAGGGGGGAGCGTTGGAGTGCGGTGTCTCACGGAGGCGCAGTCTCTTCGAATCGAGGTCTGGGACTCGGGCCCAGGAGTGCCCGAGGAACTGCGGAGCAGCATCTGGAATCCCTGGGTGACGACTCGAGAGGGGGGCTCCGGGTTGGGACTCGCCGTCACTCAACGCATTGTTCGCAGCATGGGGTGGACGATCAGCCTGGAGCGCAAGGAAGGGCGGACCTGCTTCTGCATCCAGGTCCCGCCGAGTCGAGTGGAACCCCCGAATGGAAGGCGTCCTGAACAGGCTCAGAAGCTGGCGGCCTTGGAGGTGGAAACGGCGGAGACAGCCAAGGGGGGGCCTGTACACCACCGCGCCAGCCCTCGACCCTACCGATGAGCGGCGTGGAGGAAACGGACCGTGGGTGAGACTCGGCAAGAGGGCGAGCGTAAGCCAACCCTCGCAGCAGGCGCCGACGAGCCCGAGCGGCACCGCGCCTCCCGTCGACTCTACCCCTCCAGCGGGGAATTGAACGGGACGAGACGGGACGGAGCGGAGGAACGATCCACTGTGAGATCAAGGCGTTAGCCGGTAACAGCGCGACCTGCTTAAGGTTTTGCTTCCGCCTTGATGCGGGTTCGATTCTCGCCGCCTCCACGCGGTGCTGCTTCAGCGAGTCGCGCAGGGTGGCGGTGTCGAGCAGGTCGCTCTTCACGAAGGCGGCGCCCTTCACCACCGCCTCGCGGTGGCCGAGGCAAGGCCCCCTGCTACTTGCGGGCCTCGATCAGGACTTCCGGCTCCTTTTCGAGGAAGGGGGTCCAGAACCCCGGCGGGAACTGCTGCTCAAGCGCGGGAGGAACCTGCAGCCGGTGCCAGCGCACGTGCTGGAAGCCCGCCGTTCGCAGCGCCCACTCGTAGGTCTCGCGCAGGAAGCAGCGAATCTCGAAGCCGGTCCACTGCTGGGGACCTGTCTGGAGCTCGACACGCAGGGGCTCTCCGTCTGCAGGCTGGGGCGAGCCCGTGTAGGCAAAGCCGTACTGGCGGTAGCCCTCCGGGTCGCGGGCGGCCACGCCACAGTTGTCGTTGATGGCGAAGAAGGTTTGCCCAGGCGCTAGGTGGTCATGGACCACTCGGCACATCTGCAGCAGGTCCTCAGTGGACCCGGCATAGTTGAGCAGGAAGACCGCCGTGACGAAGTTGAACGTTCCAAGCCTGCCAAGCCGCTGCACCGGGCTGTGGACGTACTCAATCCCGAGCGGCTCCCGGGCCTCCTGCTGCCGAGCCAGCAGGAGCATCTGTTCCGAGACATCCACGCCAACCGTGCGCCCCGCGCCGAGCTGCTTGAGCCGGCGGGTGTTGAAGCCCTCCCCGCAGGCGAGGTCCAGGACGGACCTGCCTCTCACATCCCCCAGGTGCGTGAGCAAGGTGTGCTCGAAGATCTCGAAGATGGGGAGACGCTTGGCCTTCTGGTAGTCCGCAGCGATTGCGTCGTACTGGGTGTCCATGGGGCGCTCTCGCAAGGAACGGGGTGGAACCCTTCGAGCATATCCTCAGCTGCGCCGGGAAACCCGCTATGTATACCCTCCTTCAGAGGAAGGGTGTGAGACATGAGAAAGGCATACACCTCGGTGCCCTGGGCACTGGCGGGACTCGGGTTGTTGGTGGCATCGGCCGCGGGGGCTGCCACGGAGCGCAGCACAATGCTGCTCCTGGGAAATGTCGCTGGGTACCAGCAGGCGGAGTACCTCCCCGAGGGTCAGCTCAAGGTCCACTTCGAGTTCAACGATCGCGGGCGGGGGCCATCGCTCGACACGACGTTCCGGGTGAACGCCAACGGCACGCTGGCCGCGGTCGAGACACGGGGCGTCGATTACCTCAAGAGCCCGGTCGAGGAGAGCTACTCGGTCAGCGGCACCGCTCATCGCTGGAAGAACGCGTCCGAGGATGAGAAGCGTGAAGTGCCAGGGCCGGCCTTCTACCTGAGCCTCGAGTCCCCACCCGAGGAGGCCGTCCTGCTGGTGCGCGCGGCGCTCCAGGCCCCGGGGCGGAAGCTGCCGCTGCTGCCCTCGGGCGAGGCTCAGGTCGCCGCTGTCGGCACGTCCACCGTCACGGGCAAGGCCGGCAACCGCCGGGTGACGCTCTATGCCGTGAGCGGGCTCGATCTCACGCCCAGCTACCTCTGGCTGGACGAGAAGCAGCGCTTCTTCGCCAGCGTCACCGGCTGGAGCAAGCTCATCCGCGAGGGCTTCGAGGATGTGGTGGGGCAGCTGAATCAGATCCAGGAGCGCGAGCAGCGTCGGCTCGCGGCGCTACGCGCGAAGGAGCTCACGACGAAGCTCGATCGCCCCCTGGCCATCATCCACGCGCGGGTCTTCGATCCGGGGACGATGGCGGTGGAGGAGGACCAGACGGTGATCGTCTCGAAGGGACGCATCACAGCGGTGGGGCCCTCGTCGAAGGTGACGGTGCCGCCCGGGGCGAGGACGCTGGAGGCCCAGGGGCGCTTTCTCATGCCAGGGCTCTGGGACATGCACACGCACATCTCGCAGGGCGCGGATGGCCCGCTCGCCATCGCCAGCGGGGTGACGACAGTGCGCGATCTCGCCAACGAGGAGCGCTCGCTCAATGAGCTCATCAGCGCCATCGAGGCGGGGCGTGATATCGGCCCCCGTGTGATCAAGGCGGGCTTCGTGGACGGGCGCGGCCCCTACGCGGGGCCAACGCGGGTCTTCGCGGACAACGAGGAGGAGGCGCGCAAGGCCATCGAGCACTACGCGAGCGGAGGCTTCGAGCAGATCAAGATCTACAGCTCGATCAAACCAGAGCTGGTTCCGACGCTGGTGCGCCTGGCGCACGAGAAGGGGCTACGGCTCAGTGGACACGTGCCGGCGTTCATGACGGCGCGCCAGTTCGTCGAGGCCGGAGCGGATGAGATTCAGCACATCAACTTCATCGCGCTCAACTTTCTCTTCGACAAGGTGCAGGACACGCGCACGCCCGCGCGCTTCATCGAGGTGGCCGAGCACGCGGCCACGCTGGAGCTCGGCTCGCCAGCGGTGCGGGACTTCATCAAGCTGCTGCGAGATCGGAAGGTGGTGGTGGATCCAACGGTGTCCACGTTCGAGGACATGTTCCACAACCAGCCTGGCCGGTGGAGCGCGGGCGTGAGCGCGATCCTGGATCGGCTGCCGCCCACATGGCAGCGCCGGATTCGCTCGGGGGGCGGGGGGCTGCCGGACCTGCCCAAGCGGCCCGAGCGCTACCGAGACTCCTACAATCGGTTGGTGGAGCTCGTGGGGCTCCTGTACCGCGGTGGTGTGCACCTCGTCGCGGGCACGGACAACCTCTCGGGCTTGTTCCTGCCGCGAGAGCTGGAGCTCTATGTGGCCGCCGGTATTCCTCCCAGGGAGGTGCTGCGCCTGGCCACGCTGGGCAACGCCGAGGCCATGAAGCGCGACAAGGAGTATGGGCGCGTGCTGCCGGGTTACGTGGCCGATCTCATGCTGGTGGACGGCGACCCGACGCTGCTCATCGGCGATCTGCGCAAGGTGCGCCACGTCGTCCGCGGCGATCGCCTCTACGAGAGCGCGGCGCTGTTCCGTTCCGTAGGCATCAAGCCCTACTGACAGCACACGATGCAGAAGACGCGCTCCGGGTTATTCAGGACCCACGTATCGTCGTCATCGAGCAGCTCCTGTGGACGCATGCCGTTGATGCAGTGAGGCATGTTCGTACTCTAATAGCGGCAAGAGCCCAAGGTGCTGGTGGTCGGCCACTATACCGGTCACAGGGACCATAGCGCCGAGGAGTACAACCCAGCGGGTGGCGGGGCTTTCGCGATAGACTCTGGCCCATGATCCGGGAAATAGAGGATGGCGGAAAGCGCTTCCGCATCGACACAACGCCCCAGGTGCTCGGGTTGGAATGCCCGGAGGATGTGTCGTATGAGCGGGACGACGCGCTCAAACCATCGGTCAGCGCGTTCGGGCCGACGCGGTTCGTGTCTGCATCGGTGCTGGCAGCGAAGGCGAAAGCGTTCGACGACGGGCTGATTGCGGCGGTCGACCTCGCGGCACAGAACGGAGCCGGGTCTTTCGAAGGCAAGGCGGCGCTCCTCGCCAAGCTGCCAGGGGATATCGCCTCCGCCGCGCGGCACCTCGGCACAGGTGCTGCTGCGACGCCCGCCGCCGCCAACCTCGTTCAGGATTTCCTCCGCGATGAGAGGCGCTCCAAGCCGCTCGGCTTCTACACCTGGTCGCCCGAGCTCGAGCGCATCTTCCGCCAGGACCGCATGATGCAGACCGAGTTCGCGGGGGAAGCGGACTTCGCCGCGGCGGCGCGCGCGATTCACGCCAGCCCGGAGCTTCGCTCGACGTACGAAGCGTGGATGTCGCTCAACGAGCGCCTGACCAACCCATTCACGCGCCCCAGCCTCCGCTCTGCCCTGAGTGCCCTCGACCGTGGCGCGCCCCTGGCCTTCGAGCGCGGCGTCGCATGGGCGCCGCCGTCGGAGTAGCTGGAAGGCGCACTGGTAAAGAGGCTCTTCGCCAACCAGCCGATCCCGGACGGATTCAACCTCGCCGATAAGCTCATCGAAGAGATCCGCAAGGGTGCCGTGACGCTCACCCCTGCCGCGAGCTCCGGCTGGTACGACCGCATCGCGTGGTCGCTGCTCACGCTCGTTACGCCCGAGAGCGGCGACGAGGCTCGCAAGCTCGACTTCGGCGAGGAATACCGCAAGACGCTCGAGCAGCTCTTCAAGGGCATCCTTGCCCTCGCCCGCGAGTCCCACGTCAAGCAACTCGAGGAGCCGGCCGCCGGCAGCGGCCCGCCGGCGTTCCGGCTCAAGCCCCAGTTGTCCGTCGAGCCGCTCCCAACACACTATCTCGGCCGCGCGCTCGGCTACCGCTTTGTCCGTGAAGTGCTGGAGTCGACGTTCGGCGTGGAGACGCTGCGCGAGCTGAAGCGCCTGACCGCCAGCGGCCCGGTGAAAACGGCGCTCGATGAGGAGCTTGCGCTGATGGAAGCTCTTTTCCTCGGTGCCCACGCCACCGCCTGCGCTGAGATTGGCCTCCCGCCGCAGGCCGGCAGCGAGTCGCAGACGCGCTTCCAAGCGTGGCGTGAAGGACTCGCGGACGACGTGGACCTCGCGAACGACAACCGGATGATGGTGCCGGTATTCTTCGACGTGCAGCGGAAGCAGACGAAGGTGTGGGCATTCCTCGGCTGGGCGTCGCGCCCGCTACAGGCGAGGTTCAAGGTCCCGCCGAAGGTCGACGTGCTCGCCGAGCCTCCGAAGAAGGGGTGGTTTGGCTTCGCCAAGTCGTCCCCGCCGTCGGCGCACGTCGAGTTCGGAAGCGCGAAGTTCGCTCTGGCGTATCCGGTCACCGCGGAGGTGTACACCTCGAAGAGGATGAATCGCGAGGAGTTCAGGGCGCACTGCGACCGCTTCCGCACGGAGAAGGCAATCCTCGAGAACCTCCGCTAGAGGTGCCGAAGCGACGTCCAGCCATTTCGAGCGCTTCGACGCCTTTAGGGCAGCTTCTGCTTTGTCTTCAGCACTGGGACGAACAGGTCTCCCGCCGCGTCCAGCCGCTTGCGCAGCGTCTTGATGTTGAAGCGGCTCGGATCCAACCGGCGCGTCACCTCGCTCCACTTGAGCGGCGCGGAGAAGGGAGCCCCGTCCACCGCGCGCAGCGTGTAGGGGGCCACTACCGTCTTGCCCCGCCCGTTCTGCCCCGCGTCGATGTAGAGCCGCCCGTGGCGCTTGTTGATGGCGCGCTCCGTGGTGGCGATGTCGCTCAGCTGCGCGGCCACCTGGTTGGCCACGTCATTCGCGAACCGCATGGCCTGCTCGTGCGTGTAGCCGCGCCGCAATGGCACGAGCACATGGAGCCCTCGCTTCCCGGAAGTCTTCGGGAAGCTCTCCAGCCCGAGCGACTCCAGCTTCTTGCGCATCGCCGTGGCCACGGTGATGAGGTGCTCCCACGTCCCCTTGCCTGGATCCAGATCGAACAGCACCCAGTCCGGCTCCTCCAGCGTCGGCGCGTGGCTGGACCACATGTGCAACGTCAGGGCTGACTGGTTCGCCAGCCAAAGCAGCGCCTCGGGGCTCTTCACGTTCACGTGATCGATCGTCCGGTTCAGGTGCTTCACGCGAAGCGTCGGCACCCAGTCCGGCTTGCCGGACAGCTCATGCTTGAAGAAGCCGGGCGCCTGGATACCCGCAGGCCATTGCTGCACCGAGATGGGACGATCCGCCAGCACCGGCAGCATCAGCGGTGCCACCGCGCGGTAGTACTCGAACACGTTCTCCTTGGTGTATCCGTCCGCGGGGTACAGCACGCGGTCTCCACTGGTGAGCCGGGCCCGGCCCATGTCCGCTGACGCTTCCACCTCTTGTGGAAGTCTCGCCGATCGAGCCGCCAGTGCAGTGGGCATGCGGCGAGCTCCCGAAGTCCGCGAGGCCGGCCGTTTGGCTGGCTTGGGCTCCTCCTTCCGAGCCCGGCCACGAGCTGCCGTGGAGGGCCGCTCGCGCACCACCTCCTCCGGCTTCTTGTCCGTGCGCAGGCCCTGGAATACCGGGTGCCGCAGCCGGCCATCGTTCGTCCACTCGGTGAAGTGGACCTGGGCTATGTACTTGGGCTTCACCCACACGGCGCCTGGCCGCTTCTTCGCGTCCACCGCGACAGGCTTGTCCACGCGGATCCGCTCGAGCATCTCGCGCAGCTGGTACCGCATCTTCGTGTCAAAGCCCGTGCCGATCTTCCCCACATCGTGGTAGCCGTCCGGCCCGTTTACCCCCACCAGCAGCGCGCCGATCTCCTTCGCCGAGCGCTCGTTCTTGATGGGCAGGAACCCCAGGATGACGACCTCCTGGCCGGCCACCACCTTGAGCTTCAGCCAGTGCCCCGAGCGTGAGCCCACATAGGTCGAGCCCTTCCGCTTCGCGATGAGGCCCTCCCAGCCACGCCGCTTCGCCTCCTTGAGCGCGCGCTCCAGCGGCAGATCGATCCGCTCGGCCTGCTGCAGCGGTGGCTTCACGCCCGAGAACAGGCTCTCCAGCAGCTCGCGCCGGGCCTCCAGCGGCTTGTCCCGAAGATCGTGCCCATCCAGCCACAAGAGATCGAAGGCGAAGAAGCGCAGGTCCACACCGCTCTGGTTCTGCAGGAGCTGGAAGCTCGAGCGCCCCTTCTTGTCCAGCGCCACCACCTCGCCGTCAATCACAGCCTCGGGGACGCGCAGCCGCCTGAGCGCGTCCGCGATCACCGGGAAGCGCCCGGACAGATCATTCCCGTTGCGGCTCTTGAAGACGAGCCCGCTCCCGGAGAGCGCGGCGATGGCGCGGAAGCCGTCGTACTTCACCTCGAAGTCGTGAGTGGCCTCGCTGGCCTCCTCGGGAGTGGAGAGCTTCGCCAGCATGGGCGGCCACACGCGCTGGAGCAGCGTCTCCGCTGGCGTGTGGGCCCGCTCGAGCGCGCTCTTGCTCACCGGCCCGCGCGTCTCCACGCGCCCGGACTTCACAGACTCGGGACGATCGGTGACGATGTCGTAGTCCGGGTTCTCGCTGCCATCCAGAGCCTTGAAGCACAGCCACTGGTTCTTCCGCCCGTCCCCTCGCGTGCGGATGAGGTGCCAGCGCCCCTGCAGCTTCTCGCCGTGGAGCTCCACCACCAGGTGGCCCTTCTCACGCTGCTCGTCGGCCTTGCCGGGCGGCACCGTGTCGTACGTGCCCTCGTCCCACAGCAGCGAGTCCCCGCCGCCATACTCCTCATCCGGGATGCGGCCCTCGAAGTGCGCGTAGGACATCGGGTGGTCCTCGGTCTCCACCGCCAGCCGCTTCGTCTTCGGATCGTAGCTGGGGCCCTTCGGGATGGCCCAGCTCGCCAGCGCGCCATTGATCTCCAGCCGCAGGTCGTAGTGCAGCCGGGTCGCGTCGTGCTTGTGCACCACGAAGATGGGCCCGGAGCCCCGCCTCTTCAGAGGCACATCGGGCGAGGGCTCGGGGGTCTTCTTGAAGTCGCGCTTGGCACGGTAGGTCTGGAGCGTTTGTCGGGTCTTCACCCCGCAACAGTCCGCATCGTCCGCGCAGCGTGCAATTCCCGCAGAGGGTGAGAGGGAAGAGAGGAGGGGACACCAGGCGCCCCGGGCCCCCGCCTCACGGCCGGAAGGCTGCTGATCCACCGGTCCGACTCTGACCCGGGCCTCGGGGCGCTCCACCGTCCCCCGTGGGCGCGCTCATCCCCTTATCAGGCATGAGCACTCCTCGCGTCGAAGCACCCTATAAGTGCTCCGCTCCATCACGGTGAACATAAGGAGAGGGGGACACTCCGCCAGTCAAACCTGCACGTCCGCCTACCCGCCGCGCGAGGGGGCGGCCACCTCCGGACAGCAGGCATGCACATCCTGAGCCCATGGAGGGCTTCATGACCGAGGTCATCGGGTGGCTCAGCTCCTTCGTCCTCGTACTGACCATCGGGAAACAGGTGCACACGCAGTGGAGGTCGGGCTCCAGCGAGGGTGTGTCCAAGTGGCTCTTCGTGGGGCAGATCACCGCGTCCACGGGCTTCACGCTCTACAGCTTCCTTGTGCACAACTGGGTCTTCGTGGTGACCAACGCCCTGCTGCTGGTGAGCGCCATCATCGGCGGGCTCGTCGTCGTCAAGCACCGCCGCGCGCAACGCACTGCCAACGTCTGAGGGCCCTCCCTCCCGGGAGGCTCCACGCGCATTGCGGCGCCTGCTCCTGGTCCGTTAGATAACTCCCCTCACATGACGAGGAGGGTGGAGGTTCGTATGAGTGATGATGCCGTGCTGAGCGTGAGGCCCCTGGGGATGCCCCCCTGGGAGACGTCCGATCCCTTCCTGTTCTGCGTCCACCATCACGACAACTACCCGAAGGGGAATGAGAAGCTGGGGCCCGTGGCCTCGCTGGCGGGCCGGACCATCGGCCAGGACTTCGAGGGGATCGATGGTTGGCGCATGTACCACGGGGACGTGGTGCCAGGTTTCCCATCTCACCCCCACCGGGGCTTCGAGACGGTCACCATCATGCGGCGCGGCTACGTCGACCACTCGGACTCGCTGGGCGCCACCGCCCGCTTCGGCCCGGGTGACACCCAGTGGATGACGGCCGGCAAGGGCATCGTCCATTGCGAGATGTTCCCGCTGCTCAACCGGGAAGAGCCGAACCCGCTCGAGCTCTTCCAGATCTGGCTCAACCTGCCTGGCAAGGACAAGCTGGTGGAGCCCCACTTCTCGATGCTCTGGAACCACACCATTCCCCGGCACGTCGGGAAGGATGCGGCCGGGAAGTCCACCGAGGTGGTCATCGTGGCGGGGCAGCTCGCGGGGCTGAAGGCGCCGCCTCCTCCGCCGAAGTCGTGGGCGGCCCACGCTGACGCGGACGTGGCCATCTGGACGATCAGGATGGAGCCCGAGGCCCGGTGGACTCTGCCGCGAGCGGGGGCGGGCACCAACCGCTCGCTGTACTTCTTCAAGGGCGGCTCGCTCAAGGTGGGCAGCCGCTCGATCCCGGCTGGCAACCGGATAGTGCTGAAGCCCGAGTCCGACGTGGAGCTGGTCAACGGCCCCACCGAGGCCGACATCCTCCTCTTGCAGGGCAAGCCCATTGGCGAGCGTGTCGCCCAGTACGGCCCTTTCGTGATGAACACCCCCGCGGAGATCCAGCAGGCGTTCATTGATTATCAGCGCACGGAGTTCGGCGGCTGGCCGTGGAAGGGCCATGACCCTGTCCACCCGCGGGAGCAGGGCCGGTTCGCCAGGCACGCTGACGGCCACGTCGAGAAGCTGGACTGAGCAGACTTCACCCCGCCCTCCTCACGGTCGAGCAGGGCGGGGTGGAAGCAGGCCGGCGCAGGCTCGGATTCAGATGAGCGGGCGCGGCTGCTGGCGGTTCAGCTCGTCTGCCCCCTTGAGGATGGACCCGTGGCCACCGTGCTGGATGCGCTGCTCCTCGCTGTAGGGCGCGGAGAACGTCTTCACCAGCTTGTTGTAGGTCCCCAGGATCAGGATCGTCGGGGCCCACTGTCCCACGAAGTTGGCCCACGTCTTCTTGCCCATCAGCATCAGGGTGGCGCTCAGGGCAATGGACCCGAAGGCCAGCCCGAGGAAGCCCACGGAGGGCATGCGCTTGGTCATCTGCTCGATGCTCGACGTCGCCACATCTTCATTCTTCATGATCTTTCTCCTCCAGGAGGTGGGTGTGGAGGAAAGGTGCGCACGGCACACGCACTCGCATCTGACGCCTGCTCGGCTGATCCTCAGGCGAGCTCGTCGCGCGAAGCGTCCACCAGGCTTCGGGGTGGGTTGGCGCCTGCGGGGAGGCCGCGCAGATTGGCTGGGATCTGCGAGGAGGGTTGGAGATGGCCGAGAAGTCCGAGGTGGCGAAGCTGCGCAGCCTGGCCCAGCTGGATGCCGATGCGGTGGGGGCCTATGACGCGGCCATTGCCCGGGTGAGCGAGCCGCTGGTGCGCGAGCGGCTCAACGACTTCCGAGTGGACCATGTCCGGCACGTGCAGGACCTGAACGCCAGCATCCAGCGCTTGGGCGGTGAGCCCGTGGAGCTGAAGCCGGACCTCAAGGGCACGGCCATGCGGAGCCTCACGGCCGTGACGAGCCTGATGGGGACGGAGGCCGCCCTGGTGGCCATGCTCGGCAATGAGGAGTTCACCAACCGTGCGTATGAGCTGGCCCTCCAGTTCGAGTGGGAGCCCAAGGTGCGCGCCCTCATCCAGAAGAACCGCGAGGACGAGCACCGGCACCTGACGTGGATCCGTGACGCTGTCCGCACCCGCCCCTGGCAGAAGGAAGGGGCCCCGGCCGCCGAGGGCTCTGAGATCCAGGCCTGAGCCGATTTTTTACGCCCCCCGATATGCCAGGCCGTCTGAGGCGTTGAGCCTCCGGGAATTTCCGTCCATTTTTTCCGGAGGGGTCTGCGATGCGTCTGGCGGTCGTCGTGGGGGCTGTAGTCGTATGTGTGCTCACTGGCTGTGCTACGGGCCGGGGGGGCACGGGGATTCCCGACGAGGAGGCGATCTACGATCTGCCCCTCGATGAGATGTGGCCCTCGGTGCGCCAGTTCTTCGTCGACAACCAGCTGCCCTTCCGTGAGGACAAGGGCAGCTTCGTGCTGGAGACGGAGTGGCGCGAGGAGTTCGGGGGGTCGCGGGTGTCCGGGTTCTGGCACCGGTACATGGTGCTGGGCAAGCGCGAGTCGCCCACCACCAGCAAGCTGTGGATCATCCGCATCACCCGGAGCGCCAACTCCACGCTGGCCAACCATGGCAGTCAGCTCGAGTGGGGGGTGAGCCGCTCGCTGGGCGGGGCCGATGGC
>Ga0247825_10001424_pt1:12500-15712 | contig 15712 bp, 7 predicted proteins | sample 13C_Vanillin_Day_FD_194413 | JGI IMG/M metagenome (GOLD analysis project Ga0247825, IMG submission 194413) | Soil microbial communities from agricultural site in Penn Yan, New York, United States - 13C_Vanillin_Day48 | ecosystem: Environmental > Terrestrial > Soil > Agricultural land... | reverse complement strand
CCGGCGGGGTGCTCCCGGGTAGGCGGCTCGCGCCGAAAACGACCAAGTCCACCCGCCTACCCTGGAGCGCGCACAAAAACAGCTCTCCCGGCTTCCACAGGCGTCGCACGAAAGTCTGGTGAGTACCATTTGACTCGCCGTCGTCGGTTTATTCATATGAGCTCGCATGTCAAAAATGCGTGCAAAATGGTTTCGCCGTTTGGTGGCCGTGAGTCGATTTTTTTGTTTTCCCATACAAATGAATTTTGCGGAACGCGAAAAGTGGCCCGCGAGCCCGGTCTGGCGTGCGACCCACAAAAAGTCCGTCGGTGGGTATGTGAGAGGGGGCGAAAGCGGCGGCGGCTGGAAACGGCCAAAGCCACTGGCGCAACCTCTAAGTGGCGCCCTCACAGGCGCTGCGCCCACTGTACCTGATCTTGCAGACCTCCACTGCGTGTCCCTTCATACAAGCTTGCAGGCTCCGTGCCTCGCGGCCGGGGGGTTCACAGTGGTTGGTCGACCCCCACGAAAGCGGCTCCTCCGGGTGCACGTCGTACTGGGGATGCCTGGAATACAGCGGCTGGGGCTCGCCCCGACCGCTGCCGGATGGGCTCTGTGGATGGCTGGCCGCTGGTCACGCCTGAAACCCGAGCGACGGGAGGCAACCACGCGTGGCGGACACCGCAATGGTAGATGCTGCGCGCTGAGTCCTCCTCCTGGGGCCCCCAAGCTGCACCGCCCTCCGGGGCATCAGTGCGGCGGAAGGACGCCCTGGGGAACTGAGAGGGGGAAAGCGGATTGCCCTGATGGGCGCTGCAGGCCTGGCCAGCAGCGCTCTGGCGGGCGCGCCCTAGGGCGCCACCCAGTAACTTGGAACTCTCTCCGGCGCTGAAACGATGCGCCGGTAGGCCAACCCCGGCGAACGATAGTTACCTGGTTGATTCTGCCAGTAGTCATATGCTTGTCTCAAAGATTAAGCCATGCATGTCTAAGTATAAGCAATTATACAGCGAAACTGCGAATGGCTCATTATATAAGTTATCGTTTATTTGATAGTACCTTACTACTTGGATAACCGTGGTAATTCTAGAGCTAATACATGCTAAAAATCCCGACTTCGGAAGGGATGTATTTATTAGATTAAAAACCAATGCCCTCCGGGGCTCACTGGTGATTCATGATAACTCCTCGAATCGCATGGCCTTGCGCCGGCGATGGTTCATTCAAATTTCTTCCCTATCAACTTTCGATGTTTGGGTATTGGCCAAACATGGTTGCAACGGGTAACGGAGGGTTAGGGCTCGACCCCGGAGAAGGAGCCTGAGAAACGGCTACTACATCCAAGGAAGGCAGCAGGCGCGCAAATTACCCAATCCCGACTCGGGGAGGTAGTGACAATAAATACTGATACAGGGCTCTTTTGGGTCTTGTAATTGGAATGAGTACAATTTAAATCCCTTAACGAGGAACAATTGGAGGGCAAGTCTGGTGCCAGCAGCCGCGGTAATTCCAGCTCCAATAGCGTATATTAAAGTTGTTGTGGTTAAAAAGCTCGTAGTTGAACCTTGGGCCTGGCTGGCCGGTCCGCCTCACCGCGTGTACTGGTCCGGCCGGGCCTTTCCCTCTGTGGAACCCCATGCCCTTCACTGGGTGTGGCGGGGAAACAGGACTTTTACTGTGAAAAAATTAGAGTGCTCCAGGCAGGCCTATGCTCGAATACATTAGCATGGAATAATAGAATAGGACGTGTGGTTCTATTTTGTTGGTTTCTAGGACCGCCGTAATGATTAATAGGGACAGTCGGGGGCATCAGTATTCAATTGTCAGAGGTGAAATTCTTGGATTTATTGAAGACTAACTACTGCGAAAGCATTTGCCAAGGATGTTTTCATTAATCAGGAACGAAAGTTAGGGGATCGAAGACGATCAGATACCGTCGTAGTCTTAACCATAAACTATGCCGACTAGGGATCGGACGATGTTATATTTTGACTCGTTCGGCACCTTACGAGAAATCAAAGTGCTTGGGCTCCAGGGGGAGTATGGTCGCAAGGCTGAAACTTAAAGAAATTGACGGAAGGGCACCACCAGGGGTGGAGCCTGCGGCTTAATTTGACTCAACACGGGGAAACTCACCAGGTCCAGACACAATGAGGATTGACAGATTGAGAGCTCTTTCTTGATTTTGTGGGTGGTGGTGCATGGCCGTTCTTAGTTGGTGGAGTGATTTGTCTGCTTAATTGCGATAACGAACGAGACCTTAACCTGCTAAATAGCCCGTATTGCTTTGGCAGTACGCTGGCTTCTTAGAGGGACTATCGGCTCAAGCCGATGGAAGTTTGAGGCAATAACAGGTCTGTGATGCCCTTAGATGTTCTGGGCCGCACGCGCGCTACACTGACGGAGCCAGCGAGTACTTCCTTGGCCGAAAGGCCCGGGTAATCTTGTTAAACTCCGTCGTGCTGGGGATAGAGCATTGCAATTATTGCTCTTCAACGAGGAATCCCTAGTAAGCGCAAGTCATCAGCTTGCGTTGATTACGTCCCTGCCCTTTGTACACACCGCCCGTCGCTACTACCGATTGAATGGCTCAGTGAGGCGTCCGGACTGGCCCAGGGAGGTGGGCAACTACCACCCAGGGCCGGAAAGCTCTCCAAACTCGGTCATTTAGAGGAAGTAAAAGTCGTAACAAGGTCTCCGTTGGTGAACCAGCGGAGGGATCATTACCGAGTTATTCAACTCATCAACCCTGTGAACATACCTAAACGTTGCTTCGGCGGGAACAGACGGCCCCGTGAAACGGGCCGCCCCCGCCAGAGGACCCCTAACTCTGTTTCTATAATGTTTCTTCTGAGTAAAACAAGCAAATAAATTAAAACTTTCAACAACGGATCTCTTGGCTCTGGCATCGATGAAGAACGCAGCGAAATGCGATAAGTAATGTGAATTGCAGAATTCAGTGAATCATCGAATCTTTGAACGCACATTGCGCCCGCCAGTATTCTGGCGGGCATGCCTGTTCGAGCGTCATTACAACCCTCAGGCCCCCGGGCCTGGCGTTGGGGATCGGCGGAGCCCCCCGTGGGCACACGCCGTCCCCCAAATACAGTGGCGGTCCCGCCGCAGCTTCCATCGCGTAGTAGCTAACACCTCGCGACTGGAGAGCGGCGCGGCCACGCCGTAAAACACCCAACTCTTCTGAAGTTGACCTCGAATCAGGTAGGAATACCCGC
>Ga0247825_10001424_pt1:5000-7500 | contig 15712 bp, 7 predicted proteins | sample 13C_Vanillin_Day_FD_194413 | JGI IMG/M metagenome (GOLD analysis project Ga0247825, IMG submission 194413) | Soil microbial communities from agricultural site in Penn Yan, New York, United States - 13C_Vanillin_Day48 | ecosystem: Environmental > Terrestrial > Soil > Agricultural land... | reverse complement strand
AGGTCTGGTGACCACCATTCGACTCGCCGGAGTCGGTTTACTCATATGAGCCCGCATGTCAAAAATGCGTGCAAAATGGTTTCGCCGTTTGGTGGCCGTGAGTCGATTTTTTTGTTTTCCCATACAAATGAATTTTGCGGAACGCAAAAAGTGGCCCGCGAGCCCGGTCTGGCGTGCGGCCCACAAAAAGCCCGTCGGTGGGTATGTGAGAGGGAGCAAAGCGGCGGCGGCTGGAAACAGCCAAAGCCACTGCGCACCCTCTAAGCGGCGCCCTCACAGGCGCTGCGCCCACTGTACCTGATCTTGCAGACCTCCACTGCGTGTCCCTTCATACAAGCTTGCAGGCTCCGTGCCTCGCGGCCGGGGGGTTCACAGTGGCTGGTCGACCCCCACGAAAGCGGCTCCTCCGGGTGCACGCCGTACTGGGGATGCCTGGAATACAGCGGCTGGGGCTTGCCCCGACCGCTGCCGGATGGGCTCTGTGGATGGCTGGCCGCTGGTCACGCCTGAAACCCGAGCAACGGGAGGCAACCACGCGTGGCGGACACCGCAATGGTAGAAGCTGCGTGCTGAGTCCTCCTCCTGGGGCCCCCAAGTCGCACCGCCCTCCGGGGCATCAGTGCGGCGGAAGGACGCCCTGGGGAACTAAGAGGGGGAAAGCGGATTGCCCAAAGCGGCGCTGCAGGCCTGGCCAGCAGCGCTTCAGCGGGCGCGCCCTCGGGCGCCACCCAGTAACTTGGAACTCTCTCCGGCGCTGAAACATTGCGCCGGTAGGCCAACCCCGGCAAACGATAGTTACCTGGTTGATTCTGCCAGTAGTCATATGCTTGTCTCAAAGATTAAGCCATGCATGTCTAAGTATAAGCAATTATACAGCGAAACTGCGAATGGCTCATTATATAAGTTATCGTTTATTTGATAGTACCTTACTACTTGGATAACCGTGGTAATTCTAGAGCTAATACATGCTAAAAATCCCGACTTCGGAAGGGATGTATTTATTAGATTAAAAACCAATGCCCTCCGGGGCTCACTGGTGATTCATGATAACTCCTCGAATCGCATGGCCTTGCGCCGGCGATGGTTCATTCAAATTTCTTCCCTATCAACTTTCGATGTTTGGGTATTGGCCAAACATGGTTGCAACGGGTAACGGAGGGTTAGGGCTCGACCCCGGAGAAGGAGCCTGAGAAACGGCTACTACATCCAAGGAAGGCAGCAGGCGCGCAAATTACCCAATCCCGACTCGGGGAGGTAGTGACAATAAATACTGATACAGGGCTCTTTTGGGTCTTGTAATTGGAATGAGTACAATTTAAATCCCTTAACGAGGAACAATTGGAGGGCAAGTCTGGTGCCAGCAGCCGCGGTAATTCCAGCTCCAATAGCGTATATTAAAGTTGTTGTGGTTAAAAAGCTCGTAGTTGAACCTTGGGCCTGGCTGGCCGGTCCGCCTCACCGCGTGTACTGGTCCGGCCGGGCCTTTCCCTCTGTGGAACCCCATGCCCTTCACTGGGTGTGGCGGGGAAACAGGACTTTTACTGTGAAAAAATTAGAGTGCTCCAGGCAGGCCTATGCTCGAATACATTAGCATGGAATAATAGAATAGGACGTGTGGTTCTATTTTGTTGGTTTCTAGGACCGCCGTAATGATTAATAGGGACAGTCGGGGGCATCAGTATTCAATTGTCAGAGGTGAAATTCTTGGATTTATTGAAGACTAACTACTGCGAAAGCATTTGCCAAGGATGTTTTCATTAATCAGGAACGAAAGTTAGGGGATCGAAGACGATCAGATACCGTCGTAGTCTTAACCATAAACTATGCCGACTAGGGATCGGACGATGTTATATTTTGACTCGTTCGGCACCTTACGAGAAATCAAAGTGCTTGGGCTCCAGGGGGAGTATGGTCGCAAGGCTGAAACTTAAAGAAATTGACGGAAGGGCACCACCAGGGGTGGAGCCTGCGGCTTAATTTGACTCAACACGGGGAAACTCACCAGGTCCAGACACAATGAGGATTGACAGATTGAGAGCTCTTTCTTGATTTTGTGGGTGGTGGTGCATGGCCGTTCTTAGTTGGTGGAGTGATTTGTCTGCTTAATTGCGATAACGAACGAGACCTTAACCTGCTAAATAGCCCGTATTGCTTTGGCAGTACGCTGGCTTCTTAGAGGGACTATCGGCTCAAGCCGATGGAAGTTTGAGGCAATAACAGGTCTGTGATGCCCTTAGATGTTCTGGGCCGCACGCGCGCTACACTGACGGAGCCAGCGAGTACTTCCTTGGCCGAAAGGCCCGGGTAATCTTGTTAAACTCCGTCGTGCTGGGGATAGAGCATTGCAATTATTGCTCTTCAACGAGGAATCCCTAGTAAGCGCAAGTCATCAGCTTGCGTTGATTACGTCCCTGCCCTTTGTACACACCGCCCGTCGCTACTACCGATTGAATGGCTCAGTGAGGCGTCCGGACTGGCCCAGGGAGGTGGGCAACTACCA
>Ga0247825_10001423_pt1 | contig 15718 bp, 13 predicted proteins | sample 13C_Vanillin_Day_FD_194413 | JGI IMG/M metagenome (GOLD analysis project Ga0247825, IMG submission 194413) | Soil microbial communities from agricultural site in Penn Yan, New York, United States - 13C_Vanillin_Day48 | ecosystem: Environmental > Terrestrial > Soil > Agricultural land | place... | reverse complement strand
GCGCACGCCGTTCCTCAAGGCGCGCACCGTCGACGATGTAGATCGGTTCCGCGTTCATCGCTGTCGTCCTCGTCACGCGGCGGCGGTGTGTCGGCGCGCTTGCGCCGCCGGCGTGGCGGTCGGTTCCGTCTCGCCGCTGGCCGCAACCGCGAGCAGGCTCGTGCCGAGGTCGGGCGCGAAATCGTCGACGCGCACCACGTTCGCGACCAGCGCCCGCTGCTCGACGAGCGTGCGCGCCTCGCGCGCGTCGATGACGCCCGCGGAGACCGCGCGCGCCGCCAGCTCGTCGATGCCTTCGCCGGGCGCGAGCGCCGCGTCGAACGCGCCGGCCCTGGCGGCCGCCTTGAGCTTCGCCTCGACCGCCTCCGCGGCGATCGTCGCCGCCAGCGCGCGCTCGATCTGCACGATCGGGTCCTCGTCGTCGCGCCCGAGGTACATGGGCAGCGTGAGGCGGTCGCGCGTGGCCGACGGCTCGATCAGGAGCCGCGCCACGTCGTGGCCGAGCTGGTCCGACGGCACGACATAGGGTCGGCCGAGCGGGAACACGATGCTGCGCATCAGTGCGCTGATCAGCGGGCGCGGGAAGTTGGTGATCACGCCCTCGAACGCGTTCTGCGCCTTGAACATCGCATCCCAGATCGCCCAGTGCGCGAGCGGCGCGTCGGCCGCCTGGCGACCCTCGCGCTCGAAGCGCGCGAGCGTCGCCGAGCACAGGTACAGCGACGAGAGCACGTCGCCCAGGCGCGCCGACAGCTTCTCCTTCCGCTTGAGCGCGCCGCCCAGCGTGCCCATCGACACGTCGGCAAGGAACGCGAGCGCGGCCGAGAAGCGGGTGAGCTGCTGGTAGTAGCGCCGCATCTCGGGAGCGACGCCGTCGGGCACGCGCACGAAATGCGAGCCGGTGAGGCCCATCACCAGCGTGCGCATCAGGTTCGACAGCGCGAAGCCGACGTGGCCCCAGAGCGCGCGGTCGAACGCGACCGACGCCTTCGCCGGATCGGGATCGCCCGCCGCGGCCATCTCGGCCAGCACGTAGGGATGGCAGCGGATCGCGCCCTGGCCGAAGATGATCAGGCTGCGCGTCAGGATGTTGGCGCCCTCGACGGTGATCGACACCGGCATCTGCATGTACGCGGCGCCGAGGAAGTTCGACGGCCCCATGCAGATGCCCTTGCCTCCCGCCACGTCCATCGCGTCGTTGATCACCTGGCGGCAGCGCTCGGTGATGTGATACTTGGCGATGCCGGACAGCACTGCCGGCTTCTCGCCGAGATCCACCGCGGCGGCGGTGAGCACGCGCGTCGCGTCCATCATGTAGAGGTTGCCCCCCATCCGCGCCAGCGCTTCCTCGATCCCCTCGAACTTGCCGATCGGTGTCTTGAACTGCGTGCGCACGCGCGCGTAGCCGCCGGTGGTGCGCACCGCGAGCTTTGCCATGCCCGTGTTCGACGACGGCAGCGAGATGCCGCGTCCCGCCGCGAGACATTCCATCAGCATGCGCCAGCCGCGGCCCAGCATCGGCTGGCCGCCGATGACCCAGTCCATCGGGATGAACACGTTCTCGCCGCTGTTGGGCCCGTTCTGGAACACCGCGTTGAGCGGCATGTGGCGACGGCCGATGTTCACGCCCGGATGCGCCGTCGGGATCAGCGCGCAGGTGATGCCGAGGTCCTCGCGGTCGCCCGCCAGGCGGTCGGGGTCGTACGCGCGAAACGCGAGGCCGAGCAGCGTCGCGACCGGCCCGAGCGTGATGTAGCGCTTGTCCCAGGTGACGCGCAGCCCCAGCACGCGCTTGCCCGCGTGCTCGCCCCAGCAGACGATGCCGTAGTCGGGGATCGCCGCCGCATCCGAGCCCGCGCTCGGACTGGTGAGCGCGAAGCATGGCACGTCGAGGCCCTTCGCGAGGCGCGGCAGGTAGTGGCGCTTCTGCTCGTCGGTGCCGTAGTGGAGCAAAAGCTCGCCCGGCCCGAGCGAGTTGGGCACCAACACGCTCACCGCGACCGAGCCGGATCTCGTCGACAGCTTGGTGATCACCTGCGAATGCGCGAAGGCCGAGAAGCCGAGGCCGCCGTATTCCTTCGGGATGATCATCCCGAGGAAGCCCTTGTCCTTCAGGTACTGCCACACCTGCGGCGGCAGGTCCTTGTAGACGTTGGTCGTCTCCCAGTCGCTCACCATCCCGCAGACCGTCTCGACCTCGTGGTCGAGGAAGCGCTGCTCGTCGGCGGTCAATGCCGGGGGGCTGAGCGACAGGAGCTTCCGCCAGTCGGGCCGGCCGGAGAAGAGCTCGCCATCCCACCACACCGTGCCCGACTCGATCGCCTCGCGCTCGGTCTGCGACATCGTGGGCATCACCTTGCGGAACGTGCGCAGCAGCGCGTCGCTGACGAGCGCGCGCCGCAGCCGCGGCACCAGCAGCGGAAGCGCCACGAGCAGCGCGACGAACCCGAGGGCGGCGTTGGCCGCGAGCGGCAGGACACCGCCCAGCCACGACGACGCGATGAGCGCGGCGATCGTCGCGGCCCATGCCGCGCCGGGAGCGCGCACGTAGGCGAGCGCGCCCAGCGCGACCACGCCAAGGAGAAGCCACAGGATCGTCAGCATCGGAATCTCCGCATCGGGATGGGCGCCGTCAGCGGCGCGCCGCGCCGAGCTCGCCATCGAGCTCGCGCGTCACGTCGGACAGGTCGGGCAGCGGCGCCTTGAGGCCCGCCAGCAGGAACGGCGCGAGGCGGCGCAGCAGCACCTCGTCGTTCGCCGTCTCCTTGGGATTGAGCTCGGCGATCAGCTTGAGCGCATCGGTGCCTGCCAGCGTGTACGACAGCGCGCCCATGATGAAGTGCAGGCGCCACGACAATTCCTTCTTCGGCAGGTGCGGCAGCGCGCGGCCGAACGCGGCCTTGAAGCGCGCGATCATCTGCGCGTACTGCTCGGACAGGAAGCGTCGGATGAACGGCGCGGGATCGGCGTAGGCGCGCCCGAGCAGCCGCAGGAAGTTCTTCCCGCCGAGCTCGGGATTGCGTGCGAGCTCGAGCGCCGGGACGAACAGCGCGACGACGATGCGCTCGCACGACAGCGGCGCGGGCGTCGCGTCGCGCTCGAAGCGGTCCAGCAGCGCGAGGCGTCGCTGGTTCATCGGGTCGAGGCGGCGCGTGAGCACCGCCTGGAACAGCTCTTCCTTGCTGCCGAAGTGGTAGTTGACCGCGGCGAGGTTGACCGACGCCGCGGCGGTGATCGAGCGCAGGCTCGTGGCCTCGAAGCCGTGCTCCATGAAGAGCCCCTCGGCCGCGTCGAGGATGCGATCCTTGGTCGCGGCGGGGCCGCGGACTTCGTTGAGCGGGACGACGGTTCCGTTCATGGCGCGAGGTCTCCTCCTGGAGATCGGGAGCGCGTCTCGGGGCGCGCTTCATTCAAACGACCGTTTCAATCCTATGTATGTTCGGATCCGTTGTCAAGTCGCGGGCGCCGCCCCGCCGCGCCCCGGCGCCGCGGTTGGATTGTGAACACTTACTCTCACCGCATACCGCTGAGCGACGGTCCATGGGCTTATGGCCCTCGGAGGCCTTTTCGGGCACGATGCGGCCCCATGTCTCGCGACGCCGAACCGGCGGACTCCGCCCGATCCGCGTCATTCGCCCCGAACGACCGGAAACCCGACGCCCCCGACCCTCGGGCCTCGCCGCGCCCCGGGATCCGCGACCGGCGGGTCGGCCTTGCGTGGGGCGTCGTCGGCGTCGCGGCGTTCAGCCTGACGTTGCCGGCGACGCGCGCCGCCGTCGCCCACCTCGATCCGACCTTCGTGGGGCTGGGTCGCGCGATCGTCGCCGCCTCGCTCGCCGCGGTCGCCCTCGTCGCGACCGGCGCGCCCCGACCCCGCGGCCGCCAATGGCGCGACCTCGCGATCGTCGCGCTGGGTGTCGTCGTCGGGTTCCCGCTCCTCTCGGCGTGGGCGATGCGCCAGGTGCCCGCCTCACACGGCGCCGTGTTGACGGGATTGCTCCCGCTCGCCGCGGCCCCGGCCGTGGCGTGGCTCGCGCACGAGCGGCCGAGCGCGCGCTGCTGGCGCTGGGCCGGGTTCGGAAGCCTCGTCGTCGTCGCGTTCGCGCTGTGGCGCGGCGGCGGTGCGCCGCACGTCGCCGACCTGCTGCTCGTCGGCGCGGTCGCCGCGGCGGCGATCGGCTACGCGAAAGGCGCCACGCTGTCGCGCGCGCTGGGCGGGTGGCAAGTGATCTCGTGGGCGCTCGTGCTGTCCGCCCCGCTGCTCGCTCTTCCGACCTGGTTCGCGGCGGACGCGCGCACGCTCGACGCGCCGTGGACCGCGTGGGCCGGCTTCGCCTACGTCTCGGTCGTGTCGATGTACCTCGGCTTCTTCGCCTGGTACCGCGGGCTCGCGCAAGGCGGCATCGCGGCGGTCGGCCAGGTGCAGCTGCTGCAGCCGTTCCTGACGCTCGTCGCCTCGGCGCTGCTTCTCGGAGAGGCGCTGGATCCGCTGACCTTCGTCGCCGCGGCGCTGGTCATCGCCGCGATCGCGATGGGACGGCGCAGTTGACGCGCCGTCTACGCTTCGCCGGCCGGCGCGGCGTAGGCGGCCTCGATGCGGTCCCGGTAGCGTGCGAGGAGCATCGGGCGCTTGAGCTTGAGCGTCGGCGTCAATAGCCCGTTGTCGACGCTCCACGGCTCGCGCGTGGCGATCACGCGGCGCACGCGCATCCACCTCGGGAAGTCCTTGAGCCGCTCGTTCGCCCGTCGCAGCAGCGCTTTCTCGTCGGTCTCCTGCGACACCGCGAGCAGCACGACGAAGGGCTTGCCCTCGCCCACCAGCATCGCCTGCTCGAACACCGGGTCGTGGAGGATCGCGAACTCGACGTCCTGCGGCGGAAGCTTCTCGCCGTTCGACATCACGAGGATGTCCTTGACGCGCCCGCGGATGACGATGCGCTCGTCGCGGAACGCGGCGAGGTCGCCGGTGCGCAGCCAGCCGTCGGCGTCGATCGCCGCGCGCGTGGCGTCCTCGTTGCGCCAGTAGCCGAGCATCACGTTGTCGCCGCGCGCGAAGAGCTCGCCGTTGCCGGCGAGCTTCACTTCGACGCCGTCGAGCGGCCGCCCCACGGTGTCGGGCTCGTTGTCGGACAGGCGATTGACCGAGATCACCGGCGCTGCCTCGGTCATGCCGTAGCCCTGCAGCATCGGCAGTCCGAGGCCGATGAAGGTGCGCGCGAGCGCGGGATCGAGCGCGGCTCCGCCCACCACGACCAGGCGCAGGCGCCCGCCGAGCCGCGCGAGGATCGGCCTCGCGACCAGGCGGCGCAGCGCGCGGAGCAGCAGGCGGTCGGCGATGCGCGCCCGGCCCTGCTCGACGCGCCAGCCGCGGGCGACGCACGCCTCGAACAAGCGCCGCTTGCGCGGCGCGTCGGCGAGCGCCTGCTCGATGCGCTGCAGGAACTTCTCGAAGATGCGCGGTACCGCGAACATCGCCGTCGGCCGCTGCGTTGCGAGATCCTCGGGGAGTTGCGCGACGCCGCGCGCGTAGACGACCTGCGCCCCGATCGCGAGCGGCAGGTAGTAGCCGCCGGTGCGCTCGAACATGTGCGAAAGCGGCAGGATCGACAGGAAGCGGTCGCTCGCGCGCGCCATGCCGGTCGCGATGCAGCCCTCCACGTTCGCGCCGATGTTCCGGTGCGACAGCATCACGCCCTTCGGGCGGCCGGAGGTGCCCGACGTGAAGCAGATCGTCGCGAGCGCGTCGGGCTCGACCTCGCGCACCTCGAACGCGCGGTCGGCTGCCGGCACGAACCGCTCCGATGGGGTGCCCGGCTCGCCCGCATCGGCGCGCAGCACGACCATCGGCGGCAGCGCGTACTGCGTGGCGAGCTTGCGCAGGGCCTCGGCCATGCGGCTGCCATCGACGACGATCAGCCGCGCCTGCGCATGCGAGGTGCACCACGCGATGCTGTCCGGATTGTCGTCGACGTAGAGCGGCACGACGACCAGGCCCAGCCCCAGCGCCGCGTTGTCGAGCGCGACCCACTGGACGCCGTTGCGCACGCACAGCGCGACGCGGTCGCCGATCGCCAGGCCCTCGCGCCGGAAGGCCGCCTGCCACTGCGCCGCCCGCGCCGCGACCTCGTGCGCGGTGACGTCCTCCCAGCGTGCGCCGGTCCAGTGCCGGTAGGGTGCGCGGCCCGGAACGGTGAGAGCGCGTTGGAGCAGGTGCGCGAGGTTGGCGGCCATGGCGGCACGGCGCGGGCCGCGCGAGGCGGGGCGCCGGGCGATTCTGACCCATCGGCGCGCCGTGCGCCACGCAATGGCGGCCTCGCTATACTCGTCGCCTTTACGCCCCAACCGCCCATGGCCACGATCTCGGTCGTCAAGAAGCACCACCTGTCGCACGCGAAGGCCAAGGCCGTCGCCGAGAAGATGGCGAAGGACCTCCACCGGCGCTTCGACCTCGCCTGCACCTGGGACGGCGACGCGTGCCGCTTCGAGCGCTCGGGCCTGACCGGCCAGATGCACGTCGAGAAGGACCGCATCTCGCTCGACGTGAAGCTGGGTTTCCTGCTCTCGGCGGTGGCGCCCTCGATCGAGCGGGCGATCCACGAGCAGCTCGACGGGCTCGTCGGCGAGTCGCCCGCGAAGGACGCGAAGCCCGCCGCGAAACCGGCGGCGAAGAAGCGCTAGCGCCGCCCCTGGGACGGCGGCTCCGGGAACGGCGCGTTGGCGCCGTCGAAGATCGCGTCGACCAGGGCGTTCTCGCGCGTGGCGATCGTGGCGAGGAACGTGTCCGCGCCGCGCATCGTGCGGAACGCGTTGAAGCCGCGCTCGAGGAACGCCTGCAGCTCGCCCAGGCCCGCGGCGCGCGCGGGTGCGCGCATCAGCGCGAGCGCGCTGCGCACGACCGGCTTTCGCACATAGCGGTCGAGCGCCGTGCCGACGACGCCGATCAGGTCGACCTGGCGGCGGCGCTCGGCCATGTGGCCCGCGCGCCGGAACGCGCGGCAGTACTGCTCGACCGTGAACTCGCCGTCCGCACGCGGCAGGTGCTCGAGCAGGCGCGCATCGAGCTCGTGCGAGAGCACCGACAGCTCCATCGCCCGCGCGGTGGTCGCGATGACCGCGTTGGGCAGCATGCGCGCCATCACCGGCACGATGCGCGCGAGGTCCGCGTCGCGCCGGCTGAAATCCTGCGGGCCGTAGAGGTCGGTCTGGAAGAACGCGATCGCCTCGGCGTAGCGCGGATCGCGCTTCAGGTCGGCATAGGTGTGCGCGAGGCGGCGCGATTGCCAGTCGGCGACGCGCTCGAGCGCACCGGCGAGGATCGGATTGGACGCGCGGGCGGCGTGCAGCGCGCGGCCGCGCTCGAGTGCGCGGACGAGTGCCTCGACGGCGGGCGTCGGCTCGGGGGACACCGGTCGGCGTAGGGTGAACGGCAGGAAGCCGGCGGGGTCGAAGTCTACGCCGTTCTCGTCGGCGCCCGGAAGGGAAACTAGGTTGAATGCTCTAGCGTTGCCCCGTAGCGTCCGACCGGCGGCGCACGTTTGGTGGCGCGCGCCCGTTCGCCCACGATGATCGACCTCACCCGCCGACGACTGCTCCAGGCCGGACTGGCCGGTGCCGCCGCGCTTGCCGTCGCCGGCGGTGTCGCATGGTTCCGGCGCCGCACCGATGCCACGCCGCGTGCGCTCGACCGCGACGCGCAGGAGATCGTGCGCGCCATCGTGCCGGCGATGCTTGCCGGTGCGCTCCCGGCGGACGGCGCCGACCGGACGCGTGCGCTCGACGAGACCGTCGCGGCGGTCGACCGTGCGGTGGCGGGACTTTCGCCCGCCGTGCGCGCGGAACTCGGCCAGCTGTTCGCGCTGCTCGCCCTGGGCATCGGCCGCCGCGTGTTCGCCGGCGTCCCGTCGCCGTGGGCCGAGGCTTCGCGCGGCGAGATCGACGCGTTCCTCGTTGCCTGGCAGTCGAGCGCCTGGGCGCTCAAGCGATCGGCGTACGACGCGCTGCACCAGCTCGTGATCGCCGCGTGGTACGCGAATCCGCGCGCGTGGCCCGCGGTCGGCTATCCCGGCCCGCCGTCGCTGGCAGTATCACTATGAACGACACGGCCACGCCACGCATCGCCGATCCGATCCGCGCCGGGCTCGCGGCAGGATGGGACGTGGTCGACGCGTCGACGCTCGACGCGGACCTCGCGATCGACGCGGACGTCGCGATCGTCGGCAGCGGCGCCGGCGGCGGCGTCACCGCGGAAACGCTCGCGCTCGCCGGCCTCAAGGTCGTGGTGCTGGAGGAAGGCCCGCTGCGCTCGTCGACCGATTTCCGCATGCGCGAGGCCGAAGCCTATCCCGAGCTGTACCAGGAATCCGCCGCGCGCAAGACGGCCGACAAGGCGATCAACATCCTGCAGGGCCGCTGCGTCGGCGGCGGCACGACGGTCAACTGGACCAGCTCGTTTCGCACGCCGCCGGTGACGCTCGCGCATTGGGCGCGCACGCTCGGCATTCCCGGCCTCGACGGCGACGCGCTGGCGCCGTGGTTCGCAAAGATGGAAGCGCGCCTCGGCATCGCGCCGTGGGAGATCGCCCCGAACGTCAACAACGCCGCGTTGTCGCGCGGCGCCGCGAAGCTCGGCATCGCGAGCGCGGCGATCCGCCGCAACGTGCGCGCGTGCTGGAACCTGGGCTACTGCGGCATGGGCTGCCCGACCAACGCGAAGCAGTCGATGCTGGTCACGACGCTGCCCGCCGCGCTGGCCCTCGGCGCGAAGCTCGTCACGCGCGTGCGCGCCGAGCGCCTGGTCGTCGTCGGCGATCGCGTCGATCGCCTCGAGGCCGTGGCGCTCGACCCCGGCGGCACGACACCCACGGCGAGGCGCGTCACGGTGCGCGCGCGGAGCTACGTGGCGGCGGCCGGGGCGATCGGCTCGCCCGCGCTGCTCCTGCGCAGCGGCGCGCCCGACCCCGCCGGCCTCACCGGCCGGCGCACCTTCCTGCACCCGACCGTGGTGTCGGCGGCGCTGATGCCCGAGCGCGTCGACGGATTCGCCGGCGCGCCGCAGACGATCTACTCGGATCACTGGCTCGACACGCTATCGCCGGGCGGCCCGGCGGGGTTCAAGGTCGAGGCGGCGCCGGTCCACCCGGTGCTCGCGGCGATCACGATGCCCGGGCACGGCGAGGCGCACGCGCGCTGGATGGGGCAGCTTCCGCACATGCACGTGCTGATCGCGCTCATCCGCGACGGCTTCCATCCGGAGAGCGCGGGCGGAACCGTGCGCCTGCGCGACGACGGCACGCCAGTCCTCGATTACCCGCAGACGCCGTATCTCTTCGACGCCGTGCGTCGTGCCTTCGCCGCGATGGCGGAGCTGCAGTTCGCCGCCGGCTCGACCTCGGTGATGCCGGTGCAGGGTCGCGGCGAAGCGTTCACCACGCGCGCCGCCGCTGCGCGCGCGATCGGCGCCTTCGCGCTCGCGCCGCTGGTGACACCGATGGTCTCCGCGCACGTGATGGGTGGCTGCCCGATCGGCCCCGATCCGAAGCGCGCGGTCGTCGACATGACCGGACGCCACCACCATCTCGCCAACCTGCACGTGATCGACGGGTCGCTCTTCCCGACCTCGATCGGCGCGAACCCGCAGCTGTCGATCTACGCGTTCGCCGCCAAGCTCGCCGACGGCCTCGCGGCGACGCTGGGCCAGCGCGCGCGCGGCGCCTAGGCGTGCCTGACGCCGCTTTAGGATGTTTGCTCTAGCGTGCGAGGCTAGAGTGGTCCCATCCCGCGTCGACACGCGGCCGTTCCTTCGACCCAGGAGTCCCTGATGGCCACCACCCACAATGCCCGCGCCCTCCCGGCCGGTGAAGCAATCCTCGCTGCCTCGCGCCAGGTCTGGCTCGCGAGCCTCGGCGCCGCCGTCGTCACGCGCGAATGGGCGCAGAACGAGGCCGGCGCGCTGTTCCGCACGCTGGTCAAGGAAGGGACCGCGGTCGAATCGCGCACCTTCCGCAAGGTCGGTGACCGCCTCGAAGGCTCGATCACGCTGGCGAACGATTTCTGGCGCACCGCGCGCGGCACGATGACGAGCACGGTCAAGCAGGCCGCCGACACCGCGACGACGCTGGTGCGCGAGACGCTGCCCGCGCGCCTGCCGAAGATCGCGCTGCCCGCGATGTTCCGCGGCGCGAAGCCCGCGAAGCGCCGCGCCGTTCGCGCCACCCGCACCGTGAAGGCGCGCACCGCCCGCACGACCGCGAAGGCGCGCAAGACCGCGAAGCGCGCGACCAAGCGCAGCTAACCGGCTACACTCCGGGCACGCCGGAAGGCCGCGCGAGCGCGCGGCCGATCCGGGCATCGCCGCGCGCGCCGCGCCGCCCCAAGCGCACGGCGCCCCCTGCGGGGGGTGGCTCGCGAAGCGGGCCTGGGGGAGTCCGTCAGCCGGGAGGAGCATGCCGAAGAGCCCTGAGCGCACGCGCCGCGTTCCCAGGCGACGCGCGGCGTCGCCCCCGCGCATCGGCCTCGCGCTCGCCGGCGGTGGTCCGCTTGGCGGCATCTACGAGGTCGGCGCGTTGCTCGCGCTGGCCGACTCGCTCGAAGGCCTCGACCTCAACGGACTCGACGTCTATGTCGGCGTCTCGTCGGGCGGCTTCGTCGCGGCCGCGCTCGCCAACGGCATCTCGCCGGCGCAGATGTACCGGCTGTTCATCGACGACGGCGCCGACGCGGCGCTGAAGCCGGAGATCTTCCTCAAGCCCGCATTCGGCGAGTTCCGCCGCCGCGCGGGCGCGCTGCCCGGGCTGCTGTGGCGCGCCGGCACGCAGTACCTCCGCGACCCGTTCCACCGTGGCGTGATGAGCTCGTTCGCGACGCTCGCGCGCGCGGTGCCGACCGGCATGTTCGACAACCGCGCGATCGACGCCTTCCTCGGCCGGCTGTTCGCGGCGCGCGGGCGCACCAACGACTTCCGCAAGCTCGGCCGCCGCCTGTTCCTGGTCGCCACCAATCTCGACACCGGCGCATCGGTGACGTTCGGCGCCCCGGGGCGTGACCACGTGCCGATCTCGCGCGCGATCCAGGCGTCGAGCGCGTTGCCCGGGCTGTTCCCGCCGGTGGTGATCGACGGCGAGCACTACGTCGACGGCGCGCTCAACAAGACGCTGCACGCGTCGGTCGCGCTCGACGAAGGCATCGGGCTCTTGCTGTGCGTCAATCCGCTGGTGCCGTTCGACGCGTCGGGCGCGTCGCGGCGCGGCCACCTGACGGTCGAGAAGCTCAACCACGGCGGGCTGCCGCTGGTGCTGTCGCAGACCTTCCGCGCCGTCATCCATTCGCGCATGCGCGTCGGCATGGAGAAGTACCGGCGCGACTACCCGGACGCGGACGTCGTGCTGTTCGAGCCGGACCGCGAGGATGCCGACATGTTCTTCGCGAACATCTTCAGCTATGCGCAGCGCCGGCGCCTGTGCGCGATGGCGTTCGCGACGACCCGCTACAACCTGCGCGTGCGCGCCCCGGCGCTGGAGGCGGTGCTTGCCCGGCACGGCGTTCGCCTGCGCACCGACCGGCTCGCCGACTCGACGCGCGACGTGCGCGCCGCGCTGTGCGACCCGCGGCCGATCCGCGCCGACCCGGGCGCGCGGAAGAGCGTGCGCACGACCGCCCGCGAGCTGTCCGCGACGCTCGACCAGCTCGAGCGCTGGCTGCGCGTGCAGCCGGCCGGCCGCGCCTGACCCAAGCGCGGGGGCGTTACACTCCCGGCGTGGAAAAGAAGCGGCCGCGCCGCACGCGCGAGCGCATCCTCGAGACTGCGCTGGCGCTGTTCAACCGCCACGGCGAGCCGTCGGTCACGACGGCGCACATCGCCGACGAGATGAACATCAGCCCGGGCAACCTGTACTACCACTTCCGCAACAAGGACGAGATCATCGGCGAGCTGTACGCGGCCTACGAGGCCGCCGTGCTGCCGCTGTTCGCCGCGCCGCCGGACCGCGCGCCGGGCGTCGAGGACTTGTGGCTGATGCTGCACCTCTTGTTCGAGCGGATGTGGGCGCACCGCTTCCTGTTCCGCGACCTCGACGAGATCGCGTCGCGCAATCGCCGTCTCGCCACGCGCTTCGCCGACCTCGTGCGGCGCGGCGAAACCGCCGTGCTAGAGTTGAGCGAGGGAATGGTCGCCGCCGGCACGATGCAGGCGAGCCCGCGCGAGATCGCGGCGCTGGCACGCAACGTGGCGCTCGTCGCGACCTACTGGCTGTCGTTCCAGCGCTTCGCGTCGCCGGCCGCGGAAGCGGGCGAGACCGCGCGACTGGACCGCGCCGCGTACCAGGTGATGGCGCTCGTCGCGCCGTTCATGCGCGGCGATGCGCGCATGCTGATCGACCGGCTCGGCAGCGAATACCTGTGACGTCCTGAAGGGAGGATCGCGCGATGGCCCGCAAGTGGTCGAAGTTTCCCTACCCCGACAAGTCGACCGACCGCGACGACGCGGCGGTGAAGAAGGCGTGGGCGCGCCTGCATCGCGGCGACGCCGAGGCCTTGCCCAAGGACGCCGCGGTGCTCTCCGCCTGGACGGCGTTTCACGCGGGCCGCTTCGGTGAAGCGGTCGACACGGGCAACGCCGCGGGCGGCGCTGGCGTCAACGCGGCGGTCAAGGCGCAGGTCGTGTACGCCACCTACCTCGAGACGGCCGAGAAGGCGAAGCTCGCGCTGTTCGAGGAAGCCGCGGGCTGGGCGGAGGCAAGGCGCCGCGCCGCGCCGAAGGATGCCAACGCGCATTACCTGTACGCATTCGCGCTCGGCCGCTACGGCCAGGGCATCTCGGTCGCGAAGGCGCTCGCGCAGGGCTTCGGCAGCAAGATCAAGGAGGCGCTGACCACGGCGATCCGGCTCGAGCCCAGGCACGCCGACGCGCACATCGCCTACGGCGCCTACCAGGCCGAGGTCATCGACAAGGTCGGCGGCATCGTCGCGGGCGTCACCTACGGCGCGAAGAAGGACTCGGCGGTCGAGCACTACGAGAAGGCGATCAAGCTCAACCCGGACTCGGCGATCGCGCGCATCGAGTACGCGAACGGCCTGCTGATGCTGTTCGGCAAGGCGCGCATCGGCGACGCCGAGAAGCTCTACAAGGAGGCGGCGAAATCGACGCCGGCCGACGCGATGGAGCGGCTCGACGTCGAGCACGCGAAGTCCGAACTCGAGTGAGCCGCGGCGCCGGGCGCTAGCCGCGGTAGCGCACCGCAAGCCATGGCGCGTTGACCTGGCATGCGTAGTCGGCATACCCGGGGATGCGTCCACGCATCTCGCCGTAGCGGTTTCCCGAGAAATTCCGCTCGATGCGCGTGAACGGGAGCGTGTTCTCGGCGAGGTCGCGCACCATTTCGTCGAGGCTCTGCGCCGCGAACGCCGCCATCGCGTCGAACGCGTCCGCGGCGATGACCTGCAGCGCCGGCTCCGGGACGCCGTACGCCGGGAACCAGAACGCGGTCCAGCCGTCGTCGAGCGCGTTGATGCGCTCGACGATGCGGCGCGACAGCAGGAAAGCGTCGGACTCGACGTGCACGATGCGCGTGAAGCCGAGCGCGCGCGCGATGGTCAGCGAGTGGAGGAAGCTGCGCCACCAGCCACGGTGGCCGTAGAGCCCGGTGCGTCCCTCGTGCGTCGCGAAGCGGTAGACGAACGCGGCGGGACCGGCGGGCAACGCCTGGGGCAGCGCGTCGAGCACCTGCACGTCGGCGTCGTCGGGCACGAACGGCGACGCGTCGTCGACGATGAAGACGGCGTCGCGCTCGAGCGGCAGCGCGAGGTGGTAGTCGAGCCAGCGCCGCTGGCGCTCGCGCCACGCCTCGCGGTCGGCGCAGTACGACGTGCAGAAGAGCAGCGTGCGCCGCCCCGCGCTCACGGCGCGGGCGACGGTTCGGCCGCGCCCACGGCTCGCGCGACGCGCTCGGGGTCGAGGTCGCCGCCGGCGTCCCACGGGCACATCAGCGCGGTCAGCACCAGCGTCTCGAACTCGGCGCCGAAGCGCTCGATCACCGCTTCCGGTTCGGGGCACAGCTTGCGATCGGCGATCAGGCCGAACTGCACCTTGCCGTCGTACGACAGGATCGACACGCCGATCCCGATGTCGCCCGACTGCGGCACCCAGAACATCAGCGAGTCGAGGCGGGCGCCGGCGAACCACAGCGGCTGCTGCGGGCCGGGCACGTTGGTCATCACCGCGGTCGCGTTGCGCGCGAGGATCGCGAGCAGCGTCTCCTGCAGCATCTTCGGCCCGGCGCCCATCGCGGCGAGGATGCCGAGCGCGAGCACCGGCTGGAAGCTGCCCTTGAGCGCGCTCATGTTGTCGCGCACCGCGTAGAGCCGCGCGACCGGGTTCTCGATGCCGATCGGCAGGTCGAGGAACACGAGCCCGAACTGGTTGCCGAGCTTGTAGGCCTTTTCCATCGGACGCAGGTTGACCGGCACCAGCGCGCGGATCGCGACACCCTCGGTCGCGTCGCCCTGGGCGCGCAGGTAGCCGGCGAGCGCGCCCGCCACGCACGAGAGGAGCACGTCGTTGACCGAGGCGCCAAGCGCGCGGCCGATCGTCTTCACCTCGTCGAGCGGGAGCGGGTCGGCCCAGGCGACGCGCTTTGCGGCGTCGGGCTTGCCCTTGAAGCGCGTCGGCGAGTCCTGCTCCATCAGCGTGAGCTTCGCGATCTCGGCGGTGAGCGCGCCGCCCTGGCTCGCGAGCGCGACCGCCTTCGACGGGTCGGTCCACAGCTCGACGCCCTTGCCGACCAGGGTGCCGCCGATCCGGCGCGCCGTGTCGAGCACGCCGGAGAACGGCTGCAGGAGCTGGGCGAACGGATCGTCCGCGGCCGGCTCCGCCTTGCGCGCCGGCGGCTCGAACGGCATCGCCGGCGGACCGTGCGCCGACGCGTCGGTCATCGACAGCATCACGCGCACCAGCGCGATGCCGGCCGCGTAGCAATGGTGGATGCGCGCCACGACCGCGCTGCCGCCTTCGTAGGGATCGACCAGCGCGAACTGCCAGCGCGGATGGCCGGCGTCGAGCGGCGTCGTCGCGAGCTCGCTGACCAGCGTCTGCAGCTCGTGCCGCCCCGCCGGCGCGGGAAGCCCGAGGTGCACGACGTGGCGGTCGAGGTCGAAGCCGCGATCGCTCTCCCAGAACGAGAGGCCGGCGATCTCGACCGGGCGCTGCCGGAACCGGCGGAACACCAGGAAGCGATCGTCGACGAGGCGCTTCAGGCGCGCGAGCGCGAGGCGCTCGCGGAACATGAGCACCCCGGTGATCACCATCAGGTTGTGCGGACGGTCCATCCGCAGCCACGCGGTGTCGACCGCGGAGACCTTCTCGCGCCTGGGAGTCGCGGCCATCGGGCGTCGACCGGATGCGGAATGGGAACGGGGAGGCACGCGGCGGCCCGTGCGTTGCGGGCGCTTTCGCGTTCGCGCTAAAGTAGCACGAAACCCCCGCGCACCGAGGGGGCACGCGACGCCGAGGAGACCGGGATGGCTGCCAAGAAGGACGACCTGAAGGCGAAATTCGAGGCCGCCGCCGCGGCCGCGAAGCAGACGAAGAAGAAGCCGGACAACGCGACGCTGCTCAAGCTCTACTCGTACTACAAGCAGGCGACCGACGGCGACGTCAAGGGCGATCGGCCCGGCGGCTTCGACTTCGTCGGCGGCGCGAAGCACGACGCATGGACGAAGCTAAAGG
>Ga0247825_10001422_pt1 | contig 15723 bp, 19 predicted proteins | sample 13C_Vanillin_Day_FD_194413 | JGI IMG/M metagenome (GOLD analysis project Ga0247825, IMG submission 194413) | Soil microbial communities from agricultural site in Penn Yan, New York, United States - 13C_Vanillin_Day48 | ecosystem: Environmental > Terrestrial > Soil > Agricultural land | place... | reverse complement strand
ACCCCACCTCCCTCACCCTCGCACTCGGTCCCAGCCCATTCCCCACCACCTCCGAATCCGACGCGGGAAGGTAACAGCCACAGCGACTCCCGCACACGACGTCAGCATCAACCGAGACAGAACCCGAGGGCGCGCGGCGAGCTCGTCCCGTCAGTCCGCCGGCCGCGGGAGCGCACATTGGAATCGTTCGCCGAAACGTGTTCCTGCCCCGCCCGGCCGGGCGGGACATAGTCGTCATGGGCGACAGCGAAGAACACGCTGTCGACGTCGTCCGAACCCGACTGATCCAGCGCTAGCTACCCCGACCTCGACCCCGAGGTGATCGAGGACCTACCTGATCGAGGCATCCCTCCGTCGGTTCGACGGAGGCCGCATCCGAGGCTTCGTCCCCCTGCTGGTCGAACGGGCCGCCACGCGCACCCTCGATGCCACGCACAGTCGTGCACCGGCGCAACCCGAACCGATACCACACCTGAACTTCCCACCACCCTGCACACCGCGCCGGCGGTGCGGGCCGCGATCGGCGGCTGGGGGGTGCGGCGGGTCTTCGTGCGTCACTCACCACGTCTGTCGTGAGCGGTGGCAGGAGATGGCGAGGCCCGGGAGCGGGGCACCGGTGTCGGCGGCCGTCCACCACGCCCGGGCTGGTGTGAGCCTAATCCTTCGACAAGACCGGGGAGGCTGATCATGAATGGGGGCGCAGGCCGTCGCCCCCCGCTGTCCGGGGTCGGCGTCGAGATCGTGTCCGACCCGGCTCGCCGGACCACAAGCATCATGCAGCAGCACAGATTCTGTCCCCCTGATTCCTTGCCCTTGCCCTTGCCCTTGCCCTTGCTCAGGGCCACGATGCGGGGCGACCCGAACGAGAGTGACCCACGCTCGCGAACGAACGGAGGACGACCGGCACCGACCCTGCCGGCCGGACCTCCAGTTCACCACCGAGAAGATCGTCGCCGGGCTCGTTCCAGCCGGAATCCGGGGTTCTCCGGCGAAGGCAGCACGCCGCGGCGGACAATCGTCGTACCGAACGAATTCGTAGCTGTGGGGAAGGGGACGGCCGTGTCCGAGTATCCATCGACCGAACAACGCTTCGCGGGCGGCACCTCGATGGCGGCCGCGATCATCATGGTCACCGTCGGCATCATCCAATTCTTCCAGGGCCTCGCCGCCGTCGCCGAGAACGACGTGTTCGTGGTCGGGGTGGACTACGTCTACAAGTTCGACCTCACCACCTGGGGCTGGATCCACCTCGTCCTCGGCGCCCTCGTCGCGATCGTCGGCCTGGCGCTGTTCACCGGCGCCGGATGGGCCCGGGTGTCGGCGATCATCGTGGCCGCGATCTCGATTCTGGCGAACTTCCTGTGGCTGCCGTACTACCCGGTGTGGTCGCTGGTGATCATCGCACTCGACGTCGTCGTCATCTGGGCGGTCTCGACCTGGAACCCGGAAAAGGTTTAGCACAAGGAATATTCGCAGCAGGGGCACGCCCGGCTCGGCAGCTCACCGGCCGGGATCGTGCCGGATCCGGTGGTCGCGGTGCGATCGCCGGAAGAACGGCAGTGCCGTCAGACCCGAGCTGTCATCGGACCCAGGCAGCTGACGAGCGCACCTGGTGCGCCGGGAGCAGGGCGCACGTCGACCGGTCGCCTCACTGATCGGTTCTGAACCCGGTTGTCGAAAAACGACGAGCCCGGCGCCCTGCGGAGTGCACGATGATGATGCGGATGAAGCGTCACGAGCACCCGGCGCGTTGACCGACTGCCCGTGTGGCATGGTCGAGGACGTCGCCGGCGGCCCGGGCGATCACGGCCATCGCACGCGGTGGCCGGGCGGGGCGTAGATGCTCGAAGAGGTGGTGGGCATACGCCGGCCCCTCACCACCGGAGGTGGGGGCCGGTGCGGCGTGCGGTGGGTGGTTGTCGCTACCGCGACGCGGAGACCAGCATGGGCTCGCGCAGGTCGAAGTAGTCGACCTCGCCCATCAGCCGGCCTTCCTCCTCGAACAGCGAACGCAGATCGTCGGGGACGGTGACCTTCTCGTGTGCGCGGGCCTCGGGCTCGGTGGTGAAGTACACCGCCTCGACGTATCCGCCGTCGCCGGCGGCGGCGAACGTGCCGCCGAGGATTTCCGGCCGCACCCCGGGTAGCTTGTCGCCGGCCTGGGCCATCAGCTCAGACAGCCGGTGCGCGTCGGTGGTGCGGCCCTCCATGATCTGCACGAACCCGGCATCGTCGGAGCCGCCGCCGAGCCACTCCATCGCGTCCGGGCAGTCCATGAAGGTGACCGGGCCGTCGAAGCACCGCTCGGTCTCGGCCCACCAGGTGCCCTGCTCGGGACGTTCGCTGTTGCGGCGGGCCGCCTCCTCGGAGTCGAACCGAACCAGGGCGATGTACGTGCCGTCATCGCGGGTGCCGGAGGTGGAGCCGAGGTAGCCGGTGGCCCCCGGTTGCAGTTCCTCGTTCCACCGATCCATGCATTCGCGCAGCCGCGGCTGATCGGCAACCTTTCCCTGGATGACTTGGATGAACATCAGTAACCTCCTCCCGCGGGGACAATAGGTCCCCTCGGTGAGTGCAACGGTGGCCGACCCGTCGCGGTCCACCGCCGGCGGGCGTCGACGGCCCGCGGCCGCAGCCACTGCGTACCCAATTTTTCTCCGCCGCACCGCGTGGGACAAGGGCACGCACCGGCAGCTCGCCCGACCCGGTGGAGGTCGAACGGGCCGTACACCTTCCGCGGCGGGAACGGGCGCGTGCAGAGCGAGTGGTGATCGGACGGCGGGTCATTCGTCCGCCGTGCGGCCTTCTGATCGACGTCTCCGACGTGCGGTCGGTGTTCAGGTTTCGGGTGATCGCGCACCGGCACCGCCTGGTTACTCGGATGCCTCGATCGTCGATCGCATCACCGTCAACGCGCACATCCTCGAAACCGGCACCGCCTGGTTACTCGGATGCCTCGATCGTCGATCGCATCACCGTCAACGCGCACATCCTCGAAACCGGCACCGAATCCTATCAACTGCGCACCAGTAAGACCCACCACCGAAAACGCGCCTGACCCCACCAGTGGGGCCGAATTTCATGCCGATCAACGGGGCCAGACCACTTGACGAAACTCACCCGCATGCAGGTGTGCCCGTCTACGGGTGCCAGCTCCGCAGAGCGGGACACGGGACCGTGTTGCCCGCCGGCGCACGGCGGCTCGGGACGGTGAATCTCACGAGTGTGGGCCGCCGAGGTGGCGGGGCAGATCGAAGGCGAGCACCCGGTCGAGGTGGACAAAAATCTCGAATTTGGCGCCCGGGGCGATCGCGGCGTCGGACTCGACGTGTCGCATCAGGTCGAGGACCGCCGGCACGTCGAGGTTTCGGTCGAAGGCACGATACGCGGCCTCGAGGATGTCTGCGGGCATCGGGACGGAGATGTGCGTGCTCCAGTCGACGACGCGCTGCCGCCATCGATGCAACAGTCGCGCGCCGTCGGCGATCCGTTCCATGGTCAGCGGCGCTTGCTGCCGGTACGGCGTCGAGAGCAGCACACAACGCAGCGTTAACGGGTCATGACCGGCGTGGATCAGATCGTCGAGCGGCTCGGGCCCGGTCGCGGCACCGACGGTCAGCGCCGACTCGGCAGTGTCGTCCTCGGCGACGGTCACCATGAGCCCGACCGGGGCACCGACTCCGGCTGCGGCGGCGTCGACTGACTCGAAGACGCCCGCCGGTGGGCGGATCATCCACGCGTCGAAATCGCCTGGCGCCACGGGTGAACCGGGGCCGGGGGGCGAGCAGGGTGAGTGCGACCTGTGAGCGGTGCACATCCTCGAGCACCCGTCGGGTCAGGTCGGCCACCAGGAGTGTGCGGACCGCCCCGGCTGTCGAGGAGCGGTCCGAGACGGGCACGCGTACACACAGGTGCACGACGCTGCCCGGCCTACCGAGTGTGGCGGTGGGTGGGGCGTTGGCTCCCGAGAGGATCAGCATCTTCTCAGTCTCGTCCCTGGCCGACTCGCCCGGGACAGCCCCGCCCGCATTCGGGACGGGCGCCGGTGCCAGACCGTCCCGTGGCCAATCGTCGTCGCTCAGCCCGTGAGACCCCCACGGCCCGTGTTGCGCTCGCCGACGGTGAGCGCCGGACCGGCCGGTGCGAGCGGGACGGCATCGCGGGAGATCGCGTCCAGGGCGCCCACCCGGAGAATGGGACGCTCGATGCGACGGAAGTGCGGGAGGCGCGGGATCGGGCGGAGGGAAGTGCCGATTCCGCCGCGCCGGTCGTGCGGAGCTCGGTGCACCGGCCATCTGGTCGGGCTCGTGTGCGCTGCGGGATTTCCGCCGCGGATGCGACATGTCCGGCCGTTGTGGCGGCTGGGCCCTCAGGTGTCGAAGGTGGCGCCGTGCGCCGCATTGTTCACCTGGGCATCGGCGTACCCGCCGCAGTAGTCCCAGGTGGCGTACGCCTCGGGGGTCGGGGCATAGGCCGGCTCGTGCGGGCGGACGGGGCCGCCGGCCAGAAGCTCGAGGAGGTCGGTGCGGAGCATGTCCCAATCCTGGTAGTGATCGTGCTGACAGTCCTCGCAGTATTCGACGAGACCGCGGATCCCCTGATGTGCCAGCAGCGCCTCGTACACGACGAGGTCGGCCAGATCTTCCTCCACTGCGAGCCGCTCCTGGGGATCGAGTGGCTGGCCCGGCTCAATGGCGTCGAGGGCTGCTGCCGGGTCGGCGGGGTCACCGGCGAACGGGTCCAGCGGGAGGCCGGGAGGCAGTCGATCGTGCACGGCACCACAGTACGTGTTGAGATGCGGCGAAGATTGACCGGAGATGGATCGGTGATCTGGCCCGCCGATCAGGTCGTGTGCTCTGTGTCCGACGTACTCGATGTATTCGGTGCCGCCGATCGTGTGGCGGTGTCACCCGCCGTTGTGGTGGTAGGCGCCGTTGCCGTGCCCGGCATCGCAGCGGGGGAGGCCGACGGTGCCGGGGCGGTCGACAGTGCGAATGACGCACCGGGTGGGCACGATACGGCCCGCCCGGGCGTTGTCTATACAGCACCCCGAAGGTGGGTGGGAATCCGGTGCCGACCCGAACTCAGGGAGAAGTCATGGCCACCGACTACGACGCACCCCGGCGAATCCGTCCGGAGGAACTGGACGACGAATCGCTCGACGAACTGCAGACCCGGCGGGGTGATCCCCGCTCCGGGGTGGTCGACGTCGACGAACCGGACGTCGTCGAGTCGTTCGAGCTGCCCGGCGCGGATCTGTCCGGGGAGGAACTGAGTGTGCGGGTGATCCCGAAGCGGGCCGACGAATTCACCTGTACCCGGTGTTTCCTGGTCCAGCATCGCAGCCGGCTCGTCGACACCAGCGGCGGGCAGATGATCTGCCGCGACTGCGCCGGCTGACCCGAGGCCGGGCGGAGAGGGGTGTGCGCCGGCTCGAAACCACCTTCTTTGCTGGGGAGGGGGTCGACTCGACGAAATCGGCCTGGTGCCGATTCCCCTGTCATCTGTTCTCGACTCTCATTCCGGTGCCGGTCGGGGTGTGGTCTGGTGCCGCCCTGCCGGTCTTCCGGTGGTGCGTGGTATCAGCTCGAACGCGAGACTGTCCTCGGTGCCGGGGAATCGGAACGCGAGGGCCTGCGCGTCGAACAGGGCGAACCATTGCTTCCAGGAAATGTGCTCGAGACCCGATCCCGGGCGCAGACCGGCGAAGTCGACCAGCAGCGTTGTCGTCGCCGACGCGGGGCGGGCCGGGAGCCGGGTGGTCGTTGCGGGCGCCCCGTGATGGTGCTGGATCCAACAGCGGATTCGTTCGTGATCGGTGGTGGGCCCGACCGGTGGATTCTTGTGTGCCGTCATGACGGCTCCTGCTCTTTCCGGTTTGTCTCTCGCGGTTGGGCGCCGCAGCGGCGGTGTTCTGTGTTCGCGCCTGGTGGCTGGTCGCCGCGGGTGTCTTCCATCCTGCTCCGCGGCCCGGCGACGCGGGGCAGCGTTTCGCGCGCGGAATCAGCCGAACTCCTCTTGTCCGGATCGGCGTTGGCCGCGCAGACTGAAGATGTTGCGGCGGAAGCGCCAGCCGTGCGGGCCGATCGGGTCACGCCCCCTGTAGGCGCCTGCTGCTCGTCACTCGATCAGGAGTTCCCATGCCCAGTCCCAGCCCCGGCTATTCGATCACCGTCCGCGTCCACGCACCGGTCGGCGCCGGCACCACGTCCACGTTGGCGGCGGCCATCGCGTCGGTGAAGGGTGCCATGACGGCGCTCGATGTGGCCGAGAGCCACCCCGACCACATGGTCATCGACCTCACCTGCGACGCCTCGGACGTCGCGCACGCCGACCAGATCGCGACCGCCATCGCCGAGGTGCCCGGGGTGACCGTCGGCAAGGTCAGCGACCGCACCTTCCTGCTGCATCTGGGCGGCAAACTCGAGGTGAACCCGACGGTTCCGCTGACACACCGCGACGACCTCTCCCGCGCCTACACCCCCGGCGTCGCCCGGGTGTGTACCGCGATCGCCGAACACCCCGAGGACGTGCGCCGGTTGACGATCAAACGCAACACCGTCGCCGTGGTCACCGACGGGTCCGCGGTCCTGGGTTTGGGCAACATCGGTGCCGCGGCGTCGATCCCGGTGATGGAGGGCAAGGCGGCACTGTTCAAACGGTTCGGCGGTGTGGACGCCTGGCCGGTGTGCCTGGACACCCAGGACCCGGATGCCATCGTCGAGATCGTCCGCGCCCTGGCGCCCGTCTACGGCGGGATCAACCTCGAAGACATCTCCGCCCCACGGTGTTTCGAGATCGAGGCCCGGCTCCGCGACATGTTGGACATTCCGGTGTTCCACGACGACCAGCACGGCACCGCGATCGTGGTCCTGGCCGCCCTGACCAACGCGCTGCGCGTGGTCGGCAAGACGCTCGACCGGGCTCGGATCGTGGTCTCGGGTGTCGGCGCCGCCGGGCACGCCGTCATCCGGTTGCTCGTCGCCCAGGGCGGCACGAACATCATCGGTTGCGGGCGGAAGGGAATTCTGTCCCCGGACGACACCGCCGACGAATTTCGTACCTGGATCGCCGAGCACACCAATCCGGAGGCTCGGACGGGATCACTGCGGGACGCGCTGGTCGGGGCGGACGTGTTCATCGGGGTCTCGGCGCCGAACATTCTCACGGGCGAGGACATCGCGGCGATGGCCAACGACTCGATCGTGTTCGCACTCGCCAATCCGGTCCCGGAGGTCGATCCGGTCGCCGCGGGTGAGCATGCCGCCGTGGTGGCCACCGGCCGGTCGGACTTTCCGAACCAGATCAACAACGTCCTCGCCTTCCCAGGGGTGTTCCGTGGTCTGCTCGACGCGCACGCGGTCGATATCACCGACGAGATGCTGATCGCCGCGGCCCGCGCGATCGCCGACAGGGTGTCGCCGTCCGAGCTCAATGCCACCTACATCGTGCCGAGCGTGTTCGACGCGGGTGTCGCGCCGGCGGTCGCGGCGGCGGTGCGTCAGGTGGCCGAACGAGGGCGGCAGCCGCAGAACTGAGCCCAGTCGCTCCTGCATGTACTCGAAGGTGGCCAACAGGCCCGCGCCGCCACGCAGAACCACGGCGCCACAGCATTAACCCGTGCATAGAGTCACGAACGGCGATCGATGTCGACATAGGCGCAGGTGGCGGTCTCCGGCTCTCGAAATGAGCCTTCAGCAGTCTGCCGGGACCAACCGATCGAGCCGACAACTCCACCGATACCTGCCGGGAGCGTCCGGCAGGGCTGCGTCCCGTCGTCGGTGGCATTCCCTGCGCGGACATCTGAGAGTGCGTACTCGGTCCGGTCCGCAAGTAGTACGCACCGTACTACTGCATCCATCAGTACTGCATCCACCCCCCGCACGATCGGGTTGATGCGCCCGGCGAGACCGGCGAAGGTGTGGCCGGTGGGCCAGTGCAGCCGCCAGGACCGCACGTGCGCACTGATCCTCTTCCAGGGCGTCCCTTGCTGACCTCTATGCCTTCGATGCGTGGAGACCCCTACCAGCTGATCAGTACCGAGGCGTCGCCCGCCACTTCCTCCTCACACGTCCCGTCGCCGAGGCGCGAACCGGAGTTTCCGTCGCCGTAATGTTCCCGCCGAGCAGGCGCAACAGGCCGGGTGCACGATAACCGCATGCCCCACTCCAATCCGGTTGCCGCGTGGAAAACCCTCCGCCAGGGTAACGAGCGCTTCGTCAGCGGAGTCTCGATCCACCCCGGCCAGGGAATCGCCGACCGCGCGCAGCTCGACGCCGAACAGCACCCCACCGCGGTGGTGTTCGGATGCGGAGACTCACGTGTCGCCGCGGAGATCATCTTCGACCAGGGCCTCGGTGACATGTTCGTCGTCCGAACGGCCGGCCACGTCCTCGACGACGCCGTGCTCGGTTCCATTGAATACGCGGTGCAGATCCTCGACGCGCCCTTGATCGTCGTGCTGGGTCATGACGGTTGCGGCGCCGTGAAGTCCACGCTGGACGCGCTGGACAAGGGCAAGGTCCCGGACGGCTTCATCCGCAGCATCGTCGAACGGGTGGCGCCGTCGATCATGGTGGGTCGCAAAGAGGGCCTCACCACCGTCGACGAACTCGAAGGCCGCCACGTCGTGGAGACCGGGGCTCTCCTGATGGAGCGTTCGCGCATCATCGCCGATCGCGTCGGAAGTGGTGCCTGCGCTATTGCCGGCGTCACCTACAGGCTGTCCGACGGCCGGATGCACCTGCAGGGAGGGGTCGGAGACATCGGCGAGCTCCGCGACTGACGTGACACGCCGAACCCGCTGAGTAGCTGGGCTGCTGGGCTCGATGTGCTGCTCGACGCCCGCGTTGGTCGTTCCCGGACCGAGCACTGGATAGGCCGGAGCTGCGTCGACGGTCCGGGAAGGTTTGCGGTGTTTCCGGGTTGTTCACTCTGAATCGGAAGCGGGGTGCGGAGGGGGTTGCCTTACCTTCGCGCAGGAATCTCCTCTCGGACAAGCCGAATACGCGATGAAAATCGCTGTCTGCTCATGCTGTGCTGGCCCTGGTGTACCCGTTCTTTCGGGCGATCCTCGGGTCACCGAATCCCGGTGACCCCGGGGACGGTCGTGGAGCTGGGAATCGGACCGAAAGCCTCACCGGAGGGCCGGTGACGGCGGAACGGCGCCGGGCACGTCGTCATCAGGTTGCTCGTCGCCCAGGGCGGGACCCCCATCGCGTGCGGGCGGAAGGGGATCCTGTCGCCTGACGACACCGCCGACGATTCCATCGTGTTGGCGCTCGCCAACCCGGTCCCCGAGGTCGACCCGGGTCGCGGCCGGCGAGCACGCCACAGTGGTGGCCACCGAACGGTCGGATTTTCCCAACCCGATCAACAACGTGCTCGCATTTCCCCGGGGTGTTTCGTGGACTGCTCGACGCGCACGCAGTCGGCATCACGGATCAGATGCTGATCGCCGCGGCCGGCGTGATCGCCGAGTCGGTGTCGCCGTCCGAACTCAATACCACGTATATCGCGACCAATCCATCGCTCTAACACGATGATTCCCCCGGTGATGACCGCGAGGGGCAACCGAGCAGAAAGGCCCCGGCGTGGGAGATCGGCATCCCGCCGACCACACGCTGATACGGGACCAGCCCGATCGCGACGGCGATCAGACCGCCGAGCAGCTACGGTCCGAGGCTCGACCTCAGGAACCCAGGCATCTCGAACGGGCGAGGTGGGCCGGCACCGGACTTCGCGAATGGTTGTTGCGCAACGCTATTCGGATTGCGGCAACTTATATCATGTCAATTTGATCCGTATGACACTCTTGCCCACCGATTTTCAATGCCCAACGGGCGCGGTCCCGGTGGCGTCCAGGAACCGGAACCGGGCCGGCCCCGAACCCGGTCGGCCCGGTCTCATACCTTCCTTCTCGCTGGAGTGGCCCCGTCGGCGGATCCGGCGTCTGGCCGACCAGTTGAGTCGGTTGCTCGCCGACGGTGATCTGGCCGGATTGCGGGCCGCGCTCACCCGAATCGTCTCTGCGGACGGTCTGGACCGCCACATGCGCACCGCGCTGCTGATGTGTCTGTCCGGTACGGTCGCCGCCCGGGTGTCTGATCGCACGGCAGCAGCGCCGACCTGATCCGCCCCACCATCGACACACATCGCCCGCCGGCATGGCGCTGGCCGCCGATCCCGCCTGGTGCGCGTGCGTCGCCGCCCTGTCCACCCACGTCTGGCTACTCAACCTGCACGCGCCCCTTGACATCGTGCACGGGACGGTAAGAACCCTCACGTGTGCAGGGTTTCTTCTGCGGGACGGCGCGTTATCTTCTGATCTGAGGTTGAGACCACAGCCTGGTAGACACTGCCCGCCACCGGTTCGGGATCGTCGGCCCATGTGTCGAAGACCCTCGTTGCAGGGTTCGGTGCGGTTCCGCAGCCGGTCACACTCCGGGAGCCACCCATGGCCTATTTTCGCTCCATCTTCGATTCTCCCGAACTGGTGCAGTCCTCGTTGTCCGAAACCGACCGGTGGGACAACGCCGATCCCGGTGAACCCGGATTTCGCATCGACATCGACGAACCCACCGGCGGCCCCGGGGTGATCCGGGTGCGCGGCGATATCGACGTCGTCACCGCCCCGATACTGAACGCCTGCCTCGCCGAGGCGGTGCTCACCGGTCGCAGCGTGGTCGTCGACCTCCTGCACGTTCCGTTCATCGGATGCGCCGGACTGGCCGCACTCGACGGCGCCGCCACCCGGTTGTCCGAGCAGCGATGCCGCCTGACCGTCGCCTCCCTGGCCGGCCTGCACTCGACCCTGGACCGGATCGGAATCGGCGCAGCGGTGCGCTGCTTCGACACCGTCGCCGAAGCATTCCACGCCGCACTCGCACACCCTGCTACCACGGCAGAACGTGCACCGACGTTTCCGATCCTCGACCGACCGCGTTCACCGCTCTGCTCCCTCACCGCCCTCCCCTCCAGCGCGGGCCTCGACCGGAAAGGCATCGCCCGATGACCAACCAGGCTCCTTGCTCACCCCCTCGGTCCGCGTGGTCGACCACGTGGATCAAGCAGCACCTCGATCGCATGGACCGCGGCGACCACGGCCGCGAGGTCGGGACCATGGATGCGGACGCGGCACGGCCGACGCAGAAACAGCGATACCCGTGGGAACCACTCAGGTGAATCGGATGGTGGCGTTCGAAGTGCGGTGGTGCGCCCATGGCGGCGGCCCCGCTGAGACGATCATGGCCGATTTCGGCATGGACGCCGCGGCCTTCTTCCGGCAGCTGACCGAATATCTGGAGAATTCCCCGCCCACTCCCCTGCGCCCCGACGTGGTTGAGCGGATGAAGGGCCGTTACGCGGCGGCGCCTCTGGCTGGCCACCTGACAGGCCCGGAAACCGGGTCTGACATGTCGAACGACCCGAATCACGGCGAACCGTCCTGTGTACCGTTCCGTCCGCGTGGCGACTGCGGTGACGATCGGGCGCCGATCTTGGGGAATCGTGGCCTCGCTTCGGCAGTCACGGATCTCGGATTACCGGACCCGGGACGACCTCGGTGACCTGGCCGATCTGGTCTCGATCACCGATACCCAGCTGCAGCCTGCCTTGGTGGTCACCCGGGACGCCTACCTGCGGCTGTACCCGGACGACGAAACCAAGATCAGGCTGGCACGGTGGGTCGTCATCAACGGGAGCTCGGGCGGCTCGAGCTGGGTGGCGAGCAGGATGCCGAGATTGTTCATGGCGTCGGTGTGGCCGGCGTCGGCGGCGCGTTCGTACCAGTGCCGGGCGGCGCCGAGGTCTGCGATGACCCAACCGGAAGCCGACCGGGGCGCGATCGCGCGGGAGTTCATGGACGAGATGGGCTTCACCGAAACCTCCGGCCGCTCCCCGCCCCTGGGTCGCGGTTCGCGGTTCGCCACGGCCTGTCCGCGAATGGAAATGACCGCAACCACATCGCCGCCTCCGCGGTGCGCGAGGATGGCACGAAGGTCGACCTCTACCGCGACTGGAGGCGTGCCAGCGAGACTGTGAATATGCTCGAACATAAGCACGCGTTGAAAGTGCTCGAGCCTCGCAACGCCGAGACCGGTGAGCGTGGCTACCACCGCGCCGAGTTGCACCGCGCCGCCCGCGAAGGTGCAACCGAGTTGGACCGAGAACTCCCCGCGCGCCGGGTGCGGGCGTGCGCGGCCGCATCGAAAACGGAAGCTGAGTTCGTGCGACGTCTGCGGGGGCAAGGGTTGATTGTGCGTCCACACCTGGCATCCGGCCGCAACGACGTCGTCGGCGGCGACAAGGTCGCGGTGCGCCCGTCGAAGGAGCACGGTGCGAAGCGGCGGCGGCCATCTCGCAAAGGACTTGTCGCTGCCCCGCCTGCGGAAGGAATGGGAAAGGCTCCCCCACCGCATCCGAGGCGGTCGCGGAGTGGAACGTCGCCCGCCGCGACATGCCCTCCACCAAGAACTGCCGCGCCGAACGCACTCAGCCGGAGGCGTCGGCCGGAGGCGTCGGCCGGAGGCGTCGGCCGGAGGCGTCGGCCGGAGGCGTCGGCCGGAGGCGTCGGCTGAAGCCACGGGGAGCGTTGATCCGGCGCTCGCGGCCGCGTATGACGCACGTCGACTGGCGGCATTGGACGCCCCCAGTAACCCGCGGGAGGCGCCGCAGCCGAGCAGCTCCCCTGTCCCTGCGAAACTGACTCCTCGCCCGGGCGCATCCGCTCGGAATGGTCGATCTTCGGATCACGACCGCGGGTGATTAAGGCAACGAACCCGGGCGGAACGCCCGTAGAAGAAGAAGGGGATATCGCGCTTGTCCGACTCACCGATACGCGATGCAGCGACAAAGAGCATTTATGAGCGGGGGCTCGAAGAGGCCGCCAGAGCAGGTTGGGCAGTTATAGCGGGGACTATCGAGGGAATGTGCGGGTTCGTCGACCAGTCGGAGCATTACTCGACGACCAAGGCCCGGACTACCGACAACGTAATCAGTGAGCTGCGACCGACCGGATCCGAATCGGCTGAGCCGCGTTCATTGAGCAAGATCCACGGGTCGAAAGCTCTCCCGCTGCACACCGACGGCGCCCACTTGCCGGAGCCTCCCAAGTACGTCGTCCTGGAATCAGGGAGTGAGGTCACCGACGACGTCTCGGAAACGTTCGTAGCAAGGGCAAACCCTCTGTTCACCGGTCGATCCGAGCGTGCAGATTGGAGTAACGGAATCTTCCTGGTCGATGGTGGCGCCCAAAACCTCTTTTACGCGTCGGCCTACTCAGGGCACTACGTGCGATTCGACCCAGGATGCATGACACCTGCCGACGCCCGTGCACGCCGGGTGTGTCGGTTAGTTCGCGGGACCGAACCCTACTACGTCCATCGTTGGGGTGATCCGGGGAAACTATTGATCCTCGACAATCACCACGTTCTCCATGGTCGAGACGCATCCGATGCGCCGCACAAAGTGCTCCGTAGGATCCTCGTCAGTCAGGAGACCCGGTGATTGCACCGTTTGAGTACCGCGCACTCTGGGTGAAGTCGGTGAACTTCATCAACAAGGCGTTGGATCCCGAGCTCGGTCCCGATGAGCAAGGATTCTGGGCTTCCTCTGCCCTCGAACTGTTGGGGAAGGCCACGCTTGCGAAGATCCACCCCACGTTGATCGCCGACATCCGTAACAACGACCGAGACCGAGGAGGGGACTCTCTTCTCGCCGCGGCCGGCGCGATTCGGTCGTCGGGTGACTTCGTATCGATCGCGGCGACAACGGTGTATTCCCGGTGCGCCAGAGTGGTGCAAGGATTCGATGCCGGGCGCGCCGGCCTGGTAGCGCGGGATCGCAACGCCTATGTCCACTCCGCGTCGGCGATCCGTGTAGACGACACGTGGTGGGATCGGTTCTGGCCGCTCGTGAGTCTCTTGCTGGCGTCGCAGGAGCGGCATCTCGAAGAGTACGTAGGCGTCGATCGCCGCGAGGAAATTGAATCGGTGCTCGCACGAGCGAACAAACACGCCCAACAACGCTTGACGACCCTCATCAAGGTCGCCAAAGAACGTCACGAGCGACTGCAACGAGGTGAGGCTACCGAGCGCGAGCGAGCAGACATCGGAACCAGAACCCGCGTGATGGCCTCCTACGCGGAAAGCCACCGGTGTCCCGCATGCGGGGGACAGGGATGGATCTACGGGGATCAGACACTCGACTCGGACTACATAGGTTCGACAACCCCGTCCGGAGATTACGTTGGCTTCATTCGGGAGGTTGCGACCGACGGATTCGCCTGCGGTGACTGCGGCTTGGTTCTCTCGGACAAATCTCTGGTAGAACACGCGAACATGCCTCTGGAGTTCGAGATCGAAGACGACGAATCCGACTACTTAGAGCCCGAGTACGGCAACGACTAACCCCGTAGCACTCTGCCATCGGCACCCGTCGTACTCCAGAAAAGTCCCTTTGCCGGCACCGCCGCGTCCATGACCCATCCGATGGGCGCGGTGCCTATCGTCGCGGACATCGTGGATGCTCATCCGCCGACTCCAGATATCCACCGTATTCGATCGATTGCGGCCCAAAGGGCTCCTCTCCGACTCCGGCCCGAAACTGCCGATGAGCTGTGGAGCAACTCCCCATGCGCAGCGTACGACTCCGTACACTTACTGAGCAGGAGCGTCAGTACATCGCCGACAAGGTTCCGAGGCGGCAGCCGTGGTGAAGCAGCGAAGCGATAGGTCGCAAGAAGTACTCGGCGCCGTCCTCGGCGTCATCAGAACGATGGCCGGGGCAGTGGTCGGCGGCGGGATCGCCCTGGCGTTCGTGATCGGAGCCGTTGCGAGTGGCCCTCACGAGAGCGATCCGTGGGGCGAGTAGTCGCCAAGTAGGGCACTGCGTAGTTTCCAGCGAAAAAACAACGATTGCGTGAGAGTGATGCCCCACTGACGACCCGGTCTCGTTCTGCCCGTCTCGACGGCCGGGCGGTGAGGGGGCCGGGGTGGCGACGCGCTATGTGTTCACCGGAGGAGGAGTTGACACAATTTCGGGGATTCCCGGAGATCACCTGTGCGGCGTCGAGCCGCCATGTCACACCGACCGGGGCGGATGAGAGAGTAAAGCGCCAGTTTTCTGGTGCCGCAACCGTTTTGGGCGCAGCCGTGCAGCTGTGCGCGCTGCCGTGGCTGGGGTTCGCGCCCGCCGAGGTGCGAGCCGCACCGGAGGTGGCGGTGGCGCGGCCGGCCAACCGACTGGAGTTACCGGTCGACGAGTTGGCCGGCCATGCCGTCCGGGAGCAGACCCTCACCGATCACCTTCGGGAGATCCTGTATTACAGGCGGCCGGCGCACCACCGATATGGCCGAGTGGAAGGAACTATCGACGAGTTTCCGTTCGCCCGGGCGATGGAGCACGATTCGCCGAAGCTGCTGTTCGGTCGAGCGTGCGAGTACCTATCCTCGTCGCGGGTGGTGCGCCCGGGTGTGGCACAGCTCGAGCATGTCGCTACCGCGCGGACCAGGGCGCCGGCTCGAGACGTGGACACGGATGACGCACCTGCTCGACGAGGGCAGGCGAGCCGAACTGTGGGAGTTCTCCGCCGGATTGTTCAAATATTTCGATTGCCGGTGCTCCACCGACGACATCATGTTCCGGTGCGCGACCTGGTAGGAGCCGAGTTTGTCGGTGACCGGTGACCGGTGACCGGTGACCGGTGACCGGTAGCCGCGGCCG
>Ga0247825_10001421_pt1 | contig 15726 bp, 13 predicted proteins | sample 13C_Vanillin_Day_FD_194413 | JGI IMG/M metagenome (GOLD analysis project Ga0247825, IMG submission 194413) | Soil microbial communities from agricultural site in Penn Yan, New York, United States - 13C_Vanillin_Day48 | ecosystem: Environmental > Terrestrial > Soil > Agricultural land | place... | reverse complement strand
GTCTGAAGCCGCTCTCTGACACCAGACCAATCCTAGTCTGGTAACAAACGTCACAAGCAGGCGAATGCTAGCATCGGCCTATACTTGGGTCAAACAGATTCGCGGCGAGCTATCCACACAGTCCGCCGTGACCAAAAGCGGCCCCGACGGCGGCATAGCGCATGTCCGCCGACCACGACACATCCGTGACGTCCGGCAGCACCGCCGTGTACTGGAAAGCGCGCGGATCGAAGACGGAAAGCGGGCCAAACTCGCCGAAGCCGAGGCGACCGTCGCGCAGAGAGAGCCAGGCGCTGACGTTGACCTCCGTAAGTTGGGTGGTGCTCCGGTCGAAGATGCGAGTCTGTCCTGAGGGCTGGCCGCAGTAGGACTCCGTCCAGGCGACGTAAGACGCATCTGCGACCAGGGGCCAGTTCATGGGCCAGAAACGGACGCTGGCGTTGTACGTTGCCGTCGCGACGAAGGATGCCTCTCCGGACTCCAGGTTGACCACGTAGATGTTCGATGTGCCGGCGATGTATGCCTCCGGCGTCTCATTCTCCAGCTTCGCCAGGACTTCGTAGCACTCGATCAGCGCGTTGTCCGGCCCTCGGCACGCCGGCGTGGTCGCGACGACGACTTCACCGGGCCCGGCTGGCTCCACTTTGTTTGCCCGGAACATATAGAGAATTTGTCCCGTCGTTACGTCTTCGACCAGCCACTCTTCGCCGGCTCTCGCTTCGCAAAGCTCGCGGTCGTTGCCGGCCTGCGTACAGACAACCTCAGGATCCTTGACCAGCCGGACAGCGTAGCGGTTGTCGATCCAGCGTGCACGGAAGGTGCCGCCCCAGCGGTTCTGGGCCATGCTCCTGAGCAACGGATCCTTGAGTTCAGCAACGGAGACGCGTGTGCCGGTCGCCAACTCGATGGCGAGGAAGTTGTTGTCGCCGGGATTCACCACAACATGGCTGTCTCCCAAGAAGTAGGCAACGTAACCCGACCCCAGCGACTGGCGCTGCATGGTGCTCAGGTCAACCAGCCAGACCTCTGCATCGCTGACGTAGACGAAGTGGTTGCCGCCGAATGCCGGACGCGACACGCTGCCACGGCCTAGCTTCGTCTCACGGCCGGTCTGGGTGTCGTAGAGGACGACGGAGGCGCCGTCCCAGGCGATGAACGGCGAGGCCGGCGGATTCGGCAGGTTGCGTGGCGTGATGTTAGCGCCCTGAGGCTCGACCGAAAGCCCCACTGGTTGGCGTGGCGCTTCTACCGCACCCGGCGTCGGCTCCGTGGGCACCGGCGTGAAGCCAAAGGGCGGCGTCGTGGGCACGGTCCTGGGCGTCGCCGTCGAGGGCAGGGCATCCCCATCGCCGGAGCAGCCAGCTAGAAGAACAACGACGGTCAGGAGAAGCACTACACGAATCACCAACGCAGTTTCTCACGAGCCGAACTTGTAAGCGCCTGTGGATGCTTTCCGTTGTGACTAGCGGCATGTCTGATGCAGGAAGGCGCATAGCCTGAGTTCACTACGACCCAGGAGATCCCAATGAACCCCTTCAAAGAAAAAGGCACACCGATCGAGAGCCAGGTGCGCAGCTGGAAGCAGGTCGCGCAAGCGCCATTCATGAAGCAGGAGGTCGATGCGTTCACTCGCTGTCGAGTCATCCTCATGAACGGCATCGAGGTTGAGGCAGGTGTCTTTTCCCATAGCTTTGCCCGCGTCTCGCAGGACACGGAGCTAAAGCAGACGCTCGCCCGACTCCGCCTGATTGAGCACCAGCAGCAGAACACGATCAACTGGCTCAACCCGGCCGACCAGAGCGTTCTCGAGACCACGATCGCCTTCGAGCAAGTGGCCATCGAGCTCACTGCCTATCTCGCCCGGCACGAGCCCGACCCCTATGTGAAGATGGCGTTCGACTTCGGGCTACTGGAAGACTTTGACCATCTCTACCGGTACAGCCAGATGCTGGACCTCATCCATGGCAAGGACCCAAACGAGATCCTCCAGGGCCGCACCGACGTGTTCCCGGCACGCCCGACGCAGGACCACCACAACGACCCGGCCTTGCGCATCCTCAAGAACTACGACAAGACGACGGCCAGCCCGATCACCAAGGCGCACGCGCTGACACTGATGGCCGGCGAGCAGCAGACGTGGAACTACTACAAGAACGTCGGCAACTCCTATGGGTCGCCGGAAGTGCGTCAGCTCTACGCGGAAATTTCCGCGGTCGAGGAGGAGCACGTCAGCCAGTACGAGTCGCTCATCGACCCGAGCGAGACCATGCTCGAAAAGTGGGTGATGCACGAGTTCAACGAGTGCGCCAACTACTACACGTGCTACATGACGGAGGTCGATCCCCGGATCAAGAGCATCTGGGAGCAGTTCCTGAGTTTCGAGATCGAGCAACTGCGCATCGCAGGCGAGTACCTGAAGCGCATCGAGAACAGGGACCCGCAGGAGCTTTGCGGCGTCGACCTGCCTACGCCGGCCACGTTCGAAACCAACCGAGAGTACGTGACTAAGGTCTTGAAGGAGACCGCGACGCTCCGTCTCATCGAGGGCGGGGAGTGGGTCCACGTGCCGGAGTTGCCGAGCAACTGGCCCAGCCATCGCTACCAGGAGGCCGAACAGGCCGGTGGCGCGCCATCCGAAGCCGTTGTGGCGATGCGCATCGGCGTAGCGGGCGCAGAGCTTGTGCGGACCGGCGACAAGGCAATGGCGCAGGAAGCCGGGCGCGTGCGCGAGATGACTCTCGACGGCTCAGACGCCCCAAACACAGTCCAGGGCTACGACCGTTTGCCTACACCCATCGAGGAGGAGGTGGCCCGCTTGGGGCCACTGGCGATGGAGATCGACGACTTCCGTTTGCCATCAAATGGCAGCAACGGCAAGTCAACGAATGGGCGGTCCGGCAGTCGGGCCAAAGCGCCCGCCGCAGCCACACCCAAGGCGGGCACGAGGCCTCAGGCAGGCACTCGAGCCAAAAAGTAACCAGCCTACGAGCTGCGAAAACAAGAGGGGAGCCTTTCGGCCCCTCTCTTGTTTTCAACGAAACGCCGAGTTGAGCCTCTGAATGCGCTCCTCGATCGCCGCACGCTGCACGCCGGTCGCGATCACCGGCCGGTTTTGGGCAGGGTCGATGTACACTGGCACGGCCTCGACGGACTGCACACCGTCCTTCGTCAGCTCGAAGCGCATGATCGCGGTCTGGAAGGGTCGCGGACCGAGGGTCGCCAGATCCTCGAAGTCGAGGTCAAAGACGAAGTTGCCGAGGCCCCAGACGATGACGCCGTCGCCATACTGCTGCCAACCCTGGAAGACGTGGGCATGGGAGCCGAGGAAGAGCGCGGCGCCAGCATCGATCGCGGCCTGGGCAAAGGCGCGCTGGGCGGCGGTCGGAGCGTCCTGATACTCGGTGCCATCGTGCAACGAGACAATGACAAGGTCTGCGACTGTGAGGGCGGAAGCAACATCCTGACGCACCCAGGCCAGATCCGCCCGCGCCACGCCCGGCGATGAGGCAGCGGCGAAGGTCGCTTCTCCAACGCCGTTATAGGAGAGGAAGGCGAGGCGCACGCCGTTGGCTTCAAGCAACGCTGCCTTGCGCGCCTCCGTGGCGTTGACGCCGGCTCCGCTGTAAGGCAGGTCAGCATTGTCCAACGCGGTCAGCGTGTCCTCCAGCCCGACAGCACCGTAGTCCATCGTGTGGTTATTGCCCAGGGCGACGACATCGATGCCCGCCTGCTTCAATCCGATGGCGTGGCGCGGTGGGGTGCGGAAGGTGTAGCGCTTCGTTGCTTGCGTGCCGCGTTCGGTGAAGGTGCCCTCCATGTTGGCGATCGTGACGTCAGCATCGCCCAGCACATCGGCGACGGCGGCGAAGGGGTAAACGGAGCCGTTCTCGTCCATCATCGTGATGATGTCGCGCTCCAGCATTAGGTCGCCGACGGCGTTGAGCGTCACCCGGCCGGTGGGGACGGGAGTGGCGGTGGGGGCTAAGGCAGGTTGCGTCGAGGCGAGGACTGTAGGCTGAACTTCGGATGCGGTCGTTCCCACGGGCGTCGAGGTGGTCGCGGCGGGGTCGGTGTTGCCGCAAGCGAGGGAGACCACAATCAGCAACGAAGCCAGACCGACAAGGCTACGCATTCTGTAAGTCGCTAAGTTCGATATTTAAGTCGCCGAGGATCGCTCGAAGTGAGCCGAGGAGACGATAGCGGCTGCCCAAGTTTTGAATAGTCGTTGTGCCACCCATAGCGGGATTTATCCAAGCTTCGTGGCCGCCACGTGCCCGGCGGTCGAACTCGCAGCCCAGCCGGCGGAGCTTGCGGTCAGTTCTCGATAAGTCACACCGCGATAAGGACTTCGCTGACCGTTGACGCTCCGGATTCAGAAGCGAGGTTCTGGGCGGCATCAGGCAGTTCGTCTCCCCGCTCCTGATAGGACTCGATGAACGCTGCGGCGACCGACTGTAGGTGGTCGACGGCCTCGGCAGCACTATCTCCCCAGGCGCGGCACCCTGGCAGCATCGGGACTTCCGCGACATATTTCCCGCCTGAGTCTTCCGATGGTTCCTCGACCGTGGTCGGTAGCTTGTAAAGCTTCATTCTTATCCCAATTCCCCCAACCGCGACTGCAGACCTGCGAGGCGCGAGCGCGCCGCTTCTAAGCGCTCTCGCGCTTCGGTGACCACCTTCTCCGGCGCACTGCTCGTGAAGCGCTCGTTCGCCAGCTGCGCTTCCAGCCGCTGGACGTCGCCCGCCGCTTGGCCGATCTGCTTCTCGATGTTGGCGCGTTCGGCGACGAGGTCGACGGCGCCGGCGAGGGGCAAGATCACTTGGGCCTCGGCGAGGATGGCCGTGGCGACGCCTTCGGTGGGTGCGTCGGTGCGGGAAGCGACGAAGTGCAGCGGTCGCACGCGTGCGAGCGCTTCGATGGCGGCGCTGTGCTTCGCGAGGCCAGCGTCCGCGACGACGTACGCTTCCAGCCAGCGCGCCGCGTCGAGGCCGCGCTCGCGGCGCAGGTTGCGCACGGAACGCACGATGTCGAGCACGAGGGACATCTCGCGCTCGGCCTCTTCGTCCAGCCACGACTCGCCGGTGACAGGGTATCCGGCTCGTATCAGCAGGTCTGAATCCGCGGCGTCGAGGTGGCGCCGGAGGTCGCCGCTGCCAGACCATATCTCTTCCGTCACATACGGCATGTACGGATGGAGCAGACGTAGGCACGTGTCGAGGACGTGGACGAGGACGGGCATGGGCGATGACTCATCGTTCGCACGCAGGCGTATCTTGGCGATCTCCAGGTACCAGTCGCAGAACTCGTCCCAGAGGAACTCTTCCATCTCGCGTCCCGCCTCGCCAAGCTCGAAACGCTCCATGAGTCGGTCGGCGTTGCCCGTCAGGCGCTCGAGGCGAGAGAGAATCCAGCGGTCCTCGGCAGGCATCGAGGCGCGATGAGAGGCGTCGAGCCGTGGCACACGCTCGTCCTCGCCCAGCTGCGAGAGGACGAAGCGGGAGGCGTTCCAGAGCTTGTTGGCGAAGTTGCGGGCTGCTTCCATGCGCGCTTCTTCGAGGCGCTGGTCGTTGCCGGTACCACCGGCGGTGACGAGCTTGAAGCGCACCGCGTCAGAACCGTAGCGGTCGATCAGCACCTCGGGGTCGACGCCATTGCCCTTGGACTTGCTCATCCGCTGTCCCTGGTCGTCGCGCACGGTGCCGTGGAAGTAGACCCACTCGAAGGGCACGTCATCGAGGGCGAAGATGCCCATCATGATCATGCGAGCGACCCAGAGGAAGATGATGTCGTAGCCCGTCTCCATCACGGACGTGGGGTAGAACCGACGCAGGTCTTCGGTGTCGTCTGGCCAGCCGAGGGTGGAAAACGGCCACAGCGCCGATGAGAACCAGGTGTCGAGGGTGTCCTCATCCTGGCGGATCGCGCTGGAGCCGCAGTGGGCACAGACATCGGGGTCTTCGAGCGGCACCGTCATCTGGCCGCAGTTGTCGCAGTACCAGACCGGGATGCGGTGGCCCCACCACAGCTGACGAGAGATCGTCCAGTCGCGGATGTTTTCTAGCCAGTTCTGGTACACACGCGTGTGACGGTCCGGCACCATCTTGACCTGAGTCTTCGTCCCGTCCGGACCAACCCAGCCTTCCATCACGGCCTTGAGCGCATCGCCGGCCAGAGAACGCGGGCCGTTCGGGCCATCGCTGTAAACCTTTGTCATGGCGACAAACCACTGCTCGCTCATCAGGGGCTCGACGACGCTGCCACAGCGGTCACAGTGACCGACAGCATGTCGATGTGGCTCGGTCTTCTCGAGCAGCCCCTGGGCATCGAGGTCGGCGACGATCTGGGTGCGGACGTCGAAGCGGTCCATACCGGCATAGGGGCCGGCTTCTTCATTCAAGGTGCCGTCCGGGTTGATTGAGTTGATCGTCTCCAGGCCGTGACGCTCGCCGATCTCGAAGTCGACCGGGTCGTGGCCGGGCGTGACCTTCAGGGCGCCTGAACCGAAGGCGGGGTCGATGGCTTCATCGGTGATGATGGGCAGGAGGCGACCGATGATCGGTAGGCGAGCGTGCGTGCCGTGTAGCGGCCGGTAGCGATCGTCCTCCGGGTGAACGGCGATGGCGGAGTCGGCGACGATGGTTTCGGGACGCGTCGTGGCAATCGTGATGTATTTGCCGGTGTCGTTGCCGTCGGCGTCGACGAGCGGGTAGCGGATGTGCCAGAGGAACGAATCGACGTCCTCATGGTCGACTTCTAGGTCGCTGAGGGCGCTGCGGCAGCCGGGGCACCAGTTAATCAGCCGGTTGCCTCTATATATAAGGCCCTTCTCGTAGAGGTCGACGAAAATCTTCCTCACGGCTTTTGCCGGACCGGCGTCCATCGTGAACATCTCGCGCGTCCAGTCGGCCGAGATGCCGAGGCGCTTGTGCTGGGCGAAGATGCGCTGGCGGTTCTTGTTGACGAAATCCCACGTGCGCTCGAGGAAGGCTTCGCGGCCGATGTCGTGGCGGGTAAGCCCTTCGGCGGTTAGCTGGCGCTCGATCAGGGTGTGGACGGCGATGGCCGCATGGTCGACGCCGGGCAGGAACAGCGTGGTGCGACCCTGCATGCGGCGCCAGCGGATGAGGATGTCCTCGACGGTGTCCATCATGGCGTGGCCGAGGTGCAGCTCACCGGTGAGGTTGGGCGGCGGCATGATGATCGTGTAGGGGTTGCCGGGGTTATCGAGCCTGGGCGTAAAGGCGCCAGATGCTTCCCAGCGCTGATAGGTAGGCGACTCGACGCTGGCCGGGTTGTAGGCCTTGGGCATGTCTTCTCGGGTAGCGCGCGATTCTGTGGTCATAGGTATTGAAAGTATAGAGGCGCGCTCCCACAGACGCTAAGTCCGGACGATAGGTCAGGCTCCGCCCAGGAAGTCCTCGACCAGACACGCAGTGACCTCGAAGTAGCGACTACCTTCCGGGGTCATGACTACCTCGCCAAGGTAATCGCCGTGGCTCGCGGGCAAGATGAGGAGGCGTGCGTCCGGGATCAGGCGTGTGAGCTCGAGCGCATGCTCCGGCTTGATGGCCTCGCGGTCGCCTGCGATCACCAGCGTGGGTGCCCTGATCCCTCGCAGGAGGTTGTCCGGAATGTCCTGGAAGTTCTGCATTCTTGCGGCGTCCTTGTCGTGCATCGTTTGCAGCTTCTGCGGGTCCGGGTTGACCGCCAGGAATGCATCTTTGAGGGGCTGGGGCATATTTGAGAAGTCGGCGCTCTGCATGAACTCCCAGAACCAGGGATAGGCGCCGTCCTTCTTCGTCATCGCGGAGGCGAACACCAGCTTGTGTACCAGCGCTGGATGACGGATTGCTACGTGCAGAGCGACGTGGGCGCCGTTGCTGAAACCGAAGACGTCGGCATGCGCTACGTTCAGATGTCGCAACAGGGCCGCAACGTCATCAGCCGAAGACTCGAACGCAACCGGTGCATCGCGGTCGGCTGTGCGGCCGTGACCCTGCTCTTCGACGGCGATCACGCGGCGGGTTTGGGCGAATAGGGGAAGGATTCTGCCCCAGGTCACGCCAATGGTGGAGCCGCCGCCGTGCAGGAGCACCAGAGGGACGCCGCCTGACGGGCCATGCACCTCGTAGTACATCTCGATGCCGTTGACGGGAGCGTGCCCGGATTCGACTAGTGCGTCTGTCATTCGGTCTAGTCTGCCAGACCATACATCCGGTTCGTCGCAGCGTGGTTCGCCGGGTCGAGCTCCCGGCCGGCGAGGGCAGGGTTGTGCGCGCTGTACCGATGTGCGCGGAAGATCGCCGGGCTGAGGTTGCCGGTTGGCATGCGGTGCTGAAACGGCGTGATCCACTCCCACACGGTTTCGCCCTTCGGCGTCACCTCGAACACGCGGCCTGTAGCGCCCTCGCAAATAAGCACGTTGCCGCCGGGCTGGCGCTCCGCGCTGGAGATGTTGGCGCTGAGGAACGCGACCTCCGGGTTCGCCATGTACTGCCAGACGACGCTGTTGTCCTTCGGATCAATCTCCAGGACGGCGGAACGCGGCGCGCCACGCCGGTGCATGCCGTTGTCGAAGACCTGGACGTGACCGTTCGCCAACACCGAAGCGTGATGCTGGTGCGCGAAAGCGGGCCAGCCGAGCTTCCAGGTCAGCTTGCCTTTCGTATCGATAATGCCGATCGTGCTGTTGTGGCGACAGGAGAAGAGGATGTCGCCGTTCGGGAAAACATCGAGGCTGTTCGTGTGCGTCCACTCCAGGCGGCGCTCAAGGGCGCACATCGCGTCGCGACGCGGGTCGAGCAGCTCCCAGAGGTGGATGCGGCGCACCTCTTTGCCTTTGGGGTCCACCTCGACAAAGTCGTCACTGATCATCGGCGGCATGTTGCGCTCGCGGTAGCCGCCGCGTACGGCCTTCGCGACCTCGCCAGGTATCTCGACGAACTCGTTCACCAGCGTATTGCCGTTTTCGAGGCGCACGAAGTCGTGATGAATCGCCGGGTTGGCGTACTCCCAAACGATGTTGCCGTCCCAATCGACCTCACGCAGATGGGTGGCGTTGCCACCGATGCGGCGGATGCTGGCGTCGAAGGGAGGCACCGTGCCCTCCGGCACCGCCGGCGGCGTCACCGAGGCGTCGGCGCCCATGATCAGGAGGTTCCCGGACGGGAGCAGGCGGCCATAGAAGCTGCGCAGGTGCGAAGTCAGGTGCCACTGATGGACGATGCGACCGTCCATGTCTAGAAGGTAGGTGTCACCGGTGTACATAGGCGTCACCAGCGTATATCCCTTCACCGATGCCGCCGGCTGATGATGCGTCAACCCCGTCTTCCGAAATTCAGACCATCCCATCGCAAAGCCCTCCTCGCTGCGAGCGCGAAACGATGGATTTGACCACGAATGGCGACGGCTGGCTACTGGAACATGCGACGGAACGTGGCGAGAACCTCCGGCCGCTTGTTGGCCTTCGCCTCTGCTTCGATGCGCGCGACTACGCCACGGTCGGCGCCGTAGGGATGGAGGGCTGTAAGGGCCGAGATCGCCGTCACGGAGTCGCGGCCGACCATTTCGATGAGGAACGCGACCGCCTCGTCGGAGCGCAGGCCGGCTATGGCACTGAGGAGCATGTCGCGTAGGTCAGGGTTCCGGTGCGCTGAGAAGGCGCCTCGAAGCACGTCGAGGGCGCCGGCGGGACGTGCGTCGGCGATGGCCAGGGCCGCGATCGAAGCGATCACCTCATCGTCGCCGAGGGCGTACACGGTCACGAGATCGAGGTTTGCGGCGCTGTAGTCGAGCATGCCGGCGAAACACTCGGTGAGCACCTCGGCCTTACGCTCGCCGGCCTTCACACAGTAGCGCAGGAGCATAACGGCCGCCTCGGAGCCGATGACGCGCAGCGCGTTCGCAGCGCCAGCACGGGCGACGGTCTTCGGGTCCGCGAGCAGGTCAGTCGCGGCCTCGAGAGCCTTGGGATCACCGGTGCGCACCATCGCGAGGATCGCCTGGCGCCGCATACCGGCAGCGAGGTCAATCTGCTCCATCTCGTCGTCGAACAGAGGGCTCATTTGCACGTGCTTGACGGCGTGCGCATAGACCTCCCGAGCCGGCTCCTCGAAGGCGTCGAGGGCCCGGACGATGGCCTCCATCGCCGAACACGACGGGTCGAGCCTTGTCGGATTCGCGGCCAGCCGTTCGTAGGCCTCGATGAGGTCGGGTCCTAGCTCGCGGTGCTCGCCGGTGCGGGCAAGGTCCGCAGCGTGGATGACATCGCCGGCACGCTTCGAGCGCAGGGCGGTGCGAAGGGGGCTCACCTCACCCCCCAGCCCCCTCTCCTTCCGAGGAGAGGGGGAGCTAGACTCCCGTGCGCTCATGGCAGGCTTGTGCGATCCGATTCACGACAGCAGATAAATCGCTTAGGACTTCGTCATTCGAGAATCGGATGACTTCGAGGTTCAAGGTCTCCAGAAAGGCTTGTCGGTCCGCATCTTCAGTTCGAGTGGTTTCGTGAATCGGTCCGTCGACTTCAACGACCAGCTGGGCCACGACACAGTAGAAATCCACAAAATACTGGCGAATGGCATGCTGGCGGCGAAATTTGAACCCGGATGCTCTGCTTCGCAGTGCCTTCCAGAGCACCTCCTCAGCTTGCGTTGGATTTGCCCGGAACTCACGGACTCTATCCCTGAGCCGGCGCCAAGTTTCGGGATGTGACTGTTCCTTCGGAGGACGCATTCGATTGGATCCTTCTCCCCTCTCCTCGCAAGGAGAGGGGCCGGGGGTGAGGTGACTCTGCGGGTGACACTACCCGAGTGCCCGGCGGAGCAGCATCAGCGCCTGCGTTACGCCGCGGCGCTTGATGGCTGTGCGCGATTGGTTGAAGGTGAAGTTGAGCAACTGGTCTCGGATTTTGCCGCCGCCGTCGATGGCGATGTGGACTTCGCCAACGGGGGTGGCTCCGTCTGGTTCGGGGCCTGCAACGCCGGTGGTGCCGATACCGATGTCGGCGCCGAAGCGTTCACGGATTGCCTTCGCCATCGCCATCGCGGTCTCGTCGCTGTAGACGCCGTACTTGGCGATTACCTGCGGGTCGACGCCCATCGCCTCCTTGACCTCTGTAGCGTAGGCGACGATGCCACCGCGGAAGTAGCGGCTGCTGCCGGGCACGTTGGTGATCGTGTCGGCGAGAAGACCACCCGTGCATGATTCCATGACCGCGAGGGTTAGATTGCGCTCGACGAGGACCTCTCCCAGGACTTTCTCGAAGGTGTCGTCGTCAGTGCCCCAGACGTAGGGATGGAGGAGTTCGCGCATCTCCTTCTCCATTGGGGCGATGAGGGCGCGGGCTTCTTCCTGTGTCGGGGCCTTGGCGCCCATGCGTACGTGGACGCCATCGGCGCGGGCGTAGAGGCCGATCGACGGGTTTTCCGACTTGAGCAGCGGGCTGAGGATCTCATCGACGTTGCTTTCACCGATGCCGGCCGTCTTGAGGGTGCGCTTAATCAGGACGGTGCCGTCGTGGCGCTTGAGCAGCTCGGGCGCGACCTCCTCCTCCCACATCCGGTTCATCTCCGAAGGGGGGCCTGGCATCGACACGACGATCTTGCCGTCGCGCTCCACCCACCAGCCGGGCGCCGTGCCTCGCGGGTTGGGGATGGCACGCGCCGAGGGGATGAGCCAGGTCTGCTTGATGTTGCGCTCCGGCATAATCGCGCCGCGACGCTGATACAGGCCGCGCAGCCACACTTCAAGCTCCGGGTCGATCGCCGTCTGCTCGCCGTGCACCAGCGCCACGGCCTCGCGCGTAAGGTCGTCCTCTGTCGGACCGAGACCGCCGGTCGTAATGACGATGTCGGCGCGTTCTCGCGCGGCGCCGATGACCGAGGCGAGGCGGCCGAGGTTGTCGCCTACTACGTGCTTGAAGTAGACGTCGATGCCCAGCGCAGGCAGCCGCTCTGCGATGTAGGCGCTGTTGGTGTCGATGATTTCGCCGAGGAGGATTTCCGTGCCGATGGAGACGATCTCTGCTCTCATGGGGCGAGTTTACAGTTCATAGTTGCCAGTTCACAGTTCACGGTTCGAAGGCGTCCTCCACCGGTAGCCGAGATGTTCCTCATCTCGGCGGGTTGGCGGGGGAGTTGTCTGCTACACAGCATCGATTCCCCCCGCGGCCTTTAACGAGGAAGTGTGAGTTGGCGCCTGTGAGCTAATTCCCCGCGTGCTTCTCCATGTAGCGCATGAGGAAGAAGAACGGGACGGCAAAGGCAAAAGCGATTAGCGATGGGATCCACCAGAAGCCCAGGGCGAGGAAGATGCCCAGAGAGACTCCGAAGGCCATGCCCAGGACCGAGATGATGCGCACGATTGCCAGGAGTGGCGTCGCACGCTCGGGTAGGTCTTCTTGCAGGCCCTCGTCGTCCTCGTCGTAGTTCACGACGGGATCGTAGCAAAGCCTCGCCTTGTGCTACAGGCTCAGAAGTCTTCCTCGACTCGAGGCCGGTACAGCTTCTCGTAACGAATCTCGATCGGCTCGAATCCCAGGGAGTGGTGGAAGGCGATCGATGCTTCGTTCTGGGTGCCGGCGAAGGAGCGCGCGGCATCGGCTCCACGCTCGATTGCAACTTCGTCGACGTGAGCGGCAGTGACGCGGCCGAGGCCCTGGCGTTGAAACTCTGGACGCAGACCCATCGCCCGCAGCTCCAGGTACGTGAAGTCGGATTCCTTCACATCAACGAAGGTGGCCCACACGAAGCCGGCGGGCGTGCCGTCGACCTCGACGACGTCGGCAATGGTGCGCGGATCACGCAAGGAGCGTGTCAGGAGCTTGAGGAACTGATCGGAATGCCGCGAACTGAGGTACCAGCGACGATAGCTGGGGAGCCCAGGCGACCGCGCCCAGGGGGTCTCGTCTTGAAAGAGCGTCAGGACCCGCACTTCCAGAATGAACTCGCGATCGGCTTCAGGGTCTATTGGTCGAAATATAACCATTGGAACCTCCATTTCTGGCTGGAGGACCCCTTCATAACGAGTGAACGCGATTGGGCTATGCGGGACAATCAGGGAAGAAACTAGTTAGTGCCGGCGGATACCTCTAGACGAGCGCCGATGCAGAAAACTGTTCTAGTGTGCACGCTATTGTGTCGATAGTCTCATTGACACCTTGAGGGACGCATCCCTAAAATTGATGTGGGCCTCATCGCAACGGCCTGCCTGTGGCGGACAGGCGATTCGCGAACTTCATCCCCCTCTAAAGGGACCCATGCCAAAGTACATCTTCGTAACCGGCGGAGTGGTTAGCTCTGTTGGTAAAGGCATTACCACGGCGGCCCTCGGACGCATCCTCAAGAGTCGGCATGTCACCGTCTCCATCCAGAAGCTGGACCCTTACCTGAACGTCGACCCCGGCACGATGTCGCCCTACCAACACGGCGAGGTTTTCGTCACGGCGGACGGCGCTGAAACAGACCTGGACCTCGGTCACTACGAGCGCTTCATCGATGAGGACCTGACGCGCGCCAGCTCGCTGAGCATGGGCCAGGTTTACAACGCGGTTATCCAGAAGGAACGCCGCGGCGATTTCCTCGGTGGCACCATCCAGGCAGTCCCCCACCTCACGCAGGAAATCAAGTCACGCATTCGCGGTATCGGGCGGATCACCGGCGCCCAGGCCGTGATCATCGAGGTCGGCGGCACCGTCGGCGACATCGAGGGTCAGGTGTTTCTCGAGGCTATCCGCCAGATCCGCCGCGAGGAAGCACCAGAGGACACGCTTTCGATTCACGTCACCTACCTGCCTTACATCGGGGCGACGGGCGAGTTAAAGACGAAGCCGACGCAACACTCCGTCCAGGAGCTGCGGCGCATGGGTATCCAGCCGGACGTCATTCTCTGTCGCAGCGACCAGCCTGTGACGGTCGAGACGCGCGACAAGATCGCCCTGTTCTGCGACGTCGAGCGCCGCGCCGTGGTCAGCGTGCCGACGGTGCGCAGCATCTACGAGGTGCCGACCCTCCTGCAGGACGCGGGCCTGGGCGATATCGTGGTCGAGCGCATGAAGATGGAGGCCGGCGGGCCGGACCTCGCGGACTGGCGCCGCCTCGTTGACCGCATGATGCATCCGCAACACCACATCAAGGTGGCGATCGTCGGTAAGTACGTTGAGCTGCGCGACGCCTACCTGTCCGTGAAAGAGTCATTGATCCATGCCGGCGCCACCTACGACACCGAGGTCGAGATCTTGTGGATCCACTCTGAAGAGATTGACGCCGCGAATGTCGAGTCCAGGCTACGCGGCGTCGATGCCGTAGTGGTGCCGGGAGGCTTCGGGGAACGAGGCATCGAGGGCAAAGTCGAAGCGGCGCACTGGGCGCGGACGAACAAGGTGCCGTACCTGGGGCTTTGTCTCGGCATGCAGGTCATGGTCGTCGAGGCCGCCCGTACTGCGTTCGGCACAGGCGCCGTGAACTCCACGGAGTTCGACCCTGAGACGCCCAACCCGGTGATCAGCATGCTCTCAGAGCAGCAGGGTATCGAGGACAAGGGTGGCACGATGCGACTGGGCGCCTATCCTTGCCACCTGATACCGGGCAGCAAGGCACAGATGGCGTACGGCGTCGACGACATCCGGGAGCGTCACCGTCACCGTTACGAGTTCAACAACGCTTACCGTGAGCGCCTGGCCGAATTTGGGCTCGTCGCAAGTGGTACATCGCCGGACGGCAGCCTGGTTGAGGTGTGTGAGATCCGTGACCATCCGTTCATGGTGGGCACGCAGTTTCATCCCGAGTTTCGGTCACGCCCGGACCGCCCCCATCCACTATTTCGAGAACTGGTACACGCGGCTCGAGCGCGAGCTAACGAGACCGCGGTGAGCGGACTGGTAGCCGGCGAGCCAGTTGCAGCCTCTGGTTGATTAATATCGAGGGCGAACGATCTCATTCGTAACGCCTTTCAGCCGATGATTTGAGCATGGCGGACTGCGCCGGTATTAACCCGCGACGTTCCGAATCCGTTACATAGGAAGGGAGACCGCAGGATGCGCCTATTCCTCGACACTGCCGACATTGACGAAATTCGCGAAGTCCATCGGATGGGCGTGCTCGCGGGTGTTACTACCAACCCTTCGCTCATGGCCAAGGTGAGCGGTAAGAGCTATCGCGAGCGCGTCGTCGAGATATGCGAGGTGGTGCAAGGCCCGGTTTCGGCCGAGTGTACCTCTAGAGACGTAGCGGGCCTCCTCGAAGAAGGGCGACAGATCGCTTCATGGCACAAGGACGTGGTCGTGAAGATTGCCATCGACGCCAACGGTCTCGAAGCGGCTTCTACACTGGCCAAGGAAGGCATCAAGATCAACATGACGCTCGTGTTCACCGCTAACCAGGCGCTGATGGCGGCGCTTGCGGGGTGCACGTACGTCAGCCCATTCGTCGGACGTCTCGACGACATAGGGTTAGACGGTATGGAGGTCGTGCGTGATTCTGTCGAAATATTCGATAGGTACAATCTGCCGGCGCAGGTTTTGGCGGCCAGCATCCGCGGCCCTCAGCACGTGACACAGGCAGCGCTCGCCGGCGCGCACATTGCCACCATCCCCTATTCGGTCATGCAAGCGATGATCAAACATCCTTTGACAGACACAGGTATCGAGCGGTTCCTAGCTGACTCGCGCAAGTATGCGCCGGTCTAGCGCCAAGTCGTTGCGTTTATGGAAGGAAATGATATTCTTATCT
>Ga0247825_10001420_pt1 | contig 15727 bp, 13 predicted proteins | sample 13C_Vanillin_Day_FD_194413 | JGI IMG/M metagenome (GOLD analysis project Ga0247825, IMG submission 194413) | Soil microbial communities from agricultural site in Penn Yan, New York, United States - 13C_Vanillin_Day48 | ecosystem: Environmental > Terrestrial > Soil > Agricultural land | place... | reverse complement strand
CGAAGCCGTGCTCGCGCGCCGCATTCGCGTCGCGGATGTCGTGGTGTACAACCAGCAAGATGCCGCCCGGTGCGACGGCGGAGATCAACGCGCGTTCTGCGGCATGGTCAGCGGTACTGCGCAAGGCGGGGTACTGAGCGGAGACCAGGTCGAAACCACCCGTGGGCAAATCGGCATCGAGAAGTCCGCTCAACACCCAGGTGATGTCCACGTCTTCCCCGGCGGTGTGGACCGCCGCCCGGTCGAGGGCGACCCGAGAAACGTCCAGCGCGGTCACGGCCCATCCCTGGCGGGCGAGCCAGAGCCCGTCGGCGCCTTCACCGCAGCCGACGTCCAGGGCGCGTCCCGGCCGTGCGCCGGTCATCTCGTCAACTAGTGCGCCGTTGGGTTCTCCGCTCCACACGCGATCCCGCTCGCTGTAGCGCGCATCCCATTCGCCTGCCTCGCATGATGTCGTCTTGACTTCGGTGACCTCGCCCGCTTCTTCCATACCCACACAGTGCAATAACACCGACGGCCTCGGCGAGAGTTCTTGCTGTATCGGCAAGCATGCGGCTGCTCGGAGCTGCGCGGTGGGCCGATGTGTTGTTCTGGATTGCGTTCTAGTGCGATCCTGACGTGCACCCTGTCCCCGTCGTCTACCCGTGGATGTTCTCGACGATGCCGATCTGGTGAGGGTCGCGCGCGGGTTGTCGTGGGCGAGCCTGCTCGACAATGGGCAGACGTGCTACCTGTCCTTCCGGATTCTTGCGCCCCGGTCCCGCTACCGCGAAACCGTCGAGGCAGTCTCGCGTCGTCGCTGACGGTCGGTGACCCGACCGACCCCGCCACCCGGGTCGGACCACTCGTCTCCGAACGCCAGCGCCGCATTGTCGAGGCGTACATAGAAACCGGCAAACGGGAGGGCGCCACCGTCGTCGCGGGTGGCGGCCGACCTGAACACCTGGATCGTGGATGGTTCGTCGAACCGACAGTCTTCGCAGACCTCGACAATTCGGCAACCGTTGCGCGTGAGGAGATCTTCGGCCCTGTCCTGACCGTCCTGCCGTACGGGGACGTCGACGATGCGGTCGCGATCGCCAATGATTCCGACTACGGACTGGGCGGCACTGTCTGGACATCCGATCGGGACAGGGGCCTCGAACTTGCTCGCCGCATCGAAACCGGCAGCGTCGGAGTGAACTTCTTCGACCTCGACATCGGAGCCCCATTCGGCGGGGTCAAAGCCAGCGGACTCGGACGCGAACTCGGACCGGAGGGCCTGAGCGCATACGTCAACTTGAAGTCGATCTACACTCGCTGATCGACAACGATGCGTGGGGCAACCGATCGCTGTTGTTCCGTGACCCCGACGGCAACCTCGTCAACTTCTTCACCCCCGTCACGCCTGAGGCCAGGGCGATTTGGCGGGTGACCGACCGCGACGACACCGTGATCGGCGGCCTGAGTGGATATCGATGCCGCCTCGAACGTCCGCCTGTCCGTGGGCGCCGACGGACGTTCGCATCAGGGCTGTAGTTTGGTCCGTCCTGCACAGACCCGGGCTGGTGTCAGCTCCCTTCGGAGTGAGCCGCCAGGTTCTCCCGGAAGAACGGGGTAGCTTCCGCCACGGCGTGGTCGACGTACTTCGGCACGTCGTAGAAGTCCATGTGGGCGCCGCCCTCGACGACCACCAGCTTCTTGGGGCTGCGGACCCGGCCGTGCAGTTCGGTGGACATCCACAGTGAACCGGCCTCGCTGCCCGCCACGATGAGCAGCGGTGCGGTGAACAGGTCCTCGACGAGGTGGAACGCGTCGAACGTGAAGATCCGGGAGATGCTCTTGGCGAACAGCTGCTTGTTCTTCGCGTTCGGGTGCTGCGCCCGCGGCGTGAGGTAGTAGTCGTGCGCCTCGACCAGGTCGCGTGGGGTGTCTTCGTCCGGCTGCTCCGGGACGTACGGGATGTACGCCGGGTCCGCACCTTGGGCCTCGGCGGTCCGCTGCTGAGCGACTGCCTCCAGCGTGGGCACCGCGGCCGCGTCGGAGTCGGTTCCGTACCACCCTCGTCGGAACGAGGTGCCGATGTTCAGGGCACTGACGGTGGTGACGGCCTTGATCCGGTAGTCGGTCAGGGCCGCGTTTACGGCGTACCCGCCGCCGGCGCAGATCCCGAGGACGCCGATCCGCTCAGCGTCGACGTAGTCCAGGCTCTGCAGGAAGTCGACGGCGGCGCGGACGTCCTCCACCCGCGCGAACGGGTCCTCGAGGTGGTGCGGCTCGCCGCCGCTCTCGCCCTGGAACGAGGCGTCGTAGGCCAGGGCGACGAAGCTCTCCTCGGCCATCTTCGCGGCGTACAGGCCCGCGGTCTGCTCTTTCACGCCGCCGCCCGGGTGCACGGTGACGATGGCCGGGTAGCTGCCCTGCGGATCGAAGTCGACGGGGAGATGCAGGTTGCCGGCCATGGTGATCGGGCCGTTGGGGATGGTGATGCTGTCCATTGCTGGGTCCTTCTGGTAGTGGTGTGGTGCTCGTTCGGTCAGAGGTGCTTGTTGTAGAAAGGGACGAGGGCGTCGAGGGCCTGCCCGACCGGCTCGGGCTTGTCGTACAGGTCGTAGTGCGACCAGCCTTCGGCCACCACGAGCTGCTTCGTCTCGGAACGCGCGCGTCGGTAGATCTCGAGGCCGTCCCGGTAGGAGCCGAACGCGCCGGGCTTGTCGCCGACGACGACGCACAACGGCTGGGTGAGCAACACCTCGGCGTGGGTGAACGCGTCCCATCCATACCCCGCCGCCCTTCGGGACACGAGGCTTCGGGTCGCGCCGTTCGGCTTCTCGCCTCGACTGGTCTTGTAGTACTCGGTTGCCTCGACGACATCGAGGCCCATTCCGGCCGCGGCGTCCGCGGTGGGGGGTAGCAGGTTCTCCACGTTCGGCTCGGCGCCACGGACCTCGGCGGTGCGCTGCGCGGCGATCGCCTCCAGTGTCGCGATAGGTTCGTAGCCGCTGAACGCCTCGTGCAGGAGGTGTCCGAAATTCACGCCCACGACACTGCCGACGACCTTGATCCGCCGTTCCGTCGTCGCCGCGCTGATGGCGTACCCACCACCGCCGCAGATACCGAGCACGCCGATCCGGTCGGCGTCCACGTACGGCAGCGTGACGAGGTGGTCGATGACGTAGCTGAAGTCCTGGACCCGTTGCGTGGGGTCTTCGATGAACCGGGGCTCGCCGCCGCTGGCGCCCTGGAAGCTGGCGTCGAACGCGATCACCACGTAGCCGGCGTCGGCGAGGGCGGTGCCGTACACGTTTCCGGCGGTCTGCTCCTTGCAGCTGCCGATCGGATGCGCGCTGATCACGGCCGGGTACTGCTTCGACTCGTCGAAGTCCGGCGGGAAGTAGATGTCTGCAGCGATGTCCCAGTACGGCGTCTTCACGCTGACGGTCTCGATCGCGTTCGTGGTCATGCGCTCATTCCCTTCGTCGTCCGGCGGAGCCCACCGGCCGGTCTGAATCTCGATACTCGGTTCGGGGGTCCCGACCGCGTCCTCACACCACTCTGCTGCGATCCGCACCCCGGAACCAGAGGCCGGTTATCGGGGGTACCCGCAGCCCCTCCCACGGGCTGCCGACCGTCCCTAAGCTGGTGATATGGAAATCGCCAAGGAGATCAAGGACTTCCTGACGACCCGCCGCGCACGCATCACGCCCGACCAGGTGGGCCTGCCCACGGGCGGTCGGCGCCGCGTCGCGGGGCTGCGCCGGGAGGAAGTCGCGATGCTCGCCGGAGTCAGCGCCGAGTACTACGTGCAGATCGAACGTGGCGGCGTCGGAGGGGTGTCGGACGAGGTGCTACACGCGATTGCCACCGCGCTGCGGCTCGACGACGAGGAGACCGAGCACCTGTTCACTCTCGCTCGCGCTGCGACTACCAAACCGCGCCGCCGAAACACTTCCCGGGCGCGCGTGGAGGTCCCCGAGCCGGTCCAGGCGCTCGTCGACGCGATGCTCACCGCGCCCGCCGTGGTTCAGAACGGTCACCTCGACATCGTCGCGGTCAATGCCCTCGGCCGCGCCCTGTACGCCGACGTGTTCGACCGCTCGGACGGCGTGCCCAACCTCGCCCGCTTCATCTTCCTCGACCGCCGCGCCGACGAAACGTTCCCCGACTGGAACCACGCGGCCGACGACGCGGTCGCGATACTCCGGGCCGAGGCGGCGCGGTCCCCGTACTCGGGAGCGATCACCGGCCTCGTCGGCGAGTTGGCCACTCGCAGCGACGAGTTCCGCACGCGCTGGGCGGCGCACGACATCAAAGCACACCGGCGGGGCACCAAGCGGTTCCATCATCCCGTTGTCGGGGACCTGACTCTGCGTTTCGAGGCGCTCGAGGTTGCCAGTGCGGCTGGTCTCACCCTGTTCGGATTCACCGCCGAGCCTGGTTCTCCCTCCGAGGAGTCCCTCCGCCTGCTCTCCAGCTGGGCCGCATCCGACAGGCCCGAACATCAGCATTCCTGAAGTCCGGGAAGGAGAGTCGGCTGCCGTCGACGTGGCCTTACCCCGGTGGGCTCACTATCGTTCGGCGGCGGGCTCGTCGTGGGGCTCTCGGTTCAAGTGGACGGCCAGCACGAGGAGAATGAGGACCAGCGCGACGACGACGGCGTAGGCCGGTAGCCAGAAGGCCGCGATGGCTGCCAGCCCGAGTACCGCGGCGCCGACCGCCCGCGGGATCCAGCCGGTGCCGGTGGTGATGCGAAAGTAGAAAGCGTGTGCGAGCAGGTAGATCGCCGGACCTGCGAGCATCAGCACACCGCCCACCCCCGCTCGCGCGGCGCCGGTATGCGCGAGCACCGTTTCACTTCCCGCGGCGAACATGACGAGGCCGGTGACGACGCCGTAGATCACGTTGATCCCGATGTGCACGGATCGGATCGGATTCTCGGTGGCTGCGATATGGCTTTCCACGAGTTGTTCGGCCCGCCCGAAGTAGACCGCCCACAGGCAGACGAGGGCGACGAAGCAACCTGCGGCGAGCACGAGCGTGAGGGCATCGGAATGATGTGCGGCAATCACGCGGCCCAGGGTCAGCACCGTTTCGCCCAGAAGGATGATGAGGAACAGCCGCATGCGCTCCAGCATGTGTTCGGCGTCGAACGGAAGTTGCCGCGTTCGTGTCGCCCCGCCCGGCACAGGGTGCGCGGTCCACGTTCCGACGAGGTCGATGAGCGCCGCCACGGCCCAGCACCACATACGCCACTGCGTGTCCAGTGCGGCACCGGCCACCCAGAAGGGTGCGGAGACCGCGAACCAGATCAACACGTGGAGGAAATGCCGGCGAAGAAGGGGAGTGGGGGCGGTGGCCGCCGCATAGATTGCGGGGCCGTTCAGCGCCAACAGCATCGGGACGACGAACAGCCACGGACTGTCGTCGAAAGCGTGCCCGATGCCTGCGTTCATGAACAACCCCAGGCCCATCACCGTGATCGTCACGACCCTCGTACCGGTGCGCTCGATGTCGAGCAGTGTGACCTCGAAGGTGGTGAAGACCCAGACACCGCACACTGCAACGAGCGCCACCAGGGTCTCGGCGGCACCGCCCCAGGTCAGATGATCGACGAGATGATGGGTGAGCTGACCGATCGCCAGCACGAACACCAGGTCGAAGAAGAGTTCGAGTGGCGAAACCTCGCGATGGGTGCTGCGCGCTTCCCGGACCATCATGGATGCCTCCTCGGCGCAGAATCCTATCCGGCGGGGTCGAGCCGGACGGTCGTTTCGGCGGCGGTGGGGGCCAACGCTGTCGGCCCCTATACCGAGACGCGAGTCCCCCGTGATGCAAGCGGGTACCGCCATGACCATGCGCGTGGCCTTGAACATGCTGAATCGTTCTTGCGATTACCGAAGCGCAGCAAGCACAGTGGTCATGGTGACCGCGACGAGGAGCAGCATGTAACCGACTGCGTGCACGCGGTCGGGCAGACGGGGTGGACGCCGCCTCAGCGTGACGATCACCGGAAGTGCGCCGAGGAGCAGCGCCAGGGCCGCGGCCAGATCGACGGATCCGACCAGGGCGGCCCCGGCAGGCGATCCGGGACCGCGGCTGACGAGAAAGATCAGGGCCGCGGGCAGGCTGATGGCGAGGGTCAGCGGGTTTGCAAGGGCGGTGGCGACACCCATCCCCAGTCCGGACCGGCGCAGGAGAGGCACCGTCATGACACTGCCGCCGACGCCGAGAAATGCTGCGCTCGCGCCGATCGGTAGCCCGAGCGAGGTCGGTATGGCGAACCGTTGCCGAGAGTCGATCGTGTGCCGCGCCGTCGGACGGAAGAAGCCCGGTCGCATCAGGACATCAACGATCGTCCCGACGAGATAAATGACGAACCCCCACTGGATGATTGCGCCGGGAACGAGCCGGGCAAGCAACGCGCCTACCACGCCTCCGAGGCCGAGAAGTGCAAGCAGGCAACGAGAGTCACGCAAGTGACGCAGCACCGTGCGGGAGGTTGCAGACGTGGCGACGGCGGCATTCACCACCATTACCGCCGCGGATGTTGCGACTGCGACCCGAGCGGCCGAGTCGCCGAGCCCTGCTTCCGCCCACAGGACGACCGGGACGGTCACGAACCCGCCGCCGAAACCGAACAGGACGGTGGTCAACCCGGTCACGAGGCCGACGAGAACGAGAACGAACATATTCACTCGGTCCAGTTCACCGTATCGGTGTAGCGGCGACAATCGAATGTCAGTCGATTTCTTTCGAGAGTCAGCCGGTAGGTTGGGTGTCGTGAGAAATGTCCCCCTCAGCGACGTCGACGGTGTCGAGCGGGACGTGCTCCCGATCGCGACCGACTATCCGGCCGGCTTCGTGCTGGACTGGCACGAACACCGTCGTGCGCAGTTCCTCTACGGAGCTACAGGAACAATGGTCGTCGAGACCGACAACGGCACCTGGACGGTCCCCACCGCTCAGGGCGTCATGATTCCGCCGGCCACACGGCATCGGGTACGGATGCTCGGTGTGAGTACGAGCAGTCTCTACATCGAACCTGCTGCGGTGCCATGGTGGCCCATGGTGTGCGTCGTGGTCGAGGTGTCATCGCTGCTCCGCGAACTGCTCCTCGCCGCCGCCGATCTATCCGCCGAGTACGACCGCGCCGGCAGGGAGGGTGCCATCGCGGCACTGCTGCTGTTCGAGCTGGCAACGCTCAGGTCGCTTCCCCTGCACCTGACGCTGCCGATGTCGGCCGACCTGGTCGCGTTGTGCCGGTCCTATCTCGGCAAGCCGGAGGTCGGCGTGACGAACGCCGAGTGGGCGGGCCGAGTGGCGATGAGCGAACGCGCCTTCACCCGGCGATTCCTACGCGAGGTCGGGGTCAGTCCGGCGGCTTGGCGCCTGCGGGCTCGGTTGCTGGCAGCCATCCCGATGCTGCGCTCGCAGCCGGTGACTCGGGTCGCCTCGACTCTCGGTTACGCATCTCCCGCAGCGTTCTCCTTCGCCTTCAGCCGCGAGTTCGGAATGGCGCCGTCCGCTGCAGGCCGCCGCGAGGACACGAACCGGTGAGTTGCCGGGCACGTCGGGTCGAGGTCGTCACGGTTCAGCCGATCCCGGCGGGTTCGGAACGTCGGACAGCGTGCCCACCGAACTGGCTACGCAGCGCAGAAACTGCTTTCATGGCGGGCGAATCGTGTTGTCGGGACGCGAACCGCGCGAACAGTGCGGCGGAGATCACCGGCGCCGGAACCGCGTGTGCGATAGCTTGTTCGACGGTCCAGCGGCCTTCGCCGGAATCCTCGGTGTAGCCGGAGATCGCGGCCAGGTCGGGATCCTCGGACAGGGCCTGCGCCAGGAGGTCGAGAAGCCAGGACCGCACGACGGTGCCCTTCGACCAGGCACGCAGGACTGCGGGCACGTCCGCGATCGAGTCCTCGGCGGCGAGCAGCTCGTAGCCCTCGGCGTAGGCCTGCATCAGCCCGTATTCGACGCCGTTGTGCACCATCTTCGCGTAGTGTCCGGCGCCGACCGGGCCGGCGTGGACGAACGAGTCCTCCCGCTCCCCGTCCGGTCGCAGTGCGTCGAAGACCGGCATCAACCGGTCGATGTCGGCGGCGTCGCCGCCGGCCATCAGCGCGTACCCGTTCCGTCGCCCCCACACTCCACCGGAGACGCCGCAGTCGAGGTAGCGGATGCCGTGTTCGGCGAGGATGTCCGCGTTGATCGTGTCGTCGGTGAATCGGGAGTTGCCGCCGTCGACGACGAGGTCACCGGGTGCAAGCAGGAGGGAAAGCTGCCCGATCACCTGACGGGTCGGGGTGCCGGCGGGCACCATCACCCACATCGCCCGCGGCGTCGGAAGCGACTCGACCAACGCTTCGAGGCTGTCCACATCGCTGTCGGCGGCGTTCGGGTCGTATCCGATCGCGTCGAGTCCGCGTTCACGCAACCGCTCACGCATGTTCAGTCCCATTTTGCCCAGACCGACCAGTCCCAGTTTCATCGTCACCGTTCCACTTTCGATGTGCAGTGTCTTGCCATAGGTCTATGTCTACGGGGGATTCGGGGCCGCCTCACCTGACCGGTCGGACAGCCGTCACTGGCCGCTCGGCCAAGTGCGTTACGTCGCCGGGCCTTCGACACTGGTATTCGACGCATTGTCCGAATGCGCGTGTGGTGGAGCGAAAGACGGAGTGCAACAGAAGTGACCGTGTCTGAAGTGCAGGAGAGGGACCCGCTGGCAGCGGGCTCGGACGGCCGGCTCGGTGAGGCGTTGATCGGCGATGCCGGTCAGGTCACCGACCCGGCATCGATGGTGATCTTCGGAATCACCGGTGATCTCGCCCGCAAGAAGTTGGTCCCGGCCATCTACGACCTCGCGCACGGTGGCCAGCTGCCACCGGACTTCGATCTCGTCGGCTTCGCCCGCGACAGCACACACGCCGAAACCCGGCTTCGCGAGGCAGTGATCGCGCACGCGCGCACACCATTCGACCCGGTGGTGTGGGCGGGGCTGAGCGAGCGTATCCACCTCGTGGAGGGGTCGTTCGACGACACGGCCGCGTTCGCCGGACTCGCCGCCCGGCTGGCCGAGCTCGACGTCCGCCGCGGCAAGCCCGGTAACTACTTGTTCTACCTGTCAGTGCCGCCGTCCTCCTTCGCGGCGGTCTGCGACCAGCTCGCGATTTGCGGTCTGAACCGGAATGCGCACGGATGGCGTCGGGTGGTGGTGGAGAAACCGTTCGGGCACGATCTCGCCAGCTCGCAGACCCTCGGTGTCGCGCTGGAAAGAGTGTTTCCGCCGGCCTCGATCTACCGCATCGACCACTACCTGGGGAAGGAGACGGTGCAGAACATCCTCGCGCTGCGGTTCGCGAACGGAATGTTCGAGCCACTGTGGAACAACCGGCACATCGACCACGTGCAGATCACCATGGCCGAGAGTGTTGGACTGACCGGGCGCGCCGGGTACTACGACGGCGTCGGCGCCGCCCGCGATGTCATCCAGAATCACCTGCTGCAACTGTTGGCGTTGATCGCGATGGAAGAACCCGTCGCGTTCGACGCCGACAGCATCGCGGCCGAGAAGCTCAAGGTCCTCTCTGCCACCGAACTTCTCGGACCGCTCGCTGAGACATCGGCCCGCGGCCGATACGGTGCGGGCGTGGAGAACGGTGTTCCGGTACCGGGATTGGCTGACGAGGCAGGGTTCCCCGCAGACTCGGCGACCGAGACCTTCGCTGCCCTGACGGTCGGCATCGCGACCCGCCGATGGGCCGGCGTGCCGTTCTTCATCCGTACCGGCAAACGTCTCGCACGGCGGACCGCCGAGATCGCGGTGACGTTCACACCCCCCGCCCACGGGTCACCCGCCGCGAGGGCCGCGGCGGTCTCGAACGTGCTCGTGTTCCGGGTCCAGCCGGACGACGGCATCGAGTTGCACATCGGCGCCAAACGTCCGGGCGGCGGCATGCACATTCAGCCGGTCAGCCTGGGGATGGACTTCCGGTCGGTGTTCGACCCGGCACCGGAGGCCTACGAGCGGCTGATCTGTGACGTGCTGCGCGGCGACGCCACCCTCTTTCCTCGCCGTGAGGAGGTCGAATGGTCCTGGCGGATCATCGATCCGCTCCTCGAGCACTGGGCCGCCGTCGGTCGCCCGGACACCTATCCGTCCGGCGCGTCCGGCCCGGAATCTGCGGAACGGATCCTCAGCCGGACCGGCCGGGAGTGGCGGTCGCTCTGACCCGCGGTGCCGCCGGTCAGTGTCGTACGCCGATCTGCGGCGCCAGGATGCGGGCTGCAGTTGCCGCCGACGCCTACGACCGTCGACAACGAGGACGAGCTCCGGCGGAGCAGGGAACAAGGAGATCATTGACATAAAATAGTGATGCAGACCATACTCCTCGGGCGCTATTCGGTCAGGTGTGCGCATGTCGAACCGTGGGGTGGGAGGAGGCTCTTGGTTCGTGTGATCGTCGAGAGACCCTTGCCGACCATGGAAAGGCGATCGGAAGAATGACCGCGTCGTACGGCTCTCGTGGCAGTGGTCGGCCATCCGTGCCGATCCTCCTGCACTGCGGAGACGTCGAGGAGGCGACCGCAGGTGTGGGCCAGGTGTTCCATCCTCACGAGCTCACGCGGGTTGCGCCGGTGTCCCGGTTCGAAGCAGACCTGAAAGCGATAGCCACCGGTCCGTTGGTTGCGGGCCAAATCCGCTACAACAGCAACAGCGACCTCTTCTGCCCCTCCATCGAGGGCTATCACGTGAACATCCCGTTGTCGGGTCGACTTCTGTCGGAGTCGAACGGTGAGCAGACCATTGTCGAAGAGAACAGTGCGGTGGTCTATCAGACCGGCTCCAATGCTCGGATCCTGACTCCGCCGAACAGTCGGCTGAACATGTTCGCGATGAAGCTCGACCGTGTGGCCGTGCACACTGCGCTGCAGGATCTGCTGGGTCGGCCGGTCACCGAGCCGGTCCGGATCCATGGTGGACTCGATTTGACCGGTGTCGATGGAGGTGCGTGGCGCACACTTGTTCTGAACACATATCAGAGCCAGATCATCGGGTCGATGTTGGTGAACCCGATGCTGGCCGAGCCGTTGGCGTACTCGATCGTCGTGGGGCTGCTTTCCCTGACCGAACATCAGTACGCGGATGATCTGGCGACGCCGGCCGCGCTGACCGCACCGGCCACGATTCGTCATGCCGTCGAGTTCATCAGCGCACACGCGGCGTTGCCTCTGACGCCGGCCGATATTGCCCGCGAGGTCGGGTTGAGTGTGCGCGCACTCCAGCGCGGATTCCGCGAATTCATGGATGCCACTCCGATGGAGTATCTCCGCGGCGTCCGAATGAAAAAGGCGCATGAGGATCTGGTCAATGCGCAACATGACGCCGAGACGGTCGCCGGCATCGCGGGACGGTGGGGGTTCTACCACTACGGGCGATTCTCGCGCGACTACCGGCAAATGTATGGGGTCAGTCCTTCGCAGACCTTGCGGTACGGCTGACGCGCCGCACCCCGGTTCGCGTCCGGCGCCACGACGATGGCGATGGGAGGGATCGGCAATGGGCGCTGGATGGATAGTGTCGTGCGCTCTCGGGATAGATAGGCCCGGTCGGGGTGCCTAGATTCGTCAGTAAGGGCAGTGGGAGACCGGCCCGACCAGGCCGCCGAACGGCGCTGACCGACCGATCACCTCCACGCCTCACCGCAACGACACGGCGAGAGATGATCGACATGGCGAGAACAACGACTGCATCCACCAGCACACGGACTCGTGTGGCCTTCGGTGAACACGAGCTCACCCCTTTCCGGGATCGCCCCGCTCTGACACTCGATGCTCGAGTGACCATCGGAGCCGAAAGTGCCAGGATCGTTGCCTCCCATGACCCGGCCACGGGTGCGGAGCAGGTGGTATTGATGCTCGGAGACACCGTCGGCGCGCGGGACGTCCCAGTGCACGTCGTCGACGAAGAAGTGCTGCTCATCGAGGGCAGCCGTTACACCCACACCCCTCAGCTGTTGATCGGCGATTCCACACTCGCGGTCACGGGCAACCCTGCGGCGCGGCAGTGGGAGGTCGGCCGCCAGCTCCGCGAAGGCGGACCGATCCGCGCGTTGCTCGCGCTGTCCGGTGCTCAATCAGTCGAAGTCGACTGGCTCCCGGCTGCGGCCGCCGCGTGAGCTGACGCCTCTCACGAAGACAGGCAAAATTGGTCACCGCCAGGCGCCGTGCGGGGCGGCTCCGCTGGCGATCTGAACGCAGATCCATATCCCACCACGATGTCCGCCGGCCTTCCTAGGCCGGCGGACATCGTGGTGCCGGCCCGCGTCGATCTGCATGCCGCGGCCGCCGTCGACTCCGGCGCATCGCTGTCGCTGCGTGGACAGTTCGCGACGCCGAGGGGATAGATATGACACGCGCAACTTCGTAACTTCGTAAGTGAGGCCGAACACAACTTCTATCGGTAGTGACCGACTCCGTCCCTGAACTGAAAGTCGCTCTGTCAGAGTATTTTCCCGCTTCCCAAGCCATGGAGGCTCATATGCCCACCGTCGCATCCGATTCGACGCCGGTTCTGCACCTGATCGTGGATGAGGTTCGCCGCGAATGTGACAACGTGCTCACGTTGAGTGTGATCGACAGCAATGGAGATGACCTTCCCGAATGGGAGGCAGGCGCGCACATCGACATTCACCTACCCGGCGGCATGATCAGGCAGTATTCGCTGCACAGCGACCCTGGTGATCGATCTCGTTACGAGGTAGCGATTCTGCGCGATCCGAACAGCCGCGGTGGATCGCAATATATCCACGACGAGATCACGAAGGGCGCAACGCTCACCACATCGCATCCGCGGAACAACTTTCCACTCGAATCCGGCGAAGAGTATCTGTTCATCGCCGGCGGAATCGGGATCACGCCGATACTTCCGATGATGGGGGCTGCCGCTTCACAGCAACGCCCACATCGGCTGATCTACGCCGGCCGGTCCCGCACGAATATGGCCTTCGCCGATCAGCTCGGCGATCGGGACAATGTTCAGTTGTGCGTGTCCGGCGAAGGCGCCCGCATGAACGTCGACGACCTTCTCGGAGCGCACCTCGGTCCCGGGGTGCACATCTACAGCTGCGGACCGCAACGACTCCTCGACGCGGTCACTGCCCGCTGCGCCGAGCTCGGCATGTCGAAACAGTTACACGTCGAACACTTCTCCGGAACCGCCGTCGAGCTCGACCCGGACGCCGAAGTGGCCTTCGAAGTCGAACTCACGAGGTCGGCCAAGACGCTGACCGTCGCACCCGACCAGACCATCCTCGACGCCGTCCTCGCCTGTGGCATCAAGGCGTCGAACAGTTGCGCCGAAGGCGTCTGCGGTTCCTGCGAGACCACGGTCCTCGAGGGCGAAGTCGACCATCGCGATCAGATCCTCGACGAGGACGAGCAGGCCGAGAACGACGTAATGATGATTTGCTGCTCACGCGCCCGCTCCGGGCGGCTCGTCCTCGACCTCTGACGTGCACACGACCCCATACATTCCCTGGTTCGTCCATTCCCTGGTTCGTCGCAGCCCGGCGTGCCACCGCACCCGTCCACTCATAGGAGAATCGACATGACTGAAACCACCTCCGCGCCGCAGGGTTCGGCGACGTCACCGGGCAAGTGCCCGGTGAGCCAGTTCGCGGCGGAGTTCAATCCGTTCGACGAGGAATACCTGCAGGACCCTTATGCCGTATTCACCCGCGCCCGCAACGAGGAACCGGTTTTCTACAGTCCCGAGATCGGGTACTGGGTGGTGAGCCGATATGACGATGTCGTCGCCATCTTCAGGGACACCGAGTCGTACAGTGCCACCGCCGCCGGTGAGCTGATCAAACCGCCCTGCCCGGCCGCGATGGAGAAACTCGCGGCAGTCGACTTCGTGCCCTCGACGATGCTCGTCGACGAGGACGCGCCGCTGCACACCAAGCGGCGCCGCGTGCTGCGCAAGGGTGTCACCGACGACAGGGTTGCCGAGATCGAGCCGATAACCCGCCGCTTCGTCGGCGACTGCCTCGACGCGATGATCAAGACGGGCAATGCTGACATGGTCGCTGACATGACGTTCCAGGTGCCTGCCCTTACGGCGTTCGTGTTGATGGGAGTACCGGAGGCAGAGGTCGAGCGCGCCCGCGGGTACGCGTCCCGCTTCGCGTTGTGGATCTGGGGTCGCCCGACCGATGAGCAGCAGGTGGAGTTGGCGGGCGAGTTCGCCGCCTACCTCGAGTACGCCCGCGAACACGTCGAGCGGTTGATCGAGAATCCCGGCGACGACTACATGAGCAATGCGATCAAGGCATGGCAGAAGGCCGGCAACGACGACGTGTGGGACAAAACGTACCTTGCCTCGATCATGCAGAGCCACCTCTACGCCTCGCACGAGACCACGACGAACGCAACCGCGAACGGTTTCAAGGTGTTGCTCGAGAACCGTGATCAGTGGGAGTTACTCTGCAACGATTCCTTGCTCATCCCGAACGCCGTCGAGGAGATCCTGCGCTACGCGTCCTCGGTGCCGGCCTGGCGGCGAGTGACCACCCGCCCGGTGACGATCGGTGGCTTCGACATCGCCGCCGGTGAACGCATTCTCGTGCTCACCGGATCGGCCAACCACGACGACGCCGTGTTCGACGACGGCGACCGCTTCGACATCACCCGCGAGAACGCAGACGAGCATGTGGCGTTCGGATGGGGTATCCACCTCTGCCTGGGGCAGGCCCTGGCCCGAATGGAGATGCGCGTGATGCTCGAGGAGACCACCAAGCGGCTTCCGCACCTGAATCTGGTGGAGGGCCAGGAGTGGACGTACTCGCCGAACACGTCCTTCCGCGGACCCGAGCGCGTACTGGTCCAGTGGGATCCCGCTCAGAACCCGGTGCCCGAGGATCGACCGTGACCGAGCAGCGTGTGTCCTTCGAACCCCTGGTCGTGCGGAAGTTCAGCGATCGCGAATTGCCTAGCGCCTTCGGAAGGTTCGTCAGTGGCGTCACCGTGTGACCTGTCCGAGGGACGATGGCACCGCGCACGGCGCCGGAAACACCCTGCGTACCCCCTTCTACCTGTATCCCCCTGCCGCGCACTGCCGCCGCAGCGACCAGGCTCTCGAAAGGACCACCGCATGACCACCACCGAAGCTGTCCCCGATAGCGACGTCGACCGCACGAAGGTCAATGCCGCCTCGGACTGTGATGCGACCCGGACCGCGAATTTCACCAGCCGTCCGATGACCGGTGACGAGTACATCGAGTCGCTGCGCGATGATCGGGAGATCTGGTTTCAACGGGACCGGGTGAAGGATTCACCACGCATCCGGCGTTCCGGAACCCGATCCGGATGACCGCCCGCCTCTACGACGCGATTCGGCGCACCGGAACTCCCCGCCCGGTGCACCCGTGGAGGGGAGCGAAAAGGGGCGGCGGGCCCTGCCGATGCGGGAGGAGGACCGGGCGCCCCCTCGCTCGTGCTCCGGGGCCGGGTCACCGGCCTCGGCGGGGCGATCATCGAGTTGTGGCACGCCGACGACGATGGCTACTACTCGCAGTTCGCCCCGCACCTGCCGCAATGGAACCTGCGCGGGACGATCGTCCGGCACCCGTGGCGTCCTGCGCACCTACACCTGCTAGTCGAGAAAAGGAACACATGCACACCCTGATGGTCCTCTACGGCCGACCTGCCGACCCCGACGCCTTCCGCACGTATTACCAGGGCA
>Ga0247825_10001419_pt1 | contig 15729 bp, 14 predicted proteins | sample 13C_Vanillin_Day_FD_194413 | JGI IMG/M metagenome (GOLD analysis project Ga0247825, IMG submission 194413) | Soil microbial communities from agricultural site in Penn Yan, New York, United States - 13C_Vanillin_Day48 | ecosystem: Environmental > Terrestrial > Soil > Agricultural land | place... | reverse complement strand
ACGCGTAGTGGAGGTTGGAGATGATGAAGGCCAGCGGGTTGTTGATCTCGTGCCCCACGCCCGCGGCCAGGGTGCCCACCGCCGCCATCTTCTCCGCGTGGGTGAGCCGCTCGCGCGTGTCCTGCAACTCCTTGAGGCGGGCCTGCAGGTCGGCGTTGACGGTGGCCAGCTCGGCGGTGCGCTGATCCACACGGGCCTGCAGCTCGTGCTCGCGCCGGCGCACCCGGAGCACGCGCAGCCACCCCAGGCTGGCCCCGAGCAGCACGGCGGCCAGCACGCACGCGGCGCGGAATGCCCACGTCTGATAGAAGCGGGGCTCCAGGTAGAAAGCCAGCAAGGCCTCGGCGGGGGCTCCCCCGTCCAGGGACTCCACGCGCACGCGGAAGTTGTACCGGCCCGGCGCCAGGTGGGCGTAGTGGGCGATGCGATCGGCACTGCCCTCGGCCCAGTCCGTGTCCACTCCGTCGAGCTGGAAGCGGAAGCGCAGCCGCTGCGGGGCGCGCAGGCTCGCGACGGTGTAGCGGATGTCCACGCGGCCCTCGCCCACGGGGATGCGGGCCCACTGAGCGCGAGGCACGCCCTCGTTGTTCACGCGCAGCTCCTCGAAGAGCACTGGCGGCAGAGGGGGAGGGTGCTGCTCCTGCGGGCTCTTGGGATCGTAGATCGCCGCGCCCCGGATGGTGGGGAACCACAGCCGGCCGTCACGGGCCAGGAGCCCCGCTGGTGCCCCCACGCCGTTGCACTCCTCGGCGCGCATCCCGTCGTCCACGCCATAGACGCGGGAGGTGATGCGGGCGAGCCGGCCCTCGGCCACCGCCTCCAGCTCCTCCAGGGAGACACGGAAGATGCCCTTGTTGCAGCTGATCAGCAGGTGGCCGTGCCCATCCGGCACCAGCGTGAAGATGCGATCGTCGAACAGGCCCTGCGCGCGGCCGAAGCGCAGGAAGCTCCCGTTCTTCCAGCGGTAGAGCCCCTCATCCGTCCCGAGCCAGAGCGTGCCGTTGGGCTCCTCGTGGAGCGCCTGCACCTCGCTGTACATGGGCTGGCCCTCGGAGGCCACCAGGACGGGACGGCCGTGGATGAAGTAGGCCAGACCGCCCCCGGCGGTCCCCACCCAGAGGCCCCCCGCGGACCGGTGCTTCAGCATCGTGATGGTGTTGCCGGGGAGCCCGTGCTGCGTCGTGAAGAGCTGGAAGCGCTCCCCGTTCCATCGAGCGAGCCCCTCCGCGGAGCTCGCCCAGAGCGTCCCCTCCTCGTCGAAGTAGATGGCACGCACCGGCCCGGGAGGCAGGCCCTGGGCAGTGCCCAATGAGGACGTGATGTGCCCGTTCTGCCAGCGGCTCACGCCGGTCTGTGCGCTGATCCAGATGCTGCCATCGGACGCCTCGGCGATGGAGCGCGTGCGGTTGTTGATGAGCCCCTCGCGCGCCGTCCACGTGCTCATCTTCCCGGCATGCAAGCGGGTGACGCCGCTCTCGAGGCTGGCGAACCAGAGGCTCCCATCCCGCGCCTCGTAGATGGCGGAGAGCATGTCATGGGGCAGCCCCTCGGGGTGGCCCAGGGGGGAGAAGGGCCCGTCCTTGAGGCGCTGCAGGCCTCCCTCCGCCGCGCCGATCCAGAGGCTGCCCTCGCGGTCCTCCAGGAAGGAGAGCACCGTGCTGCTCTGCAGCCCCTGGCGGATATCCATCGTGAAGCGCTTGCCGCCGGCCAGACGGAGCATGCCCCGGCCCGTGCTCCCCACCCACAAGGTGTTCAGCCGATCCACCAGGAGGGCCTCGATGGGAGCGCCGGGCAGGCTCGCCTCGGGCACGGGCTGCATGCGCTCCTCTCGAAGCTGGTACACGGTGCCGTCCTCGGTGCCCACCCAGAGGATGCCGTCCGGACCCTTCGCGAGGGAGCGCACCGGCACTGAGCCCTTCTCGAAGGGAGGGCCGTGCCGCAGCGCCGTGCCATCCCAGCGCTGCAGGCCGTGGGTCGTGCCGACCCAGACGGTGCCATCCTCGGCCTCGGCGAGCGCGTTCACCCGGTTGCTGGCCAGCCCCGTGTCCTGGGTCCAGGTCTGAAACTCGCCCTTGAAGAAGCGCGCGAGCCCACGGTTCTCGGTGCCGATCCACAGGGCGCCATCGCGCGTGGGCAGCAGGAGCTTGAGGTCGCGCAGGGCGAGGTGCGGAGGTATCTCCACGCGGGAGAAGGTGCCGCCGCTCATGCGGGTGAGCCCCGTCTCGGTGCCAATCCAGAGCGTTCCCTCCTTGTCCGTGGCCAGGCATCGGATGGAGCGGGACTGGAGCTCGGGCGTGTTGATGAAGTCGAAGACGGTGAAGCGAACCCCGTCGAAGCGCACCAGGCCCTCCCAGGTGCCTCCCCAGAGGTAGCCATCGGGCGTCTGCGCCAGCGTCAGGACGGCGTTCTGCGGCAGCCCATCCGGTGTCTGCCAGATGCGGTGGGGGAACTGGAGCAGGGACTTGTCCGGCGCCAGCGCGGAGGCGCGCGGGGCTGCCGCGAACAGGCCCACGAGCACTCCGGCCGCGAGCACACGCAGGGCGCTCCCGCCTAAGGAAGGGCCGGGATTCGGCTCTCGACTGAAGCGGGAAGAAGCAGAAAGCATGTGGGGCCCCCGACAGTCAGCACCGTAATCAGGCACGAGGCGGGGAGCAAAGTGGGGGGCCCTGGAGGTGTTCCGTGTAGGAAGGTGCCTTCACGTGAGCAGGTTCCGCAGGGCTTCCTCGAGCCGGGGGAACTGGAAGGCGAAGCCGGCCTCGGTCAGCCGCCGAGGCAGCACGCGCTGGCCCTCGAGCGCCACCATCGCCATCTCCCCCAGGGCGGCCTTCAGCACGAAGCCCGGCACGTGCATCACCGAGGGCCGCCCCAGCACCGTTCCCAGCGTGTGGGCGAACTCGGCGTTGGGGAGCGGCTCCGGCGAGGTGATGTTGATGGGCCCCTCCAGCTCGGGGTGCTCCAGGAGGAAGCGCAGCGCCGCCACCGCGTCCACGCGGTGGATCCAGCTCACATACTGCTTGCCCGAGCCCACCCGGCCGCCAGCGCCCATGCGGAACGGCGGCAGCATGGAGTGGAGCGCCCCTCCCTCCGGGTGCAGCACCACGCCCATCCTCGCCACCGCGGTGGAGATACCTGCCTCGCGGGCCCGCAGCGCCTCCGCCTCCCAGTCCAGGCACAGCCGCGCCAGGAAGTCGCTGCCCGGGGCGCTCTCCTCCGTGAGGGGCTCGGCCCCGTGCGCGCCGCCGTAGTACCCCACCGCCGAGACGGACACGAAGCGTTGCACCGTGCCCACGGCCTTCATGGCCTCCACCACCGCGCGCGTGCCCAGCACCCGGCTGTCCCGGATGCGCGCCTTGCCCTCCTGGCTCCAGCGCTGATTCACCGGCTCTCCCGCCAGGTGGAGGACCGCCTGCACTCCTGTCAGGGTCTCGGGCTCCAGCGGCTCTCCGGCCCGGAAGACGGAGCCACTCACCCCCGCCGGGAGCCGGGAGAAGGCCTGTTCAAGGTTTCGCCCAAGGATGTGGACCTGGTGCCCGGCCACCCACAAACCTTGGACGAGGACTCTCCCCACGAAGCCACTGGCGCCTGTGACGGCGACCCTCACGGCGGGGGCTCCGTCGTCCCCAGGTCCACGCCAATGAGCTTGGACAGGACGGTGAAGAAGTTCTTCCGCTCCGCCTCGTCCAGCCGCCCCGAGTAGCTGTAGACGACCGCGCCGGTGGCATCCATCAGCATCACCGTGGAGGTCTTCTTGGGCAGTGCCCATGGGGGCCCTCCCAGCGTCCCGTCGAGGTCCACGAGGATGGGCACGCCCGCCTTCTTCTCCTCGTCCCTCACGTACGAGAGGGCGATCTGTCTGGCGGGGAAGAAGTTGAACTTCTCCAGGTTCGCCACCGCCACCACCCAGGCCGCCTCCAGCAGGCCGTGCTTCTTGCCGCGCTCGAAGAGCTCCTCCTTCAGCGCCAGGTTCAGCTTCGTGGAGTCCTTGTCCTCGTAGAAGAGGACCACCGGCTTGCCCCGCCACTTCGACAGCGGCGCCTGCACTCCGTCCGAGCTTTGCAGCGTCGCGTCCAGCGGACTGGCAGGAGGGCTATGATCGGGCGCCCCGTTCGCAGTCAGCGTCATCGTCAGCAAGCCTGCCAGCCAGGCCTTCATGGAGAGGCTCCTTTGAAGAGGGTTCGGCCCATCGAAGTTTCACCAAACATTGAACAGACCATTGACAGACAGTCAACACAGACGCTACGAGCCGGGCAAGAGGGAGCCGAGGTGCCGGAGGATCCTGTGAACGTGGCGCACAGCTCGCCGCAGACGGCTCCGCCGCAGGCGACGCCCCCCTTGCAGCTCGTGTCTGATCAGGACTGGCTGCAGGCGGTACAGAGCCAGATCGAAGTGGCGATGGCGGAGCTGTTCGTGCTGCCGGACGAGGCCTCGCTGGGTGCGCGCTGGAAGCAGGCCATGGAGCACACGCGCCGCTACGCGCTGCGGCCGGCCAAGCGGGTGCGCCCCGCGTTGGTGGTGGCGGGGTACAGCGTGACGCGCGGCTCGCTGACGGTGCCGCCAGGGCTGTGGCGTTTCGCGGCGGGGCTGGAGCTGCTGCACACCTTCCTCCTCATTCATGATGATGTGGCCGATCAAGCGGAGCTGCGCCGGGGGGGCCCTGCGCTGCACCACCTGCTGGGCCCCGGGCGGGCAGGCGAGGATCTGGCCGTGGTGGTAGGCAACTACCTGTACTCCCGCTCGCTGGAGGCGATGCTCTCTTCGGGGCTGCCGGGCGCCACGAGGGCCTCACTCTACTACCTGGGGGTGTGCCGGCACACGGCGGCAGGGCAGTACATGGATCTGGAGTTGTCGCGCGCGCCGCTCTCGCAGGTGCCGCTCTCCCAGGCGCTGCGGGTGGCCCACCTGAAGACATCACGCTACGGCTTCTGCGCGCCGCTGGTGTGCGGGGCGATGCTGGCGGGCGCGGGCGCGGAGCTGCGCGACGCGCTGGAGCGCGTGGGGCGCCACGTGGGCCTGGCCTTCCAATTGCGCGACGATCTGATCGGCCTGTTCGGGGACGAGAGCGTGGCGGGCAAGGCCGTGGACGGGGACTTCGTGCAGGGCAAGCGCACCTTCCCGGTGCTGGCGGCGTACCTTCGCGCTCCGGCCAGCGCTCGCGAGGAGCTGGAGCGCCTGTGGTCGTTGCCGCCGGAGGCCAAGGACGCGGCGGCGCGGGCCCGGGCTCGTGCGCTGGTGGAGGAGCACGGCGGCCGGGCCGCGTGCGAGCGGCTGGTGGAGCGGGCCTCGCGAGCGGGGCGGAAGGCGTTGCACGCGCTGCCGGCGCAGGGCGGCGTGCGGGATTTGCTGGACACCCTCATCACCCGGCTGGCGAGGCGCGCGGCCTAGGAAACGAGCATCGCGATGGAGCAGGGCAGTCCGAAGGCAGTGGTGGTGGGAGCGGGCGTCGGCGGGCTCGCGGCCGCGGCGCGTCTGGCGCGGCAGGGCTTCGAGGTTCACCTCTTCGAGAAGACACAGGGACCGGGAGGCCGCTGCAACCAGCTCCGGGTGGACGGCTTCACGTGGGACATCGGTCCCACCATCGTGCTGATGCCGGAGGTGTTCGAGGAGACGTTCACCGCGCTGGGCCGCCGCGTGGAGGACTACCTGACGCTGCAGCGGTGCGATCCCAACTACCGCATCCACTACCGGGACGGCTCGGACATCACCTTCACCTCCGAGCTGACGGCCATGGGGCGCGAGCTGGAGCGCATCGAGCCCGGCAGCTTCGCGCGCTTCCTGGCCTTCCTGGCGCAGGGGCGTGAGCAGTACCGCACGAGCCTGGATCATCTGGTGGGGCGCAACTACGCGGGCATCTCGGACTACTTCTCGCCGAGGGTGTTGGCGAAGATCTTCAAGGTCCGTGCGCACCGGCGCATGTACGCGGACATCAGCCGCTTCTTCCGGGACGACAGGCTGCGCGCGGCGATGACGTTCCAGGCGATGTACCTCGGAGTGTCGCCGTTCGCCTCGCCAGCGGTGTACGGGTTGCTGCCGTTCACCGAGCTGGGCGTGGGCATCTGGTTCCCGAAGGGAGGCCTGTACTCCATCCCCCTGGCGCTGGAGCGGGTGGCGCGCGAGGAGGGGGTGCAGCTGCACTACAGCGAGCCGGTGGAGCGCATCCTCACGCAAGGGGTGAAGGCCACGGGGGTGCGGCTGGCCAGCGGGCGCACGGTGATGGCGGATGCGGTGGTGTGCAACGCGGACCTGCCGTACGCGTACGAGAAGCTGTTGGAGGGAGCGCCCACCTCGCTGCCGCGCAAGAAGAGGCTGCGCTACACCTCGAGCGGCTACATGCTCTACCTGGGGCTGCGGAAGAAGTACCCGGGGCTGGGGCACCACAACGTGGTGTTCGGGCGGGACTACAAGGGCTCGTTCGATGACATCTTCGAGCGCTTCCGCGTGCCGGACGATCCAAGCTTCTACGTGAACGTGCCCACGCGCACGGACGCGAGCCTGGCGCCGGAGGGGCGGGACGCGGTCTACATCCTGGTGCCGGTGCCCCATCAGCACCCGAACGTGGATTGGAAGGTGGAGGGCCCGATAGTGCGGACCAAGGTGTTCCATCGGCTGGCGGAGCTGGGCTTCCCGAAGCTGGAGCAGGACATCCTGGTGGAGCGCGTGTTCACGCCGGATGACTGGGCGGCCTCTTACAACCTGATGCACGGCAGCGCGTTCGGGCTGGCGCAGAACTTCCTGCAGATCGGCCCCTTCCGGCCGTCGAACCAGGACGCTCGGGTGAAGAACCTGTTCTTCGTGGGGGCCTCCACGCAGCCGGGCACGGGGCTGCCCACGGTGCTCATCTCCGCTCGGCTGGTGGTGGAGCGCGTGAGGGCGTGGGCGGAGCAGGCGGGGCTGGCGCACCTGCTGGGCCCACGGGCGCGGCCTCCGGTAGCAGAGGAGAAAGCGGCATGAAGCCGCACGAGGATCCGCGCCTGGTGGCCCAGGGCTACCGGCTGGCGAAGCAGGTGACGCGCCAGCACGCGAAGAGCTTCTTCTTCGCCTCGTACCTGCTCTTCGGTGCGCGGCGGCGGGCGGCCTTCGCGCTCTATGCCTTCTGCCGGCGGCTGGATGACATGGTGGACGAGGGCGGCGCGGGCGTGGCGCCCACGGAGCTTCAGGCGCGGCTGCAGCGGGCGCGGCGGCGAGTGGCCGAGGTGTACCTGCCGATTCCGGAGCTGGCGGCCTCGGAGCTGGGGCCTCCTGCCGAGCGGCTGGCGGGCGCGCAGGAGCAGTCCCCGTGGGATCCGGCGGAGTTCGCCGCGCTCAGGCATGCCATCCTTCGCTTCCGCATCCCGGAGCAGCCCTTCCAGGAGCTCATCTCCGGCATGGAGATGGATCTGACGAAGGATCGCTACGCCACCTTCGAGGAGCTGGACCTGTACTGCTACCGGGTGGCGGGGGTGGTGGGGTTGATGCTGACGCCGGTGCTGGGGTGCTCGGACGCGCGGGCGGCCGCGCACGCGGCGGACCTGGGCCGGGCCATGCAGCTCACCAATATCCTGCGCGATGTGCGCGAGGACCTGGAGCGCGGCCGGGTGTACCTGCCCGCGGACGAGCTGAAGTCCTTCGGGCTGAGCGAGGACGATCTGCGCCGGGGCCAGGTGGACGACCGGTGGCGGGACTTCATGCGCTTCCAGATCGCCCGGGCCCGCCGGTTGTACGCCAGTGCCGGAGCGGGAGTGCCCTACCTCCAGGGGTTCGGCAGCCAGCGGATGGTGCGGCTGATGGGCGGCATCTACGGGGACATCCTGCGGGTCATCGAGGCGCGGGACTATGACGTGTTCAGCGCTCGGGCGTGGGTGCCAGGCAGGCGGAAGCTGGCACTGGCGGCGGCGGCCATGGCGCGGCCCTCCACGGTGCTGCCAGCGGCGGCGAGCGAGGCGCGACTGGTGGAGGTCAGGCGATGAGACGCTCCAGGGTTGCGGTCATCGGCGGCGGCATTGGCGGGCTGACGGCGGCGGGCCTGTTGGCGAGGGAGGGCCACGAGGTGACCCTCTTCGAGCAGGGGAGCACGCTGGGCGGCAAGGCGCAGGCCGTCACGGTGGACGGCATCACCCTGGATACGGGGCCCACGCTGCTGACGATGCCGGAGCTGGTGCGCGGCACCTTCGAACGGCTGGGCGCGCAGGATCTGCTTCCGCCCTTCACGGAGCTGGAGCCGCAGTGCGTGTACCGCTTCGCGGATGGGTGCGGCTTCACGGCGTACAAGGACGTGGAGCGCACGGCGGACAGCGCGGCCGAGCTGCGCCGCAGCGAGCGCAAGGGTGTGCTCTCCTTCTATGAGGAGGCCGAGGCCATCTACAAGGCCGCGGGCGAGCCGTACCTGGAGGCACCCTTCGAGGGGATGGCGGGCTTCATGGCGCGGGTGGCTCGGCGCGGGGTGGGGGCGGTGCTGGCGGGCATGCGGCTCACCACGCTGCACGAGCTCGCGGTGCGGCACTTCAAGACGGACCATATGTGGCAGTTCGTGGGGCGCTTCGCCACGTACACGGGGGCCTCGCCGTACGAGGCGAGCGCGGCCTTCGCGCTCATTCCTCATATCGAGCGGGCGTATGGCACGCACCACGTGCAAGGGGGAATTGGCGCGCTGGTCGAGGCGCTGGGACAGGCGGTCAGGCGGCTGGGGGTCACGGTGAGGCTGAACGCGCATGCGCGCTACGAGCGGGAGGCGCGAGGAGGCCACCGCGTGGGACCGCGGGGCGAGGCGGAGGCGTTCGACAGCGTCGTGGTGAACGCCGATCCGCTGGGGATGCTGCAGCGCGAGGGGGAGCCGTTGGCGCTGTCCGGCTACGTGCTGCTGCTGGAGGTGGAGGGCCGTCCGCGGGTGCCGCACCACGCGGTGATCTTCAGCCAGGACTATCGCCACGAGTTCGACGAGCTGTTTGGCGGCAGGCTGGCGAGCGATCCGACGGTGTACGTGTGCAACCCCTCGGCGACGGACGGATCGATGGCACCCCCGGATCGCACGGGGCTGTTCGCGATGGTGAACGCGCCAGCGCTGCCGCGAGGGAAGGCGGAGGCCGAGCGTGAGGCCGCGGCCTGGGAGCGGAACGCTGAGCAAGTCAAGGCGCAGATCCTCGATCGGCTGAGCACGCACTTCCCGGAGCTGAAGGGACGGGTGCGGGTGCTCGGGCAGCGGACCCCGGTGGATCTGGCGGCACAGGGGGCTCCCGGAGGCTCCATCTATGGCTTCCTGCCGCATGGGAAGTTCGGTCCGTTCCGCCGGCCGCGGATCCGTGGGAGCACGCCGGGCCTGTTCTTCGCGGGCGGGGGGACTCACCCGGGCGGTGGGGTGCCGCTGGTGATGCTCTCGGGATGCTTCGCGGCGGAGATGGCGTCCGCGCACCTGAAGGGAGTAACGGCATGAGCGCGCTGCCGGAGCTGCCACCTCCTCCCTCGGCGCCGGGGGCGTACCGCTGGTACTACGCGGATGTCACCGCGGGCGAGCACAGCGCTGTCTTCATCTTCATGGTGGGCTCGCTCTTCTCGCCGCGGTACTCGGTGGCGGCCCGGCGCGGAGGGCTGCCGCGAGAGCACTGCGCGGTGAACTTCGCGCTGTATCACCGGGGCACCCGGCGGCACTGGGTGCTGAGCGAGTACCCGGTGATGGAGCAGGAGTCCCCGCACCGGCTGCGCATCGGCCGCTCCACGCTGAGCTACAGCGGCGAGACCGTGCGCATGGAGGTGGACGAGCGCACGGCACCCTGGGGCCGCCCGGTGAGGGCCCGCCTGGTGCTGGAGCCGATGACGCCGCTGGGAGACGAGGTGCAGCTCGTGCCGGAGCTGCCGCACTGGTGGCAGCCGGTGGCACCTCGGGCCCGTGCCCTTCTGGAGGTAGATACGGAGGGAGTGCGGGCCGAGGGGATGGGCTACCACGACACGAACCACGGCGCGGAGCAGCTCGGGAAGCGCCTGAGCGGGTGGCACTGGTCACGCACGCATGGGGCGCATGAGACGGTGGTGGACTACCTGTTGCCGGATGGCGCCTCACCGGTGCGGGTGACGGCAGCGCCGGGACTGATGCGGTGCGAGCGAGGCACCAGCGGCGAGGTGCTTCCCACGGAGCGCACGGGCTGGGGGCTCCGGGTGCCGCGGCACCTGCGAGCGGGCAACACGGTGGTGGGAGCGCCCCGGCTGCTGGAGTCCTCGCCCTTCTACGCGCGGGTGGAGGCGCGCCATGAGGGACTGGACACGCTGGGCGAGGTGGCGGACTTCCGCCGCTTCCATTCGCCCCTCATCCGATGGATGGCGCACTTCCGCACGCGAGTGGAGGGACGGCCATGAGTCCGCTCGTGGTGCTGGGATGGGTGTGGGCGGCGATGGCGGCGGGCTTCAGCGCGGTGGCGCTGGTGCGGCTGCTGCGTCCTCGGCGTGCACCCGTGACAGGAGCGCCGGTGCCCGTGCTGCTGCTCAGGCCCGTGGATGCTCCGACAGAGCGGGAGCTCGATAACCTGGCGCGCCCGGTGGACTACGCGGGCGAACTGGAGCAGGTGGTGGTGTCCCCATACCGGCCTCGGCTGGGGCCGGGCGTCCGGTGGCTGCCCAGCGATCCACCCACGCCGAACCGGAAGGTGGGGCACCTGCTGTACGCGCTGGAGGTGCTACCCACGAAGGGGCGGGTGGTGTTGGTGGTGGATGCGGACGTGGCGGTAACGGGGGCCCTGGTGGAGCATCTGGCCGCGCCGATAGCCTCGGGGGCCGCGCTGAGCACCGCGGCGCCCACGCCGGTGGAGGCGCACGGCATGGTGGGGTGGGCCGTGGCAGGGCTGCTGCGGCACAGCCACCACAGCTTCCGGGCGCTGCATGCGATGAGCGTGGGGGCCAAGGCCGTGTGCGGCAAGGCGCTGGGGCTCTCGCCGATAGCGATGGAGGAGCTGCGAGGACTCGCGGACCACATCGGCGAAGATCTCGAGCTGGCGAAGCGGCTGCATGCGCGAGGCGCGGAGGTGGCGCTGGCGGAGGAGCCGGCGCTGGTGCCCCTGGAGCCGATGCGCTCGTGGCGGCCCGCGGTGGAGCGCTTCACCCGGTGGATGCAGGTGCTGGCGAGCCACCGCCCGGGGCTGTACCCGACGGTGCCGCTGCTCTTCACGCCGACGCTGCCGCTGGGGGCGCTGGCGGCGGCGCTCACGTCGTGGGAGCTGGGCGTGGCGGTGGGAGCGCTGGCGCTGGTGCGGACGTTGCTGTCCTGGCGGCTGTCCACGCTCACGACGTCAAAGGGTGGGGATGGGAATGCCGTTCTCACTCCGTTCCTCGCGGTGACGACCTGGTGGCTGCTGGGCGAAGCGCTCCTGCTGGTGGCGTTCATCCGCTCCACGTGGCAGGCGGGGGTGGTGACGTGGCGAGGGCGCACCTATGTGCTGGAGCCGGGCGGACGGATGGCGCCCGTGTGGCCCGAGCTCAGTGGAGGCCCCGGATGACGTACGCGCGCTTTCTCGGGCTGTTCGTGGTGCTGCCCATCCTCTTCCTGGCGGTGCGGTACCGGAAGACGTTCACGGCCCGGAGCCTCGCGCCGCTGGGCCTGGTGTTGATCGTCGCCTACGTGGCGACGACGCCTTGGGACAATCTTGCGGTGAAGTGGGGCCTGTGGGGCTTCGATCCTCAGCGCATCTGGGGCATCAAGCTCGGGTATCTGCCGCTGGAGGAGTACCTCTTCTTCGGGCTGCAGACGATCCTGGTAGGGCTGTGGGCGCGGGCGAGGCTGGCTCGGGTGGTGCCCCATGGGTGAGCTGATGGAATCGCGCTGGGCCTACCTCATCCACCTCATGGCGTGGGCGCTGCCGCTCATCCTGCTGCAGCTCGTGGCCCTGGCACGTCATTACAAGAAGCGCACGGGGGCAGTGCTGCGAGCCGTGCTGCCGCCAGCGGTCCTCGTCGGCATCTACCTCTCAGTGGCCGATCACCTGGCCATCTCCGTGGGCATCTGGAACTTTGGTGAGGGCAAGCACCTGGGTGTGTACCTGGGGGCGGTGCCGCTCGAGGAGGTGCTCTTCTTCGTGATGACGAGCCTCCTCGTCTCGCTCGGGCTGGCGCTGTTCACGGCGTTGCTGGAGCCAAAGGGGGCGCGAGCGCCGTGATTCGTGCCGCCAAGATAGGGCCATTCAGCTGGCTGCTGGATCGATACGTGGGCTGGAAGTTCCGGTCCGCCTTCCGCGGCCTGTGGGTACGCGGCGAGCTGCCCTCGGGCGAGGGGGCCCGGCTCGTCTATGTGAATCACTCCAACTGGTGGGATGGCTTCGTCCTGCACCAACTCGGGCAGGTGGCGAGGTGGGACGCGTACTGCCTGATGGAGGAGAAGAACCTGCGCCGCTACCGGTTCCTGTCCCGGCTCGGCGCCTTCAGCATCCGGCCGGGAGATCCAGCCTCCGCGGTGGAGTCGCTGCGCTACGCACGCAAGCTGATGCGCCAGCCCCGGGCCGCGGTGTGCTTCTTCCCGGAGGGAGAACATCGGCCCTTTGGAGTGCTGCCGTTGAGGCTCCGGCCGGGCGTGGAGTTGCTGGCGCGGACCGGCGGAGTGGAGTGTGTGCCGGTGGCGCTGCGCTATGCCTTCTTCGAGCACGAGCGGCCCGACGTGCTGGTGGAGGTGGGCGCCCCGCACCCGCCTGGGCCGCTGGAGCTGTTCCAGGAGCGCCTGGAGACGGTGGTACGGCAGGTGGCGTCGGCCACGAGCCTGGAGGGCTTCACCCAGCGGGTAAAGGGAGGCACCGGTGTGGCGGAGCGCTGGGACGCGGTGCGGGGGGAGCGAGCGTAATGCCTGAGCGCACCTATCGCATCCATATCGCGTCGGAGCTCTCCGGAGTCCGGGTGGAGCTGATCCGAGCGTGGGAGCGCCGCTATGGCTTCCCTCGCCCTCAGCGCACATCCTCGGGCTACCGGGTGTACACGCAGCGGGACGTGGAGCTGCTCAAGCGGCTCAAGCAGCTCACCGAGGAGGGGGTGGCCATCCGCGAGGCGGTGAAGATGCTGCCTCAGCTCCAGCTGAAGATGGGCGAGACGGGCGACGAGCTGGTGGGCGAGGTGAGCACGTCGAACCTGGAGGCGTGGTTCAGGTCGGTGCTCGCCGCGGCCGAGGCGCACGATCAGGCGCGGGTGTCTGCCATCATCGATGAGGTGCTGAGCGCCCTGCCTCCGCTCAAGGCCTTCGACGAGGTGCTGGCCCCGGTGCAGCGCGAGGTGGGCGAGCGCTGGCGCGCGGGCCGGTTGACCGTGGCGCAGGAGCACCTGGTCTCCCAGGTGGTGCGCGCCCGTGTGGTGAGCCTGCTGCATACCGCGCCAGCGAATGAGAGGGCCCGGCATGCGGTCCTCGCGTGCCTCCCCGACGAGCAGCATGAGATTGGTCTGCTGGGCGCGGCGCTGCGGCTGCGCCACGCGGGCGTGCAGGTGACGCTGCTGGGACCACGCACGCCAGCCGCGGACCTGGGGCGAGTGGTGGACGCGCTGCAGCCGGACCTGGTGGGCCTGTCAGCCGTGGTGGATCCGGGAGAGCCCCTCTTCGAAGTCACGCTGAAGCCAGTCCTCGGGGTGCTCCCTCAGGGCACCACCGTCTGGATGGGCGGCCCGGCGGCGCGAGCCCATTCCAAGGTGTGCGAGCGTCTGGGAGCTCGCGTCTTCCGCTCCGCCGAGGACTGGCCGGCCCTGCTGGGATGAGGCGTACTTTCAGCGGACGCGGGCGCCGGGGCAGGGCCCGCTCCTGGCGTCACGGCTTCATGCCTTCGGGGATGTTGAGCAGCTCCCGCGCCTCGGCGGCGGCGTCCGGCAGAGTGGTGGGATCGGCGAGGATCTCCCGGAGCAGCTTGCGAGCCGCGTCGGCCTCTCCGCGCCGCCACATGACGGTGGCCTTGTAGACGAGCAGCGTGCCTCGGGAAGCGGCGTCCGGCTCCAGGGACAGCGCCTTGGCGATCAGCTTCTCCGCCTCCTCGGGCTTCGCCTCGGTGAAGGCCAGCTCCTCCCACGCGGGCACGAAGCCTGGAGCCTTCTTGGTCAGCTCCTGCAACCGCCGCCGTACCTCCTGGACGTCCCTCAGTTGCTCGATCTGGAGGAACTCGCGCAGCGTTCCCTCGGGGACACGGCCGTCCTTCTCCCGGCGGAGGCTGTCGAGGATCCGCTTGCTGCCGGGCAGGCCCAGTGGGGCCACCGCATCCAGCCTCGTGAAGGTCTCCAGCGCCTTATCATCTGCCCTCATGTGGAGGAACGTGAGGCCCATGTCATAGATGGGCAGCGGCCAGCTGGGAGCGGCCTTCTCCGCCTCATGGAAGTAGCGCAGGGCCAGCTCGAACTCGCCCTTCTCTCCATGCTTGCGGCCCTGGGCATGCAACTGCCTGGCACGCTCGGAGATGCCCTGCTGCTGCTGGGCGGTGGAGGGAGACGCCGGGGGCTGGCTCAGGGCCGTGCCCGCATCCGTGGCCGCGGGGGATGGTGTGGAGCTTCCCTGGCGGCTGCAGCCCGCCAGGCTGGCCAGGGTGGCCGTGAGGACAAGGAGACGAAGCATGCTTGGGGGTCTCATGCTCGCGTCACTATACTCAAGCCCGGCTCAACACCTCTTTTCCCTTCCAACATGACCGACTTCATCGAGGTCCACGACGGTGTCCTGGAGCCGCGGATCTGCCAGGACATCATCCAGCGCTTCAACCAGAGCCCCCACGTGATCCGGGGACGCACCGGCCACGGCGTGGATGTGAGCAAGAAGGACAGCTACGACCTGACGCTCAACCTGCACCAGGACTGGGAGCCCACGCTCCGGATGCTCCTGGACAAGTCCTTCCCCCCTCTGAAGAGCTACCTGCGCAAGTACCTCTACACGCTGATCGGCGCGGTCTCACCCTCGGTGAAGGACCCGAAGACAGGGCAGATGGTGACGCTGAACGAGCAGAACTTCGCCCAGCTGGGCGATCCCATCCTCGACGGGCTCGCCGGGAAGTTCTACCGCTACGGCTTCCTCACCATCCAGAAGTACCTGAAGGGCTCCGGGGGCTATCCGCACTGGCACTCGGAGATCTACCCGAAGGACGCCAACTGCGAGCAACTGCACCGCGTGCTGGCCTTCCAGTTCTACCTGAACGATGTGCCCGAGGGCGGCGAGACGGAGTTCTACTACCAGCCGCGCAAGGTGGAGTCGAAGACGGGCCGGATGGTCATCTTCCCCGCCGGCTTCACCCACACCCACCGCGGAAATGTGCCGCGCTCCAATGACAAGTACATCATCACCTCTTGGGTGCTCTTCCACCGCGCCGAGCAGATCTACGGCAACGCGCCCCCCAGCTGATAAACTTATTCCATATGGGACGAGGATGGAGCGGAGTGCTCGTGCTCATGGCGCTGGGGTGGGCCGCGTGTGCTCCGGCGCCGCAAGCGCCTTTGGTGGTGGGGACCGTGCCTTGGGTGGGAACCGAGCCGCTCTTCCTGGCGCGCGAGCTGGGGCTGTTCTCGGGCCCCATCCACCTGGCGGAGTACATCAACAGCGAACATGGGAGCAGGGCCTTCCAGAACGGCCTCATCGACGCCGCGGCGGTGACGCTGGATGAGGTGCTGAGCCTGGATCACCTGCAACACCAGGCGAGCGTGGTGCTGGTGCTGGATGCCTCGCACGGCGCGGACTGCGTGGTGGCACAGCCCACGGTGACGGCGGTGGCGGAGCTCCGGGGCCGGAAGGTGGCCTCCGAGGAGGTGATGCTCCCCACGTACATCCTCGTCCGGGCG
>Ga0247825_10001418_pt1 | contig 15733 bp, 14 predicted proteins | sample 13C_Vanillin_Day_FD_194413 | JGI IMG/M metagenome (GOLD analysis project Ga0247825, IMG submission 194413) | Soil microbial communities from agricultural site in Penn Yan, New York, United States - 13C_Vanillin_Day48 | ecosystem: Environmental > Terrestrial > Soil > Agricultural land | place... | reverse complement strand
CCTCGCATGCGTGGCTGACGTTCTACTGCCCGGGCACGGGCTGGATCGACATCGATCCCACGAACAACCTGCTGCCGTCAACGGGGCACGTCACGCTCGCCAGAGGTCTCGACTACGGCGACGTCAGCCCGATCCACGGAGTGATCCTCGGAGGAGGGCGCCACCGGCTGCAGGTCAGTGTGGATGTCGTGCGAGTGCTGGAGACGGACGCTGGCTAATCGAACACGACACACCGAGACACAGAGGCTATTGAGAAATTTGGGTCTTCTCTGTGCCTCGGTGCCTCTGTGTGTCGTGGTTGTGTTATGAGCGCCCAGTGGCGGGAATTACCGTTGTTCTCACCGATCGCTCCGGCCGCGCCGTGACCGTCTGATCGGTCTCGAGTTTCAGGAAGCTCAAAACCCCCGCGGCAACCAGAGACCCGAACGACATCGTCAACGCCACCGACGGCAGCGAATAGCCGTAGGTAAACAGGAAGCCGGCGATGATTGGCGCGAGTACCGAGCCGCCACGCCCGACGCCGACCGCGAAGCCCGTGCCCGACGCACGCACGTGCGTGGGGAAGACCTGCGCGATGATCGCGTACATCCCCACGATCGCCGCGTTGGTGCAGAAGCCCGCAGCCGCACAGATCAGCGACAGCTGTTGCAGGTCGGGCGGCGTCCTGCCGAAGAGGGCCACCATCACGGTCGAAAGCACCATCACGACAATCGTCAGCCCCTTCACCCCGAACCTCAGCGTGAGGAGCCCGAGCACGGCGCCACCGATCGCTCCGCCGACGTTCGTCCACACGAGCACGCCTGCGGCCGACGAAGCCGCGAAGCCGAAGTCGGCGACGATCTTCGGCACCCATTTGAGGATGAAGTAGAACGTCGTGATATGGAAGAAGTACGCGAGCGTGACGATGGCCGTGACGCCAATCAAGCCAGGTCCAAAGATGTCGCTCACCGAGCGCTGGCGCACGTCTGCCGTAACAACCGGCAGCGCGGTAATTGTCGGATGCCCCATGCGCGCCATCGCCGAATTGATCTTCTCGAGCGCCCCCTTCGGCTGCTTGCGCGCGAGCCAATGGACGGACTCGGGCACGACGAAGTACGTGATCGGGATGAGCACCGCCGTCACCGCAGAACCGAAGTAAAAGACGGAGCGCCAGTCGTTGCCCCGCAGGAGTTGCGCGGCCACGATGCCACCGGCAACCGCGCCGAGCGGATAGCCGATCGACATCAGCGACACGCTCAGGTGCCGCCGCCTGGTACTGGCGAACTCTGCGGACACGGCGTTGATGGCCGCGAGCATGCCGCCAATACCGAGACCTGTGACGACCCGCCAGATCGACAGATCGACGAGGCCGGTCACCGTCGTCGCCATGAGCATGCCGAACGACATCACCGCGAGGCATCCGAGGATCGTCGGGCGACGACCGATCTTGTCGGCGACGCCACCGAGCACGATCGAGCCGATGGCCATGCCAATCAATTCCATCGACAGAACGATGCCGAGCTGGGCGCGGTCGATGCCCCATTCAGCGGCGATGCCGGGCGACGCGAAGCTGATAGAGAGAATGTCGAAACCGTCGAGGGCGTTCAGAGCGATCGTGACGCCGACCACGAGAATCTGCAGACGGCTCATGGGGGATTGGGCGATGACGTCTCTCGGATCGCTGTTCATACGGCGGGAGGGTATCACTTTCAGTGTAGAGATCGAACAACACGGCTAGAATGTGGGCCCCGAGGAGAACGACACCGTGGCGCTACATCCGCAGTGCAAGGCATTCCTGGATCAACTCGCGTCGATGGGTGGCAGGCCGATGCACGAAATGACACCTGCGGAGGCGCGCGGACTGTCGCTGCCGCCGGAGTTGGCCGGTCCAGAGCGGCCGATGCACAGCGTGGTGAATCGCACGGTGCCAGGGCCCGCCGGTCAGATCCCCGTCCGCATCTACACGGCGACGGCGGGCCGCAAGCTGCCTGGCCTGATCTACTTTCACGGTGGAGGCTTCATCCTCGGTACGCTCGATTCGTCCGATCGGCCATGCCGGGATCTCGCGCATCTCTCCGGACGCGTCGTCGTGTCGGTGGACTACCGGCTCGCACCGGAGCATCCGTTTCCCGCAGCCGTCGACGATGCGTGCGCGGCCACGAAGTACGTGCTCGAACATGCCGGTGAGTTCGGGATCGATGACAGCCGGATCGCGATCGGCGGTGAGAGTGCCGGCGCCAATCTCGCGACGGTCACGGCGTTGAAGCTGCGTCAGAGCGTAGCGCCTCCACTGACCTTTCAGCTGCTCGTGTATCCGCAGGTCGACTTCCACGATGACAGCCCCTCGATGCGCGAATTCGCCGATGGGCACTTCATCACGTCGGACCTGCTCGCTTACTTCGCCGGTCACTACTTCGAGGCTGCACAGGACCGTCGTCATCCGGACGCGTCTCCGCTGAACGCCGACCTGCGCGGCGTGCCGCCGGCATTTGTCCTGACAGCCGAATGCGATCCGCTACGCGATCAAGGTGAGGCATACGCACGGAAGCTGCGCGAGGCAGGTGTGGCGGTGACACTCAAGCGCCACGACGGAATGATCCATCCCTTCTTCAGCCTAGCTGGAATCATCGACGGGGGGAGAACCGCGATCGCCGATGCCGCAGCTGCGCTGCGCGCGGCGTCGACGGTTCAAGAACGCGTATGAAGATGTTGCGAACGTTGACGCTTCTCGCGTTTGTCGCGTTCGTGTTGGCCTCCACGGCCACCGTGCTGACAGCCGACTGAGTCCGCAGGCCGCCGCACGCTATCTCGACGAGCGTCAGAAACAGACGAGCGTCAGAAACAATGGTTCGAGTGGAAGCCGGCGGCGTCGGCCAACGGACCGTGCGTGTCCTGCCACACGGGCATGCCGTATCTGCTCGCGCGGCCCGTACTGCGTCGCGCGCTGAAAGAGGATCAACCAACTGTGTACGAACGAGGGTTGATGGATCGCCTCCGCGCCAACGTTGGATCGAAGCCGCCCGGCGGGCTCCAGGACGTCGAGGTGATCTTTGCGGCGATGTTCCTTGCGCAGCAGGACGCACGTCGCGCGATGAGCGAGCCGACGCAGAAAGCCTTCGAATTGTGGGCGCTCCAGCGGACTGAGGCGCCTGCGAAAGGCGCGTGGAAGTGGTACGCAGCCAACCTGGATCCGTGGGAGCACTCCGGATCGAGTTACTTCGGCGCATCGCTCGCAATGCTGGCGCTTGGGGCGACGTCCGCTGACTACCAGCAGCGCGCGGACACGCGCGAGCGCGCATCGGCGTTGTCCGACTTTCTCGCCGCATCCGCAGGCCGTCCGCTACACGATCGGCTGGGAGTGTTGTGGGCGTCGTCAACGCGCCCGTCGGTCTTGTCCGATGCGCAACGTGCGGCGCTCATCGGCGAGGTCTTCGCGAAACAGCAGGCGGACGGGGGATGGACGTTGGAGTCGCTGGGCCCGTGGACCGTGCATCCCGATGCGCCATCGGCCACTGGCAGCGAGTCCTATGCGACGAGCTTTACCGCATTCGTGCTCGGTCAGGCGGGCATTCCACCTTCGCACGCTGGATTGTCTCGGGCACTTGCGTGGCTCCGCTCGCATCAGGACCCAACGACCGGCGCGTGGCCAGCGGTGTCCATGAACAAGCGCCGGCCTGCCGGCTCCATGGAAGCGCTGTTCATGCAGGACGCAGCGACCGCGTTTGCGTCGCTCGCGCTCCTCGAACGCACGCCGTAGCGAGTGACGTATCCTGTGGCGTCTCTCGCAATGGAGTACGGCATGCCAAGCTCAACTATCGGGCATGAGGACACACTCTCTCCTGACGAAGCTGCGCTGATCCAGGAGTTCGTCGGATTCCTCAAGGACGCCAGCGCAAGGCGTTATCCCGCCGGAACGATGAAGCGCTTCAACCAGGGACGCCAGACTGCGTTCCTGCAAGCCGACTTCATCGTGCCCGAGGGCCTGCCCGACGCGCATCGCGTCGGGATCTTCGCTGCGCCGCGAACCTATGCGGCGTGGATCCGATTCGCGAACGCGGGCTCCGAGTCCGATCGCGAACGCGACATCCGCGGGATGGCGATCCAGTTGGAGAACGTCGAGGGCGAGAACCTGACCCCCGGCGCGACCACGCAGGACTTCATCCTCAACAGCCATCCGGTGATGCTGGCCGCGAGCACGAAGGACTTTCTCGAACTGCTGCGCGCGAACGAAGCCGGCGGGTTTCGTCGAGTGCTCTACTTCCTGTCGCATCTCACATCCGCCAGGATCGGCGCGGCCGCTCGACAGAATCCGAGCTGTCACCTCGACATCCAGTACTGGAGTACGACCCCCTATCAATTCGGCCCCGATCGCATCGTCAAGTACGCTGTGCGGCCGACGTCGCGTCGCAGGAGCCCGAAGCCGGCGGCACTGACCGACACGTATCTCACCGACGCGATGCGCACGCATCTCGATCAGGAAGAGGCGACGTTCGATTTCCTGGTTCAGTTCCATGTTGATGATCGGCAGACGCCGATCGAAGACGCGACAGCGGAGTGGCAAACGCAGGACGCGCCCTATCAACGCCTTGGTATCATCCGGATTCCGCGACAGCGTTTCGACAATCCCGAGCGCGCGACTCGCGGTGAACGGATGATGTTCAATCCCTGGCACTCCCTGATGGCGCACACGCCGCTCGGCGGTATGAACCGTGCGCGCCGCGAGATCTACCGCGCGATGGCGGAGTTCCGGCGGTCCAGATAAAATCGCGGGACCGGAGGATCGAGTGAACCGACAGGGTGTTGCGCGCTGGACTGGCTGGGTGTTCGCACTTGTGGGTGTGGTGATTGGCGTGGGCGCATTCAATGCTGCGCCGTACGCGCAGACGGCTCCCGCGCCCGAAGACGTGGCCGCCGGCTTCCGCATCTATCGGCAGAAAGCCGACTGTCAAGCGTGTCACGGCTGGGCGGCCGACGGTCGCAAGATGGAGAGCCAGATGCCCGACGGCGCCAACCTGCGCGCCACCAAGCTCGATCGCGCGAAGTTGGTTCAGGCTATCAAGTGCGGTATTCCCGGCAAAGCCATGCCGGCATTCGACAAGTTCGCCTACAGCGACGGCCGCTGCTACGGCATGAAGCAGGCCGATCTCCAGAAGCTGGCAACGACCATGCCGGATCCTGCGGCGACGCTGCAGGCGCGCGAGATCGATCAGGTGGCTGACTTCCTCTTTGCGAAAGTCGTCGGCAAGGGCCCGATGAATCACGCGGCATGCGTCGAGTTCTGGGGCTCTGACGTTGACGTGTGCAAGGAATTTCCGAACTGAGTCGTTCCGAGTTCCAAGTTCCCAGTTCCGGGTTCGTGTTCTCGTTCGGTTCGTGGTTCCGTGTTCGCGTTTCTTGGTTCCCGGAACCTGGAACGACCAACTCGGAATTCTGGAACCTGAACCCTGAACACGAACATGGAACCGGGAACAAGGAACCTGGAACAACGGTCCTGCAGTCCCCCGGCAACTCCTGAGAACCCGTCTCCGTCCAAGGGCACATCGATACTCTCGGTAACCGAGGGCAGTGCCATGAGCAAACCACCTGACCTGATGCAGGGGACGCTCGATCTCCTGCTGCTGAAGATCATCGGGCTGTTGCCACAGCACGGTTGGGCGATTAGTCAGCGCCTGAAGCAGGTGTCCGATCAGGAGCTCCAGGTCAGCGACGGGTCGCTTTATCCGGCCCTCCACAAGCTGGAACTGGCCGGCTGGATCACCGCCGAATGGAAGGTGGGGGAGCTCGGTCGACGGGCGAAGTTCTACACCCTCACACGGGCGGGGCGTCGTCGTCTCGATCACGAGACCGAGCATTGGCGTCGCGTCTCCAGCGCTATCACGCGCGTGCTGCAACTGAAGGAGGTGTGAGCATGTGGCGCTGGTTTTACGCCATTCGTGCCCGGCTGCATGCCCTCCTGGGTTCGGCGCGGTCGGATCGGGATCTGAACCACGAGCTGTCGTTCCACGTCGCCATGCAGAAGTACGCCAACGAAGTGCGTGGTATGAGCAGCGCAGAGGCGGAGCGGCGGGCGCGGCTTTCGCTCGACGGAGTTCAGCAGCTCAAGGAGCGGTTGCACGAACAGCGATCGATCCTCTGGTTCGACCATCTTCGCCAGGACGTGACCTTCGCCATCCGAATGATCTTCCGCACGAAGGTCGTCAGTCTGGCCGTGATCGTGACGTTTGCGCTCGGCATCGGAGCAAACACCGCAATCTTCTCGCTCATCGACAGCGTGCTCCTGTCGCCGCTCCCCTACGACTCGCCCGAGCGAATCGTGACCGTCGAGCCGTTCTGGACGAACACGGGGCTGGCAAACACCGTGTCGTCGGCACCTGATTTTCGCGACTGGCGACAGCAGAATCACGTCTTCCATTCCATGGCCTTTCACGCGGGACGAGAGGTCAGAGTCGTCGCGAACGGCACGCCCACATTCGCGTCGGTTCAGCTGGTCACGCCCGACTTCTTCAACGTATTCGGCGTTCGTCCGACCACAGGACGGCTGTGGTCAGAGACGGAGGACAGGACTCCGCTCGCGGTCGTGAGCCACGCCTGGGCGATCGGACAGTTCGGCAATGTGGACGCCGCCATCGGGAAGACGATCGAGGCCGTTGGACAACCGCTCGAGATCGTTGGCGTGGCTTCATCCGGATTCGCTTATCCGGGCTCGACCGACATCTGGGCGTCGAGCTCGCTGATTCCGCTCAACTCGAACCGCAACGGGCACAACTACTTCGTCGTCGGAAAACTCAAGCCTGGCATCAGCCTCGAGGACGCGCGCGGCGAGATGCGCGACATTGCGGCCCGCCTCGAGAAAGAGCATCCCGAAAATCGTTTCAAGTCGATCGCGATCACACCGATGCGCGACAAGTTGACCAGCGGGGCACAGAACGACGTTGTGGCTGTTGTTCGGAACCGTCGTCGGCGTACTGCTCATCGCGTGTGTCAATGTCGCCCATTTGCAGTTGGCGCGCGCGGCCGGGCGCGGTCGTGAGATGGCCGTGCGGTCGGCGATTGGCGCTGGCCCGGGTCGCCTCACGCGGCAGATTCTCACAGAGAACGTCGTGCTCGGCTTCGTTGGCTGCCTTGTCGGTCTGCTGTTTGGATCGCTCACGCTGCAAGTCTTTCTTTCGATGGCGCCTGCCGACGTTCCACGGCTGAATGAAGTGCATATCAACGGACGTGTCCTGCTCTTCACGCTTGCCGTGACGACGCTGTGCAGCCTTCTCTTCGGCATCGGGCCCGCAAATCGGGTGTCGAGAGCGGATGTCTCATCGAGGCTGCGTCACCAGGCCACGAGAGGATCGATTCGAGGCATGGCGCCGCGAGTGCGGTCGACACTCGTCGTTGCCGAGGTCGCGTTGTCGCTCGTGCTGCTGATTGCATCAGGGCTGCTTCTTCGATCGTTCAGCCGGCTCAGTCACGTGGATCTCGGGTTCTCCACTGACCGGGTTCTTGTTCGACTCGTTTCGAGCGACCTCTGGCTATGCGATCGATGGGGGCCAGACCTACCGAGAAAACGAGCGCCCGCTGGCCGAGCTTCAGATCGTCACGCCGGGATACTTCGACACCGTGAACATCCCGATTCGTCTCGGTCGGGATTTCGGCGATGGTGATCGGCTGGGGCGTCCGCAGGTCGCGATCGTGAACGAGCGACTGGCGCGGGAGGCCTTCGGCTCCGACGATCCGCTGGGGCGAATCATCCGCACCGGGATGACACCTGAATCGATGAATGGGATGCAGATTGTTGGTGTGGTGGCAGACGCTCGGCAGCGATCGCCTGAGACATCGGCGCGTCCAGAGATCTTCGCGCGGAGCAGGCGCAGGAGCGATGGTGTGCCCGCAATTCCACGCAGGCGGGTAGGCACGCCTCCCGAGTCGATTGTGACGTCTGCGAAGTTGTACATCGCCTGATCCTCGAGCGCCGTGATACTGGCGCGGCGATCCTCGTAGTCCGGCGGCGCACTGACGGCGCCGAAGCGCGCACTGGCCATGAGCGGATACTGATTCGCCATCAGGTAGATGCGATCCGGCTCTGGCACGTTGAGCGGATGGAGCAGGGTCGTGTTGACAGCAGCGACCATAGCGGCGTGTCCACTGAGCCCGATGGCGAGCGTCACCAGCGCCGCTGCGGCGAACCCGCGATCCTTGCGTAGCGATCGCCAGGACATCCGGACGTCACGCGTCCAGTGATCGATCGACCGTGCACGGCTCAGGCGGGTGAGTCGCGTTCGACGCTCTTCAGAGTCGCGCGCGGTTGTTGGCGTGGCAGCCGCAAGCTCGCGGGGCAAGATCAGCCCACGACGGAATTTCCGCGATGACTGCGTTCCACGCTTCCGTGTCGGTTGCACCGTGGTCGAGATGTCGGCTGTAGCGTGCTTCGAGCTCCGATGCGAGCTCGTCGACGATCGAGTCGTACCGCTTCGCGGGCAGTCCCGTCGCAGGCAGATGGCGACGAACGTAGGCTGCGAAGTCAGGCATCTTCGAGCCCAGCCGCCCGTTGAACGGCGAGCATGAAGGCACTCCAGGCCTCGCGCTGCTGAACCAGCTTCTTGCGCCCGGCCGGCGTGAGCTTGTAGAAGCGTCGCCGGCGCTCGCCGGCGCGCTCGACCCACCGCCCACTGATGGCGCCCTGCGCTTCGAGTCGATACAGGATTGGATACAGGGACGCCACGTTGAACGCGACGGCGCCGTTCGATCGCCGCTCGATGCGCGTCGCGATGTCGTAGCCGTGCCGCGGCTCGTCTTCGAGCTGGGCGAGCACCAGCAATTCGGCCGTGCCCTTCTTGAGCGAGTGCTCTTCTAGTGGTTGAGTCATATATGTCGCAGTGAAACATATATGAGCCACGCCGATTCTGTCAAAGACTTCGAATCCCGAATCCCGAATCCCGAATCCCGGGTCCCGGGTCCCCGGCCCCGGAAACCCGGCTCAATTCAGCGGGATCGTTGGCAGAAACTTCGGCGGCTTGCGCTGCCTGCTCGCCTGCTCGTACGCGAAAGCCAGGCTGATGAGGCGCGATTCGCTCCACGCCCGCCCCATGAACAGGATCCCGACTGGCAGCTCGCCCGCCCAGCCGGCCGGCACCGTGATGCTCGGATAGCCGGCGACCGCAGCCGGGGTCGTGCCTCCGCCGGTGATGTGATCGCCATTCACCAGATCCGTTGGCCAGGCCGGTCCCATCGGCGGCACGACGATCGCATCCAGTTGGTGCATCTTCATCACCGCGTCAATGCCTTCATCGCGCGCGAGCCGACGGCAGAGTGTCGAGGCGGTTCGGTACTCCTGTGACGTCAGAGATCCCTTGGCTTCGGCGCGGATGAACAGCTCCTGGCCGAAGTAGGGCATTTCGCGCGTGCGCTCCCGTTCGTTGAACGCGATGAGATCTTTCAGCGTGCTCGCCGCAGCCGCCGTGCCGCGCGTGGCGAGATACGAGTTGAGGTTCGCTTTGAACTCGTAGAGCAGCACTTCGATCTCGCACGCGTCGAGTCGCGACGCCGTTGGGATGTCGGCCGGGTCTATGATGGTCGCGCCCTGTGCCTTCATCACGGCGATCGCGGCATCCACTGCGGCGTCTGCCGGGGCGCTATATCCGAAGTACTGCGCGCGCGCGACGCCGATGCGCGCGCCCGTGAGCGCGTCGGCCTTCAATGCGGCGGTGTAATCCTCGCGTGCTGCTGGCGCCGCGGCCATGGCTGCGTCCCGCTGATCGACGCCGACCATTCCGTCCAACAACGCGGCTGCGTCCGCCACTGTCCGCGCCATGGGGCCGGCGGTGTCCTGCGAGTGTGCGATTGGAATGATTCCTGTGCGGCTGACGAGTCCGATCGTAGGCTTGATGCCGACGAGGGCGCTCACCGCCGAAGGACACACCACCGATCCATCTGTTTCTGTACCGACGCCCACTGCTGCGAGACTGGCGGCGATCGCTGCGCCGGTGCCGGAACTCGATCCACACGGATTGCGATCGAGCACGTACGGGTTCTTCACCTGGCCCCCGCGCGCGCTCCACCCGCTCGTCGATCTCGTTGATCGGATGTTGGCCCACTCGCTCAGGTTCGTCTTGCCCAGGATCACGACGCCGGCTGCCCGCAGCCGTTCGACGACGAACGCATCGCGCGGTGCGGGTCCGCCCGTGAGCGCGAGCGAGCCAGCCGTCGTCAGCATCTTGTCGCCGGTGTCGATGTTGTCTTTGATCAGGATCGGGATGCCGTGCAGCGGGCCGCGCGGGCCCTTGGCTTTCCGCTCTGCGTCGAGTGCGTCGGCGATCGCGAGTGCGTCCGGGTTCGTCTCGATCACGGAGCGCAGCCGAGGGCCCTCAGCATCGATCTGCGCGATCCGCTGCAGATAGAGCTCAACCAGACGACGTGATGTGTACCGGCCAGATGTCATCCCGTCCTGAAGTTGGGCGACGGACAGTTCGTTCAACTCGAATTCTGGTGTTGAAGGTGGTGGCGGGCTTTCGGGCACCTCGCCGCGACAGGCGATGCTGATGGCGAGCAGGGCGACGCTGCCGAGCACACGGACGAGCATGTCGAGAACTATAGCGAGTCCACGGTCTCCAGTCCTTAGTGCCCAGTCCTCAGTCCACGGCCCCCAGTCCCCAGTCCCGGTCGGTTTGTTAACCGCCCGAATCCCGAATCCCGAATCCCGGGGCCCCGGATCCCGGGCCCCGAGGCTATAATCGCGCCGCGAGGGTTGCCATGACCCGCGAATCGCTTCGCCCCCTTCTCGTCGTCCTCCTGTTCAGTGTCTGTGCGCTCACCGTCCCAGCCAGCGCATGGGTTGATCCGCCTGATGGCTGGAAGGGCGATCTGGCTCCCCTCTCCGCCTCTGACTGGAACTACCAGCGTGCGGCGCATCTGATCGAACGAGCCGGCTTTGGCGCGACACCAGAGGAGATCAGTCGCCTTGCGGCGATGACACCCGAACGCGCGGTGGCGAGCCTCGTTGACTACGAAGCGATTGACGCGAGCGCGCTGAAGCCGTTCGAGGAATCCGGCATCTGGGATCCAGGAATGGATCCGTTTCCGCCAAGTCGAGCAGAGGCTGTTCGGCGCGCTCGCGCGCACGGCGAAGGGCTCGGCGAAAAAGTTCTGCCTCCCGGCACGCAGCGTCGTCTGCAGCCAGTCGTCGACAAGTTCTTCTACAGCCTCACGGCCAACAACATCGAGACACAGCGGCTCGGGCTGTGGTGGGCGAACCGAATGCTCGTCACGCCGCGGCCGCTCGAAGAGAAGCTGACGCTCTTCTGGCACGGTCACTTCGCGACCGGACAGAACAAGGTGCGCGACTACCGGATGCTGTTCCAGCAGAACCGGATGCTGCGCGCGAACGCATCTGGCGACCTGCGCGCTCTGCTGGTCGGGATCCTGAAGGATCCCGGGATGCTCGTCTATCTGGACAACGGCGAGAACATCAAGAGCCATCCGAACGAGAACTTCGGTCGCGAACTGCTGGAGCTGTTCACGATGGGCGTGGGCAACTACAGCGAGCGCGATGTGCGCGAGGCAGCGCGCGCGTTTACTGGCTGGACCAACGACGTGCTGGCGTACAAGTTCGACTCTGCAGAGCACGACTTCGGAAACAAGACGTTCCTCGGACGCACGGGAGCGTTGAACGGCGACGACATCATCGACACGATCCTCGCGCAGCCGGTGACGGGCGAGTTCGTGGCCGGCAAGCTGTATCGCTACTTCGTGCGGGAGGACATCTCGAGCGACGTCAAAGCCGAACTCGGACGTTCATTCCGCGCGAGCGGCTATCAGATCAAGCCGCTCATGCGACGGATGCTGCTGTCGAAGGACTTCTACAGCGCTCCGTCGGTCGCGACTCAGATCAAGAGCCCGGTTCATCTCGTCGTCTCGACCTACAGGAAGATGGGTTTGCGTGACGTGCCGACGATTCCGGACTTCGGTCGCATGACAGGAGGCCTGGGCCAGACGTTGTTCGAGCCGCCCAACGTGGCCGGGTGGGCTGGTGGCCGAACGTGGATCACGCCAGCGACGCTCCTGCAGCGCGGGAATCTGTTCCGCGACGTGATGTTCCCCGACGTCAAGGGATTCCGTCCGCCCGATCGCGCGATGTCCGCTACCGACACGCGCGTCGGTGAACGCCTGGCGCAGGGCATGAACATCACCGAAGCCACCCGTGAAGGCGATGCCGAGTCGAACAAGATGGTCGATCGCGACGAGGACTACAACACGCGCTATGGCGGTTACGCCGGCAACCTCCTCGCGTTCAAACGCACGAAACAGATTCCGCGGCAGCCGGCGTCGATTGATGTGACCGCGATGATCAGTGGGGCTCATGCGGATACCGTGGACAAGGTTGTCGATCATCTCGTGCACCGGTTCCTGAGCGTGCCGCTTGCGGACAAAGATCGCGCGGTGCTCGTGAGCTTCCTGCGCGACAAACTCGGATCGTCAACCGTACGCCCGAGCGAGACACTGGAATCGTCGCTGCGCGAGTTGCTGTACCTGGTACTCAGCACGCCCGAATATCAGCTCGGCTAGTGAGGTGCGGTATGGTGCGCTGCAATTGTTCACGACGTGATTTCATCGCCCGAGGGATGTACGGGCTCGGCCTGAGTGCAGGACTTCCGTTCATCCTGAATCAGACGTCCGCCGCACTCGCCGCGCAGGCCCTTCAAGGCACGAGCATCGAGAAGCATCCAAACCGCATCCTCGTCGTCATCGAGCTGTCGGGCGGCAATGACGGCCTGAATACGGTGGTGCCGTTCGGTGACGCGGAGTACTACAAGGCGCGGCCGAAGCTCGGGATTCCCGAGCGCGAGGTCATCAAGGTCGCCGACGGCTTTGGCTTCCATCCATCGATGGTGGGCTTCGAGCGTCTCTTCAAGGACGGCTCGCTTGCCGTCGTTCATGGCTGCGGCTACGACCACCCAAGCTTGTCGCATTTCTCCTCGATGGGTTTCTGGCACACCGGCGTGCCGAACGGGGGTGAGTCGCTCGGATGGCTCGGCAGGGTCGCAGACGAGACACTCGACGCAAGTCAGCGCAACCTGATCGTCAATCTGGGGACATCGCAGTCGCTGGCGGTCCGCAGCCGCACGCACTCACCGCTGGTGTTCGACGATCCCGCCCGGTTCCGGCGCGACGGAACCGATGCCGAAAAGCAGGCACTTGCGGAGCTGAGTGAGACGCGCACCACGTCGAATGCGACGCTCGACTTCCTCGCGTCAACCGCGCACAACGCGGCTGAGAGCTCAGACTTCGTTCGCCGTGCCTCGTCCGCGTATCGCACACCAGTGGACTACGGTCAGGGCGGAGGGCTGGCAGGGAACCTCCAACGTGTCGCCGCGCTGATCGCTGCTGAGATGCCGACGCGTCTCTACTACGTGACCTATCAGGGCAACAACTTCGACACGCATGTGCAGCAGGCCGACCTGCACAGCCGCCTTCTGATGTACACCGCCGACGCCGTTCGCGGCTTCATCGACGATGTGAAGCGGCTCGGGCGCGGAGACGACGTCGCACTGATGATCTTCACGGAGTTCGGACGACGGGTGGAGGAGAACGGAAGCCTCGGCACCGATCACGGCACAGCAACGCCGATGTTCATCGTTGGGAAGAGCGTGAAGGGTGGCTTCTACGGGAAGGCGCCGAGCCTGACCGATCTCGACGACGGGAATCTGAAGATGACCACCGACTTCCGTCGTGTCTACGCGACGATGACCGACGAGTGGCTTGGTTGCAGCCAGACGCCGGCGATCCTGAAGGGGCAGTTTGAGACGTTCAAGGTATTCGCGTAGCTGCGGAGGTCACGTGCGGTTCTCGATAGCGGTTCTCGGTCTTATCGCGGCTCTTGGTACGACGACGCTCGCACAGGCGCCGCAGGGTGGCGCTCCGGGCGGCCGCGGTGCTGCCGCGGGTCAAGTCGTCGAGAAGATTCGAGAGCTCAAGCCCAATCTCTACCTGGTCACCGGCGCCGGCGCGAACACCCTCGTTCGCGTGACGCCCGAGGGCGTCATCGTCGTCGATACGAAGCTCGCGAGCGACGAGAACTACAAGCGGTTGATGGAGGAGATCGGTTCGGTCTCGAAGTTGCCGGTGAAGTACGTGATCAACACGCACCATCATCCAGATCACGTCGGCAACAACCAGAAGTTCATCGACGCGGGCGCGCAGGTCGTCGGCCTCGACACGCTCAAGAAATACATGGCCAGCGATCCCCGGACGAAGGACATCCCCGGTCCGCCGACCGTCACGTTCGAAAAGGACTACGTGTTGAGATTCGGCGGCGCTGTCGTCGAGGCGCACGCATACGGTCGTGGACACACCGGCGACGACACGATGGTGTATTTCCCGGACGCCAAGGTAGTCATGGTGAGCGACCAGATCACGAATGCGACGCCGATCGTGGATTTCGCCAACGGTGGAAGTGCAGTCGAGTGGACGCAGATCCTCGATGGCGTGCTGAAGCTGGATTTCGAGTCGGCGATTCCAGGGCGCGGCGAGCCGAAGACGCGCGCCGAGGTCCAGGCTTATCGCACGAACTTTGCGACGCTGCTCTCTCGCGCCACCGACGCGATCAAGGGCGGTGCGACACGCGACACGCTCGCAATGCAGGTCAAGACCGACGACCTCGGGTGGCAATTCACTCCTCAGTTTTACGGCCAGCTATATGACGAGTTGAAGAAATAAGGGGGTCGGGGGTCATTTAAAGCGGACACTCTCGTTCACCGTAAGAGAGTGTCCGCTTTAAATGACTCCCGACCCCATTTCACCGGAGGCTCCAGATGAGTGCACTCGTTCCATCTCGGCGCATAACGGCGGTTCTTGTCGCGGCGCTCGTCGCCGTGACGTTAGGAAGTGTCGGGGCCAGGCAGACGGCGACGCCAACGGTCGCCGTTGACTCGGACGACATCGGTGGCGTCGTCACCGGGCCGCGCGGCCCGGAGGCGGGCGTCTTCGTCATCGCGGAGACGACGATGCTGCCGACGCGATTGATCAAGAGCGTCGTCACCGACGATCAGGGCCGCTATCTCATTCCCGATCTCCCGCAGGGCACATACGACGTCTGGGTGCGTGGCTACGGGCTGGTCGATTCGCAGAAGGTCAAAGCGACGCCCGGCAAAACGGTGGCGCTGAGAGCAGTCGCTGCGCCCAGCGCGAGAGTCGCCGCCGAGTACTACCCCGCACAGTACTGGCTGTCGCTGCTGCAACTCCCTCCCGTGAGCGATTTCCCCGGCACTGGCCCCAGTGGCAACGGCATCTCGCCGAACGTCAAGAGCCAGGGCGAATGGGTCCGCAACATCATCAACACTGACGGTTGCACGGGTTGTCATCAGATGGGCGGCAAAGCGACACGCGAGATTCCCGAAGCGCTCGGCAAGTTTCCGAACGCATCGGAAGCCTGGGATCGGCGAATTCAGTCAGGCCAGGCCGGCGCGGGCATGAGCGCTCGCTTTACGCAGGTCGGACGCGATCGCGCGCTGGCAATGTGGGGCGACTGGACCGACCGGATCGCGAAAGGTGAGTTGCCGACCGCGGCGCCGCAGCGGCCTCAAGGCAGAGAGCGCAATGTCGTCGTGACGATGTGGGATTGGGCGGATCCGAAAGCGTACCTGCACGACGAGATCGCATCCGACAAGCGCAATCCCACCATCAACCCGAACGGACCGATCTACGGCGCCCTCGAGGCGAGTGCCGACTACATGCCGGTCGTCGATCCGATCAAGCACACGGCGACGCAGAT
>Ga0247825_10001416_pt1 | contig 15739 bp, 14 predicted proteins | sample 13C_Vanillin_Day_FD_194413 | JGI IMG/M metagenome (GOLD analysis project Ga0247825, IMG submission 194413) | Soil microbial communities from agricultural site in Penn Yan, New York, United States - 13C_Vanillin_Day48 | ecosystem: Environmental > Terrestrial > Soil > Agricultural land | place... | reverse complement strand
AGGGCCGGCGGGCCCCCCCGTGTCCGCATCGCCCCATACCGCCTCGCTGCGATCGCGACCGCAAGACCCTCTATCGCTTTGGCGTGGCCCTCGGCGAGGGATGCGCAGAATAGCCTTTTCTTTCCGCTAGATAGTCGCCGTTCGGGTATGTGAGCGAGCGCTCACATACCTCTCTTTCCATTTCCTCAGTGGGCTCTAACTATTGGCATAGGGCCGACTTATCGGTATTATTAGCACTCGCAAGAGACGAGTGCTAGTCACGCCGTTCTCGCATTTCAGTCAATCAAACTAGGAGACTCAACGATGAATATTCGTCCGCTACACGACCGCGTGATCGTCAAGCGGTTGGAAGAGGAGCGCAAGACCGCATCGGGAATCGTGATCCCCGACACCGCCGCCGAGAAGCCCGATCAAGGCGAAGTCATCGCCGTAGGCAAAGGCAAGATTCTCGAGGACGGCAAGGTCCGTCCCCTCGACATCAAGGTCGGCGACAAGATTCTCTTCGGCAAGTACTCGGGGCAGACCGTCAAGGTCAAAGGCGACGAGCTGCTCGTGATGCGCGAAGAAGACATCATGGGCGTCATCGAAGGCAAGTAAACCAGTTTTGTAACGGAGAACAGACATGTCAGCGAAAGACGTCAAATTTCACGACCTCGCCCGCAATAAGATCGTAGCCGGTGTCAACGTGCTGGCCGATGCGGTCAAGGTCACCCTAGGGCCCAAGGGCCGCAATGTCGTGCTGGACCGCTCGTTCGGGGCGCCGACCGTCACCAAGGACGGTGTTTCGGTCGCGAAGGAAATCGAGCTCAAGGACAAGTTCGAGAACATGGGCGCGCAGATGCTGAAGGAAGTTGCGTCCAAGACCTCGGACGTCGCCGGAGACGGCACCACCACCGCCACCGTGCTCGCGCAGGCGATCGTGCAGGAAGGCATGAAGTACGTGGCCGCCGGCATGAACCCGATGGACCTGAAGCGCGGGATCGATAAGGCGGTCGAGGCGGTCGTCGCCGAGCTGAAGAAGATTTCCAAGCCCTGCACCACGAGCAAGGAGATCGCGCAAGTCGGCTCGATTTCGGCCAACGCCGATACCGAGATCGGCAAGAACATCGCCGAGGCGATGGACAAGGTCGGCAAGGAAGGCGTGATCACGGTCGAGGACGGCAAGTCGCTCAACAACGAGCTCGAGGTCGTCGAAGGCATGCAGTTCGACCGCGGCTACCTCTCGCCTTACTTCATCAACAGCGCCGAGAAGCAGATGTCGGTGCTCGAGACCCCCTATATCCTGCTCTACGACAAGAAAATCTCGGGCATCCGTGAGTTGCTGCCCGTGCTCGAGCAGGTCGCCAAGGCAGGCCGGCCGTTGCTGATCATCGCCGAGGAAGTCGAAGGCGAGGCGCTCGCCACCCTGGTGGTCAACAACATCCGCGGCATCCTCAAGACCTGCGCCGTGAAGGCGCCGGGCTTCGGTGACCGCCGCAAGGCCATGCTGGAAGACATCGCCATCCTCACCGGCGGCGTCGTGATCTCGGAAGAGACCGGGATGCAGCTGGAGAAGGTCACCCTAAAGGACCTCGGCCAGGCGAAGCGCGTCGAGGCGGGCAAGGAAAACACCACGATCATCGACGGCAACGGCGACAGCAAGTCGATCGAAGGGCGGGTCAAGAACATCCGCACGCAGATCGACGAGGCGACCAGCGACTACGACCGCGAAAAGCTGCAGGAGCGCGTGGCGAAGCTGGCCGGCGGCGTGGCGCTGATCAAGGTCGGCGCGGCCACGGAAGTCGAGATGAAAGAGAAGAAGGCGCGCGTGGAAGATGCGCTGCACGCAACCCGTGCCGCGGTGGAGGAGGGCGTGGTCCCCGGCGGCGGCGTCGCGTATCTGCGTGCTCGCGTCAACGCCAAGCCGAAGGCCGAGAACCATGACCAGGAAGCGGGCGTGAAAATCGTGATGCGCGCGCTGGAAGAGCCGCTGCGCTGGATCACCGCGAACGCCGGCGACGAGCCGTCGGTCGTCGTCAACAAGGTGGTCGAGGGCAAGGGCAATTTCGGCTACAACGCGCAGACCGGGCAGTATGGCGACATGGTGGAGATGGGCGTGCTGGACCCCACGAAGGTCACTCGCACCGCGCTGCAGAACGCCGCTTCGGTGGCGGGTCTCATCCTCACTACCGATGCCATGGTGGCCGAGCTGCCGAAGGAAGAATCCCACGCCGGCCACGGCCATGGCGGCATGGGCGGCATGGGTGGAATGGATATGTAAGAGCGCGCGGGAGCGGACGCGAGCGCGCGCCGCCCGGCGTGGTCTTTACGGACCATCCAACAGCAAAAAAGCCCCGCGGAAGCGGGGCTTTTTTTATGTGCAGCCTCGCAGGAGATAGAAGAGAAACAATACCGGGATGGGCACGCCAAGCGCCCACAGCAGAATGTAACCCCACTTGCCTTGTTGCCGGTGCAGCGAGGGAAGGTAACGCATCATAGGTCATCACCCTTGAACTGGACTCGGTGGAGAGAAGCAACGCATGTGCCCGTGGGTGTGATCGCGGTCCGAACGGACCGCAAAGACCGGAGTAAGCGCGGGCCCACCGCATCGATCGAATCGAATCCGCTTCGGAGGATGGCAGCGCAGCCTGGTAAATCAGCGGACGCCCGCTGTAAAACTTACCGATCGCGCCTTGACGCTGGCCACGATTGACGATTAAATAGCGCGCTTTCCGGTGGGACGGCAGCAGGATTGCCGGAAAACTCCAGCCTCGTGGTCGTGATGCACGGAGGCCAGGTAGCTCAGTTGGTAGAGCAGAGGACTGAAAATCCTTGTGTCGGCGGTTCAATTCCGTCCCTGGCCACCATTTCCTCCCCGCCGGTCCGGTTCCTGAATTGCTATCCGTCGCGCCGGTCGCGCTTGAGTATGTCCATGCCGGCTTGCAGGCATTGCTCGATGCGCGCTTTCTCGCGCGCGATCGACTCCTCGGTCCACTGCCAGAATCCGCGCTTTGCCTTCATGCCGACGTGACCCCGGTCCACCATCGCCTGCACGAACGCGGGATATTCCTTCTCGGCGTGCAAGTGGGGATACAGCGCCTTGCCCACCAGCGCGTTGGTGTCCCAGCCCGACATCTCCTTCTGCAGCATCGGCCCGCAGGCGATGAAGCGGAAGCCGAAGCCATAGCGCACCGCGTCGTCCACGCCTTCGGCCGAAACCACGCCGTCCTCGATCAGGTAGAGCGCTTCGCGCAACATCGCGTGTTGCAGCCGGTTGCCGACAAAGCCGGGCACGTCCTTCTTCACCCAGATCGGCGCCTTGCCCATTTCCTTCATGAGCTTGACCAGCCGCTCGGCCACGCCCGGGTCGGTAGTCTCGGCGCTGACGACCTCGACCAGCGGCACCAGGTGCGCCGGCATGAAAAAATGCAGTCCCACGACGCGCGAGCGCGTGGTGAGGCCGCGCCCGATCTCGCCGATGGGAAAATTGGACGTGTTGGTGGCGAGAGGAATGTCCGGCCGCGCCAGCGACTCGAACTGCGCAAAGAGCCTTTGCTTGAGCGGCAGATCCTCGAGGGCGGCTTCCACCACGAGGTCGATCCCTTTCCAGGGAAGCGCCTCCACCGTCGAGCAAGTCTGCAAGCCCGCCGCAGCAGGCGCAACGCCCAGCTTGTTGAGGCCGGCCGCCAGGCGGGCGGGCAGCGCGTCGCGTGTCTTTTGCGACGGGCTCATGACATGCACGTTCCAATTCGCCGCCGCGAAGACGGTCGCGATATCGCCGCCCATGATGCCGCCGCCGATGATGGCGACGCTAGGCTGTTGCCGGGACATCCTCGCTCCCGCTTTCCGGTTCCGTCAGTCCCGGGATGCCGTCCATTTGGCTTCGCCCGCGCCGTTGGACAGTTTGACCGTGCCTTCCATGCGGTTGCCGGTAACGCGGCCGGTGAAGTCCCGCCGCACCGTGCTGTTGGTGCCGCTGAGCTCGTTGACGGTAAAGCTGATCGTGTCGCCGTGGAGCTTGAGATTGCGCACTTGCGCGAGCTTGCCATCGAGCCGGACCAGCCCCTCGACTTGCTGGTACTGCTGGCGCAACGCGAGCTCGTAGCTGCGGGGACCGTTGCCCGCGACCTCCCAGCGCCAGGTCCCTTCCACCGCGGCCGGCACGATCCACAGATAGGCGGTGCGGCCCTCGACGTTATCGGTCTGATCAGGCCGCCAGTCGTCCATGCTGAAGGCATGCGACACCACGCGCGTGCCCGGCTTCATGCGCAGGAGCGTCGGTCGCAGCTTGAGATTGAGGCTCGGCAGGAGATAGAGCGTGACCACGGTGGCGTCGGTGAAATCCACCTGGAAGATGTCGCCGTTGATGAAACGGGCCTTCCCGCCCACGCCTTCGCGCGCCGCGGAACGTTCGGACAATGCGACCATGTCGGGATTGAACTCGACCCCGGTGGCCCGCGCGCCGCGCTTGGCGGCTGCGATCACCGTGCGGCCGTCGCCGCTGCCGAGATCGTAGTGAATGTCCTTCGCGGTGAGCTTGGCCATGTCGAGCATGCGCTCCACCAAAGCCTGCGGGGTCGGCACCCAGATGACGTCCTTCCCTTCCTGCCCGCTGTGGGGCCGGTATTTTTCATCCCCATACTGCGCAGCGCCCGCGGCCGTCGAGCCGAGGCTGAACGCGAGGGCGGCGGATAGGACAACAACAAGGCGGAAGCAGGAAGTCAGGTCAGGCATGGATGCTCTCCGTTGACAGGCCGGCGCGGCCGGAATATCGGGATTAACGCTTTAAGGGCGCCATAGTCTACAGCAGTTGTCCTCGCGCCCTAGCGCTTATCGAGCCGGCCGTCGAGCGTGGCTTTCGCGGTGATCATGGCTTCGATCTCGGCATCACTGCATCCAATCTCGCGCAGGATCTCCACGCTGTGCTGGCCCAGCTTGGGGGGTGGACTCCAGTCCTGGCGTACGCCGCTCGACCACTTGTTCGGCAGGCGCATGACACGCAGCTTGCCCTCGGTGGGATGGTCCTTGAGCTGAAAAAAGCCGACCTCCCGGAGATGGGGATCCTCCATCAGGCTGTCGAGCGTGTGGTACGGCATTGCCGGGACGTCGCAACGGTCGAAGATCTCCAGCCACTCCGCGGTGGTCTTTGCCTTCAGCGCGTCCATGCGTACCTGGAAGTACTCCTTCACGTGCGCAAAGCGCGCCGGCACGCTGCAGAAACGCGGGTCGAACTTGAGCTCTGGCCGCCCGATCGCGTCGAAGAACGCAAACGCCTGTTTGTCGGTATTGGCCGACATGCTGATGTAGCCGTCGCGAGTGGGAATCGGGCGGTTGCTGGCATCGAGGATGCGCGGGTCGCCCGTCGGACCCAGCGGCGGCTCGAAGGTCTTGAGGTACATATGCTCCTCGAGCACGAACTTGACCAGGTTCTCGAACATCGGGATATCGATGGAGCAGCCCTCGCCGCCGCGCTCGCGGCGGAAAAGCGCCATCGCGATCATCTGCACCGCGATCAGGCCGACCACCTTGTCGGCGACCACCATCGGGACGAAACGCGGCTCCCCGCTGACCATATGATGCAGCGCGGCCATGCCGCCCGTCCCCTGGATGATCGTGTCATAGGCGGGCTTGTCGCGGTAGCGGCCGTCCTGCCCGAAGCCGAACATGCCGCAGTAGATGATGCGGGGATTGATGGCGCGCACGTCGTCGTAGGACAAACGCATGCGCGCCATGGACTGTGGACGGTTGTTCCAGATCAGCACGTCCGCCCGTGCGATGAGCTTGCGCATCGCCTCGTAGCCGGCCGGCTGCTTGAGGTCGAGCACGATGCTGCGCTTGTTGCGATTGAGATGCAGGAACTTGGCCCCCATCCCCGACGTGACCGACTTGCCGTTCATGACGCGCACCAGATCGCCGGCCGCGGATTCGACCTTGACGACCTCGGCGCCATGATCGGCGAGTACCTGCGTGCACAGCGGCCCCACAACGACCGAAGTGAGATCGACTACGCGCACGCCTTCCAGTGGACCGCCAGCCATATCCTTGAGCCTCAGTGATGGAAAAGATGAATGATGAACGATGCGCGGCCCGTTACCTAGCCGAACTCGATCTCGGCGCTCAGCGCCAGCGCGCCATCGCCGTCCAGCGCCCACACTGTCGCCGCCCGGTTGCCGGCCGCAGGCGCCCCCTCCAGCACGATGGGGCGGCCGGCGTAGAGCGCGCGCACGTTGCGTGAGACCAGAGTACGCACGGGCGCCGCCGCATGCGCGCGCGCGAGCTCCAGTGCGAGCAGCGTCGTCAGGCCGCCATTCATGACGAGGCCGGGATAGCCTTCGACCGCAGTCACGTACGGCAGGTCGTAGTGTATGCGGTGGCTGTTGAACGTCAGCGCCGAATAGCGGAACAGCATGACGGGATCCGGCGTCACGATGCGTTGCCAGACTGCTTTTCCGGGCGCCGGCTGAGGCGGTTGGGGCGGGGTGCCCGCCGGTGCTGCCTCGCGGTAGACATAGTCCTGGTCCTCGGTGATGGCGAGCCCGCGCGGGCTGGTCATTTCGGTTCTCACGGTCACGAACACCATCTGCCCGGTGCGTCCCTGCTTGATGCTGACTGCCCGAATGACGGACTCGCGGTGCACCTCGTCGCCTACGCGCAGGTCCGCATGGAACGTCGTGCGCTTGCCGGCAAACATCCGGCGCGGCAGCGGCACCGGCGGCAGGAAATCGCCGCGCTCCGGATGGCCGTCCGATCCCAGCAGCGCGTGGCGGGCGACGCGTGGAAACAGCAATTGATGCCAGCCGGCAGGGAGCGGATCACCGTGCCTTGGCCTGGGATCGTCTCGATCGAGCGTGGCGGCGAGCCGGTGCACCTGCGGTGCCGTGACCTCGTCCACGTCGGATTCGCGTCGGCCGATCCAGTCTTTCAGGTGCTCGAGTGATGGCTCCATGGCTTAGCGATGCCTCAGTGGAGACCGTGGTAGTCGACGTCCACCCAGGCGCGGGTGGCATCGGAGCGCTCGGCCGCGTCCCAGATGTAGTGAATCTTGAGCTTGTCCCGGAAACTGGGCGCGCATTCATGGCCGTGATGGATCGCATCGGCAAGGGCGGCCCACATCTGCGCCACCGCGAAGGTCGCCCGCGCGGGATCAATGCCGCGCACGCGCACGTGGCGCGCCGGAATGGCGAGCTCGGCAAACTGCCGCTGCAGGCGCTCGGGAGCCGTCGGCTCGGCGGCCAAACGCTCGACGTCCACGCGGGTGCCATACAGGCGGGATGCGCCGCGGGTCGGGTCGCCCGCGCCCCCGCTCTTGTCCCACAGGCCCGGCGTATCGCCGGAGGCGAGCATGAGCATGCCCTCGGTGCCGTAGACCTCGAAGCGGTTGCCCGTGCCGGACCAGGCCGTGAACGAGGTTTGCAACGTGCCCATCGCGCCGTCGTGCATGCGCAACAGGTAATTCATGTTGTCCACCTGGTTGCTACGCAGCGTGCCGCCGGTGTCGACGGCGCGCCGCTCCGGCACCTGCACGGCCATGTCCGCGCACAGGCTCCTCACGTCGGAGCCCAGCACCGCCAGCACGCGCTCCAGGCTGTGGCCGCTGCGGTAGCCGGGATGACCGCCCATGTCCGACTGGAACAGCCACTGACGGTGCGAGGGGCGCGGCGTGATGTAGTTGGCCACGAAGTAGCTGTGCGAAAACGCGAGCGGCCGCCCGATATGGCCGCTGCGCACGAGCTCGGCCATGTGCAGGGCGGCGGGCTCGTAATGGCTCTGGTGACCCAGCACCGTGCGCACGCCCCGTCGCTGCGCAAGCTCGTGCATCTCACGCGCCTGCGCCGTGCTGATGCCGAGCGGCTGCTCGCAGTACACGTGCTTGCCCGCGGCGAGCGCGGCCATGACCACGCGGTGGTGGTGCACCGGTCTCACGCTGCAGCACACGATGTCCAGGTCGGGCAGCGCATCGAGCATGCGCTCGACGCCGTCGAACGCGTTCGGCACCGAGAAATGCGCTGCCGCAGCGCGGGCGGTCTCCAGGCGCGTGGTGCACACCGCGCTGACTTCGAACAGCTCCGGCAGGGCCTTCAAGGCGGGGAGGTGCGTGCGCACCGCCCAGCCCTCGCGGCCGTCCGGGCTGTTCCGGATGCCTGCGCCGACGACACCGACCTTGAGCCGGCGCGCCCCGGCACGCCTCATCGCGCGGCCGCCAGCGTCCTGGCCTCGCGCTGCCGGATGGCTTCGTAGCGTCGGATCAGGCGCTCGGCGCGCACCACGACCGGAATGTCGATCATCTTGCCGTCGATCTGGAACGAGCCGCGTCCCGCCGCCTGCGCTTCCTTGTCCATCTGCACGACTTTGCGTGCGTAGGCGACTTCCTCCGCGCCCGGAGTGTATTCCTCGTTCACGATCTTGACCTGGCCGGGGTGGATGCAGCCGGCGCCGTCGAACCCGAAACGGCGGGCGCGCCGGACCATCGCGCGAAACGCGTCCCAGTCGCTGAAGTCGGCAACGGTGCCGATGAATCCCAGCGGCATCACGCCGGCCGCGCGCGCGGCGATGATCATGCGCTGCTTGGGATGCAGCAGGACGTCGCCGTCGGGCTGGGCGTTCATGTCGAGCGCGAAATCCTCGCCGCCGATGTTCATCGCCACCACGCGCGGGCAGGCGCGCGGGATCTCGTCGATGCGAGTGAACGCGTCCGCAGTCTCGATCATCACGATGAACTTCGTGTGCCCGGCCGTCATGCCGCGCTTCTGCTCGAGCTCGGTCACGAGCTGGTCGAGCAGGCGCACGTGCGAGGCGCTGTCGGCCTTGGTGATGGCAATGCCGTCCACGTCCGGGCAGATGCTGTGCTCGAGATCGCGCACTGCGAGAGAGAGCGGCTGGTTGATGCGCACCACGACATCGGCCCCGCCGCGGCGCACGCGCGCCGCATTCTTCTCGACCAGCGTGCGCGCCTTCTCTTTCTCCGCGGGCGGCACCGCGTCCTCCAGGTCGAGCTGGAGCACGTCCGCGCCGCGGGTGTGCGCCTTGTCCACGAACTTTTCCACGTTGACCGGCACGTAGAGCAGCGAGCGCCAGACCGGCAGTTCCTGTTTCATTCGTCTTCCTCCTTGTTCGATGATGTTCCCTCGCACGCGACGCCGGACGCGACGAGTCCCGCGTACGCCGCCTCGTCCACGCCCACCTCGGCCAGCAGCGCGCGGTTGTGCTCGCCCAGCCGGGGGGCAGGCGCCCGGATCGAGCCCGGCGTGCCCGAGAGCCGCGGCACGACATGGTGCATCGGAAACAAGCCCATGTCGGCGTCGGGATAATCCGCCACCAGCGCGCGCGCGACCACGTGGGGGTCATCGAGAATCTGCCGGATGTCGTAGATCGGCCCGATCGTCACCTCGGCCTGCTCGAAGAATGCCACGTTCTCCGCCTGTGTGCGCTGCGCGATGAAGGGCGCGATGATCGCGTCGAGCTCATCGGCGTGCCGCACGCGATCGGCGTTGGTGCGATAGCGCGGATGGGTGGCAAGATCGGGCCGGCCGATCGACCGGAACAGCCGCTCGGCCATCTTCTGCGTGGACGACGACAGGCAAACGTAGAGCCCATCCTTGCAGCGGTAGGCGTTGCGCGGCCCCGCGTTGGTCGAGCGGCTGCCGGTGCGCGGCTTCACCTTGCCGGTGAGGCGGTAATTCGCGGCCTGCGGCCCGAGCACGGCAAACAGCGGGTCGAGGAGCGCCAGGTCGATCACCTGTCCGCGCCCGCCGCGTTGTTCAACCTCACGCAGCGCGATCATCGCGGCAGCGGCGCCGTACAGGCCCGCGACGGTATCGGCCAGATACATTGGCGGCAACACCGGTTCCCGGTCGGCGAAACCGTTGAACGAAGCAAATCCCGACAGCCCTTCCACCAGCGTGCCGAACCCCGGCCGCCGCCGGTACGGGCCGTCCTGGCCCCAACCCGATATGCGCACGATGATGAGCTTTGGATTGAGCTCGAGCAGCCTTTGCGGCGCAAGGCCCATGCTCTCGAGCGTTCCGGGCCGAAAGCTCTCGACGAACAGGGCCGCTGAGGGCACGAGTCTCGCGAGCAGCTCGCGCGCCTCGGGCTTGCGCAACTCGAGCGCGAGGCTCTTCTTGCTGCGGGCGTAAAGCTTCCAGTTCGTCGCCACGCCGCTGGTCTGCCAGGCGCGCAGGGTATCGCCCGCCGGCGGCTCCACCTTGATGACCTCGGCGCCGAAGTCAGCCAGCATCTGGGTGAGGGTGTTGCCCGCCACCAGGCGCGACAGGTCCAGCACGCGCACGCCCTCGAGCGTGCCGCTTGCCTCACGGTCGTAGTCCCTGGCGGGCAGCGCGCTCATGACGGCGACGGCAGGAACAGCTCAGTCCGGCTTGATGCCGGAATCGACCGCCACCTTGCGCCAGCGCTGGATCTCGTTCGCCACGAACTTCGTGAATTGCTCGCGCGACAGCGAGCTCGGCTCCGCGCCCTCGTGGGCGAATCGCTTGCGAAGCTCCGGGGATTGCAGCGCCTTGCCGAGCTCCGAGGCGAGGCGGCCGACGATGTCTGCGGGCGTCCTCGCCGGCGCCGCGATGCCCCACCAGAACTCGGCGAAGTAACCCGGCACGCCCGCCTCGCTGATCGTCGGCAAGTCGGGCATGAAGGAAGTGCGCTGCTCGCTGCCCACGGCGAGCGCCTTGAGCCGCCCGGCCTGGACCTGGTTCATCGCCGAGGGCAGGCTCGTGAAAACGAGCTGGGTGTGACCGCCCATCAGATCGGTCAACGCGGGCGCCACGCCCTTATAGGGCACGTGCACCGTCTGCACGCGCGCCATGCGGTTGAACAGCTCGGTCGCGAGGTGATTGTGGCCCCCGGTGCCGGTCGAGCCGTAGTTGATCTGGCCCGGCCGCGCGCGGGCGAGCGCGATCAGCTCCTTGATGCTGTTCGCCGGCAGCGACGGATGAACGACGACCAGCAGCGGGCCGCGCGCCATCATGCCGATATACGCGAAGTCGGAGATCGGGTCGTAAGCCATCTTTCCGCGCAAGGCCGCGTTCGCGGTGAACGAGGCTTGCACGTTGAGCAGCGAGTACCCGTCCGGCGCGGATTTCGCCACCTGATCGGCACCGATCATGCCGCCCGCGCCGCTGCGGTTCTCAACGACGATCTGCTGGCCCAGCCCGGGCGTCATCGCTTGCGCGGTGATGCGGGAGAGAACGTCGTTGCTGCCCCCCGGCGGATACGGCACCACGAATCGCACCGGCTTGGCCGGGTAATTCTGTGCGGCGGCGCCGGCGCAGACCAGCGCGCAGGAAAGGCAAAGCACTCGCGCGAAATTCATCGGGGATTCCGTTTCGGGTGGGTGATACTGGCCGGCCGCGGCCCGCCGGGGCCGCGCGGCCGATCAGCGGTGATCGGCGCCGGCGGCCAGCTGCCGCTCGATCTGACGCGACTCGCTCTTCAGCAGCAGGGCGATTTCGGTCGCGCGCTTCTCGCTCATGCGGTTGGTGATCGTGGAAACCGATAGCGCGGCGAACGCGATGCCGCTCTGGTTGCGCAGCGCCTGGCCCACCGAGCGCACGCCGGCGAGCCCCGGCACTTCCCGCATGGCGTAGCCCAGCTTCTGCGAGCGCTTGACCTGCGCGATCAGCGACCCGGGATTCAGGCCGTACTCCGGAAGCCGCACGGAATTCGCTCCGACGACCTTCTGGATCTCGTCCTCGGGCAGCGCCGACAGGATGGCGAGCGAGCCCGTGCCTACGCCGAGCGGCCGGCGCATGCCGACATCGAGCGTGAAGGTCTTGATCGGAAAGGTACCTTCCCGCCGGTCGAGACAGACCGAGTCGAGCCCGCTGCGCTGGGTGAGGAACACCGTGTCGCCGGTGGCCTCGGCGATGCGCGTGAGCGCCGGGTGGCAGGTCTCGCGCAGGTTGAAACGCGGCGTGGCGGTCAGGCCGAGCTCGAACACCATGGCGCCGAGGAAGTAGCGATGCGAGTCCGGATCCTGCTGCACCATGCTCTCGGCGGCCAGGCATTTCAGCATGCGGTGCACCGTGGGGCGCTGCAATCCGGTGCGGGTGGCGAGATCGAGAAGACGCGAGCCGCCGCGATTGTGCGCGGCGATCTCGCGCAAGAGAGTAAGGGCGCGCTCGATGCTTTGGGTGCCGGTGAGCCGCGCGCTGGCTGCGGTGTCGCTCTTGCGTGGCATGGGATAGGAGTCCGAATCGTGAACGAGGCAGGATTATGCCACTAATTTCCGGCGACTCGCATCGAGAAGTCCGGATCGTGAACGGTCACGCGCGGCCAGTGCCAGAGCGGCTTCTGGAAAAAGGACGGTGCGTGTGCTAACTTACATGCCATATTCTGGACCGCCCACGATCCGGCAGCCGGGTCCCTTGCGGGCCGATTTCCTTCTCATTTTCCACACTTTTCCCGAGACCGCCATGAACGACCGTGCCGCCGCCCCCTCTCTGCGCCCGTCCGCGGGCGCGCGCTTCCGCGCCGCGCTGGCCGCCGAGCGGCCGTTGCAGATCATGGGCACCATCAATGCCTACCATGCCCGCCTCGCCCAGCGAGTGGGTTATCGCGCGATCTATCTGTCCGGCGGCGGCGTCGCGGCGGGCTCGCTCGGCGTGCCCGATCTCGCGATCACGACGCTGGACGACGTCCTGACGGACATTCGCCGCATCACGGACGTGTGCGATCTGCCGCTCTTGGTGGACGTGGATACCGGCTTCGGCGGCGCGTTCAACATCGCACGCACGGTGAAGTCCCTGATCAAGTTCGGAGCCGGCGCCATGCACATCGAGGACCAGGTGATGCAGAAACGCTGCGGCCACCGGCCCAACAAGGAAATCGTGAGTCAGGACGAGATGGTCGATCGCATCAAGGCCGCGGCCGACGCCAAGACCGATCGCGAGTTCGTGATCATGGCGCGCACCGATGCCCTCGCGGTGGAAGGCCTGCAGGCCGCGGTGGATCGCGCCTGCGCCTGCGTCGAAGCGGGCGCCGACATGATCTTTCCCGAGGCCATCACCGACCTGGCGATGTACAAGAAATTCGCCGACGCCGTGAAAGTGCCGATCCTGGCCAACATCACCGAGTTCGGCAAGACCCCGCTGTTCACGGTGAAGGAACTCGGGTCGGCGGGCGTGGCGATGGTGCTCTATCCGCTGTCGGCGTTTCGCGCGATGAATGCCGCGGCGCTGCGTGTCTACGAAGGCATCCGCAGGGACGGCACGCAGAAGGGCGTGGTCGAGCTGATGCAGTCGCGCGACGAGCTCTACGATTACCTCGACTATCACGCCTACGAGAGCAAGCTCGACGAGCTCTTCGCCCGCGACCGGAAAAAGTAGCCGCAGCCGTGCCTGTCTCCTGACGCCCGAGACGCGGCACGTCAGCGGGCACGCTGGCGCGGTGGTGGACGAGCCGGCGCTCGTGGCAACGCTCGCCAGCCAGATCGGCTGCGCCTAGCCCGACGTCTACGAAAAACCGGGCGCGGAAAGAGCCGCCCGGAATGAGCCAGCGCTCACATAGGCCCTTCCAGCGGGTTCGCCGCCTCCCGAGCGAACGAAAATGCGCCGCGACGGCACGGATAGTTCTATAATAATCAACCTTTTGTCTTTGCCCGCCATGCAACTCTACGCCTTCGGCATCAATCACCAGAGCGCGCCGCTTACGGTGCGCGAGCAGGTGGTTTTTCATGCCGAAAATCTGGTGGGTGCGCTGCGCCAGCTGGTCGACGACCGTCCGGTCAAGGAAGCCGCAATCGTTTCGACCTGCAACCGCACCGAGATTTACTGTGCCACCTCGGACCCGGCCGCCGCGGTGGACTGGATGGCAGGCTACCATCGGCTCAAGCACCAGCAGATCGAGCCCTATCTCTACCGCCTGTCACAGGAAAAAGCGGTGAAGCACGCCTTCCGAGTCGCTTCGGGACTCGACTCGATGGTGCTCGGCGAGCCGCAGATCCTCGGGCAGTTCAAGCAGGCGGTGCGCGCGGCGCAGGCGGCCGGTACTCTCGGGCTTTTGCTGAACAAGCTTTTCCAGCGGACTTTCTCGGTGGCCAAGACCGTGCGCTCCGAGACCGAGATCGGCGCCGCGACGGTGTCGATGGCGGCCGCCGCGGTCGGGCTCGCCCAGCGCATTTACCCCTCTATTGCCGATCAGAGCGTGCTGTTCGTCGGCGCGGGCGAAATGATCGACCTCACCGCCACGCATTTCGCCGCCCAGCATCCGCGCCGAATTACGTTCGCCAATCGAACCCTGGACCGGGCGCGTGCGCTCGCGGACCGCTTCGCGGGCCGGGCGATTACGCTCAACGACCTGCCTTCCCAGCTCGCGTCTCACGACATCGTGGTGAGCTGCACGGCGAGCACGCTCCCCATCATTGGGAAGGGGCTCGTGGAGAGCGCACTGCGCGCGCGCAAGCATCGCCCGATGCTCATGTATGACCTCGCCGTGCCGCGAGACATCGAGGCCGAGGCGGCCGCACTCGACGATCTGTTTCTCTACACGGTGGACGACCTCGGCAACCTTGCGCGCGAGGGCATGGACGTGCGCAGCAACGCGGTGGCGCAGGCCGAGGTCATCATCGAGAACCAGGTCACGGACTTCATGCGCTGGCTCGGCAACCGCGAATTGGTACCCACCATCCGCGCGCTGCGCGATTCCGCGGAGCGGGCGCGCCGCCGGGAGATGGAGCGCGCGTTGCGCCGGCTCGCCCGGGGCGACGATCCGAAGATCGTGCTCGAGTACCTGTCGCACGGCCTGGCCGCAAAGCTGCTGCACGCGCCCACTCACGCGCTATCGCACGCGAGCGATGACGACCGGGAGCAGCTCGCGCAGCTGCTGACGCGGTTGTATCAGGTGCCGCGACCCGAGTAACGTGAAGCCCAGCCTCTTAGCGAAGCTCGCACAGTTGGGTGGGCGGCTGGAAGAGATCAACCGGCTGCTCGCCTCGGAGCACGTCACGGCCGATCTCGACAACTACCGCCGACTGGCGCGCGAGCACGCCGAGATCGGCCCCGTGGTCGAACTCTACCAGCGTTACGTCCAAAGCGAGGCCGATCTTCAGGCGGCTCAGGAAATGACCAGCGACCCCGCCATGCGCGAGTTCGCCGAGTCCGAGATCCGCCTCACGCGCGAACGCCTGGCCGGAATCGAGTCCGAGCTGCAGAAAAAGCTTCTGCCGAGAGACCCCAACGACGATCGCAATATCTTTCTCGAGGTGCGCGCGGGTACCGGCGGCGACGAGTCGGCACTCTTCGCGGGCGAGCTGTTTCGCATGTACTCCCGCTACGCCGAGCGGAACCGCTGGCAGGTCGAGGTGGTCTCGCAAAGCCCGTCGGACCTCGGCGGGTATCGCGAGATCATCGCCAAGATCACCGGTCAGGGCGCCTATTCCAGGCTCAAATTCGAGTCGGGCGGGCACCGCGTGCAGCGCGTGCCGATGACCGAGACCCAGGGGCGCATCCATACCTCCGCCTGCACCGTCGCGGTGATGCCCGAGGTCGATGAAGTCGCCGACGTGGTGCTCAATCCGGCGGAGCTGCGAATCGACACCTATCGCGCATCCGGCGCGGGGGGGCAGCATGTCAACAAGACCGAGTCGGCCGTGCGCGTGACGCACCTGCCGACGGGCATCGTGGCCGAATGCCAGGATGACCGCTCGCAGCACAAGAACCGGGCCCGCGCGCTCGGCATCCTCGCCGCGCGCATCAAGGACCAGCAAATCCGCGAGCAGCAGCTGAAGACGGCGGCGACCCGCAAGTCG
>Ga0247825_10001414_pt1 | contig 15744 bp, 14 predicted proteins | sample 13C_Vanillin_Day_FD_194413 | JGI IMG/M metagenome (GOLD analysis project Ga0247825, IMG submission 194413) | Soil microbial communities from agricultural site in Penn Yan, New York, United States - 13C_Vanillin_Day48 | ecosystem: Environmental > Terrestrial > Soil > Agricultural land | place... | reverse complement strand
ATTCCAGAAAACAGAACGGCGGCCAACCGGCCGCCGTTTGCATTTGGGGTTTGAGGCAGAAAGAGAGTAGTGGTTTAGCTCCTCATCCCTCCGCCCTCATCCCTCATCCCTCATCCCTCATCCCTCATCCCTCATCCCTCGCCGGAAACGACGCCCGTCGGGCGTAGTTTCCCGGGCAGCAGGCAACCTTTCCGCGCCCGCTTGAGGATGTGCTTCTGCAGGTCCGCGCCCTCGACGGTGACGGTCTTCACATTGCCGTTGCGCGAGATGCCTTCGACGGTCACCGACTTCGAGTTGCCGAAGCCGACCGCGACGAGCTTCTCCTTGTCTTTGAGGCCCATCAGCGTGATGCCGCGGCCGCGCGCCATCTCCTTCAGCTCGTCCGCCGCGAAGAGCAGCATGCGGCCGTCTTCCGAGAATGCCGCAGCGAGCTCGGGCTTCGCCGGTACCGGTGCCGGACGAACCGGCTCGTCGCCTGCTTCGAGCGTCATGAAGCTCTTGCCCGCTTTCACGCGTGTGAGCAGATCCTCCGATTTCGCAATGAAGCCGTAGCCGCCGGTGTTGGCGAAGAGATACTTCTTGCCGGGCTGCGCGTCCACTACCTGCGAGAGCTTGGCGCCCGGCGCGAGATCGATGAAGCTGGTGATCAGCTGCCCGTCGCCCTTGCCGCTGGGCAGTTCGGCGCATTCCACGCTGAACGCGCGGCCGGTGGAGTCGATTACCCCGACGTGATGGACCGAGCGCGTCTCGAACCAGCAGTACGGCCCGTCGCCTGCCTTGTAGGTAGTGGCGGACAGGTCGAGCTTGTGCCCGGCGCGCGCGCGCACCCAGCCGTTCTTCGACACGATGATGGTGAGCGGCTCGTCGATCACCTGGCGCTCGAAGGTTGCGCGCTCCGCGGTTTCGATCTGCGTGCGCCGCGCGTCGCCGTAGGTCTTGGCGTCGTTGCGGATCTCGTCGGCCACCTTCGCCTTCATCTCCGCGTCCGAGCCGAGCAGGGCCTTCAATCCCTTGCGCTCGTCCTTCAGCTCCTTCAGCTCGGTCTCGATCTTGATGCCTTCCAGCCGCGCCAGCTGCCGCAGCCGGATCTCGAGGATGTCCTCGGCCTGCGCCTCGGTCAGCTTGAACTGTTTCATCAAGTCGGCCTTGGGCTCGTCCGAGTTGCGGATGACCTTGATCACCTTCTCGATGTTGAGGAGAACGATGATGCGGCCTTCGAGGATGTGGATGCGCCGCTCGACCTGCCCCAGCCGGAACTTGGTGCGCCGCGTGACGGTGGTGATGCGGAACTGCACCCATTCGCCGACCAGCTCGGCGATGTTCTTCCGCACTGGGCGGCCGTCCAGGCCCAGCGCGACGAGGTTGACCGGGAAGTTCTCCTCGAGGCTGGTCTGGGTCAGCAGGAACCGCATGAACTCCTCGGGCTCCTGCCGCGAGGAACGCGGCTCGAGCACGAGGCGCAGCTTGTTGTCCTTGTCCGACTCGTCGATCAGCTTGCCGAGCTGGTTCAGCATCACCTGCTTGAGGTTGGTCTGCGTCGCCGAGATCTTGCCGCCCTTGTCTTTCGCCCTCGGGTTCGTGATGGCCTCGATCTCCGCCATCACCTTCTTCACCGAGGTCGTCGGCGGCAGCTCGTACACCACGATCTGCCACTGGCCGCGGGCGAGGTTCTCGACCTTCCAGCGCGCCCGCGCGCGCAGCGAGGCGCGCCCGGTCTTGTAGGCCTGGTAGATCTCTTCCTTGCTGCTGATGATCTGGCCGCCGCCGGGAAAATCCGGGCCCTTGATGATGTGCATCAGGGCCTTCGGCGTCGCGGTCGGGTGCTTGATCATGAACACCGCGGCTTCCGCCACTTCCTTCATGTTGTGTGGCGGCAGCTCGCAGGCCATGCCCACGCCCACGCCGGAGGCGCCGTTCAGGAGCAGCATCGGCAGCCGCGCTGGCAGCATCTTCGGCTCCTGCAGCCGCCCGTCGTAGTTGGAGATGAAATCCACCGTGTCCTGGTCGATCTCGGAGAGCAGCAGGTCGGCGAGCGGCGTGAGTCGCGCTTCCGTATACCGATACGCGGCTGCGGGGTCGCCGTCCTGCGTGCCGAAGTTGCCCTGGCCGTCGATCAGCGGGTAGCGCAGCGAGAAATCCTGCGCCATGCGCACCAGCGCCTCGTAGGTCGAGGAGTCGCCGTGCGGGTGGAACTTGCCGAGCACCTCGCCGACGATGCGCGCGGACTTGGAGTGCTGGACGCCGGACTTCAGCCCCAGCTCGTTCATCGCGTAGAGGATGCGGCGCTGCACCGGTTTCTGGCCATCCTCCACATTGGGGATCGCGCGCCCGCGTACCACGCTCATGGCGTAGGTGAGGTAGCTCCGCTCGGCGAACACTCCCATGTCGATGGAGTCGTCGCCCGCGGCGGTGCCGCTGCCCTTATTTCCCTTGCCCGCGCCGCCCGCGCCTCCCTTGCCGCCGTCGGCGACCTGGCCGCCTTTGCCTTTGCGGGCCTTCTTTGCCTTGGGAGGTGCTTTCGCCGCTTTCATATCCACTTTGCCTTCCGATTTTGCGCCATCCGCCGTCTCGAAGAGATCCAGCGTGGCTTCATCCTGCTCGCGCCTGGCGCGACCGCGTGTATCTGTCATGGCTCTTTCTCGTTACTGCGTCCCAGGTGCTGCGTCCCAGGTAATGCGTCCCAGGTAGTGCGTCCCAGGTGATGCGTCTCTGGTAATGCGCCTTATCTGGGACGCTTCATCTGAGACGTTGTATCTGGGACGCTTCATCTGGGACGCTGTTAGGACGTCGTCAGACGTCCGCCTCCACGGTGTTTCCCTTCTCTTCCATCCACTCGCAGCGCTTCTCCGCCTCCTTCTTCGACATCAGCATGTTGAAGAGCTTGAAGGTCTGCGTCTTGTCCTCGATGCGCACCTTGAGCAGGCGCCGCGTGTCCGGGTTCAGCGCCGTCTCCCACAGCTGCCCCGGGTTCATCTCGCCCAGTCCCTTGAAGCGCTGGGTCGTGATGGACTCGCGCTTCACGCCGTCGTCGCGCGCGCGATCGATGATGGTCTTCAGCTCGTCGTCGTCGAGCGCGTAGACTTTCTTCGGCTGGCGCTTGCCGTGGCCCGGGATGTCCACCTTGTAGAGCGGCGGGCAGGCGATGAAGATATGGCCCTTCTCGATCAGCTTCGGGAAGTGGCGGTAGAAGAGGGTGAGCAGCAGCACCGCGATGTGCGCGCCGTCTACGTCCGCGTCGGTCATCGAGCAGACCTTGCCGTAGCGCAGTCCGGAGAGGTCGGGATTGTCCTTCTCGTCGTGCGGGTCCACGCCCAGCGCCACCGCGATGTCGTGGATCTCCGCGTTGGAGAACAGCACCTCGCGCTTCACCTCCCAGGAGTTCAGCGCCTTGCCGCGCATGCGGTAGATCGCCTGGTAGCGCTTGTCGCGCGCCTGTTTGGCCGAGCCGCCGGCCGAGTCGCCCTCGACCAGGAATAGCTCGTTCTGGTTCAGCTCGGTGGACTCGCAGTCGGTCAGCTTCTCCGGCAGGAGCACGACGCTGGAGGAGCGCTTGCGCTCGACCTTCTGCACCGTGCGCGAGCGCTCGATCGCCTGCTGGATCACCAGGTCGCAGATTTTCTTGCCGTGCTCCTCGTTCGCCGTCATCCACGCCGCGAACGGGTCGCGCACCATGGTCGAGACCAGCTTCACCGCATCGCGGTTGGAGAGCTTCTCCTTGGTCTGGCCGTGGAACTGCGGCTCCAGCACTTTCGCGGAGAGGAAATACACCGTGCGCGACCATGCGTCCTCGGGAAGGAGCTTCACGCCCTTGGGCACCAGGGTGTGGTACTCGGCGAAGGCCTTCACCGCCTCGAACACGCCTTCGCGCAGGCCGGCTTCGTGCGTGCCGCCGTCGGGCGTGGGAATCAGGTTGGCATAGGACTCGCCGTAGCCCTTGTCGTCGTCGATGAACGCGAAGGCCCATGCCGCGCCTTCGCCGGCGGCGAAGCCGTTGGCCTCGGCCTCGGTCACGTACTTCTCGCCGTCGTAGACCGGGGCGACCATGCCACCCTTGCCGATCAGCTCGGTCAAATAGCCCTTCATTCCGTCAGGGTAGTTCCAGGTCTGCTTCTTCATCTCCTTGGCGGTTTCGATATTGAGCGTGACTTTCACGCCCGGCAGCAGCACCGCCTTGGAGCGCACGATGCGCTCGAGGTCGTTCAGCGAGACTTTCGGCGAATCGAAGTACTTCTTGTTCGGCCAGATGCGCAGCGACGTACCCGTGTTCCGGTCGCCCACGCTGCCGGTCTTCTTGAGCTTCTTCGTGACCTTGCCGTCGGCGAACGCGATCTCGTGCACGCCGCCGTCGCGCTTGATCTCGACCTCGAGCTTCTCCGAGAGCGCGTTGGTGACCGATACGCCGACGCCGTGCAGGCCGCCGGAGAACTTGTAGGCGGACTCGACGTCGGTGCGCGCGAACTTGGCGCCGGCGTGGAGCTCGGTCAGCACCAGTTCGACGGTCGGGATCTTCTCTTCAGGATGGATGCCGATCGGGATGCCGCGGCCGTTGTCGGTGACGGTGACCGAGCCGTCCTGGTGCACCGTGACTTCGATCTTGTCGGCGTGGCCGCCGAGCGCTTCGTCCGCCGCGTTGTCGATCGCTTCCTGGACGATGTGGGTGGGGTCGGAGGTCCGGGTATACATCCCCGGGAGCCGCTGAACGGGCTCGATCCCCCGCAGTTTTTTGACTGAGCTCTCGTCGTATTTCTTTGCCATGCGCTCCCTTCAATTCCTTCGGCCGGTTCTCGCCGCCGCCCGTTTCCCCTCTCCGCTCGGGAGAGGGGGAAGGGGTGAGGGGCGAGTGTTCATGCCGGACTCAGGGCAGGTTTCGATGGGTGGATATCTTAACTCTTTTTAAATCAAAGTACTAGCCCCCGTACCTGCAGTGACGACTGACGTGTGATGGGTGACGAGTGTTTGAGCCCTGCTGCCGCTTGAACTTCGCCCTACCGCAGCGTAACATGGAACGTAACATGTTACGAGAATAGTCGTGAGGGCGTTGAAGGCAAAGGAAAGAATGAAGGGCTACCGGGCCCGCAAGCAGGCAAGCGGGCTGCGTCTGATCCAATTGTGGGTGCCGGACACGCGTTCGAAGCGCTTCGCGGCCGAGTGCAAGCGCCAATCCCGTTTGCTCAGGAATGATCCGGCCGAAGCGGAAACGCTGGAATTCATCGAGCGCGTCGTCGATTGGGACAACGATGCGCCGCGGTGACCTGGTGACAGTCGCTGCGCCTGGCGACTATGGCAAGCCGCGCCCGGCACTGATCATCCAGTCCGACCTGTTCGACGATGTGCCCAGCGTAACGCTGTGCCTTGTCACGAGCACGCTGCGCGAGACCCCACTGTTCCGGATCACGGTAGATCCCTCGCCTGAGAACGGGCTCCAGCGCATCTCCCAGATTCAAGTAGACAAGGTAACCACTGTTGCGCGAGAGCGCGTCGGCGGTGTCATCGGCCGTCTCGACGACGCGGCAATGCTCAAAGTCAGCCGCTCCCTGGCGGTCTTCATCGGCATTGCCTGAAACCATCTCGTCACTCGTCACACGTCATTCGTCACCCGGGCCGCGCTAGCGCCACTCCTTCATCTGCGGATGCGCGAGCTTGATGGCCGCGGCCACGATGGGCTTCGCCCAGTCGGGCGCCTTCGCCAGGTCCCCGGGATTGAGGATCTTGCGGTGCTCCATGAAGAGCACCGGGACCAGCTTCGGCTCCTTGCCGGCGGCGGGGTCGGCTTCCGTGCTGTTGTCGTACATGCGCAGCGCCGTCAGCGCGGGCAGCAGCGCGATCAGGTTGAGCCGGCTGCGCTCGAAGCGGCGGCGGATCATCTCCTCGGGAATATCGTGCCCGCCCTGGCGCACCCGCGCGCGCACGCGCCGGATGTGCTGGTCGAGGTTGGACAGGCCCACGTACCAGACATAGAGGAGCGCGCCGCGCCTGGCCGCCCCGGCTAGCAGGCGCGCGATGGTGCTCCCGCCCAGCGTGGTCTCGAAAGCGAAGTCCAGATTCTTCTCGATCGACTGCTCGAGCAGATCGCGGCCGCGTTGCCAGGCGCGCGCATTGGCCTCGGACTGGGCAAGGCCCGGGTTCGCCGCAAGAATCTTGCGCGCCGCCTCGTCCGGGTTGTAGTAGTCGCCGCCCTCGCTGCGGAACATGGCGCCGGCGATGCTGGACTTACCCGCACCGTTCACGCCCGCGATGACGTAGATTCGTGATGACTTCGCCATCACGAATCAAGGCGTAAGGCGGAAGGCGTAGGGCGTAAGGGGCTGGTACAGCCCTTGGTACTCCTGCTTGAATTCACGAAAAACCGTCAGCCGTTGTTCGAGTTTGCTTCGTCTACTTCTACTTCCTTCCGCCTTGCGCCTTACGCCTTACGCCTTCAGGCACGCGGGCCGCGCGCACGGCGGCGCGACCGAGCTCGGCGGGAGAGGCGTTGAACGCGGCGTTCATCGCCTTCCTCGCCGCGGGCGTTTGCATGCGGGAGAGCAGCACGTCGTATTCCGCGCTGAGGTCGTTCAGATCGTGCGACCGCGCCTTGATCAGCGCCTGGAACTCGTCGTAGGAAACCAGCACGGCCTTGGGCGCGTCGTGCCGCGTGATCGCGACCGCCCCCCCGCGTAGCACCTGCTCCAGCACGGCCCCGAACTCGTTCTTGAGACGGGTGGCGGCAACGGCCGGCACGTCGACCAGCTCGCCGAGGCTGTTACGGAAGGTCATGGGGGTCGCCATATATGTAGGGGCCGGTAGTTATCAACAGCGGCCATTATAGCTACTTTGGCTAAATTAGCCAAATTAGCCCAGGGATGAGGGCGGAGGGATGAGGGATGATCCCCCGCTGGCGCGTGCAGGTTTAAGAGTTCTGCTCTTTCACTGGCGTCCGCCTCGGAAACGCCAACCGAAGGTTACGGGAGGTCGGGACCTGATGTTGTCGCGGCGCCAGGAGCGACGGTCATCCTTCATCCCTCATCCTTCATCCTTTGGAGCATCTGGCTAGAATGGCCAGATGCTCCGATTCGTGGACACCGGCAATGGTTTCATTCTGACTTACCCGCTGTGGGTCGGGCTGGTCATCGCCGTGGGTCTCGTGATGGCGGTCTACGCGGCGCGCAAGAAAGAACTGGCTGCGAAGAACCGCGTGGGCCTCCTCCTCGGCGGCATCGCGTTCACGGTTGTCGGAATCTACTTCGTCACCTACAAGGCGGTGATCACGCCCGAATCGGGCCGCGTTTATGGTTTTCCGTTGAAAAACGACACTATTTACTGGACCGACGCCTCCAGCGTGAGGGTGGAGGAGCGGCCCGGGAAGGGTGGGGTCAACTATTTCCTGGTAGTGCCGCGCCGTTCCGGAGAGGTGTTCGAGATGCCGTTCTACGGGCTGCCGGCGACGGAGCGCGACCGGGTTGTCGGGTTCGTGTCCACGCGCATCCAGCGATGACACTACAGGGATGAGGTATGAGGGATGAGGGCGGAGGAAGTTTACAAGCACTCTTCGACCTCTGAGGGAGAACGGATGACAGAGCCCTTCGTGGTGAGCGCGTCGAACCATGAACGGCTTTGCCGGCTTCCTCATCCCTCCGCCCTCCGCCCTCCGCCCTCAGGCGGAGCGGCGCACAGCGGCGGCGCGATTTCCTCCAGCGGCTTCCTCTCCGCATCGACGCCGAGCACCGCCGCCACCACCGCCGCCCCGACCATGAGTGCCGCCGCGAGCAAGTAGCCGCTGAACAGCGCCTCGCGGCTGCCGGTCTCGACCAGCGCGCCGAAAAGCGCCGGCCCGACGAAACCGCCGAGGCCGGTGCCCGCCGCGTAGAAGATCGAGATCGCCACCGCGCGCATCTCGACCGGGAAGATCTCGCTCACGGTGAGGTAGGCCGAGCTCGCCGCCGCCGAGGCGACGAAGAAGATCGCCGCCCAGCACGCCGCCTGTCCCGTGGCATCGAGCCAGCCCTGCGCGAACGCATAGCCGGTCGCGGCGAGCCCAATCCCGGAGACGGCGTAGGTGAGCGCGATCATCACGCGCCGGCCGACGCTGTCGAAGAGCCGTCCCAGCACCAGCGGTCCGAGAAAGTTTCCCAGCGCGATCGGGAAGATGTAGTAGCCGACCGCCTGGTCTGCCACACCGTAGAAGCGCGCGAGCACCAGCGCGTAGGTGAAGAAGATGGCGTTGTAGAAAAATGCCTGCGCCGCCATCAGAGCGAGCCCGAGCACCGAGCGGGCGCGGTAACGGAACGCGAGCACGTGGAGAATCTCGCTCCAGCCCACCGGCGGGCGCACCGTCATGCATAGCTCGCCTGTGGGCCGCGGAAGCGGGCCGTGCTGGCGGGCAACCTGTGCTTCGATCGCCGCGACGATGGCCTCGGCTTCCTGCACGCGTCCGTGCGCGAGCAGCCAGCGCGGGCTCTCCGGCAGATCGCGCCGCACCAGCAGGATCGCGACGCCGAGCACGGCGCCCAGCCCGAACGCGATGCGCCAGCCCAGCTCCGGCCCGATCCACGCCGGATCGAGCAGCACCAGAGACAGCGCCGCGCCCAACGCCGCGCCGATCCAGAACGTGCCGTTGATCGCGAGATCCACCGTGCCGCGCACGCGCGCCGGGATCAGCTCGTCGATGGCGGAATTGATCGCGGCGTACTCGCCGCCGATGCCGAAGCCGGTGAGGAAGCGGCACACCAGGAAAGACGCGAAGTTCCAGGTGAACGCGGTCAGCACCGTCGCGACCACGTAGACCGCAAGCGTGACGAGAAACAGGCGTTTGCGCCCGAGCCGGTCGGCCATCCGGCCGAACACGATCGCGCCCAACACGGCGCCGGCGACGTAGGCCGATCCGGTCCAACCCACAGCGGTGGCCGACAATCCGAGGGTGTCGGGGCGCTGCAGCACCGCGCCGAGCGAGCCCACCACCGTGACCTCCAGGCCATCGAGCAGCCACGTGATCCCGAGCGCGATCACCACGCGCCAGTGCCAGCGCGACCATGGCAGCGCGTCGAGGCGGGCGGGGATGGTGGTGCGTAGCACCATGGCGAATGGCGGATGGCGGAGGGGACATGGTAGTGACCGGTACCGGTTCTCAGGATTCCCCAAGGCATACGGAAGGATGAAGGATGAAGGATGAGGGATGACCCCTCGCGTGCTTCGCGGCGAGATGCCAAGTGTCCCTCCCTTTCACGCCCGTCCGGGTCGGATACGGCTCTCTGAGCGGGTGCAGCGAAAGCGAGGGACTCTGAGGACACGCGAAGCGGGGGATCATCCTTCATCCTTGTTCTTTGGGGGATTTTTCCCGGGAAAAAGTCACGGCGCCCGGCGGACGCGCGCGCGATTTACAAGCAGGCGGGCTTGGCCAATACTAAAATTCGGCAGCAGTAGTTGTTGGTCCTTTACAGGGGAGGGCCAGTGGCAACGCGCAAGCAGCCGGATCCGGCGGCCAAGGCCTGGGCGGTACTCCAGGGCCTGGCCGGGAGACCGCTGACTGAAATCTGCGAAGAGCTCGGTGTCGGCGAAGCCGAATACGGCCGCTGGCGCGAGCAATTTCTGTCCACGCACGCCGCGAGCATCGCGGCGGCGGCGGGCCGCGTCGCCGCGCCCGGCAGGATGGAGGCCGCGCGCGAGCTGATCGAGGCACTGCCGGTCCCGGTGTTCTTCAAGGGCCGCGACGGCAAGTACCTCGGCGTCAACAAGGCCTGGGAAGACTTCTTCGGCGTGCCGCGCTCGGACTTCGTCGGCAAGGAAGTCCACGACCTCTACCCGCAAAGCCCGGCAGTCGCGGACAAGCATTTCGCGATGGACCAGGAGCTGTGGCGCCAGCCCGGCAGCCAGAGCTACGAGATCCCGGTCGTCACCCGCGACGGCCGGACACGACACACGATCTACTACAAGGCGACCTTCACGCGCGGCGGCGAAGTGGCCGGGCTGATCGGCACGATCGTCGACATCACCGAGCGCAAGGAAGCGGAGCGCGGCCAGGCCATTGAGTACTCCGTGACGCGGATCCTGGCGCAGGCGCACGGCGTGGAGGAGGCGATGCCGAGCGTGATCCGGACCATGGCCGAGGGCCTGGGCTACGCCTACGGCGCGCGCTGGGTGCACGACAGCAAGGCGCACGTCCTGCGCAGCACCGAGAGCTGGTCCGAGGACGATCCCGCGGTGCAGGAATTCCGCCGCCACTCCACGGAGCGCGTCGAATCCAGGCCGGAGCAGCCTGGCGGTTTGAACCGCAGGGTATGGACTACCGGAGAAGCGGTATGGATGCCCGACGTTTCGAAGGAGACGGAGCTCGCGCGGCGCGATGCGGCGCGCGAGGCGGGCCTTAGCTCCGCGTTCGCGTTCCCGATCCTGGTCGGCGGGGAATTCTACGGCGTGATGGAATTCTTCTCGCGCAGGGTGCGCCCGCGCGACGAGCGCGTGATCGAGATCGCGCAGACGGTCGGCATCCAGATCGGCCAGTTCATCGCGCGCATGCACGCGGAGGCGGCGCTGCGCGAGGCCAACGACGAGCTCGAGCGCCAGGCGCAGGAGCTGATGCGCTCCAACGCAGAGCTGCAGCAGTTCGCCTACGTCGCCTCGCACGACCTGCAGGAGCCGCTGCGCATGATCTCGAGCTACACCCAGCTCATCATGCGCCGCTACGGCGACCGTCTCGACAAGGAAGCGCGCGAGTTCATGGATTACGTCGTGGACGGCGCCGGCCGCATGAAGCAGCTGATCGAGGACATCCTCGCGTACTCCCGCGTCGGCACTCGCGGGCGCGAGTTCCGCAAGGCGCAGAGCGGGAACGCGCTGAAGAAGGCGCTCATCAACCTGCGCGGCTCGATCGAGGCCGCGGGCGCGACCGTCACTCACGACGCGCTGCCCGAGGTCGAAGCCGACGAGCCGCAGCTCGCGCAGCTCTTCCAGAACCTCATCGGCAACGCGCTGAAATTCAAGGGCAACGAGGCCCCGCGCGTGCACGTGTCCATCGCCGAGCTGCCCAACGCCTGGGAATTTTCCATCCAGGACAACGGCATCGGCATCGACGCGCAGTATTTCGACCGTATTTTCATGGTGTTCCAGCGGCTGCACAGCAAGGGCGAGTACGACGGCACCGGCATCGGGCTGGCGATCTGCAAGAAGGTAGTAGACCGACACGGCGGGCGCATTCGTGTAGAGTCGGAACCCGGCCGCGGCAGCACTTTTTTCTTCACGTTACCCAGGAGAGGAGGCAACGGGAATGGCTGAACGCGAGAGAACGGCGCCACCAGTCGAGATCCTGCTGGTGGAAGACAACCCCGGCGACGTGCGCCTTACCCAGGAGGCGCTCAAGGAAGGCAAGGTCTACAACAACCTGCACTGGGCCAAGGACGGCGTGGAGGCGCTGGAATTCCTGAAGCGCCAGGGCAAGCACGCCAAGGCGCCGCGTCCCGACATCATCCTGCTCGATCTCAACCTGCCCAAGAAGGACGGGCGCGAGGTGCTGGCGCAGATCAAGAAGGACTCGGAGCTGAAGCAGATTCCGGTGGTGGTGCTCACCACCTCGGAGGCGGAAGAGGACGTGCTCAAAAGCTACGAGCTCCACGCGAACTGCTACGTCACCAAGCCGGTGGACCTGGAGAAATTCATCCACGTGGTGCAGTCGATCGACCGCTTCTGGCTGACCGTGGTCACGCTGCCGCCGAGCGATAAATGAGCGGGCAATGAACGGCGACGGCCCCAACTCTGTCCTCCTCATCGAGGACAACCCGGGAGACGCCCGCCTCATCGAATTGATGCTGGGGGAGGACCCGGACTCGCCGTTTCGCCTGCGCTGCGTGGACCGCCTCGCGCGCGGGCTCGAGCTCCTCGCCACGGAGAAGCCGGAGCTGGTGCTGCTCGATCTCTCGCTGCCCGACAGCCACGGACTCGACACCTTCGACAAGGTGTTCGCCCACTCGCCCAAGATCCCGATCATCGTGCTCACCGGCAACGACGACCAGACGATCGCGCTCTCGGCGGTGAAGACCGGCGCGCAGGATTACCTCATCAAGGGCAAGCTCGACCGCGAGCTGCTGGTGCGCGCAATGCAGTACTCGATCGAGCGCAAGCGCTACCAGGAGGCGCTCGAGCACCAGGCCAATTACGACGCGCTGACCGGGCTGCCCAACCGCAACCTGCTGCACGATCGCCTGAAGCAGGCGGTGTTCGCCCAGCGCCACGTGCGCAACATCGCGGTGGTGTTCATCGACCTCGACCACTTCAAGTTCATCAACGACAGCCTCGGCCACAACGCCGGCGACAAGCTGCTGCAGCAGATGGCCGACCGGCTGCGCGAGGCGGTGCGCGACGGCGACACGGTGTCACGGCTGGGCGGCGACGAGTTCATCCTCGTGCTGAACGACCAGCACAACGAGGACGTCGTGTTCCGCGCGATGCAGCGCATCATCGGCAAGGTGGGCGAGCCGGTGGTGATCGGCGGCCAGGAGCTTACCGTTACCTGCAGCGCCGGCATCAGCCTCTTCCCGCAAGACGGCACCGACGTGGAGACGCTGCTGAAGAACGCGGACGCCGCGATGTACCGCGCGAAAGAGCATGGCCGCAACAATTTCCAGTTCTACACCGCTGAGATGAACAAGCTCGTCACCGAGCGCGTCTCGCTCGAGAGCAGCCTGCGCCGCGCGCTGGAGCGCAACGAGTTCATCCTGCACTACCAGCCCAAGCTCGACCTCAGGACCGGCAGCATCGTTGGCGTCGAGGCGCTGGTGCGCTGGCAGCACCCGGAAATGGGGCTGCTCCAGCCCGACCGCTTCATCCCGCTGGCCGAGGAGACCGGCCTCATCGTGCAGATCGGCGAGTGGGTGCTGCGCACCGCCTGCGCGCAGGCGCGCGCGTGGCAGGACGCGGCGCTGCCGCCGGTGACGATGTCGGTCAACCTCTCGGCGCGCCAGTTCCGCCACGAGGCGCTGTTCAAGTCGGTGGCGCGCATCCTCTCGGAGACCGGGCTGCGACCCGACCACCTCGAGATGGAGATCACCGAGAGCATGGTCATGCACAACGCCGATGCGGCGATCTCCATATTGAAGGGGCTGAGAGAGATCGGCGTGCACCTGTCGGTGGACGACTTCGGTACCGGCTACTCCAGCCTCGCCTACCTGAAGAACCTGCCGATCGAGATCCTCAAGATCGACCGCTCTTTCGTGAAGGATATCAACGGCGCAAGCTCGAAGAAGGACGGCGGAGAGATCGCCCAGGCCATCATCTCGCTCGGCCACAGCCTGAAAATGAAGGTCATCGCCGAGGGCGTCGAGGAAGAATCCCAGCTCGACTTCCTCAAGGCCAACCGCTGCGACGAGGCGCAGGGCTTTCTTTTCGCGAAGCCCATGCCGCCGGAGGAGTTTGGGCTGCTTCTTGCCGCCGCGAAACGGCAAAGCAAGAAATAGTGACGTGTGACGAGTGACGTGTGACGGGGCTCCCGGCGAAGGTCGGGAATCCATCCGCCATCCGCCATTCGCCATCCGCCTTATTACTTGGCCTGGGGTATCGGCCAAGTAACCACCGGCACCTTCGGTTCCTCGTGCGGTGGCACCGGCTCCGGCGCCGGCTTGCCGAGCGGCCCGAGCTGGCGCACGTAGTGATAGAACGCGCGCAGGTCTTCCTCGTCCCACTGCTTAAGGTTGAACCACGGCATCGGCGGCCGCGTCTCGAGCGACTTCGCGTATTTCACCCACTCCTCCTCGGTGATCTTGGAGAGAGAGATGCGCAAGTTGGTGGCGTAGGTCGTGCCCCACGGGCCGCGGAAGCCCAGCGGACTGCCGCGCATCCACTGCGACTCCGGCACCTGGCCCTCGGACTCGGCATAGTCGGCGGTGTGGCAGTCGCTGCAGCCGCCGACGATCGCGAGATAGCGCCCGCGCTCGACCTTTTGCGCGTCCGGCTTCGGCTTGGCTATTTCGGGCTGCGCCGTTTTGGCATCGGCCGCCCACGCGATCGCCAGCGCGATCGCCAGGGCAAGCAGGATTAGTCTCATGACAGCGACACACCTTCCGAAGACTCGACTACCCGTTGGACAAGCCGCTGCCCGGAAATTCCATTGCGTAGACGCGTAACTACTGCGTCCCAGATACTACGTCCCAGATAAAGCGTCCCAGATGAGGCGTCCCAGATAGGGCGTAGCAGCGCGGTAGCTAAGAATTACCTGAAACGCATTATCTGGGACGTAGTATCTGGGACGCCTCATCTGGGACGCTTTCCGACTTGTGCTAGATTTCCGCCGTGGACAAACCCGACTGCCTGTTCTGCCGCATCCGGCGCGACCGGATCTTCCTCGAGCGCCCGCTAGCCGTCGCGGAGCGCGACAGCCACCCCGTCAGCCCCGGTCACACGCTTGTCATTCCGCGTCGACACGTCGTGTCGTTGTTTGACGCGACCGACGAGGAGCGTCTCGAGATGATGAGGCTGCTCGACGAGGCGAAAGCCGTCCTCGACCGCGAGCACCGGCCCGACGGCTACAACATCGGAATCAACGGCGGCAAGGCGGCGGGACAGTCAGTGATGCACCTGCATATCCATCTCATCCCGCGCTACAAGGGTGACCGCCCCGATCCGCGCGGCGGCGTGCGCTGGGTCCTGCCCGAGACGGCGGCGTACTGGGAGAAAAAGTAGCCGGCTTCAGGCCGCGCGCCGGCGCCGTGCCGCTTTCGCGCCTTCCTTGCCGAGGGCGGTGCGAGTGCGCTTCGGCAGGAGCGCGATCGTGCGCTTGCGGCGCGCCGCCGTCGCTGCCTTGCGGATGTTCCTGCGGGCCGCGCTGCGCTGGCGCGCGGTCGTCACGCTTACTTCTCCGGCGTGACGGCGCTCTTCACCTCGGCCAACACGCCCTGCCCGCGGTTGCGCAGGTCGCGCGCCGTGCTCTCGACCGATTCGATAGCCTCGTTCGCTCCGCTGACCGTCTTGTCGCGCACGGTCGCGCGGCGGCGCCGGCCGTTCGCCGGGTCGTAAAAGTACATCAACGCCGCGCCGAGCCCGAAGGCTGTCGCTGCAACGAGACAGTTCGTTGCAAAGTGCTGGGTCTCTCTCATAGGACACCCTCCTTTCACTAGAAAACGGAAGCAGATTCCGTACCGGAGGAACCGGCAGCGAGCTGCCAGGCACGTGCTTCAAGCAACAAGCTTCAAGCTACAAGCTTCAAGATACAGCGGGGTACAGGGTGCAGGGTGCAGGGTGCAGGGTGCAGGCTACTTCATTTCGTACGCCGCGTAGCGCGGCGTTACGGAATGGAATTACTTGCAGCTTGTAACTTGTAACTTGTAACTTGCAACTTGTACCCCGCTCAGCGCGGAGATTTTCCCCGCTCAGCGCGGTGGCGGCGGCGGCGGTGATCCCGGCGGCGGAGGCGGCGGTGTCGTCGCCGCCGGCCGGTCCCGGCTCTCGGTAAGCTGGCCGTTGACCGGCACCTTGTGGCCCTTGGCGTACATGCACTGCACGAACGCGTTGTCGTAGCGGCGCTGCACTTCGCCGCCGCTGCCGCGCGCGGCGTCGCTGCCGATCGCGGCACCACCGAGCAGGCCCACGCCCGCGCCGGTCGCCGCGCCGCGGCTGTCGCCCCCGATCGCAGCGCCGGCAACGCCGCCGAGCACCGCGCCCAGCGCGCCGCTCTTCACCGCGGAATCAGTCGTCGCCTGGTTCGCCGTTTCACCGCCTACCTGCGACGATGAATACTGGCGGCAGTCCATCTCGTCCAGCCGGAATTGATCAAAGCTCTTGCCG
>Ga0247825_10001413_pt1 | contig 15759 bp, 11 predicted proteins | sample 13C_Vanillin_Day_FD_194413 | JGI IMG/M metagenome (GOLD analysis project Ga0247825, IMG submission 194413) | Soil microbial communities from agricultural site in Penn Yan, New York, United States - 13C_Vanillin_Day48 | ecosystem: Environmental > Terrestrial > Soil > Agricultural land | place... | reverse complement strand
GACATCGGCATCGCGCGCGACGCCGATGTCTTCGTGATCGGCAACGTAGTCTCGCGCGGCAACCCGCTGATGGAGGCGATCCTCGACCGCCGACTGCCGTACGTGTCGGGACCCGAGTGGTTGCGCGACCACGTGCTCGCCGACCGTTTCGTGCTCGCGGTCGCCGGCACGCACGGCAAGACCACCACCGCGTCGATGCTCGCGTGGATCCTCGAGCATGCCGGGCTCGCGCCGGGGTTCCTGATCGGCGGCGTGCCGGCGAACTTCGGCGTGTCGGCGCGCCAGTCGGCATCGTCGTTCTTCGTCGTCGAGGCGGACGAGTACGACACCGCGTTCTTCGACAAGCGCTCGAAGTTCGTCCACTACCGGCCGACGACCGCGATCCTCAACAACCTCGAGTACGACCACGCCGACATCTTCCCCGACCTCGCGGCGATCGAGACGCAGTTCCACCATCTGGTGCGCACGGTGCCGCGGCTCGGGCGGCTGGTCGTCAACGGCGGCGATGCGGCGCTCGCCCGCGTGCTGGCGCGCGGCTGCTGGTCGGAGGTCGAGCGCTTCGGGCTCGCCGAGGTCGCGGGGACGGGACCCGGCTGGACGATCGCCGTCGACGGGACGATCCTGCTCGGCGGCGCGCCGCAGGGCGTGTTGCGCTGGCCCGACGACGCGCCGCAGATGGGCGTCCACAATCGGACGAACGCGCTCGCCGCGATCGCCGCGGCGCGCCACGCAGGCGTGCCGGTCGCCCACGCGCTCGCCGCGCTGGCCGGCTTCCGCGGCGTCGCGCGCCGGATGGAGGTGCGTGGCCGCGCCGCCGGCATCACGGTCTACGACGACTTCGCGCACCATCCGACCGCGATCGCCACGACGATCGAGGGATTGCGGCGCGCCGTCGGGCCGGCGTCGCGCATCCTCGCGGTGCTCGAGCCGCGCTCGAACACGATGAAGCTCGGCGCAATGAAGGACCGGCTGGCGGCGAGCCTCGAAGGCGCCGAGCGCACGTGGTGCTACGCGGCGAACCTGGGCTGGGACACCGCGGCGACGCTCGCGCCGCTCGGGGCACGGGCGCAGTCGTTCGACGACCTGGAGGCGCTCGTCGCCGCCGTCGCCGGCGAGGCGCGCCCGGGCGACCACGTCCTGGTGATGAGCAACGGCGGGTTCGGCGGCGTGCACGCCCGGCTGCTGAAGGCGCTGGAGGAGCGATCCGCGGCGTCGTACGCGCGCAAGGCGTCCGACTGAAAGGCCGTTCGTGCCCATGATTCCCGTGACCCCAGCCCTCTCCCCGCGAGCGGCGAGAGGGAGCCGAGGAATGCATGGCGGCTGCGCGGGCATCGCAACGTTGTCCCCTCGTCCCGCATCGCGGGGAGAAAGGCGGGAGTGAGCGGCGCCGACCCGCTTGGCTCCGACGCCGACCGCATGATCGTGTACCTGCACGGTTTCCGCAGCTCGCCGCACTCGGTGAAGGCGCAGGCGATGCTGCGAGCGGTCGCGGTGCTGCCCCCCGATGGACGCCCGACGCTCGTCGTGCCCGATCTCGGCCATGCGCCCGGCGACGCCATCGCCAGCGTGCTCGCGCTGGTCGATGCCCGTCCCGACGACGAGGCGCCGCTGGCGTTCGTCGGCAGCTCGCTCGGCGGATACTATGCGACGTACCTCGCCGAACGGCTCGGCGCGCGCGCGGCGCTGGTCAATCCGGCGGTGCGGCCGTTCGACGACCTCGCGCCGTACAGGGGAATGCAGACCAACATGTACTCGGGCGAGCGCTTCGAGGTCACCGAGGCGCATTTCGACGAGCTGCGCGCGCTCGCGGTGCCGCGCATCACGCGCCCCGAGCGCTACTTCCTGCTCGTGCAAAGCGGCGACGAGGTGCTCGACTGGCGCGCGTCCGTCGCGCATTACGCGGGTGCGTGGCAGTACGTGCAGGGCGGCGGCGATCACGCCTTCCAGGGCTTCGAGGCGCAGATCCCGGCCATCCTGCGCTTCGCGACCGATGGCTGACGACGCCTTCGACCTGGTCATCGTCGGCGGCGGCCTGGTCGGGGCGTCGATCGCGTTCGGCCTGCGGGAGGGCGGCCTGCGCATCGCGATGCTCGACGAGGGCGACCGCGCGCACCGCGCGTCGCGCGGCAACTTCGGCCTCGTCTGGGTACAGGGCAAGGGCGCCGGCATGCCTGCCTACGGAAGCTGGACGCAGGCCTCCGCGCACCTGTGGCCCAGGCTCGCCTCCGACCTCGCGCGAGCGAGCGGCATCGATGTGGCGCTCGCCCAGCCGGGCGGCGCGCACCTGTGCCTGTCGCGCCACGAGCTCGACTACCGCGCCGCGGAAATCGAAGCGCTGCTCGCGCAGCCCGGCTTCGAGCGCTACCGGATCGACGTGCTGGACCACGCGGCGCTCGCGCGCCGCATCCCCGGGCTCGGCCCCGACGTGGTCGGGGGAACGTGGTCGGACCTCGACGGACATTGCAATCCGTTACGCCTGCTCGACGCTCTGCACGTCGCCGCGGCGCGAGCCGGCGTGAGCTACCGGCCGCGCGCCGCGGTGCGCGTGATCGCGCCGCATCGCGGCGGCTTCACGCTCGACACGGCCGCCGGGCCGCTGCGCGCGCGTCGCGTCGTGCTCGCCGCCGGTCTCGCCAATGCGCGGCTCGCGCCGATGGTCGGGCTGCGCGCGCCGGTCGTCCCCAACCAGGGGCAGGTCATCGCGCTCGAGCGCGTGCGCCCGTTCCTTCCGGTGCCGATCGACACGCTGCGCCAGACCGACGAGGGCACGGTGCTGGTCGGCGACGCGCAGCGGGACGTCGGGTACGACGAGTCGCTCGCGACCGACGTGCTGGCCACGATGGCCGCGCGTGCGGTGCGCATGTTCCCGGCGCTCGCCGGCGTGCGCGTGACGCGCGCCTGGGCCGCGCTGCGGGTGATGAGCCCGGACGGGTTCCCGATCTACGCGGCGTCGCGCACGGCCCCGGGCGCCAGCGTCGTCACCTGCCACTCCGGCGTAACGCTCGCGGCGGTGCACGCCTACCGACTGGCGCCCGCGCTCGTGGCCGACGCGTGGCCCGCCGACCTCGACGGCTACTCGCCGGCACGCTTCGATGTTCGCGCGGCTGCCTGACGATCCGCGGCCGACGGTCGCGTTCACCTTCGACGGCGCGGGCGTCGACGCGCGGCGCGGCGACAGCGTCGCCGCCGCGCTGGTCGCCGCCGGCCATCTCGCGCATCGGCTCACGCCGGTGAACGCGCGCCCGCGCGGACCGTGGTGCATGATGGGCGCCTGCCACGACTGCCTCGTGAGCGTCGACGGGGTGCCCAACGTGCAGGGCTGCACCGTCGCGGTCGCGCCCGGCATGCGCGTCGAAACGCAGCGCGGGGCGCGGGCGATCGAGGCCGCGGCGGCGAGTCCGGCGTTCGCGGTCGACGATTCGGTCGTGCTCGCGCTCGACGACACCGGGGTCGGCGACCGCAGCGACGCGTTGCTCGACATCGCCGTCGTGGGCGCCGGTCCTGCCGGCCTCGCGGCCGCGACGGTCGCCGCCGAGGCCGGGCTACGCGTTGCGCTGTTCGACGAACAGCGCCAGGCCGGTGGGCAGATCCACCGCGGCATCACCGCCTCGCCGCTCGCGCGGCCCGCCGTGCTGGGCGCCGACTACTGGGCCGGCGGCTCGCTCGTCCGTGCGTTCGAGCGTTCCGGTGCGCGCCACGGGGCAGGCGCCAGCGTGTGGTCGCTCGCACCGCGCGATGACGGCACGCTGGCGCTCGCGGTGTCGAGCGGACCGACCGCCGCGCCGCGCTCGGCGCTCGTGCTCGCGCGCGCCGTGATCGTCGCGACCGGCGCGCTCGAGCGGCCGGTCCCGATCCCGGGCTGGACGCTTCCGGGCGTCATGAGCGTCGGCGCCGCGCAGATCCTGCTCAAGACCGCGGGCGTGGTCGCCACGCGAGGCACCGTGATCGCGGGCAGCGGTCCGCTGCTGTGGCTCTACGCGTGGCAGTGCCTCGAGGCTGGCGGCACGATCGACGCGCTCCTCGATACCACGCCGCGCGGCCGCCTTGCCCGCGCGCTCCCGCACGCCGCGGCGTTCCTGATGTCGCGCTACGCGGCCAAGGGCTACGAGCTCGTGCGCACCGTGCGTGCGCGCACGCGTGTCGTCGAGCACGTCGATGCCCTCGCCGCGCTGGGCGACGACCGCGTGGAGGGCGTGCGTTTCGGCGTCGGTGGCGCGCTCGACTCGCTCGCCTGCGACACGCTGTTGCTGCACCACGGCGTGGTGCCGCATGCGACCCTCGCGCTCGCCGCCGGATGCGACATCGCGTGGAACGACGCGCAGGCATGCTTCGAGCCGGTGGTCGACCCATGGGGTGGATCGTCGCTGCCGGGCGTGTGGGTCGCCGGCGATGCGGCGAACGTCGCCGGCGCCGACGCGGCGGCACCGCGCGGTGCGTTGGCTGCGCTCGCGGCGGCGAACGCGCTCGGACGCTTCGATGCGGCCGAGCGCGATCGCAAGGCGCGCCCATGGCGTGCCGCGCTCGCGCGTGCGTTGCGCGGCCGCGCCTTTATCGACATGCTCTATCGACCGGCGGACGCGTTTCGCGTGCCGCGCGACGCGACGATCGCTTGCCGTTGCGAGGAAGTGACCGCCGAGCGCGTCGTGCAAGCGCTGCGTGCCGGCGCCAGCGGCCCGAACCAGGCCAAGGCGCTCACGCGCTGCGGCATGGGCCCCTGCCAGGGTCGGTTGTGCGCGCCGACGCTCACCGCGCTGGTCGCCGAGACGTGCGGGATCTCGGCGACCGAGGCCGGCACCTACCGCCAGCGCTTCCCCGTGAAGCCGGTCACGCTTGGCGAGCTCGCTGCGCTGCCCGGCAGCGCGGCGGCGGATGCGGCGGTACTGCGAATCGATCGCAATCGCTGAGCGCACGCGCGCGCGAATGTGCGTTGCGGTAGCATCCGCTGTCGCGTCTCGCTCCACAGGATCGTCCATGCGCAACCCGTTGTCGCTCCATCGTCCCTTTTCTCGCGGCATTCTCGCGCTCGTCGCCGTCCATGCCTTCGCCTGTTCGGGCATTGCCGGCGGACAGCCGGCGCGCCAGTTGTTCATCGCCGGCACCGGTCCGGACGAGCTGTGGGACGTGACGATGAGGATGGAGATCGTGGGCATGCCGATGGCGATGCCCGCGCAGACCAGCCAGGTCTGCCTCAAGAAGGACCGCAAGCCCGACGATGCGATTCCGAGGCAGGACGACTGCCGGGTGAGCGACGTGAAGGCGACCGGCAACAAGGTCGCCTACAAGATGATCTGTACCGGCAGGAACCCGATGACCGGCGAAGGCGAGATTACGTCCTCGCCGACCGCGTACGAAGGCAGGATGCGCATCCGCTCGACGAAGAAGGGCGAAGAGATGGACATGGTCCAGAACTTCAAGGGCCAGAAGGTCGGCGTGTGCACCGACCAGTCGCAGCGCGTCGTCGCTGCCCAGAAGGCGGAGGGGGAGGCGATGCTCGCCCGTACCTGCTCCGATGGCATCGAGAAACTCTACGCACCGATGTTTTTCGGCCAGGGGGCAGCGTGCGCGACGCAGCAGAAGGCGTTCTGCGATCGCGTCGGCGGCCATGCGCGGGACATGCGCGAGCCGGCCGGTTGGCGCAACGTCGTCGCGAATGCGGGTGCCGAGTCGGCGCGCGCCGCGTTCGACGCCTGCCGCCAGGACTTCGCGGCGACCACCAAGGCCGCGTGCAGCAAGGCCGCGGCGACGCGCGACTGGGCGTTCGTCGGCAACGGCTCGTGCGACGAGGAGACGCTCGCCGCGGGCCCGGTCCACTGCAAGGGGCGCGACTACTACACGGTCGACCGCAGCGTCGTGCCGATGTGCAACCGCTACGCGCGCCTCGCGCGCGGCACGTCGACCGCGGGCGCCGCGCCCGCGCAAAGCGCGGCGAGCGAGCCGGCGAAACAGGATCCGGTGAAGTCCGGCGTCGACGCGGTCCGCAAGCTCCTGCCATTCTAGCGGCACGATGATCCGCGGCGCGCTGCTCGTCGCGGCGGCGCTCGCGACGCTGCCGGCGGCGAGCGCCCGAGCCGCCGACGATCCCTGGCCCGGGGTCGCGGCCGCCTATGTCGTGCGCATCGACGACGCGACGCGTTGGGCGGCCCATGCAAGCGCGCGCCTAAGGCCCGCGAGCCTCACCAAGCTGATGACCGCGGTGCTGGTGGTCGAGGCGCTCGCGCCGGGCGACGTGGTGGTCGTCTCGCGCCGCGCCGCTGCGGCCGAGGGCGTGCGGCTGGGCTTGCGGGCCGGCATGAAGGTGCAAGCCGAGCAGCTGCTCGCGGCCGCGCTGCTGCGCTCGGCGAACGACGCGTGCCTGGCGCTGGCGGAACGCGTCGCGGGACGCGAAGCGCCCTTCGTCGCGGCAATGAACGCCCGCGCGGCCGCCCTGGGCCTCGCCGACACGCATTTCACCAACGCGTGCGGGTTCGATGCGCCCGGCCACCACGCCTCGGCGCAGGATCTCGCGGTGCTCGCCGATGCCGCGCTGGCGCTGCCGCGCCTGGCGGCGATCGTCGCGCGCGAGTCGGGCGAGGCGACGACCACGAGCGGCCGCACGTTCCGCTTCGACAACACCAACGTCCTGGTCGGGCGCGTCGAAGGCGCGCGCGGCGTCAAGACCGGGTGGACGCTCGCGGCGGGGCGTTGTCTGATCGCGCTGGCCGAGCGCGGCGGCACCCGCGTGATGGTCGTGCTGCTCGGCGCGCCGGACCGCTGGTGGGATGCGGTCGCGATGATCGAGTCGGCCTTCGACGAGGCGCGTGCGCGGCCGGCGCCGCGCGGCTCGCGACCGCCGTGAGTGCATCGCCCGCGGGCGCCTCGCGCGACCGGGCGCTGGCCGGCGTGGTGATCGCCGTCGCGCTCGTGGCCTACGCCATGGCGCCGGGCACCGCGTTCCAGTACGACGACTTCCGTGTCGTCGTCATCGACCGCGACGTGCATTCGTGGGGCGCGTGGTGGTCGTCGATGCCGGGCATGCGCCCGCTCACGAAGGCGAGCTACGTCGCGAACTGGCTCGTCTCGCCGAAACCGGCCGGATTCGCCGTCGCCGGCGTTGCGATGCACGTTGCGTCGTCGCTCCTCGTCCTCGCGCTGGCCCGGCGCTGGATCGGTGCGCTCGCGCCGAGCATTTCGCATCCCGCGATCGCCGCGCTCGCGACCGCGCTCGTGTTCGCGTTGCACCCGGCGCAGACCGAAGCCATCGTCTACATCGCCGGGCGCTCGACTGCGCTCTCGTCGCTCGCCACGCTCGGGGCGCTTCATGCGTGGGAGCGCGCGCGCGACGGGCGCACCCCATGGCGGGTGGGCGCGTGGCTGCTGTTCGCCGCCGCGATGGGCGCGCGCGAGTCCGCCTGGACGTTGCCGTTCCTGCTGGTGCTGGTCGAGGTCGCGCGCGGCGCTGGCCTGCGCGATGCGATCCGGCGCACCACCGCGTTCTGGCTGCTCTTCGCCGCGTTGGCGGTCGCGGTGCTCGCGGTGCCGGCCTACCGGCAGCTGCTCGCGACGAGCCTCGCCATCCGCGGTCCGCTCGACAACCTCGTCGCGCAGGTCGGCGCGATCGCCTACCTCGTCACCCGACCCCTGGCGACGCTGCGCGTGAACTTCGATCCTGGCCTCGTCGCACGCGACGCCATCGACGCGGCCTGGGTGGCGCAGGCCGCGACGCTCGTCGCGTTCACGATCCTCGGATGCGCAACGCTGCGCCGCCGACCGTGGCTCGGCTTCGGCATCCTCTGGTTCCTGCTCGCGCTCCTGCCGACGCACGGGCCGCTCGCGCGCTACGAGCTCGCGAACGACCGCCAGCTCTACCTCGCCATCGTCGGACCGGCGCTCATCGTCGGCGTGGGACTCGCGTCGTGGACCGCGCGCGCCACCGCCAGCATCGCCCTCGCGCTGCTGTCGCTCGTGCTTGCCGCCGCCACGTTCGTCCGCGTCACCGACTATGCGAGCGAAACGCGTCTGTGGGAGGCGACGGTGCGTGCGGCGCCCGGCAACGCACGCGCCTGGAACAACCTCGGGCATGCCTACGAGCTCGCGGGTGACCGCGATCGTGCGCGCGAAGCCTACCGGCGCGCCCTGGTCATCGACCCTGCGCATCCCAAGGCCGCGAGCAATCTCGACGCCTTGCACCCCGCGGGGGACCCGGCACCCCGGGAGCCGGCTCGGGGCCCGAATGCGGGGAAGGGTGCCGATGGTGCGGTGCAGCTAGGCCAACCCCCGGGCCCCCGGTAGAATCCGCGCCGTGCATCGGCGGGGTCAGGAAACCCTGGTTCCGCCCGCGAAACGCTGCGTGATGCCGACCGCCCACCCGGCGGAAGGTGACCCGCGGCGCATCGGCCGACCGTCCCGACTGGCGTAACTAGGAGCGCGACCCGATCCCGATCGGTCGCGACGGTGGGCGTCTCTCACGAGGAGCGTTCGCATGACCACGCTGATCCGGCCCGGGCAAAAGCCCGGCCAGCCCGCCTTCGCGGCGCCCGCCGCGACGGCCGGCAGGACCGCCGCCGACTACATCCGCCGCGAGCGCGCCTACGGCTCGCGCAACTACGATCCGCTGCCGGTGGTGATCAGCCAGGGCGAAGGCTCGTGGCTGACCGACGTCGAAGGCCGCCGTTACCTGGACCTGATGAGCGCGTACTCGGCCGTGAGCTTCGGCCACGCGCACCCGCGCATCCTCGCCGCGTTCACCGAGCAGGCGCACCGACTCGCCGTCACGTCGCGCGCGTACTTCAACGATCGCCTGCCGCTTCTCCTCGAGCGCCTGGTCGCGATGACCGGGCTCGACCGCGCGTTGCCGGTGAACACCGGGCTCGAGGCGGTCGAGACCGCGATCAAGGCGTCGCGCAAGTGGGCGCACAAGGTGAAGGGCGTGCCGGACGGGCGCGCGGAGATCATCGCGTGCCGCGGCAACTTCCACGGGCGCTCGATCACCGCGACCGGCCTGTCGACCGAGGCGCAGTACCGCGACGGCTTCGGGCCTTATCCGTCGGGACTGCGCACCATCCCGTTCGACGATCCCGAAGCGCTCGAAGCGGCGATCGGGCCGTCCACCGCGGCGTTCCTGGTCGAGCCGGTGCAAGGCGAGGCGGGCATCGTCGTGCCGCGGGAAGGCTACCTCGCGCGCTGCGCGGAGATCTGCCGCCGCCATCGCGTGCTCCTGATCTGCGACGAGGTGCAGACGGGCCTCGGCCGCACCGGCCACACGTTCGGCTGGCAGCACGACGGCGCGATGCCCGACGGCATCATCCTCGGCAAGGCGCTCGGCGGCGGGCTGATGCCGGTGTCCGCGTTCGTCGCGACCGACGACGTGATGCAGGTGTTCAACCCGGGCGACCACGGCAGCACGTTCGGCGGCAATCCGCTCGGCGCGGCGGTCGCGCTCGCCGCGCTCGAGGTGCTCGAGGATGAGCGACTGGTCGCGCGCTCGCGCGAGCTCGGCGAATGGATGCTCGCGGAGCTCAAGCGCATCGAAAGCCCGCTGGTGAAGGACGTGCGCGGGCGCGGGCTGTTCATCGGCATCGAGGTCGACGCCGACCAGACGACGGCACGGACGGTGGTCGACCGGCTGCTCGCGCGCGGCATCCTGTCGAAGGACACGCACGGCACGGTCGTGCGCATCGCGCCGCCCCTCAACGTTCCGCGCGAGGCGCTGGGGTGGGCGGTGGGCGAGATCCGCGCGGCGTTGCACGACGTCGAGACCGGCAAGAAGCGCGTCGCCTGAGCGCCTCGTAGCACGCCATCTGCCGCGGCGCGCCGTCGCGGCGGGGCCGCACCCGGGGTTCCCCCTGTTGCTCGCGCGACAACGGTCGCGCGGCGCGTGCGCCGTCGCCGTCGTCATGGGTCGCGCGTCGTCGCGGTAAAGAGTGCAGCTACCAGACCGCGAACGCCATGGACGCCACACGCTACGCCCGGGCAACGCGGGTCGCGGACGCGTTGCGGCGCGTCACGCCCGCCCGCGCCTATACTTGGGCGATGCCCTCCCCGCACTCCCAGCTCGTGGTCGCGATCAGCTCGCGCGCGCTGTTCGACTTCGAGGAGGAGAACCGCGTCTTCGAGACCGCGGACGACCGTGCCTACATGAAGATGCAGCTCGAGCGCGTCGAATCGCCGGCCAAGCCCGGCGTCGCGTTTCCGCTGGTGCGCAAGCTGCTCGGCTTCAACGCCGACGGCGTGCGCCGCATCGAGGTGGTGATCCTGTCGCGCAACGACCCGGTGTCGGGCTTGCGCGTGTTCCGCTCGGTGCGCGGCTCCGGCCTCGCGATCGAGCGCGGCGTGTTCACGCGCGGCCGCGCGCCCTACAACTACCTGCGGCCGCTCAACGCGAACCTGTTCCTGTCGGCCAACGCCGAGGACGTGAAGGCTGCGCTCGAGGCGGGCTACCCGGCCGCGCGGGTCTACACGCGCTCCGCCGCCGCGGATTCGCACCCCGACGAGGTGCGCATCGCGTTCGACGGCGACGCGGTCCTGTTCGCCGACGAGGCCGAGCGCGTCTACCAGTCGCAGGGACTCGCCGCCTTCCAGACACACGAGGCGGACCATGCCGGGCGTCCGTTGCCGCCCGGCCCGTTCAAGCCGCTGCTCGAGGCGCTGCACCGGCTCCAGCTCGCCGACGACAGCGACAAGGTGTCGATGCGCCTGCGCACCGCGCTGGTCACGGCACGCAGCGCGCCGGCGCACGAACGCGCGATCCGCACGCTGATGGACTGGAACATCGCGGTCGACGAGGCGCTGTTCCTCGGCGGCCTCGACAAGGGCGCGTTCCTGCGCGAGTTCGAGCCGGATTTCTACTTCGACGACCAGACGCGCCACGTCGATTCCGCATCGCGTCACGTCCCGTCGGGGCACGTGCCCCACGGCATCGCGAACGAGTAGTTCTGGGACCGACCGGCTCCGGCGCCGGCCCCCGGGGTCAGGCAGCCGCGCGTGCGTCGGCGCGCCGGTACCACGCCTTCTGCAGCTCTCGCGCGACGGCCAGCGTCGAGGCGACGAGCGCCGCGACCGCCCAGTCGCGCGGCGCGAGCGCGACCGTGCCGAACGCGCGTTGCAGCGCCGGCAGATGCAGCACCAACCCCTGCAGCGCGAGCGCGAGCGCGATCGACGCCCACAGCCACGCGTTCGAGAACAACCCGCGCAGCACCGACGCGGTATCGGAGCGGGCACACAGCACGCCGACGAGCGAGAACAGCACCAGCGTGTGGAACGCGAGCGTGCGCGCGTGCGCGATGTCATTCCGGCCCTCGATCAGGCCGCCCGGCAGGTCGGCGTCGAGCACGCCGAGCGTCCCGGCGGCGAGCACGACCGCGGTCAGCACGATGCCCGCCCACATGCGCGGCGTTACCACGCCTTCGGCGGCCCCCCGCGGGGGCCGGTGCATGCGCGTGCCGTCCGCCGGATCGACGCCCACCGCGAGCGCCGGCGCCGCATCCGTGACGAGGTTGACCCACAGCACCATCGTCGCGAGGAGGGGCAGCACGATCACCTCGCCCGGTCCGGCGACGATGCCGAGCGGGCCGGCAGCGATCACGCCGACGAACAGCACGAGCACCTCGCCGAGATTGGTCGACAGGAGGTAGCGCAGGAACTTGCGCAGGTTGGCGTACACGGTGCGCCCTTCCTCGATCGCGGCGACGATCGACGCGAAGTTGTCGTCGGCGAGGATCATGTCGGCGGCGTTGCGCGACACGTCGGTGCCGGCGATGCCCATGGCCACGCCGATGTCGGCGGCCTTGAGCGCGGGCGCGTCGTTCACGCCGTCGCCGGTCATGGCGACGATCGCGCCGCCCGCCTTGAGCGCGCGCACGAGGCGCAGCTTGTGCGTGGGCGAGGTGCGCGCGAACACGTGACGGCGCGCGGCGAGCGCCCGCAGCGCGGCGTCGTCGAGGCGGTCGATCTCCGCGCCGGTGACCGCGACCGCGTCGCCCTCTTGCGCGATGCCGAGCTCGCGCGCGATGGCGAGCGCCGCATGCGGGTGGTCGCCGGTGACCATCAGGACGCGCACACCGGCAGCGTGCGCCTGCGCGACCGATGCGCGCGCTTCGTCGCGCGGCGGATCGATCATGCCGGCCACGCCGAGCCACACCAGCGCCTGCTCGTGCGCCGGATGCAGCGCCTCGACGTCGGCGGGGGCCATCAGGTGGCCGGCCAGGCCGAGCGTGCGAAGCGCCTCGTCGGCGAGCGCGTCGATGCGCGCGATGATCGCGGCGCGGCGCGCTTCGTCGAGCGGAACGTCGTCGGCGCCGACGCGCTCGTGCGTGCAGCGCGCGAGCAGGATGTCGGGCGCGCCCTTGGTGAACAGCACGGCGCGGCCCGGCCTGTCGCGGTCCTCGTGCGCGGTGCTCATCAGCTTGCGATCCGACGAGAACGGCAGCTCGGCGAGCCGGGGAAAGCGCCGCGCGATGCGCTCCTCGAGGCCGGCCTTCGCCGCGAGGACCTTGAGCGCGCCCTCGGTCGGGTCGCCGACGATCGCCCAGCGGCCGGCCCGCTCGACGAGCGTCGCGTTGTTGGCGAGCGTGGCGGCCGCGATCGCCGTCTCGAGCTCGGTCGCGAGCGCCCCGGAGCCGACCGGGGCTCCGCGCGCGGTCAGGCTGCCCGCCGGCTCGTAGCCGGCGCCGTCGACGTCGACCGTGCCGCTCGCGGTGACGACGCGGCGCACCGTCATCTCGTTGCGCGTGAGCGTGCCGGTCTTGTCGGTGCACACGACCGACGTCGCGCCCAGCGTCTCGACGGCGTCGAGCTTGCGCACGATCACGTGGCGCCGCGCCATGCGCTGCATGCCGAGCGACAGCACGATCGTCGTCACCGCGGACAGCCCCTCGGGAACGGCGGCAACGGCGAGCGACACCGAGTACAGCAGGATCGCGGTGAGCGCGGCCGCGGAAACGTCGCGCTGCATGACGAGGATCGCGACGGCGACGACGACCGCGATGGCGATCACGGCGGCACCGAGCACGCGGCCGATCCCGGCGAGTTCGCGCTGCAGCGGCGTGGGCTCCTGCGGCTCGGCCGCGAGCAGCGTGGCGATGCGGCCGATCTCGGTGCGCATGCCGGTGGCGGTGACGATCGCGAGCCCGTGGCCGTAGGTGGCCGCGGTGCCGGCGTAGACCATGTTCACGCGGTCGGCGAGCCCGGCGTCGCGCGGCAACATATCGGGCAGTTTGTCCACCGGCGCGCTTTCGCCGGTCAGCGCGGCTTCCGCCACGCGCAGCGACACCGACTCGACGACCCGGGCATCCGCGCCGATCGCTTCGCCTTCCTCGATGGCGATTAGATCGCCCGGCACCACCAGGGTGGCGTCGATCGAGGCGCGCTCGCCGTCCCGGATCACCGTCGCCTTCGCGGCGGCGAGGCGCGCGAGCGCGGCGGCCGCGCTCTCGGCGCGCTCCTCCTGCACGAAGCCGAGGATTGCGTTGGCGACGACGATGGCGAGGATCGTGATCGCCTCGTAGGGCACACCGCCTTTGGCCTCGAGCAGGTGCACGGCGAGCGACACGGCGCCCGCGGCGAGCAGCAGCAGCACGAGCGGGCTCGCGAGCTGCGCGACGAAGCGTCGCCAGCGCGGCACCGGCGCGCGACGCTCGAGCGCGTTGCGGCCGTGCTCGACCAGGCGCCGCTGCGCGTCCGCGGCGGACAGCCCGCGGGCCGGATCGACGGCCAGCGCCGATGCGACCTCGTCCGCCGCGCGCGCGTGCGCATCGTCGCCGGGGATCGCCGGACCGGGTCGCATCCTGCGACGTTAGCAGTCGGCCGGGTGCGCCTCGTTGATGCGGGTCACGATTCGCGGCGCGCCCCGGAACGGTCGCTCGACCCCGCCGCGGGCTGGTAGGATCGCGCGACCGGTTCAGGGGAGTCCGCCATGCGACCGTTCCTCCACGCCGTTGCCACGCTGGCTGCGCTCGCCTTCGCCGCCCCCGCGCCGGCGCAGGACGTCGATTGCCGGAGCCGCAACTTCCAGTACCAGTTCTGCTCGACCGCAGGGGAAGTCGTCGGCGCATCGCTCGTGCGGCAGGAGTCGCAGGCGCCGTGCCAGCAGGGCCGCACCTGGGGCTGGACCGGCAACGGCGTGTGGGTGTCGAATGGGTGCAGCGCGCGCTTTCGCGTCGACACGTTCCGCCCCGCGCCGCCGTGGTCGGGCGGCGATCGCATGAGCTGCGACAGCCGCGGTTTCCAGTACGAGTTCTGCCCGGTGCCCGCCCGCGTGTACAGCGTCCAGCTCCTGCGCCAGAAGTCCAAGGTGGCCTGCGTGATCGGGCGGACCTGGGGCTGGCGCGAGGACGGGCTGTGGGTGAGCGGCGGCTGCCAGGGCGACTTCCGCGTGCAGACCGCGTACCGCCCGACGCCACCCCACGGTCCCGGCCTCACGACCTGCGAGAGCCGCGGATTCCGCTACAACTTCTGCGGCACCGGCCCGATCGCGAGCGCGCAGCTGGTCGAGCGGCGCTCGAACGCGCCGTGCGTGCGCGACCAGTCGTGGGGCTACACGCCCGAGGGCGTGTGGGTCGACAACGGATGCTCGGCCACGTTCCGGATTCGCGGGCGGTGGTAGGCCCGGACGGCGCGCGTCAGGTTCGCAATCGGAGGTCTTAGGGGTCAGATCCCGGGACAGATTCGGGGTCAGAATCGGAACCTGACCCCCGACCGCGCGACCGCGCTGAGTCGCGCTAACACGAGGTCGGAGGGCGAACCCGACCGCGGGGGACGCACACGCGCCGCGACTCGCCGTTCGCGAGCGTCACGTCGATGACGTCGGCGTCGACGCCATAGACGGTGCGCAGCGTCGCCGGCGTGATCGCCTCGTGCGGCGGCGCGTCGGCGACGAGGCGACCGGCGTGGAGCAGCGCGACGCGATCGGCGCACAGGAACGCCTGGTCGGGGTCGTGCGTCGCCATGATCACGCCGATGCCCGACGCGGCGAGCGCGCGCACCTCGTCGAGGACGCGCGCCTGGTTGCCGAAGTCGAGGCTCGCGGTCGGCTCGTCCATCACGACGAGCGGCGCGTCCTGGGCGAGCGCGCGCGCGATCAGCGCGAGCTGGCGCTCGCCGCCCGACACGCGCGTGTACACCTGCTCGGCGAGCGTTGCGAGCCCGAGCTTCGCGAGGCAGGCGTCCGCGATGGCGACGTCGCGCGTCGACGGCCCGGCGAACGGCGACAGGTGCGCAGTGCGGCCCATCAGGACGACGTCGCGCATCGTGAACGGGAAGTAGCCGGCGTGCGCCTGCGGCACGTAGCTCACGCGCCGCGCGATGGCGCTGCGCGACAGCGCCGCGAGCGGATCGCCGTCGAGGCGCACCTCGCCGCCTTGCGCGGGCAGCAGGCCGAGCAGCGTGCGGAACAGCGTCGACTTGCCGCCGCCGTTGGGGCCGAGCAGGCACACGATCTCGCCGGCGCGCAGCGCGAGGGTCACGCCGCGCCCGACCGGGTGCCCCGGGTAGCCGAAGTCGAGGGCGCGTCCTTCGAGCGACGAGGCCGCGCTCACTGCCAGCTCCGCCGCGAGCGCACGAGCTGCCACAGGAACAGCGGCGTGCCGACGAACGCGGTCAGCACGCCGAGCGGGATCTCGATGCGCGCGGTGCTGCGGGCGAGCGTGTCGACGGCGAGCAGGAACGCCGCGCCGAGCAGCGCCGACACCGGCAGCAGCCGGCCGAAATCCGGGCCGACGGCGAGCCGCGCGAAGTGCGGGATCACGAGGCCGATCCAGCCGACGATGCCCGCGATCGACACCGCTG